>Ga0302279_10006332_pt1 | contig 12641 bp, 14 predicted proteins | sample III_Bog_N3_3_FD_194541 | JGI IMG/M metagenome (GOLD analysis project Ga0302279, IMG submission 194541) | Peat permafrost microbial communities from Stordalen Mire near Abisko, Sweden - III_Bog_N3_3 | ecosystem: Environmental > Terrestrial > Soil > Wetlands > Peat | place: Sweden: Abisko...
GGCGTTCGCCGCCGGCGTAGCCGCACAGGCGCGCGCAAGCCAGCGTCAGCACCGGGCGCAGCCGCTTGCCGCCGGCGGCGACGATGTGGGCGGCGAGTTGCGGGATCAGCGCCACCGGGCTGTCCATCCGCGCGACGATGGTGCGGTTGCACACTTGCAGGTCGTCGTCGACCTGCGCGATCAGCTCGGTCAGCGCATCCTCGCCGACGAGGGGCGCTCCGCCGGACAATGCGGTGACGGACTCGGACACGACATCTCCCGGTTGGCTGCGTCCGGACGGAACGGCCCCGGTGGCAAAGCTGGTAACGAGGCCCAACGGGATCTCCCGGCACGGAACAAGGGGCAGACTTGCGCGGACGCTGCGCCCTGCCACCATATCGGCGGGCCGGAAGCAGGGTCAAGGCAACGGGGAACGAGGCGTTGCCGATCCGGTATGCGAAACGGTGACGATGATCGGGGGATCGATGCGCGTGGTGGCCAGTTCGAACGACCAGATCCGGCTGAGTTTCCTGGCAGCGCTGCTGACCGATGCGGGCATCGGCTGCGTGCTGCTCGACCAGCATATCAGTGCGATGGAGGGCAGCATCGGGGCGTTTCCGCGCCGCCTCGCGGTCGCGCCGGCGGACGAGCGGCGCGCCCAGCGCGTGCTGCGGGAAGCCGGCGAGGCGTGACGGCGGATTTGCGCCACGCCGGCAGTTTGCTCGGCGGCCGGGTGCGCCACGACCAGTGGGCGACCGGCCACCGCACCGGCATCGAACCGGTGTTTCTGGCCGCCAGCATCCCGGCGCAAGCCGGCGAGCTTGTGCTGGAGGCGGGCACCGGCAGCGGCGCGGCGTTGCTGTGTCTGGCGGCACGGGTGGCCGGCATCGGCGGCGTCGGGGTCGAGCGGGATGCGGTGCTCGCGGGGCTGGCGGGACAAAACATCGCGGCCAACGGGTTCGCCGGGCTCACGGCCCTGGCGGCCGACATCGCCACGCTGCGACTCGACGGCGCGTTCGACCACGCCTTCGCCAATCCGCCCTGGCACGACGAAGCCGGCACCGCCTCGCCCGATGCGGCGCGGGAGGCGGCGCGGCGGTCGGCGCCGGGGCTGCTGCATGTCTGGACCAAACAGCTCGGCAAACACCTGCGGCATCGCGGCACGCTGACGCTGGTGGTCGCGGCGGCGTCGCTGCCGGCGTGCCTGGATGCCTGCGCCCAGGCCGGCTGCGGCAGCCAAGCCGTGCTGCCGCTGTGGCCGCGCGCCGGCATGGCCGCCAAGCTTTTGCTCCTGCGCGCGATCAAGGGCGGCCGTGCGCCGTTCCGGCTGCTGCCCGGACTCGTGCTGCACGACGCCGACGGACGCTTTACCCCGGCGGCCGAGGCGATCCTGCGCGACGGCGCGGCGCTGGCGTTCGACTAGCTCTGTTCCTGCTCCGGATGGCGCAGATGCCAGAGGCGTTCGTGCGCCGCCACCAGGCTTTCCATGCTGCGGCGACGGTTGCCGTCCGGTGTCAAAGGGCGGCGCATGACCAGCATTTCCAGAATACGTAACAACTGCTCCGCAATCTCGAAATCCGACTGATCGCAAGCGTGGTGGAACGCGATGAGTATCTTGTCGGACAGGCGGCGCGTGTAACGCGGCGCGCCGCCTGATCCGCCCTCACGGCCGAGATCGTCGGTATCACTCACCCGAACATCCGTTCCTTTGTCTCGCCGCGTTGGCGGCCCGGCGGCCGCGTTCCAAAACTGGAACGAGGCTCACTTTAAGATTTCTGGCCACGGACGCAAGCCGTGATCGAATGCGATCACAATGGCAGGATGGCACCGTCCGGTTGCGCGCTCTCGAACACGGTGTCGGCGAAGGCGTCTTCCCACGAGCCGATGGTCGAGGCGCGGCTGTATTCGGTGGCGCGGTTCTCGAAGAAATTGGTGTGCTCGACCGCGTTCAGCATGTCGTCGAGCCAGGGCAGCGGGTTGCGCTCGACATGGTACAGCTCGTTCAGGCCGAGCTGGGTCAGGCGGCGGTCGGCGATGAAGCGGATGTATTGCTTCACGTCCGCCGCGTTCAGCCCCTCGATGGCGCCGAGTTCGAAGGCGAGGTCGATGAAGGCGTCCTCGTGATCGACGATGGTCGCACAGGACAGGTAGATCTCGCGCTTCAGATCCTCGGTCCAGATTTCCGGGTTTTCCTGCACGAAGGTGCGGAACAGGCGGATCATCGACAGGCAGTGCAGCGTCTCGTCGCGCACCGACCAGGAGATGATCTGGCCCATGCCTTTCATTTTGCCGAAGCGCGGGAAATTCAGCAGGATGGCGAACGAGGCGAACAGTTGCAGCCCCTCGGTGAACGCGCCGAACGCCGCCATGGTCTTGGCGATTTCGGTTTTGTTATCGACGTTGAAGTTCTGCATGTAATCGTATTTCGCGCGCATTTCCTCGTATTGCAGGAAGGCGCTGTACTCGACCTCGGGCAGGCCGATGGTGTCGAGCAGGTGGCTGTAGGCGGCGATGTGGATCGTCTCGATGTTGGAGAACGCCGACAGCATCATCAGCACTTCGGTGGGTTTGAACACGCGGCTGTAGTGCTTCATGTAGCAATTGTTCACCTCGACATCCGCCTGGGTGAAGAAGCGGAAAATCTGGGTGAGCAGGTTGCGTTCCGACTTGGTCAGGTTCTTGTGCCAATCCTTGACGTCGTCGGCGAGCGGCACCTCCTCGGGCAGCCAGTGGACGCGCTGCTGCGTCAGCCACGCCTCGTACGCCCAGGGGTAGCGGAACGGCTTGTAAACCGGGTTCTCCGTCAAAAGGTCAAAATGCTTTTCCGGGCGCGGCGAGGAGGCGTTCATGGCGGAGACCTTTGGCGGGCGATGTTCGGCGGTCGCGGATGATAGCGACCCCGCGATGTGTCACGTGGGCGCGGACGGCGTCTCGGCAAGCCTAGCAGCGACGGCCGATTCGGACAGCGGGAGCATATGTTGTGGCCCGACCGCTAATGCCTGCCCATATGTTGATTCGGTCGTGATGCGGGTTTCAACGCCAACAGCCTGGGATGGAAGCCGCGCGCCTTCTTATCGGCGCGTTGGCGTCGCCATACAACGGTGCCGAGCGGGCCGGGCCGGCGACGAAGCGGGGTTTTGTCGGGTGCGCCACGGTTGGAGCGCGGCGATGGCCGTTTGCCTAGTTTGTTTTTATATCGTAACAATATGGGCGTGCCAAGACACCGGCGTCGCTCAGGCCGGATTTGGCAGGGGTGGGGGATAGCGCAGGCCGAAGACATAGCGCGGTCGGCCTGATCTGCTGGGCGGCTTCGGGGCGGGGTTTTGCGCCGTTCTGGCCCGCGCGGGCTTTGGCGGTCGGGCGGGGCGCGGTGGCGGCGGGAGCGGCGGCTCGACATCCAGCATCCGGCAGAGCGAGCGCAGCGGGCGGGCCAGCGACGCCGGGGCGGCGGCCAGCAGGGCCGAAATTTCGGGGTCGGTGAAGAGGTGCCGCAACTGCGAGGCGCCGGCCGCCGTCTCCGGCACCAGTTTTATCAGCCACGCGGGGCTGGTGGGGAACCGGTTCGGGGTTCCGGCCTTCCGTCCGGGGCGTGGGCCGCCGGACTTTCGCGGAGAGATTTTCCCGGCCGCCATGCGGGCGATGGCGCGGGCGATCGCCTGCCGCATCAGGATGAGCCGATGCACGATCAGCGCGACCAGCGGCCGGGCGAGTTGGCCGGTGTGGCCGCGCGAGTCCACGGCCCTGACGAGCCAGTTGAGGATGGCGGAAAACCGTTCGGTTGGGGTGGGGGGTGCGTCGGTCACGCCCTTTGTTAGTATGACTGACGCCACTGGGCAAGCGGATTTTTCCGCCCGGCATGTCGCACCTGCGCTGAGAGACGGTTAGGACTCGGTCGGAAATAAGTGCTCCACTTTCGTCATTCCCGCTTTCGCGGGAATGACAAACTAATTCAGTTGTTTCTGAATGAGACCTTAGCCCAGAAAACCCAGCGACGCCGCCACCAGCGTCGCGGCGCCGAGCGGCAGCGCGGCCTCGTCGATGCGAAATTGCGGATGGTGCAGGGCAAAGGTCTCGACCGCGTCCGGCGCCTGCACGCCCAACCGGAAATACGCGGCCGGCACCCGTTCGCTGTAAAAGCCGAAATCGTCGGCCGCCGCCCAGCCGGGGGCCGCGACCACAGCGGCGGGACCGGCGGCGGTGGCGATCAGGCGGGCCATGGCCCCGTCGTTGACCACCGCCGGTTCGCCGGCAACGATTTTTGTCTCGGCGCTGGCGCCGTGGGCCGACGCAAGGGCAGTTGCCACCTCGGCGATGCGCCGCATCGTGCGTGCCCGCATGTCCGGGTTGCCGGTGCGCAGCGTGCCTTTCAGGGCCGCGTGGTCGGCGACGATGTTGTAGGCGCCGCTGCCGGCCTGGAACGCGGTGATCGACAGCACCACCGGCTCGAACGCGCTCGCCTCGCGGGAGACCAAACGCTGCAATTCGCCGACCAGGGCGGCGGCGATGGCCAGCGCGTCCACGCCTTCGTGCGGCGTCGCCGCGTGCGCCGAGCGGCCGACAATGCGGATATCAAAGATGTCGCAGGCGAGCGTGTACGGGCCGGCGGCGACGGCGATGCGGCCGGTCGGCAGATACGGGTCGACATGGATGCCGATTGCGGCCTCGACATTATCCAGCCAGCCCTCGGCGACGATGCGGCGGCCGCCGAGCGGTTCGGCCTCCTCGGCGGGTTGGAAGATGAAGCGCACGGTGCCACGGAATTCGGCGCGGCGGCGGTGCAGCGCGGCGGCGGCGGCGACCGCCATCGCCGCGTGCGCGTCGTGGCCGCAGGCGTGCATCACCCCCGGCCGCGTCGAGGCGAACGGCAGCCCGGTCTGCTCGGCGATCGGCAGCGCGTCGATGTCGGCCCGGATCGCGAGCGCCCGGTTGGAGGGGCCGGCGGCGCCGACCACGTCGAGCACCAACCCGGTGGCGGCGGCGTCGCGCACATCGGCCAAGCCTTCGGCGGCGAGTGCGGCGCGCAGATAGGCTTGTGTCCCGGTCTCGTGGTTGGAGAGTTCCGGGTGCGCGTGCAAATGCCGGCGGTTGCCGAGCATGCGCGCGGCGATGTCGTCGGGGAGCATCGCCGGTTCAGGACTTGTAAAAAACGTCGCGCGGGAAGCGCGTCAGCGTCTCGCAGCCGGTCGGCGTGACCAGGATGGTCTCGCTGACCTCCAGCCCCCAGCCGTCCATCCACATGCCGAGGATGCAGTGCAGCACGTTGCCCGGTTGCAGCACGGTGGTGTCGCCGGCGCGCAGGCTGATCGTGTGCTCGCCCCAGTCCGGCGGATAGGCGAGGCCGATGGAATAGCCGATGCGGGAGTCCTTGCGCAGCCCGTAGCGGGCGATGACGGCGCGCCACGCCGCCTCCACCGCTTCGGCGGTCGCACCTGGGCGGGTGGTCGCCAGCACCGCCGCCATGCCCTCGATCACCGCCTGCGCGGTCTCGGCGACCTTGGGGCCGGGCGTGCCGAGTTGCAGCGTGCGGGCAAGGCCCGCGGTGTAGTGGCGGCAGGCGCCGGCCAGTTCCAGTGCCACGGTCTCATTGGCGCCGAACCGCCGGTCTGACCACATGATGTGCGGCGCCGTCGCGTTCTCGCCGCCGAGAATGGTCGGCGGCAGTGCCGTGATGTCGCCGGCGACGTCGGGCAGGCCCGCGACCTGGGCCGCCTGGATGGCGGCGATGGCGTCGCATTCGCGCAGGCCCGGCACGATGGTATCGTACGCGGCGCGCACCGCCGCTTCGGCGAGCCGCGCGGCCTTGCGCAGATAGGCGATCTCGGCCGGCGACTTCACCGCGCGAATCCAGTTCACCAGCAGGCTGGCATCGCTGATGCGCGCGTCCGGCAGGCCGGCGACGAGCCGCTCATGCGCCTTCGCGGAATAGTAGTACGCCTCCATCTCGATGCCGATGCGCCGGCTGCCCCAGCCTTGGCCGCGCAGCCACTCCGCCATCCAGTCCATCGGATGCCGGTCGGTCTGCTGCACATAGGTCTCGGGGAAGCCCAGCACGTTTTCCGGCCGCATCCAGGCGGTCAGCCTGCCGCCGGCCGCGTCCATCGCCCGACCGATCCAGACCGGCTCCGCATCCTCGATGGCGACGACGACGATCTGCGGCGTGTAGAACGACCAGCCGTCGTAGCCGGTCAAATAGTGCTGGTTGGCGATGTCGGTGACGATCAGCAGGTCGATGCCGCGCGCCGCCATTGCGGTGCGCACGGCGGCGAGGCGCGCCGCGTATTCGGCGCGCTCGAACGGCAGCTTGACCATCCTGCTGCTACTTCGTCTTGGCGCCGAGGTCCTGATCGACCTGCACCGGCAGCAGCAGCGTGGCCGAACTGGCGGGGCCGGGCGCGCACTCGGGCGTCGGCTTGGTGCAGGACACGCTGCTCAGCGCCACCACGGTGTTGGGGGCGAAATCCTGGCCGTAGCGGTCGTCGATCTGGATCGACACGCCGTACAGCAGCACCAGTTTCGGCCCGTCGGCCGACGGGTTCGCGAGTGGCGCGACGTTGGTGTAGCTCTGCCCGGCGTAGTTGATCAGCACGCCGTCCTTGCTGAAGATGCCGATGTTGGCGGCGACGCCTTGCAGCGCGTTGGCGTGCGCCGAGACGATGCAGGCGGAAATGGTGATCAGGCCGCCGCTGCCGGTGGTGTGGAAGTGGACATCGCGCACCGCCGGGTCCGGGCTGCCGGGCGCGATGGGCTTCATGCAGGCTTCCGAATAGACCGGGTCGGCGGCCTGCGCGGCACCTGCGGCGGACAGCGCGCAGGCACAGACGAGAGCGGCGACGGCAACGCGGTGCAGCATCTGGCAATCCCCCGAACAGGCTTGATTGGGTGCGAACGCTACAGGCCCGGCCGGCCGCGCGCAACGAAGCCACGGTGACACAACGCAAACAGGGGGCCGAAGCCCCCTGTCATTGCAAACGACGCGGGTGTCGCAGCCTAGCCGGCGGCGGCGACCGCGCGCTTGGCGATCACGTCCACCAGATGCGCGCGATAGGCGGCACTGCCGTGGATGTCGCTGTTCAGCCCGTCCGCCGGTGTGGCGATGCCGGCGAGTGCGGCGGCCGACCAGTTGGCCGACAGCGCCTGTTCGAACGCTTCGTGGCGGAACACGCCGTTCTGCCCCGCACCGGTGACGGCGACGCGCACGCCGTTCGGCCCGGAGGCCACGAACACGCCGACCATGGCATAGCGCGACGCCGGGTTCGGGAACTTGACGTAGGCCGCCTTCGCCGGGATCGTGAACAGGCCGGCGAAGAAGTCGGAGGCGGCGATCGCCCGCTTGTTGGTCTTGATGGTGGCCGCGAGCGCCAGTGCGGCCGCCGGATAGTCGGCCGACGGGTCGTTGTTGGCCAGCGACCCGCCGATGGTGCCGCGATAGCGCACCGCACGGTCGCCGATGTGGCTGGCCAGATGCGCCAGCGCCGGGATCGCCTTGGCGACCTCGGCCGAGGTCGCGACGGTCACGTGCGTCGTGGTGGCACCGATGGTCACCGTCGTCGCGGTGACGGTGATGCCGGACAGGCCGAGCTTGGCCAGATCGACCACGGTCGATGGCTTGTTCAGGCGCTGCTTGAGCACCGGGATCAGCGTCTGGCCGCCGGCCAGCGCCTTGGCTTCGGGGTCGGCGAGCAGGGTCGCCGCAGCGGCGACGCTGGTGGGCTTCTGGTAAGCGAAATCGTACATCGTCGGTCCCTCGTTATTCCGCGGCCAAGGCAGGGCGGCCGGCGTTGATGATCGACCAGATCTTTGGCGGGCTGGCCGGCATGTTGATGTGGCGGACGCCATAGTCCTTCAGCGCGTCCACGATGGCGTTGATCACCGCCGGCGGCGAGCCGATGGCACCGACCTCGCCGCACCCCTTCGAGCCGAGCGGGTTATGCGTACACATCGTGTTCTCGGTGGAGACGTGGAAGTTCGGCAGGTTGTCGGCGCGCGGCATCGTGTAGTCCATGTAGCTGCCGCTGAGCAGCTGGCCGTTGTCGTCGTAGATCGCGTGTTCCAGCAGCGCCTGGCCGATGCCCTGGGCGACGCCGCCCTGCACCTGGCCCTCGACGATCATCGGATTGACCACGCGGCCGACATCGTCCACCGCAGTGAAATTCACCACCGTGGTCACGCCGGTGTCGGGGTCGATCTCCACCTCGGCGATGTGGCAGCCGCCCGGGAAGGTAAAATTCTTCGGATCGTAGAACGCGGTCTCGTCCAGGCCGGGTTCCAGTTCCTCGATCGGGTAGTTGTGCGGCACGTAGGCGGTCAGCGCGATCTCGCCGAACGACTTGCTGCGGTCGGTGCCGGCGACGCTGAACTTGCCGTCCTTGAACTCGATGTCGTCGATATCGGCTTCCAGCAGATGGGCGGCGATCTTGCGGCCCTTGAGGATGATCTTGTCCATTGCCTTGACCATCGCCGAGCCGCCGACGGCGAGGCTGCGGCTGCCGTAGGTGCCCATGCCGAACGGGATTTTGGCGGTGTCGCCGTGGACGACATCGACATTGGCGAACGGCACGCCAAGCTGGTCGGTGACAAGCTGCGCCAGCGTGGTCTCGTGGCCCTGGCCGTGGCTATGCGTGCCGGTGAACACCGTCACACTGCCGGTCGGGTGGACGCGCACGTTGGCGACTTCGTACAAACCGGCGCGGGCGCCAAGCGAACCCACGACTTTCGACGGCGCGATGCCGCAGGCTTCGAGATACGTCGAAATGCCGATGCCGCGCAGTTTGCCCTTGGCGGCGGACGCCTTGCGGCGCGCCTCGAAACCGTCCCAGTCGGCGGTCTTCAGCGCCGCTGCGAGGGTCGCAAAATAGTCGCCGCTGTCGTATTGCAGCGCCACCGGCGTCTGATACGGGAACGCATCGCGCGGGATGAAATTCTGTTTGCGGATGGCGACCCGGTCGAGCCCGGTTTCCTGGGCCGCGACATCGACGAGGCGTTCCAGCAGGAACGTCGCCTCCGGCCGCCCGGCGCCGCGATAGGCGTCCACCGGCACGGTGTTGGTGAACACCGCCTTCACCTCGACGTAGATCACCGGCGTCGTGTAAACGCCCGCCAGCAGCGTCGCATACAGGTAGGTCGGCACGGCTGTTGCGAAAGTGGACAGATACGCGCCCATGTTGGCGAGCGTATGCACCTTCAGGCCGAGGAATTTGCCGTGTGCATCCAGCGCCAGTTGCGCGGTGCTGACATGGTCGCGGCCGTGCGCGTCGCTGACAAAACTTTCGCTGCGGTCGGCGGTCCACTTCACCGGCCGCTTCACCTTGCCGGCGGCCCAGGTGACGATGGCTTCCTCGGCGTAGTGATAGATCTTGCTGCCGAAGCCGCCGCCGACATCCGGTGCCACCACGCGCAGGCGATGCTCCGGCAGGCCGAGCACGAAGGCGCCCATCAGCAGGCGGATGACGTGCGGGTTCTGGCTGGTGGTGTACAGCGTGTAGTCGCCGCTCGACGGATCGAAGTCGCCGATCGCCGCGCGCGGTTCCATCGCGTTCGGGATCAGGCGGCTGTTTTCCAGATCGAGCGTGACGATCTTGGCCGCACCCGCGAAGGCCGCGTCCAGCGCCGCCTTGTCGCCCAGATGCCAGTCGTAGCAGATGTTGCCGGCGATGCCGTCGTGCACTTCCGGGGCACCCGGCGCGATGCCGGCGGTGACGGTGGCCACCGACGGCAGGTCTTGCAGGTCGACCGCCAGCAACTCGGCCGCGTCGCGCGCCTGTTGCTTCGTCTCGGCGATCACCACCGCGATCGGGTCGCCGACATGGCGCACCTTGCCGTCCGCAAGCACCGGGTGCTTGGGCTCGGCCATCGGGCTGCCGTCCTTGTTGTGGATCTGCCAGCCGCACGGCAGGCCGCCGATGCTGACGAAATCCGCACCGGTGTAGATCGCCACCACGCCGGGCGCCGCCAGGGCGGCTTTCGTGTCGATCGAAACGATTTTCGCGTGCGGCCGGTCGCTGCGCTTGATGACGGCGTAGAGCTGGCCGGGCCGGTTGATGTCGTCGGTATAGTTGCCGTTGCCGGAAATGAAGCGCAGGTCTTCCTTGCGACGAACCGATGCGCCGATGCCTTCGAATGGTGCGTTCATGCTGCCCCCTCCCCTGTCGCGCGGCGCCGGGCGTGGCGGACCGCGCGCGTGCTTTTTTGGTGCGCGATTATTCGGCGGCGGCGGGCAGTGCGTGGCCGTGCATCACCGGCCACGCGGCGGCGATGGCCTTGACGATGTTGTGGTAGCCGGTGCAGCGGCACAGATTGCCTTCGAGACCCTCGCGGATCTCCTGCTCGGTCAGGCCGCCGGGATGCGTCGTCACCAGATCGATGGCGCTCATCACCATGCCCGGCGTGCAGAAGCCGCATTGCAGCGCATGGTTTTCGCGAAACGCTTCCTGCATCGGGTGCAGCGTGCCGTCGGCGGCGGCGAGGCCCTCGATGGTGGTGACACTGCTGCCGTCCACCTGCAACGCCAGCGTGGTGCAGGACTTGATCGCCGCGCCATCGACATGCACGACGCAGGCGCCGCACTGGCTGGTGTCGCAGCCGACATGCGTGCCGGTCAGCCCGAGCTTGTCGCGCAACACTTCCACCAGCAGCGTGCGGCCTTCGACCTCGACCGACGACGTCTTGCCGTTCACCGTCAGGGTTACATGAGGCATCGTTCTCTCCCTCCCATCCCGTTGCGTCTGCGCCACGGCGCTTGCCCGGAGTGTTGGCATCGCCGTGGTAGCCGGTCAAGGCGAGACCTCGGGCGAAATCCAATCCTGTCAAGGCGTTATGTACGCATGACTATAGCGAGAGGCCTGCCAGCGGCGCGGGGCGGGGCGGGGCGCGCGCAGAGTGCTTTCCTTCCGGTGCCGCTTTGGCTATGGCCGCGCGCTATGGAAGCCATTCTGTACCGCATTCTGCCGGCCTACCGCGTCGCGCTGGTGATGCAATTCCTGCGCTTCGGCGTGGTCGGCGGCCTCGGCTTCGTCGTCGATACCGCCGTGGTCTACGCCACGCGCGGCTGGATCGGCAATTACTGGGCGGCGGTGCCGGCCTATATCGTGGCCGCGAGCTTCAACTGGCTGCTCAACCGGCTGTGGACGTTCCGCGGCCAGGGCAGCGGGCCGATGCACCGGCAATGGACGCTGTTCATGGCGACCAACCTGATCGGCTTCACGCTCAATCGCGGCGCCTACTGGACGCTGATTTCGATCAGCGTGCTGTGCGCCGACAACCCGGTGATCGCGGTCGCGGCCGGGTCGCTGTCCGGCATGTTCGCCAATTTTTTCCTCTCCCGCCGACTCGTGTTCCGCTGAGGCCGGGTGGCCGGCGCGCGGCTGTCGGTCGATTTGCAATTGCGAGTAATTCGCATTAGAACGTCGGCCAGCCCGCCCCAAAGGATGCTTCGCCCATGCGCCCGCTGTTCCTGCCCGCCCTGCTTGCCGCCGGCCTGTGCGCCCTCGCCGCCACGGCGCGCGCCGACGACCCGCATCTGACCATCCGCGACCACCGCTTCGAACCGCCGCGCATCGAGGTGCCGGCCGGGACAAAGTTCAAGTTGCTGGTGAAGAACGCCGACGCTACCGCCGAGGAGTTCGAAAGCTTCGAACTGCACCGGGAAAAAGTGGTGCCGCCCGGCCAGGAGATCCCGGTGTTCCTCGGCCCGCTCGACAAGGGCGAATACAAGTTCTTCGGCGACTACCATCAGGACACCGCGCAAGGCGTGATGGTCGCGAAATAGCCGCCCGGAGTTTTGTCCGCATGACCACGATCGCCCGTCCGCGCGGGGTGCTGCTCTGCGCCCTCGCCGCCTGCCTGCTCGCCACGCTCGCCCGCCCGGCACCGGCGCGCGCGGACTACGAGATCCGCCTGCCGGAAGCCGAGGAAGGCGAGTGGGAACTGGAAGACAACGGCTCCGCCAGCTTCGACCGCAACCGCGCCAAAAGCGGCGATGCCAACGCCACCGTGGAGATCGGCTACGGCGTCAATTCCTGGTATCACACCGAAATCGAACTCGGCTACGGCCGCAACGCCGGGCCGGGCGCGCCGGTGGTGTACCAGGGCATCACCTGGGAAAACACGCTGCAACTGACGGAAACCGGCGAATACTGGGCGAACCTGGGGTTTTACTGGGAGATCACCCACGCGGCCACACCCGCCACCCCCGACGACATCCTGTTCGGCCCGCTGATCAGCAAGGACATCGGCCGCACCACGCACACGCTGAACCTGCTGTTCACCCAGGAATTCGGCCCGGCGCAGGACGTCCACAGCCCGGATTTCTCCTACGCGTGGCAAAGCCGCTGGAACATTTTTCCGATCGCCTCGCCGGCGCTGGAAATTTTTGGCGACGTCGGCCCGCTCAACCACGTCCCCGGCCTCGTCGGCCAGCAACTGCTGGCCGGCCCCACCCTGGTCGGCGACGTCAGCCTCGGCAGCATCGGCAACCTGAAATACGACATCGGCTACCTCGCCGGCCTGACGGCGGCGACGCCGCGCTACACGGTGAAGTGGGATCTGGAGTGGGAATTGCGGTTCTGAGGGGCGCGGCGCACGGTTCAGGCGATTGCCGCCCCGCTTGACGCCACCGCCAAGCCGCGCGAGGCAGGGGGATGCGCCGTTTGCTCCTCCTGCTGTCG
>Ga0302279_10006336_pt1 | contig 12633 bp, 9 predicted proteins | sample III_Bog_N3_3_FD_194541 | JGI IMG/M metagenome (GOLD analysis project Ga0302279, IMG submission 194541) | Peat permafrost microbial communities from Stordalen Mire near Abisko, Sweden - III_Bog_N3_3 | ecosystem: Environmental > Terrestrial > Soil > Wetlands > Peat | place: Sweden: Abisko...
ACCCGGCACCGCCAGCAAGGCCGCGCTGATCAGCCCGCCGGCCGAGGATTCCGCCACCGCCAGGCTGGCCCCGCTTTGCACCAAAAGCGGCGCAATCCGGTGGGCGGCTTCGATCAGGTGTTGCATGCTGCACTCTCCGCTGGCGTTGCGGCGATGCTGCACCGGGCGGAGTGGGGGTGCAATTGCGTCTGTTCAGCCCAATGTTAATGGTGCAGTGCAGCATAAACCGCTAGGTAAATGGATTATGGACTCAACATTGGACCTTCTGCGCCACCAGGGCGGCCGTTTGTTGCGCATGGTGTCACGGGCGGTCGCACAGATCGTGCCGCCGCTGGCCGAACCCGCGCCACCGCCCATCCGGAGCGAGGCTGGCGGCGCCGCCATCGCCAATCCCGGCAACCTCACCTTGCACACCCATGTGCCGGCCGGGCTCGCCGACCATGCGCCGCTGGTTGTCCTGCTGCATGGCTGCGGCCAGGACCCCGAGAGTTTCGCCGATGAAACCGGCTGGCGCGCCCTCGCAGACCTTCACGGCTTCGTGCTGCTGATGCCCGGCCAGACCGACGACAACAACCCGCAGCGCTGCTTCAACTGGTTCCGCCCCGGCGACAACGCCCGCGACCGTGGCGAGGCCGGCTCGATCGCCGGCATGACCCGCGCCACCCTGGCGCAATATCGCTGCGACCCCGCCCGGGTGTTCGTCACCGGCCTGTCCGCCGGCGGCGCGCTGACCGCCTGCCTGCTCGCCGCCTACCCGGATCTTTTCGCCGCCGGTGCTGTGGTGGCCGGCCTGCCCGCCGGTGCGGCCCGCAATGTGATGGGCGCCATGTCCCGCATGGCCGGGGGTGGGCGGCAGTTGTCGCCAGCCGAATGGACGGCACGCGCCCGCGCGATGGCGCCGCCACGGTTTGCCGGGCGTTTTCCCGCGCTGTCGATCTGGCGCGGCAGTGCCGATCCGGTGGTGGCCCCTGGGAACGCCGAACTGCTGGCCGAACAATGGACCGGGCTTCTTGGGATCGAGGGTGCGCCCACCCAGACAATGGTTCACCCCGGCGTTACCTGCGATAGCTGGGGGGCGCCAAAAGCCGCGGTGCAACTCTGGACCATCGCCGATGCCGGCCATGTCTACCCGGTGCGCGAAGCCCAGGGCGTGTCGGCAGCGGCCGAAATTGCTCAATTCTGGGGCATCGCCGGCTGATCTCGGCCAAATTCCGCGACATTGATCCATTCGGATGATTGCCAGACGCCACGATCGCTTCATCATGCGTCCCGGAACGGCGAGGCAATCGAGCATGGCGATCGGCGTGAAATCCCCCCCGCGCAACCTCGCCGCCATGAAGCGAGACGCGCTGCTGACCAGCCCGTTCTTCGCCCACATGAAGCCGGTCGAACTCGATGAGCTGATCGCCTTCTCCACCGAGCGCCGCGCCACCCGCGGCACGCTGATCTTTTCCAAAGGCGATCCCGGCAGCTTCATGCTGGCGGTGCTGACCGGCCATGTCCGCGTTGGCACCACCTCGCTGGAGGGCCGCGAGATCACCCTCAATGTGATCGGCCCCGGCGAGATCGTCGGCGAAATCGCCCTGCTGGACGGCAAGCCGCGCAGTGCCGATGCCGTCGCCGCCGAGGACACCACGATGATGGTGATCGAACGGCGGATCTTCCTGCCCTTCCTGATCCGTCACGAAGGCCTGGTCGAGCGCATGCTGGTGGTGCTGTGCGACCGCCTCCGGCGCACCAGCTCGGCGCTGGAGGAACTTGCGCTGTTCGATCTTCAGGCCCGCCTCGCGCGGCTGCTGGTAAAACTCGCCGACGACTACGGCCGCCCCCACCAGGGCCATGTACGCATCGACATGAAGCTGTCGCAGCGCGACCTGTCCAATCTGGTGGCAAGCTCGCGCGAGAGCGTCAACAAACAACTGCGCATCTGGCGCGACGCGGGCATCATGGACATCGACGCCGGCCACATGGTGCTGCGCGATCTCCCCGGCCTGCGCGCGCTGTTCGAGGGTTAACCGGCGATGAAGCCGCGCTCCCGCAGCAGATCCAGGATCATGGCAGCCAGCGTCTCAGCATCGGTTTCGCCCGACCGCAGTTCCAGCTCCGGCGCCAACGGAGCTTCATAGGGCGCGTCCACCCCAGTCAGCCCCTTCAGCGTGCCGGCGGCGGCGCGCCGGTACAGGCCCTTGGGGTCGCGGTCCCGGCACACCGCCAGCGGCGTGTTGACGAACACCTCGATAAACATCCCCGGCGGGCACAGGCCGCGCACAAGATCGCGGTCGGCACGGAACGGCGAGACGAACGACGCGATAACGATCAGCCCAGCCTCCAAAAGCAACCGCGCGACCTCGCCGGCCCGGCGGATGTTCTCCGCCCGGTCATCGGCGGAAAAGCCGAGGTCGCCGCACAGGCCGTGGCGCAGATTGTCGCCGTCCAGCGCCATGGTGTGGTGGCTGCCGGCGTGCAGCAGCACTTCCAGGCGGTCGGCGATGGTCGATTTGCCCGCTGCCGGCAGCCCGGTCAGCCAGACGATACAGGGATTCTGGCGCTTGGATTGCGCCCGGGCGGCGCGGTCGATGGTGCTGTGCTGCCAGATCACGTCCTGCGCCGGCGGAGCCACCCGATCGATCACGCCGAGCGCCAGCGTGGCGTTGCTGGCACGCTCGATCAGCAGGAAACGCCCGAGATCGCGGCTTTCGCGCGCCGTGGTCATCGCCAGCGGTGCGCGCAGGCCGATCCGCGCGGGCAGGATGCCCGGTGCATTCGGGTTCGCGCCATCGAGCCGCAGCACCGATCCGGCCACCGTGCCGGCACCGAGCTTGACCAGCAGATCCGCACCGGCGACGGGCGGCGTTTCAGCCAGCCAGATCAGCCTTGCCTCGCAACTTGTGGCCGCAAGAACGGGCCGGCCGGTGCAGATCACATCCCCCGGCCCAGCGTCCACCAGGTCTTCCAACTCCAGCATCACGGCATCGCCTGGCCCTGCGGCCTGAAGTTCACCGTCCATCGTGGTGATCGCGGCGATGCGGCTTTGGCTATTGGCCGGCACCACCCGCACCGCATCGCCGGGCCGCAGCGTGCCGCAGGAAACGCTGCCGGCGTAGCGCCGTCGCCCCGCGGTGCTGCTGTCCACCCAGGCGATCGGCATCCGGCCGGGGTTGGTTGCCAGGCTTTCCAACGGCGAAGCTGCGGCTGCCTCCAGCGCCTGCAGCAAAGTCGGGCCGCGATACCAGGCCATCGCGGCGCTGGACGACACCACATTGTCGCCGCAACGGGCCGAAAGCGGGATGGCGCTGATAGAACGCAGTTCCGCCACGGCGGCATCTGCGGCAAAGCTTTCGGTGATGGCTGCGAAAACCGCTTCGTCGTAACCGACGAGATCCATCTTGTTGACCGCCAGGATCACCTCGCCAACGCCGAGCAGCGCCAGTATGGCGACGTGGCGGCGGGTCTGAGCGAGGATGCCGCAGGTGGCGTCCACCAGCAGCACGGCCACGTCGCTGGCGGCGGCGGCGGTGGCCATGTTGCGCAGATACTGCGCATGGCCGGGCGCATCGGCGATGATAAAACGCCGCCTGCTGGACGCCACGTAGCGCCACGCCACGTCAATGGTGATCTGCTGCGCCCGCTCGGCCTCCAGCCCATCGAGCAACAGGGCATAATCGAGCATGCCGTCGTCATCCGGTCGCATTGCGGCGAGATGATCGTCCGCCACCATGCCGCCATCGACCATCAGCCGGCCCATCAGCGTCGATTTGCCGTCATCGACGCTGCCGCAGGTGAGCACGCGCAGAACCGAGCGCTCCATCAGAAATAACCCTCGCGCTTCTTGTGCTCCATCGTATCGGCCGTGCCGTGATCGATCAGCCGCCCGGCGCGTTCAGACAGCCGTGTGCCGAGGATTTCCGCCACCACCGCCGGCAAATCGACGGCGGTGGAAAAATGGGCGGCGGTCAGCGGGTAGCAGCCGAGGGTGCGGAACCGCACCATGCGCATCCGCGGAATCTCACCCGGCAGCAGCCGCATGCGCGCATCGGCGGCGACGATCAGATGGCCGCCGCGCTCCACCACCGGGCGCTCGGCCGCGAAATACAGTGGCGCCACCAGGAGGTTCCGGGCCAGCACATACTCCCAGACATCGCGCTCGCTCCAGTTCGACAGCGGAAACACCCGCAGGCTTTCGCCCGGCGACAGCCGCAGATTGGCGAGCAGGCCGAACTCCGGCCGCTGCTGGCGCGGATCCCAGCCGCCGGTTGCGCCACGCCTGGAAAAGATGCGTTCCTTGGCGCGGGAGCGTTCCTCATCACGCCGCGCGCCGCCGATGGCGGCGTCATGCCCACCGGCGGCCAGTGCTTGGCGCAACGCCAGGGTTTTCATGATGTGGGTGTAGCTGTCGGCATGATCGAACGGGTTGATGGCCTGTGCCGCGCCGTCCGGATTGGTGTGCACCACCAGCCGGATGCCGACCCGTGCCGCCTCGGCATCGCGGAAGGCGAGCATGACCGGGAATTTCCAGCCGGTGTCGATGTGCAGCATGGCAAACGGAATCGGCGCCGGGTGAAAGGCCCGCTGCGCCAGATGCAGCAGCACCGTTGAGTCCTTGCCGGCGGAATACAGCAGCACGGGATTGCGGGTTTCGGCAGCGGTGATGCGCAGAATGGCGATGGCTTCGCTTTCCAACTCGGCCAGATGCTGTGGCAGAGACGGCGGTGCCGCGGCGATGGCTTGGCGAAAATCGGCCGCAATATCATTCATTCGCAATGCTTTACCCTGCCAGCCGACATTATGCACCCGTCTTTATGCGAGCCATTGAACCCGCCGTTGCCCCGGTATTTGCAGCCTACTATCGGCTGGCTTGCGATTTCGTTAAAAGGGGGCGCGGCAGATTGCTGGGCCCATGTCGCTACCCGGGCCTATTCTGCCGCATTCCCACGCGAGGACCGTTGCATGAGCTGGATCACCGAATACGTTCGCCCGAAGATCCGCACCCTTTTGGGTCGGCGGGATGTGCCGGAGAATCTGTGGGTCCAGTGTCCGGCCTGCCAGCAGATGATTTTCCACGCCGAGCTCGACAAGAACCGCAAGGTTTGCGCCGGCTGTGGCCACCACATGCGCACGACGGCGATGGAGCGGCTGGCCTGGACTTTCGATGAAGGCGCGTTCACCCGCATCGAGCTGCCGAAGGCGCCGGCCGATCCGCTGCGGTTTCGCGACAGCCAGAAATATGTCGACCGGCTGAAGACGGCGCGTGAGGCCACACATCTGGACGACGCCATCGTGGTGGCGCACGGCAAGATCGGCGGCCATTCCGCTGTTGTCGCGGTCATGGCGTTCGAATTCATGGCGGGCTCGATGGGTGCCGCCGTCGGCGAGGGCATCGTCGCCGCCTCGCGCCTCGCGGTGCTGCAGGATGCGCCGTTGATCATCTTCACGGCGTCCGGCGGCGCGCGGATGCAGGAAGGTGCGATCAGCCTGATGCAGATGCCGCGCACCATCATCGCGTCCCGCGCGGTGAAGGAGGCCGGCCTGCCATTCATCACCGTGCTGACCGACCCCACCACCGGCGGCGTCACCGCGAGCTTCACCATGCTCGGCGACATCCAGATCGCCGAACCCGGCGCGCTCATCGGCTTCGCGGGGGCGCGGGTGATCGAGCAGACCGTGCGCGAGAAGCTGCCGGAAGGCTTCCAGCGCGCTGAATATCTGTATGAGCACGGCATTCTCGACATGGTCGTCAAGCGTGGTGAACTGCCGGAGACGCTGGCCCGCCTGATCAGCCTGCTCCGCGTCCGGACACTCGACCAGGCCGCCTGAGATGAGCGACAATCCGCCAGATCCTGCCCTGCAGGGGCGGATCAGCGCGGTGATCGAGCGGCTGCATGCGCTGTATCCGCGCATGATCGACCTCAGCACGGTGCGGCTGGACCGGCTGCTCGGGCTGCTCGACCATCCCGAGCTTCGGCTGCCGCCGGTGGTCCATGTCGCCGGCACCAACGGCAAGGGCAGCACCTGCGCCTTCCTGCGCGCCATCGGCGAGGCGGCGGGAATGCGGGTGCATGTGTTCACCTCGCCGCATCTGGTGCGCTTCAACGAGCGCATCCGGCTGGCGGGCGAGATCGTCGACGACGCCACGCTGGAAGCAGCGCTGGCCGAGGTTGAACAGGTCAATGCCGGCGAGCCGATAACCGTGTTCGAAGTGCTGATGGCGGCGGCGTTCATGCTGTTCGCCCGGGTGCCGGCCGAGCTGTGCGTGCTGGAAGTCGGCCTCGGCGGACGGCATGACGCCACCAACGTGGTGGTGCATCCGGTGGCCTCGGCGATCGCCTCGATCTCGCTGGATCACCGCGAGATGCTGGGGCCGACCATTGAGATCATCGCCGCCGAAAAGGCCGGCATCATGAAGCCAGGCGTGCCGGTGGTGACCGGACGCCAGGAGCCCGCGGTGCTGGAGGTGTTTCGCGCCGAGGCTGCTCTCGTTGGCACGGTGCTGCGCGCCCGTGATGCCGATTGGTGGATCGAGCCTGCTGGTACCGGGCTGCGCTACACCGATGCCACTGGCGCGCTCGACCTGCCGAAGCCGTCGCTGCCCGGCGTGTTTCAATACGATAACGCCGGCATCGCGGTGGCGGCGATCCGCGCGTCCGGCCTCGACATTTCGGACGCGGCGATCGCAGCCGGCATCGGTGCGGCAGAGTGGCCGGCGCGGATGCAGCGGTTGACGGGTCGTCTGGCGGCGATGCTGCCGGCGGGGTGGGAGCTGTGGCTGGACGGCGGCCATAATCCCGGCGGCGGCGTGGCGCTGGGCGAACATCTCGCGGGGTGGTCCGACCGCCCCGTGCATGTGATCGTCGGCATGAAGAAGGCCAAGGATTCCGCCGAATTCCTGCGCCCGATCCTGCCGCACGCCAGCAGCCTGTGGGCGGTATCCGAGCCGCACCAGCACCTGGCGCTGCCGGTGGAGGCGATTATCGAAGCGTCCGGCGGCGTGGCACGCCCCGGCCCGACGGTGGCCGAGGCGTTGGCGAAACTCTCCGGCCCCCCGGCGCGGGTGCTGATCTGCGGCAGCCTTTATCTGGCGGGCGAAGTGCTCAAGGTTGATTGAGCGGGCGCGATTGGTCTGGCGGTTTTTCGTCCAGGCGGCTCTGTGATGCAGGCCAATAGCGCCCGAGAGTGCCGGCGAAAAGGAGACCTCACCATGCTCACCATCGGCAAGCTTGTCGCATCCGACCGTCCAGCCTGGGAGGCGCTGTTTCGCGCCTACCTGGAATTCTACAAGCGCACCGAGCCGGACGCGCTGTACGACCGTGCCTGGGGCGAATTCATGCAGGACACCCGCATGCACGCGCTGGGCGCGAAGCTGGACGGAAGGTTGGTGGGGATCACCCATTTCCTGGTGCACGCCAACACGTCAGCGCCCGACGTCTGCTACCTGCAGGACCTGTTCACCGCGGCCGATGTGCGCGGCAAGGGCGTGGCCCGGGCACTGATCGCGGCGGTGGGCGATTGGGCGAAGGCACAGGGCTGCTGCCGTCTCTACTGGACGACGCACGAAACCAACGCCACCGCACGCCGGCTTTACGACCAGGTGGCGGAAAACCGCGGCTTCATCCGCTATCAGGTGGAACTCGGGTAACCCCTGCGCTATTCGGCCGCGCAGGCCATCACACCCTGGCGTTGGCGGCGCAGCAGCCGGCGCGCCTGTTCGACGGCAACGCCCTGGCTGCGGATCGGCGCGCAGGGCGTGAGGTTCTGCAGGCCGAACGGTGCTGCGCCGGCGTTGTCGAACCGCAGGGGATCCTGGTTCTCCAGATAGCTTTCACACGCCAGCCCCTCGGCCAGCAGCACATCGTGGTGGGCCAGCAACACGTGGTAATAGGTGATCTCGCTCACCTCCTCACGCGTGATCGCGTGGCCATCGACCAGGGCCGCCACCGGGATCAGCACGCCGCCGGTGAGCACCGCATGCTCGGGTGACAGCAGCAGATCGCGGTGCGGCCGGCCTTCGCCGAACGCATCGGCGCGCACCCGTACCGGCTGCTGACCGTCCTTCGGCTCAGTGACGGTGCGATGGCCGATCCAGACCACCGGCGCATGGCCTGCGAACAACGTGGTCACCTCGCAGCCTTCGCGCAAATCCTCGACGGCGATCTCGCCCATAGGGGTGGCGATGCGGGTGCCGCGGGCGAAGCAGGCCACGATCACCGTGCCGCCGGTGGTGGTGTCTTGCACCAGTTGCAGCGTGGTGAAGCTTCCACTCAGCGCCAACTGCGCCACCACATCGGTGGTCACGCCGCTGTAGATCTCGGCCTCGCCGCCGATGACGGTGATCCCCAGGGCGCCGCTGTAGGTGAGCCCGGACAGTTCCAGCGTGTCGCCGAAGACAAAATTCTCGATCCCGCCGGTGAAGCCGGTGGTCAATGTCGGCGTGCCCGCCGCGGTCAGGAACACCGCGCCGCCGCTGACAAAGCTCACCGCCACGCTCTGGCCGCCCGCGATGCTGAGCGTGCCGCCTGACATGTCGACGGTATCGGTGCTGCCGGTGCCGCCGCCAACAATGGTGGTGCCGGTGGCGGTGACAGTGCCGAATTGCAGCGCGCCGCCGATGCTGAGCACGCCGTTGTCGTTGATCAGCCCGGTGCCAATGGTCAACGCGCCCGTCACGCTGAGGCTGTGGCCGCTGGCGATCAACAGCGTGGGATCGAGCGTGCTCACTTCGCCGTCGATGCCGAGGGCTGCCACCACAACGGAGGTGGGATCGAGTGTCACGGTGTAGGACGCGCTGATGGTGCCCAGCCCGTTGCCGATCACCACATCGCTGGTGCTGGTGGGCGCGGCATTGTCGGTCCAGTTGGCCGCCGTGCTCCAAAGGCTGCTGGAACCGCCCTGCCAGATCGGCGTGGTCGCGGCGGTCACGGCCTCCCCCACGGCGATGTCGGCCTGGATCAGCCCCGCGCCGCCCGTGACCGTGCTGGCGGTGGGAATGGCGGATTGTTCGAGCACGTAGGTGAGCTGGCTGTTGGAGATCCGGCTGTCTGTCTGCAGCACCAGCGCGCCCACGGCAGCGGCGGCCGGTGCCGCGGCGGAGGTGCCGTCGAACGGATTGTAGATGGTGGTCGGCGAGCCGTCGGTGGCGGCGAAGGTGGGGGCGTTATCGGTAATCGGCGTGGCCAGCAGGCTGCCGGTGCTGGACAGATAGGTGGTGCCGGGCCCGGCCGAGGAGAACGATTCGACCACCGGGGTGGTAACCCCATAGGCCGGCGTGTTGGTGTAATCCACCGCCGCCACCGTGTTCACCCCGGGTGCCAGCTGATGGCCGATCGAGGTGCCGCTGCCGACGCCCGCGCCATAGCCGTCGATGGTGCCGCTGGTGCCTTGGAAGAAAATGATCTCGAACGTGCCGGGGTTTGCGATGCCGGCGCTTTCGTAGAACACCATCTCGTAGGTGCCGGCGGTGTTGCTCAGCGTGGTATCGACCGACAGCACCGGATCGCCGCCGAGGTCGTTGGTGGTGTAGTTCGCAACCAGGGTGCCGCTGGTGGTGTAGATGGCCATGCCGATGTCGGTCACAGCACCGGTGCCGCGGCCGGTGTTGAACGACTGGGTCCATTCCAGGCTGAAATTCAGCGTGGCGTTGGCCTGCAGGGTGATCTGCTCGTAAGGCGAGGCGGTACCGCCGATGTCGCTGACCTCTTGCACCACCCTGTTGCCGATGCCGACCAGGTTCATCGTCATCGGATTGAAGGCGGCCTCGTAGAAATTGTTCGACGAGTTGCCGGCGGCGGTGAAATAGCTGACGCCCGCGGCGATCACAGACTCAACCGCCTGGGTGATCACGCCGGTGTTCTGAAAGAACGGCTCGTCGGTGTAGATCACGTCATCGACGATGATGGTGGCGCCGGCACCGGCCAACGCCTTGATCCCGGCGGCGAAATCCGTGTCGCTGTCGGAGGCGGTATAGAAATCGATCGTCGCACCCGGGGCGATGGAGTGGATGATCTCCGCCATCGCCATGCCTTCGTCATTACCGCCGGCAGCACCTTCCTTGAGGATGTCGATGTTCGCCGACAGGTCGCCGTCAGCAATGGCCGCCGCCTCGCCGCCTTTCAGGTTGAAGCTGTCCGACAGGATGCCGATGGTCAGCCCCGCGCCGGTCAGGGCGGCGCCGGTGCCGGGCACGGTATATTCGGCCACCGCCGTGGTAACGCCGAGGGCTTTCGCAGCGGTGTTGTTGGTGGTGCCGCTGAGCACCGCAACGCCGCTGGTGATGGTTTCAACAAGCGCCATGCCCGCGGTCGTCGAGGCCAGCAGGGAGGTGCCGGAAAAGCCGGTCTGCGGCAGAACGTAATAGGCCTGGCTATAGGCCTGCAGATTCAGCCACTGATCAGGGTCAAGCAGCGACGACAGCGCGTCTTCGGAGACGAGGCCGGTCGAATTTTGCGTCGCGTGCGGCATCAGTCCCCCCCGATAAGCCAAGCCAGAATCCTGGCTTAACTTATCGGCGATCCCGGCAGGCGGGTGCAACCGCTCACCGAACGATCGGGGCGATTAACTAAACTGTGATGTTCGCAGGCCGCCGTCTCAGACGATCTGGTCGGCCACCCACTGCTTCAGCACGCTCTTGGGGGCAGCGCCGACCTTCTTGGAGACCGGCTTGCCGTCGCGGAACAGGATCAGCGTGGGAATGCCGGTGACCGCGTAGGCGTTCGGCGTGGAGGGGTTGTCGTCGATGTTGACCTTGGCGACGGTCAGCTTGCCGGCATATTCCGCGCCGATCTCTTCCAGCGCCGGGCCGATCGCCTTGCACGGGCCGCACCACTCCGCCCAGAAATCGACCAGCACGAGGCCTTTCGCGCCGAGAACGTCCGTGGAGAAGCTCGCATCGGTCACAGCGACGGTGTTTTCGCTCATAAGACTCGGCCTTTCAGGATCAGCAGGGAGGTATCCATGTGGCATCAGGTGGTGGTTGATCAAGCGGCATCTGATGCGATGGGAGCATGGCCGTCCAGCAAGGACGATGGCATCGCCATCACCCGCGCCCCCACGGTCCACACCAGCAGGCAGATGACCGGCCGATCCGGGAAAATCGCGCCGAGCACCGCGCGATAGGCGGCGAGCTGGCGCAGATACAGCACCGGCGTCGCCTCGGGTGTCGCCGGCGGCGCGCGGTTGGTTTTGTAGTCGGCCAGCAGCACGCGGTCGGGCAGCACCACCAGGCGATCGATCAACCCACCGACGATCTGGCCGGCGACCACCCCGGTCAACGGCACCTCGGCGCGGCTGGCCGGGCCGAACAGCGGGGCAAGATCAGGATGATCGAGCACCGCCAGCACTTCGTCGGCCAACGCCTCGGGATCGTCGATGCCCTGGCCGGGCTTGGCCGCGAAATCGCAGGCAGCGTCAAAGCGGATCTCGGGCGGCAGCTCCGGCAGATGCTGCAACAGCAGATGCACCAGCTGGCCACGCCGGAACCTGGTACCGCCGGGATCGCGGCCGGACAGCGGCGATGCCGCCTGCGGCACGTCGCCGAGCGTGGCGTTGTCGGGCCGGCTGGGCGCGAGCGGCGAGGGCAAAGCGGGCTCAACCGGCGGCGGTGCCGGCCGCCAGGTGGGGGCGGCGCCGGCCCAGGACGGCAGCGCCTCGTGGCTAAGGGCGACCATACGGCGCGGGGCCGCCGGGTCGGCGATCTGCGGCGATTCCAGGCTGAGGATCTCGCCGTCCCAGGGGTTCGCCACCGCCTCGAACTTTTCCGACGCCGCACCGAGCGCCTCGAAGCCACGGCGGACATGGGCGTACCAGCTGGTGTCGGCCACCTCCTTGCCGATCGCCCATCCACAGATCAGCAGCCGATCCTCAGCGCGAGTCAGCGCCACATAGAGCAGGCGGTTCTGCTCGCGGGACTGCTTGGTTTTCATCTTTTCGCGCAGTTCCTCCGCCACCGCACAGCGGCGCTCCTTGCGCGGCGTCCACACCGGCAGCGCGCGTTCGGCGCCGCTGTCGGGATCATCCGCCCACAGGATGGTCTCGTCGTCCGGCGGCAGCCCGGTGGTATCCGGCAGAATCACCACCGGCGCCTGCAATCCCTTGGCGCCGTGCACGGTCATGATGCGCACCGCATCGAAGCCATCGCCGCCCGGGCCCTCCGGCTCGCGCTTCACCTCGGCGGCGGATTGCCGCAGCCACTGAAGAAAGCCCTGCAGCGACGGCGGATGCGTCTGGGCATGGCGCAGGCTGGCGGTGAGCAACTCATCGATCGGCTCGGCGGCCTCCGCTCCCAGCCGCGCCAGCAACCGGGCGCGGCCGCCGAGCGGGCCGAGCGCCTCGCTGAGCAGCGCATGCGGCGCGGCGTGATCGACGCGGCGCAACAGCGTGCGGATGAAGCCGGCGGCGGCCAGGCAATGCGGCGCCGCACTGGCCTGCAACGCCTGCCACAGCCCGTATTTCCGCCCGACCGCCAACGCCATCAACTGGTCGTCGGTCAGTCCGCCGAGCGGCGAGGTCAGCACACAGGCCAGCGAAAGATCGTCCTCCGGCAGCAGCAGCGTGTCGCACAGCGCCATCAGATCGGCGACGGCGGGCTGTTCGGTCAACACCATCCGATCCAGCCCCGCCACCGCCACGCCGCGCGCCTTCAGC
>Ga0302279_10006339_pt1 | contig 12627 bp, 9 predicted proteins | sample III_Bog_N3_3_FD_194541 | JGI IMG/M metagenome (GOLD analysis project Ga0302279, IMG submission 194541) | Peat permafrost microbial communities from Stordalen Mire near Abisko, Sweden - III_Bog_N3_3 | ecosystem: Environmental > Terrestrial > Soil > Wetlands > Peat | place: Sweden: Abisko...
GGATGCGGCGAGCCTCGTTCGGCTGCTCCCGCGCGCCGTCGAGCAGGCGACCGACGACGAAGAGCGATCGCGTCTGCGTCTCGAACGCGTGCGCCTGCTGGTCGACCCTCTCGGCCGGCGCGACGAGGCGATCTCACCTCTCGCCGACCTCGTCGGAGACGAGCCGAACAATGTCGCGGCCGCGGCGCTGCTCGCTGACTTGTTCGAACAGGCCGGACGAAAGGACGACCTCCGCGAGCTTCTCGCGCGACAGATCGACGCCGCGAAAGACCGCCAGGACGCAAAGCACGTCGAGGCATTGTCGCTTCGCAGAGCCGCGCTCATCGAGACGGATGACGCGGACGAGGCGCGCGCGACGCTCTACTCTGCGCTCGACTGGGCGCCGGAGTCGCGGGCCGTTCTCGAGCACTTGGTGAGGCTACTTGCCGCGGAGGGCATGGAAGGAGAGCGGCTCGACGTCCGAGAGCGCCTGCTCCGCACCGCCTTACGCGTAGACGCGGAGCGAGAGGCGCTCGCTCTCGCGGAGCTGCGCACGACGGATGGAAACCCGGAGGCAGCCGAGCGAGCGCTCGAGATCGGGTTCCGTATCGACCCTGCGAGCCGTGTGCTGCGTGACCGACTCGAGGCATCGTATCGAGCCGCGAACGCGACGGCGAAGCTTGCCGAGCTCAAGGCCATCGAAGCACACGGAATCGAGGACCCCGTGGCTCGTGTCGCGCGCCTCCGCGAAGTGGCCGATCTCTACGCGCTGGTGCCCGAGCCGGCACGGGTCGCGAGTACGCTTGCGGAGGCGTTCGCGATCGCCCAGACCGATGTCGCGCTCGCGACCCAGCTCATCGCCGCCCACACGCGCGCGGGCGACATTGCGGCGGCCGTAGCCGTCGTCGCGCAAGCGCTCGACCTCGTGAAAGACGACGGGGGACAACGTGCCAGCCTTCTCCTGGATCGCGCCAACTTGCGCGTCGACGTCGACAAGGACGAAGAGGCTGCAGAGGACCTCGTCGCGGTCGCCCGTCTCGGCGTGATCCACGTCTCGCAGTCATTGGACATCGCGCTGGAACGGGTTCGCGCGCGCGCCGAAGCGCGTGGTGACATGGTGGTCGAACGCACCATGAGGCTGGAGCTCGCGACCGCGCGCGCCGAATCGGGCGATGTCGACGCCGCCAGGCCTCTGGTCACGGAGCTCTTGCGGAGGGAGCCGAAGGATCGTGAAGCGCTCCGTCTGCTCGCTCGGATCGAAGAGCGCGCCGAGCGCTGGGACGCCGCGACGGTCGCCTACCGGCGTCTGATTCCGCTCGAGGAGGGGGACCTGGCCGTGGACACGGCGCTCCGCTTGGCCGATGCATGCGAGCGAGCGGGTCGTCTCGCCGACGCGCGTGGTGCGCTCGAGCGGACGCGCATCGTCGCTCCGAAGGACGAAGCGCTGCGACTCCGGCTCGAGCGGCTCTACGAATCCATCGGAGCCTTCCGCGAGCTCGCCGAGATGAGCTTCAACGACGCCCGCGAAGCTGCGGACGACGACGCCAAGTGCAGTCATCTCAAGCGCGCGGGCGCTCTGCTCCTCCAGGATGGCACCGACACCGACGCGGCCATCGACGCCCTCGTCGACGCGCACGCGCTCTCGGGCGACGACATCGAATGCACCGTGCTCCTCGCTGACGCATATACCGTGGCAGGCAAGACCACCGAGGCTCAGACCCTCATCTCGTCGCAGATCGCGGCCCGCGCTGGTCGGCGATCACCCGAGCTCGCGTCGCTCTACCACCGCCTCGCGCGCATCGCGAACGCCATGGGGGATCGCGACGCGGAGATGAGCGCGCTGACGTCGGGGCTCGAAGCCGACGCGCAGAATGGCTTCATCGCGTCCGAGCTCGCCTCGCTCGCTCTCGAAGTGGGTGACATGGAGGTCGCGACCCGCGCTCTTCGAAGCATCACTCTTCTGAAAGACCCGTCAACCTCCCAGATTCCTCGCTCCATCGCGTACCAGTACCTCGGCGAGATCGCGCGTCAGCAGGGCGACTCGAAGCGAGCGATGATGCTGCTGAAGCGCGCCCTCGACGACGATCCCTCGCTCGAGAATGCCCGCCAGTTGATCGAAGAGATCCGCGCCGAAGGCGGGTGAGGAGCTTCGCCCGGGGCGGGGACGATCAATGTCGCCGACGTTCCCTGCTCCTGCCTCCTCTTGCTTGACGCTGAGCGTTCCGCGGCGACGCCCTATCTTCCGCGGCGAAAGTCCAGATCGAGGGAGATCGGGGCAGCAGCGATCTGCCGATAGAGCGCGTTGAGCCGCTCCTTGAGGTCGTCGTTGTCGTAGTCCTCTTGAATGGCGCTCACGAGCGCGACGCGCGCCTCGTCGAGCCGACCGGCGGCGATGAACCGATCGGCCTTGAGCGCGTGCTGTTTCGCCCGTGGCCGGAGCGCGACCTCTTCGAGAGTAAGCGTCCGCGATACGGGTTTGGCGGCAGGAGCGCGCCCTTCGACGTACCGGAGCCGCCCTGCGATGAGCCCCTCATCGTAGGACGCGCGGGTCTTCGGGTTCGAGAGAATCTTGTACGCCTCGACCCCGCGCTTGAAGATCTCCGCGGCGACGCGCGAATCGGCGGCCTCGGCGTCTACGTAGCGATCGGGATGCACGTCGAGCGCGAAATCGTGGAACGCGGCCTTCACGTCGGAGACCGGTGCTCCGGACGGGACGCGAAGAATCTCGTAGTAGCTCTGCTCTTCGATGAGCTCGAGACGGTTCTGGAGTGCAATGAGCGAAGCCACTTACGCCACCTCGTGTTTGCGCTGCCGCGCCATCATCGCTTCCACCTCGTCGGCGTCCGTCTGCGCGCCAAGCAAGTTCATTCGAGCGATCGTCTCGCGGCCGCTCGACTCGTCCTTCGCACGCACGTTCAAGATGCCGTCGGCGTCGATCTCGAAGGTCACACCGACCTGCACCTCGCCACGCGGCGCCGCACGTAGCCCCGAGAGCTCGAGGTCGCCGAGGTACGTGTTCTCGCTGAAATGCTGCGACTCGCCCTGTACGACCCGCACGCGTACCGCGACCTGATTGTCCGACGCGGTCCGGAAGACGCGCGTCCGATCGCACGGGACAGGCGTGTTCGCGCGGATCAGGAAGTCGCAGAAGCCTCCCGCTACCTCGACTCCGAGACTTATCGGCGTCACGTCGATGAGGAGCGGCGCTGCGCGAGACGGTTCGATCTGCGGAAGCGGCTGAAATGGCGCGGGAGACGCGTCAGGCCCCGGCAGCGATCCTCCGAACGGATCGTCGTGGGCGACCGGCGCGGCGCCAAACGGGGCTAGCGGGGCTAGCGGTTCGAGCGGCTGCAATGGGGGAAGCGGTGGAAGTGCGGCTGGCAGCGGCGGGAACACCATCGGCTCCACGGCCTGCTGGGGCTCCGCGCGCGGAACGAACGGAGGAGGCGGGGGAGGAGCGCCGCGCATGGGACGGATGACGTGGCGTCCGTCGGGCAAGCTCGACACGGCTGAGGCTGCTGCGGAAGGGTTCGCGACCCGAGAAGGCGGCGGAAGCTCGAGCTCGAATTCGAACGAGGGGACCTCGGCCTCCATTCGCGAAGCCGAGGGAGCCGCCGGCGCTTTCGCCGCCGGAGCGTCGACTTCGCGCATGAAGTGCCGCAGCTCGTTGTCGACCCCGGCGCCCGCTCGCTCGTCGCCCGCGGGACCCTTTCCGCGCGACGTACCCGGAGCCGGGACTCGCTGTTTGACGAGCGGCACTTTGCCGACAGGAGTGGGCCCCGGCGGGCCCTGCCCGGCGGTGGCGTAGGGATGTGAGGGCGCCACGGCAGGACCCTGCATGGTGCGCCCGGACTCGGGCTCAGGCTCGGCGGCGCCGGCAGAAGGCGCAGGAGGTGCCGGGGGCGCGGCGGCGCGAGGGTTGACGGCCGCGTGGCCGGCACCTGACATCGTCCGGCCACCCCGCGACGTCTTCTCGACGGGGGCCTTCGCGGTCGCCTTGGTAAGCGCGGCTGCCTGGACCGCCGCACCCTGCGCGACGACCTCGTCCGGGTTCACCTTGCCGGCAGATGGGCGATGGAAGTACTCCTCGACGCGACGAGCCACCATGGGCATGCGCGTCGCTCCACCGACGAGCAGTACGCGCTCGATCTCGGTCGGGTCGAGCCCCACGGTCTCGATCGAGAACTGGCAGGTTTCGATGGTCCGATCGATGAGCGGATTGGCGAGCACCTCGAGCTTCTTTCGATCCATCGAGAACGTCGCGGGGAGGAAGGCGCCGCCGTCCCCTCGCACGACGTCGTTCATGTCGATCGACGCTTCGGTCCGATCGGAGAGCATGTGTTTGAGCTTCTCGGCACGAGCGCGCAGGAGAGCCCGCGCGGTAGGGTCCGGACGCGGGTCGAATCGGAACTTCTGCAGGAAGAAGTTCGTCATCTCGGTCGCGATGAGCTGATCGACGTCGTCCCCGCCGAGCGACGTGTCGCCCCCGGTCGCGAGGACCTCGAAGACCTCACCCGACAGGTCGAGCAACGTCACGTCGAACGTTCCGCCGCCGAGGTCGTAGACCGCGATGCGCTCCGATTTTCCCGACGACTGGCCGTACGCGAGCGCTGCCGCGGTCGGCTCATTGAGAATGCGCAGCACCTCGAGCCCCGCGAGCTTGCCGGCGAGCTTCGTCGCGGCGCGTTGCGGGTCGTTGAAGTTTGCCGGAACCGTGATCACGGCCTTGTCGACGACCTCTCCGAGCGCGGCCTCGGCGACCGCCTTCGCCCGCCGAAGGACGAAGGCGCTGATCTCGGGCAGTGTATAGACCTCGCCGCGGGCGACGACGCGAACCCCTTGCTTGTCCCCCTCGACGATCTCGAAGGGCATCGCTTTGATGGACCGCTGCACCTCGTCCGACGGGAACGTGCGGCCGATGAGGCGCTTCACCGAGTAGATCGTGTTGCTCGGGTCGACGACGCGACGGTCCTTGGCTGACTCGCCGACCAAGACCTTCCCCGATGGGTGAAAGGCCACGAACGAGGGGATGAGCTTGCGACCCCCTTCGTCCGCCAAGGTGACCGGCTGTCCGTCCCGCATTACGGCCACGACGGTGTTGGTGGTCCCCAGGTCGATGCCGACTGCTACACCCATGACGTCGTCGCGCTCCGTACACCTAAGATCAGAGAGATCGGAGGCCGAGAGTATCCGATCCTGCTTCGGAAGAAAGACTCTCGCGGAGCGGCGCTTTCGATTCGTGCAGTTGTCGCCGGCGGAGGCGCAATTCCCGGCACCCGCAGTGGCTCGCGCCCTTTTTCACAGCCGGGGTGACGCGTCCGGGTGTGATATTGCAGCTACCGTACATGCACTTCCAGGATCTCATCCTCACGCTGCAGGCGTTCTGGACGAAACGCGGATGCTTGCTGGTCCAGCCCTACAACTCGGAGGTCGGCGCCGGCACGTACAATCCTGCGACGTTCCTCCGGGCGCTCGGTCCCGAGCCGTGGAACGTGGCGTTCGTCGAGCCGTCGCGTCGCCCGTCCGACGGTCGATACGGCGAGAACCCGAACCGTCTCCAGCAGTTTCATCAGTTCCAGGTGATCCTGAAGCCGTCGCCGCTCGACATCCAGGACCTCTACCTGGAGTCGCTCCGCGCTCTCGGCACGCGGCCGGAGCATCACGACATTCGCTTCGTCGAGGACGACTGGGAGTCTCCGACCCTCGGAGCTTGGGGGCTTGGTTGGCAAGTCTGGCTCGACGGCCTCGAGATCAGTCAGTTCACGTACTTCCAGCAGGTCGGGGGGGTCGACTGCCGCCCCGTTTCGGGCGAGCTGACGTACGGCCTCGAGCGCATCGCGATGTACCTCCAGGACAAAGACAACGTGTACGACGTGACCTGGGCCGACGGCGTCCTCTATGGCGAGGTCTGCAAACGCGCCGAGTGGGAGTGGTCGACGTACAACTTCGAGGAGGCCGATGTCCCGGCTCACTTCGCGGCGTTCGATCGGTACGAGGCGGAGGCGAAGCGACTCCTCGCGCGCGGCGCGGCCGACGATCCCACGAAGAAGTTGGTGCTCCCGGCGTACGACTTCGTCGCCAAGGCGGCCCACCAGTTCAACGTCCTCGACGCGCGCGGCGCGATCGGTGTCACCGAGCGCGCGCGATTCATCGGTCGCGTTCGAGGGCTCGCGAAAGGGGTCGCGGAGGCCTACCTCGCGCAGCGCGAGGCGATGGGCTTCCCCCTTCTGCGCAAGGTCGGCTCACTCTAGACACTTGATGAGCCCCTCGGCCGTCGTGGCGGCCATCGCGCAGCGGTATTCGTCCGCGCGTAGCTCGGTCGTGCAGTTCTTGAAGTTGTCGTCGCGCGCGGCCTCGTCGCGCTCGCGTGTCTGCTCTGCCTTGATCACCTCGGCCGATGCCTTCGGTGACTTCTCCTTCACTACGAGCTCTGCAAATCGCGTCAGCACCTCGTCGCACTGAGCCCGCGTTACCCGCTCCTTGCAGCCGCCCGACACCGCCCCAACAAGCGCGGCGAGCACGGCGCCCGTCGTCGCGGCCGTCGCGTACGAACGAGCCGATCGGGCGCGGCGAGGTGCCGTCGGACCGCCGCCTACCAGCGCGTGCACTTGTCGAGCTCGCCGTTGCTCTGGGCCCCACGGACGCAGGCGATCATCGAGTCCGTGATGCGCTTGCCGGGGCACGCCTTCAGGTCATCCTTGAGGTCCCGCCGCATCTCCGCTTTCCGCTGCGTGATCACGGCCGGGTCGGTCACTTTCAACGCAGAGAGCTCGACCTCGACGTACCGGTCGACGATGAGGTCGCAATCCTCGGCCGTCGCCTTGCGACCGCAGGCTGAGCTGGCGAGGACGACCAGCGCCGCGGCAACGGACGCTGCGGCCGTCGCTCGAGGTCGACGCGTTAGGACGACGCGACACATGGTGCTGGGACGAGTAGCACGGCGCGCGGCGTGGAGCAGGCCATGTGGAGGGGCCGCCCTGAATCGTGGCCGAAATCGCGCCATGGCGGGATGTATGCTACAAATACCGCGTGCCCGTGAAGCGCGTTTCACCCGAGTTGCTGCTCCGAAAGGCGATGGGAGCCCGCAGCGCCGCGCTTCGTGCTCGCTACGCCCGGCAGGGCCTGGCGGCCACGACACTCGACCGAACCACCCAGGCGATGCTGCTGCGGCAGCTCTACCTTTCGCAGTTCGAGGCGCGGCGGTTTCGCCACGCGCACGACCTTGCCATGCAGGCGGCCGAGCTCGGGGTGCTCGCCGACGTGCTCTACCAGGACGCCGCGCGTGCAGCGCTTGCGGATGGCGATCTCGAGCAGGCGATCGGTCACTTGCGGATGGCGGTTCGGCAGGGGCCTGCCTCGCGACGGGCCTTTCATTGGTGGACCCTGGGGAGCACTTTTTTCCTGGCCGGGCGCTACGCGGAAGCGGTCGCCGCCCTCGCTCGCGCGAGCCGCTGGGGGACGAACGACAAGCCGCTCTACCGTGCTCACCTTGCGCTCGCGAAGATCGCCGGAGGAGACGTCGTCGCCCATCTTCAGGGGACGATCGACGCGCTCGCGGAGGCGCCCTGTGGCCAAGGGTACGGGAGGTTCATCCTCGGGCACCTGGCGTATGCAGCCGGGGCATGGGTGGTCGCCCGTAAGTACCTGGATGCGTTCGTGAAACGCACCGAGTCCGGTCGGGTGGCGCTGGGCATCGCGCTCGAAGGGGAGCTCCGCATGGCGCGCGCGACGCTGTCCAAGATGGCGGCGAACTAGGAGCGTGTCGGGGCAACAGCGGAGCGTGAGGGGCACGGGTCGTGCGCCGCGTTTCCGGTCGCGCTACAGTGTTCCCGATGCGCTGGGCGGACTTCGCATGCGTCGCGCTCGTGCTCGTTGCCTGCGGGACCGCGACCACGCACGACGCGTCGAGCCAGGAGTCGACCGACGCGCAGTCGGAGAGCACGGCCGACGCGACGGCGGTGGGTATGGAGGCGGGCACGCTGAGCGCCGCGGACGGCATGGAGGCGACCACGCTGACAGCATCACAATCACCGTGCTTTTTCGAGGCGCCGTCCGAGTCCCTCACGGCTGCCGACGCGAGCTGCGCGGGCGCTTTCGTCGTGCTCGAGGGTCCGCTCAACCAGTGCGTTCTCACGACGGCCGACGTGGTCTGCGCCACCGACGCAGACTGCACCTGGTTCCTGGCGCCGAGCTGCAACGGTGGAAAGGCGTACGGGGAGAACAAGCAGGCCATGGTGCACGCGCCTCCGGCGCCGCCGTGCGTTCCACCGAAGGAAGCCGTGCCACCCCCCGCGTGGTTGATGGAAGATTGCCAGGTCGTGTCGTCGGTGAGCGCCATCGGCGTCAAGTGTGTGAACCAGGCGTGCATGACGTTCGCGACGCCGGGGTCCTGAGACGCCTCGACGGGGTCTGGGACACCCTCCAAATCTGCATCTGCTCTGGTCCTTGCGTCCTGCGGCGTCCTGGCGGTCTCTTCCGGTCATCTACCGGGTTACGAGCGCGTCGCTCGTGCGCACGAGTAGGAGATCGACCGGAGGGGATCACTTTCCCGACAACCGGCGCTCGTCTCGGGCCGATGAGCTCCCATGAGCACTATCTTGCGGGCTGGCGCGCGCGCGCTCGCGGCGGCGCTCGCGAGCCTCGTCGCCCCGTCTCGATGCGCCGCGTGCGATGAGCCCGCACGCTGGGCCACGGCCTTCTGCCCGGCCTGCGCCTCGACGCTCGTTCGTGCCCGGAACCCCGACGACCATCGGCTCGCGGCGTTCGTCTACGGCGCGGCCATCGCGGAAGCGCTCCGCCGCTTCAAGTTCGACGACCGCCCCGACCTCGCCCCCGCGCTGCTGGCAGGTCTCGTGCGTCACTCTTCCGTGCGCGTGCGCGATGCGCGGCCCGATCTCGTCGTTCCCGTCCCTCTGCACCCCAGTCGCCTGGTCGAGCGCGGCTACAACCAGTCGGCGCTCCTCGCACGACCGCTCGCCCGGGCTCTGGGCATCCCCTGGGCGGCGCGAGCGCTTGCTCGCGTGGTCGCCACGGAGCGGCAGACGGAGCTGGCGCGAACCGCGCGCGCATCGAACGTAGAACGCGCGTTCGTAGCGACCCGCGGAGCTTCACTTTCGGGGCGACGGGTCCTTCTGGTGGACGACGTCGAGACGACCGGCGCGACGCTCGACGCGTGTCGTCGCGCGGTGATGGCGGGCGGAGCGAGCGACGTTCTCAGCGTGGTTGTCGCGAGAGCGGAGGCTGCGTCCGGGCCCTGACCCTGGCCAAACGGACGCCGAGCGCGCCGACTCGCGGAGAAAACCGCACCGTCGGTTGCGCCGCGCTATCATCCCACGTGGAGAGCGCTGCTTCGTGAGCCACGAGATCGAGTCACCCGCGCCGAAGGCTAGCCACGCCCGCGGCGATGCCGACGGCAGGCCCAGCGCCGGCACGTTGACCCGTCAGCCGACGCTGTCGGGAGTAGGCATTGGCCTGGCCGCTCTTGGCGGAGCTGGCGGAGCCGCGACGGGCGACGTGCCTTCCGCCCCGCTGACGGAGGTCGTGCCTGCCCCCGAGGTGCGCCGCGAGGGCGAGTCGGGCGAGCCCTCCCCACCGCGGGCAGGTGTAGGTCATGGTCTTGGCGCACCGCAGGTGCCGATCGCCCAGCCCTCCGAGACGATCATAGGCACACGGGCTCCGCTTCACACCGCCGCAGAGGCAAACACCCAGGTAGACGCCTCGACCCTCAGCGCCGACGACGCCGATCGAATCATCGCCGCCGCCGAAGCCGACCAGCGACTGCAGGCGCGCCGCCCCCTGTCCGCTCGGTCTCCATCGTCGGTCCTGCCGCCTCCGCCCCCCCTTCGGCGCAGCTCCTTCCCCCCGCCGCCGCTCGCTCTCCAGCAAGGCGCATTGAAGGACCTTCCGCCGCTGTCGTTGCGGCCGCTTTCGAGGCCGCCCATCGCGCCTCCCAGCTCGCAGAGACCGCGTTCGTCGTACCCGCCGCCTCCGGCTCGGAGAACCACGCTGCTTCTCCCGACAGGGCCGGCCGCGACCGGGCCCGCAAGCTCACCCGCCCCGTCGTCGGCTCCGTCGTCGGCAAATGCAGCCCAGAGTCCTCCCGGCTCCATCCGGAGCATGCTCGCTCGGCATGCGGCTTCGGACACGCAGAACGCGCCGATCCCCTCTCCCGCCTCCGTCCGGCCGTCGGCCCCCGCCTCGGTTCGGTCTCCGGCTCGCCCCTCCGTTCCGCCGTCGGTTCGCCCTGCGCCGTCGGTTCGCCCGCCGGCTTCGGTTCGGTCTCCGGCTCGCGCCTCTGTTCCCCCGCCCGTGCCGGCGCTTGTTCCCCCCCCGGCTTCCGTTCGACCGCCCGCTCCAAATCACGCTCCAGCGAGCCCCGTACCGGAGGCCCTCAGCTCGGGCCTGCTCCTGGACGACAGCGGCGAGCTGGCGGCGGCTCCCCGCGCGAGCGCTCCTCAGCCTGTCAGCAGCTCGTCCCTCGTCGAGGACCCCGACTCGAGCCCCGATCTCGATTTCGAGGAAGAGCCGCCGCCTCTGGCTCCAGTCCCACGCGCTCAAGCCGTGCGTTTTCCGGCTGCGGCGGCGTTTGCGCCGACGGCCCCCTTTCCTCAGCGTGTGTCGTTCACGGCTCCCGTCGCGCAACCGGTCGTCGAGACGGGCGCGGCCTATGCCCCCACGGCGCCCTTTCCTCAGCCAGCTCAGCCTGCGTCGTTCGCGGCTCCCTTCGCGCAGCCAGTCGCCGAGACGGGGGCGGCCTATGCCCCCACGGCTCCCTTCGCACAGCCCGATCCCTTCGGCGCCGCCCACGCATCGGTCCCTCCCCAGGTGCCTGCCGTGGCCGTGCCTGCCGCGAACGTGGCGTACGGCGATCCCGTGTTTCACCACGTCAACGCGTCCCGCTCCGGGGCGCTGCCCGCGTTCGAGATACCGCCGTCGTCCCCGGGCGATGACAGCCCACCCGCCGAGACGATGCGCCAACCGCGCTTCGTCCAGCAGCCCGCCGTCGCTCCGGCCGAGCATCCGCGGTGGCTCATGCCCGCGCTCGCGTTCGCCGCGGCTGCGACGCTGGCCGTCGGAGTCGGCGTGGTCGCGTACGCCGCGAAATGGGTGCACGAGGCGGTCGTCGAGCGTCAGAACGCGAGCGTCCCTCCGGCTTCGTCGGCGGCGGGGTCTCCGTCGCCGTCGTCATCGCCGTCGGGCGCTCCTTCCGACTCGCCCGCAGCGGAGAAGACGCCGGCGGTTTCCGCGACCCTTCACGAGTCGAGCGGGCTCGGTGGCGCCGCGTGTGTTCTCGCCGGGGCCCCTCATATCGTCGCTCCGCGAGCGCTTCTTCGTACGGGGATCGAGACCTCGAGCTTCTCGGACCGCATCGCGCTCGGGGTGGGCGTCGGAGATCGCGAGGGCTTCGTGGTCGCTCTCGACCCGGCCACCTTTGCGGTCGTCGACTCCTCGCGGCACCACGCGCCCGCATCGCTTCGTCGGGTGGTACCGGTCTTCGCCAGCGCCAAGCCCGGAGACAAGCTCACCGCGTTTCTCGAGACGACCCATCGCCGCACTGTCATCGACGCCGCGCGTGTCGTGCCGGCAGACCCGTCGTTCGTCGTGGGTACGTCGGGCGACGCGATTGTCTGGGCCGCGAGCCCAACGGCCGCGACCGTTCCGCTGTGGACCCTCGCGAGCGAGGCCCCGGTCGACGCCATTCGCGTCGTGGCGCTGCCCGAGCAGGCCGGGTACGCCGTCGCGTTCCGTCAGGGAGCGTCGCTCTTTCTCGGCGCGCTCCACGCCGATAAGACCATCAACGGCGAGCTCGTTCGAATCGCCGGACAGGGCCCCCAGATTGGCGCTCCGACCCTCGCCGCGGGGAGCGACCACGTGGCGGTCGCGTGGGCCGATCGCGCGACGCCGGCCGAGTCGTGGGCCATCCGGTGGTTGTCGTGGCGTCCCGGGAGTGAGCCTGGCGCACCGATAGCGTTCCCGATTCCGGCGGGTGGGGCCGGAGACCAGGCGATGTCTCCTTCCCTTGCGTCACTGGCGGGCGGGCGGTTCGTCATCGCATGGACCGAAGGGGCCGGCGCTCGTCACGAGGTGAGGGCGGAGGCGCTCGACTCGGCGGGCAAGGCCGTCGGTACGGCGCTCACGGTCTCTTCCGACGGAATCAACGCGGGCGAGGGGACGCCAGCGCTTACCGCCGACGGCCGAGGCGCCATCGTGTTCCTGGCGAGCCCGATCGGTGCGACGGCCTCGGTAGTCGCAGTGCCGATCATCTGCCCGGGATCCTGAGGGGACGCCCGGCAAAGGGCTTGAGCCGCCCAGATCTCTTGCAGAGCGGCTGGGCGAAAGATTCGACGCATCCGAATCTCTTGCCCGGCATCCGAGGAAGAGGTTCGACGTCTCCGAACCTCATGCCCGGCATCCGAGGAAGAGGTTCGACGACGCCGAACCTTGTGCCCGGCATCCGAGGAAGAGGTTCAACGACGCCGAACCTTGTGCCCGGCATCCGAGGAAGAGGTTCAACGACGCCGAACCTTATGCCCGGCATCCGAGGAAGAGGTTGGACGACGCCGAACCTCATGCCCGGCATCCGAGGAAGAGGTTCGACGACGCCGAACCTCATGCCCGGCATCCGAGGAAGAGGATGGACGACGCCGA
>Ga0302279_10006343_pt1 | contig 12618 bp, 8 predicted proteins | sample III_Bog_N3_3_FD_194541 | JGI IMG/M metagenome (GOLD analysis project Ga0302279, IMG submission 194541) | Peat permafrost microbial communities from Stordalen Mire near Abisko, Sweden - III_Bog_N3_3 | ecosystem: Environmental > Terrestrial > Soil > Wetlands > Peat | place: Sweden: Abisko...
GATCGGCTTCGCGCTCGCCGCGCTCATGAGCACCCAGATCCAGGCGCTCTCGGTCGACCGCCTGCACAAGGAGAACGCGTCGACCCTCGCGCACAGCCTCGCTGCGGGCGTGCGCAACGCCATGCTCACGGGCAACGGCATCGCGGTGCGGGGCCTGCTCGACGACACCCTGGCCGGCCTCTCGACGGTCAGCGTCCACGTCTTCGCCCCGAACGGCGAGGAGGTGTTCGCCGCGAAGCCTCCCCCTCCACCGCCCGAGGCCCAGCCGGCCTACGTCCGCGCGGTCCTGTCGACGCACGCTCCGGCCGCCGCCGCCGATGAGGCGCAGGCGATCCCCATCACCAACGACAAGCGGTGCCAGGCGTGCCACACGGAGGGGGAGCTCCGGGGCGTGCTGACGCTCGGCACGAAGGGCGCGAAGGTCGCGATCGACGGCTCGGACGCCTCCCTCGATGCGCTGGCCAACATCTTCAACGCCGGCTTCATCCAGATCATGACGGCCAAGCGGGACGAGAAGCTCGACGCGTATTTCGACGAGGCCACGGCGCGCACTCCCGGCGTTCGCGGCGTCACCGTCTACGACAACGGCGGGACCTACCACTACGGCACGATGAAGCTCGGCGTCCCCGCGGAGGCCATCGCGCGCGGGATCGAGCCCAGGACGAAGGCCTTCACCGTGGCCGCCGGCGGGCTCGCCTACCGCGTAGTCCCTCTGCCATCGCAGCCGCGCTGCAAGGGCTGCCACAAGGACGCAGGCGAGGAGATGCGTGGCGCGCTCGTCGTGGCCTTCGATCCAGCGCGGCTCGAGGGCAAGTCCACGCTGCTCATGGCCAGCGAGACGTCGCTGGAGCACGTGATGCTGTCGGGCCTCGGGCGCATCGTGCAGGGCTTCATCGACGACGTGGCGGCGACAGGTACGGTCACGACGCTCCGCGTGCACGACGACCAGGGGCGCCTCTACCACGACGCCTTCGAGCCTCCCCTCGCTCCCGGCAAGGTCGTGCAGGATGCGCTCCGGACGGGGCAATCGACCGAGACGGCGGCGTCGATCGACCAGCCCGAGTTTCTGCTCGTCGAGCCCCTCAAGAACGACAAGGCCTGCCAGACGTGCCACGGCCCCGACAAGCCTCTGCGCGGCGCCATCGAGGTGCGCCTCGACACCTCCGCTGCGACGCGGGAGATCCTGAGCTTGCGTCACAAGAGCGAGATCTACGCGGCGGTGACCGTCAGCGGCGTCATCCTGCTCCTGTGGGTCGTGCTTCACGTGATGGTGCTCTCGCCCGTGAGCAAGATCGGGTCGGTGGCGGAGCGGGTCGGCGCGGGCAACTTCGACACGCTCGTGCAGGTCTCGAGCACCGACGAGATCGGGCGCCTCGGGACGCGGATCAACGACATGGTCGCGGGGCTGCGCGACAAGTTGAACCTGACGCGGTACGTCTCCCAGGCAACGCTCCGCAACGTGGAGCAGCTGAAGGGCGGCGCTGCAGCGCGCAAGGTCGAGCGGATGCGGATGACTGTCCTCTTCTCGGACATCCGCGGTTTCACCGCGTACTCGGAGACACGCGAACCCGAGCAGGTAGTGGAGATGCTCAACACCTACCTGCAGGTGCAGTCGGACGTCGTGGTGAAGCACGGCGGCGACATCGACAAGTTCGTGGGTGACGAGCTGATGGCGCGGTTCGAGGGCGAGGGCATGGAGGCTCGGGCCGCGCGCTGCGCTGTGGAGATGGTGGCGGCGGTGGGGGAGCTCAACGCGAAGGCGGGCGCGCAAGGCATCCACATCGGCGTGGGGGTCAACGCGGGCGACGTCGTCATCGGCTCGATGGGATCGGAGCAGCGGATGGACTTCACCGTCATCGGCGACTCCGTGAACCTCGCGGCCAGGCTATGCTCCGCGGCCAAGTCGGGTCAGGTGCTCGTGACGGGCACGATCCGCGAGGCCACGGGCGATGACCCAGGGCTCGAGTTTCTCACGCTGGATCCCATCAAGGTGAAGGGCAAGCAGGACGTCGTCCCGCTGTTCGAAGCCGTCGCCGCGGGGCAGGGGGCCCCACCAGGCAGCGAGGGTTTGATGGCAGCCGGATGAGTCGCTTCCCTCGAGCGCTCGTCTTCGGGCTGATCGGCTCCTTCGGAATTGCGTACGCGGTCTTCGCCAAGGCTGCGCTTCACGCGTTTCCGTTCTCGGGCGACGAGTATTCGTACCTGCTGCAGGCCCAGATCTTTGCCCGTGGGCTCCTGCACACGGCAGCGCTCGCGCACCCCGAGCTCCTTCGTGTCGACCACGTCGTCATGGACAGCCTGGTCCGGAGCAAGTACCCGCCGGGCACCTCCGCGCTCCTCGCGCTCGGAGTGCGTGCGGGGATGCCCTGGATCGTGACGCCCGTGGAAGGCGCGCTGACCCTCGCGCTCGTGTGGAAGGCCACGCAGTCGACGCTGGGCGAGCGACCTGCGCTCGTCGCCGTTCTGCTTCTCGGTCTTTCGCCGCTCTTCTTCTTCCAGTCGGCGTCCTTCTACTCGCACACGCCGGCGATGATGTGGCTCGCGGTGAGCTTCGTTGCGCTCGCCCAATGGACCCTCGACCGGCGCTCGCTCTGGCTCGTTCTGGTCGGTGCGGCGCTCGGGAGCGCTTTCGTTACGCGCCCCCTCGACGCGTTGCTCTTCGGTGCTGCCCTGTTGTCCTTTCGTTCGCTGCGCGTCGTGCTGATCGCCATCGCCGGCGTCCTCCCCTTCGTCGCTCTCACGCTGGCGTACCAGAACGCCCAGTTCGGCTCCCCCTTCGCCGACGGCTACCATCTCTACGCCGCAACCTTTCCGGCGCTCGACGGGGTGCCCGCGGTGGGAGGTCAGCTCTCTCTGCGTTACGCTGTGGACGGCGCGGAGCTCTGGAATCACCTCGATGTCTGCCGGGCTTTCTTGCTGGAGTGGATGGTACCCGGGACCGCGATCCTCGCGCTCCTGGGATGGTCACGGCTTCGCGTCGACGCGAAGGCCGCGCCCATGCTCCGCTTCTGCCTCACCGTCATCGTAGCGTTCTCCGTCGTGCTGCTGCTCACGACCGTGGAGAAGGACGATGGCGCCCGCGCCAGGTATCTGTCGCCCACGCTCATCCCCATCGTGTGGCTCGCGGGGACAGGCTGGGGTGTCGCGGGCGACTTCCTCCGCGAGAAGGTCGGGCGTCGCGCTCCGGCGGTCGTGGGAGCTCTCCTCGGCGTGGTCGCGATCCTGGAGATTGGCGCCTTCTTCGATTCTCGAGTGCCCAAGCAGTGGGTCCGCGAAGGCCTGGCCACGGCCGTCGCGAAGGCGGGAGTCGCCGCGGGGGTGGTCATCGTGCGTGCCGAGCACCCGACGCGTTACGCCCGGAACGGCCCCTTCTTCGACCAACCAGTCCTTTATGTGTCTTCCCCCCCGTCGGTCTCCGTGAACGAGGTCGCCGCGGCATTCCCGTCCCGCCCGATCTTCCTGGCGACCGAGCCGCACGGCGATCGCTGGGAACAGCTCTCGTGGCAGGTAGAGCGCCTTCGGTGACCCCTGCGTCGCGAGCGCGATGGCCGTGGTGGCCGAGCCGTCGGCGCCGCGCCGTTTGAGCTAGACTCAGGCCGATGCGCAAGACACCGCTCGCCGCGTGGGTCGCCGGGCTGCTCACGCTGGGTGGCTGCGGCTCCTCCACCCATCCGCCGCCCCCAGGCGCCGAGTGTACGGGCACGAGCTGCGCCAGCGCCATGGACGGCGGCGTCGATAGCGGCGTGAGCGAGCTCGGGGGAGGGGACAGCGGGCCGGTCCTCGGCTCCTGCGACGGCGGGCCGTGCGTCGCGAGCTGCGAGAGCCTGCCTGCCAATACGAGCCTCGGCTGCGACTTCGTCGTCGCGACGCCCGCGCTGCTCGAGGTGGCGACGGGCGACTGCCTGGCCGTGTTCGTGGCCAACAACGGAACCTCGCCCATCCTGCTGTCGCTGTCGAGCGGAGCCCAGAGCCTCGACGCGGCGTCGGTCGCACGCATCCCCACGGGCCCGGACGCCACCTCGTGGCCACAGGTGCCAGCGTCCGGCCTGCCCGCGGGGCAGGTCGCGGTCGTCTTCCTGTCGGGAGATGCCTGCCCCGTGGCCGCCGTCTCCGGCAGCACCTCGTCGGTGACGAACACGACCGGACAGGCCTTTCGCCTCACGACGAGCGCCCCGGCAAACGTCTACGACATCTACCCATTCGGTGGGGCGACGACCTTCGTGCCGGGCGCGACGCTGCTGTACCCGAGCACGTCCTGGGGCACGAACTACGTCGTGGCGACGCCACGGCGCGAGTCCGTCTACGGGGGGCCGCAGTCGCCGACGAACACGAGGTGGATCCAGATCGTGGCCGCAACGGACGGCACGACCGTGAGCCTCGTGCCCACGACCGACCTCGTCGGCGCCCCCGCCAACACCGTGACGACCTTCACCTTGGACGCGGGAGAGTACCGGCAGTTCGCGGCCGACGGCGAGATGTCCGGGAGCGTGATCTCGAGCGATCATCCCGTCGCCCTGAACAGCGGCAACTGGGCATTCAACCTCGTGTCCAAGACGTCGCCCAGCGGCTACGTCGACGAGTGCCACCAGCAGATCCCGCCGGTGACGGCCCTTGGCTACGAGTACGTGGCGGCGCCGTACACCACGAGGCTCTCCACGCTCGCGCCGGAGTCCGTCCCCTACCGGTTCGTCGGCGTCGTCAACGGCACGACGCTCTCGTACGACCCGCCCATCGCCGGGGCGCCGACGACGCTCAACCTCGGCGACGTCGCGGACTTCGAGACCACATCGCCCTTCGACGTGAAGAGCGACGCTACCCATCCCTTTTACATCGCACAGTTCATGCCAGGCTGCGTCTTCACCGTCCCGAGCCGGCCCGACTACCCGGGCTCGACGGACCCGATGCTCGGCGACCCCGAGTTCGTCAACGTGCTGCCCGCCAAGCAGTTCCTGTCCTCGTACGTCTTCTATACGGACGTCACGTTCCGGACGACGAACCTGGTTCTGACGAGGCGCGTCGGGAGCGGCGCCGTGACCGTCGACTGCCTCGGCGCCGTGACCTCGTTCACGGCCGTTGGCACGAGCGGCTTCGAGATAGCCAACGTCGATCTGGTCCGTGCGGGCGTGAACGTCGGCGCGTGCGCGAACGGACCGCACACCGCGTCCAGCGCGGATCCGTTCGGTCTCGTGGTCTGGGGCACGGATACGGCCGCCTCTTACGCGTACCCGGCGGGCGGGAGCGTCGCCGCGCTGACTACCGTGGTCGTGCCGGCGACCACGCAGTAGCGCCAGAGCACAGCCGCACAGGCCCTTGATCCGGGCAGCAGGGCCGAGCGGACGCGGTCGCGAACGGCGCCGATCTCAGGGCGGAAGGCCTGCGTGCAGCCTTTGCATGCTCGCGACTCGAGGCCGTGCCCGCGGTCGAATCCATGACTACTTCTCTGACCCATCTCCAACACGATCTGAAGAGCATTCGTGACGGGCGCTTCGACGAGGCGAGCCCCAGGCAGCGCGATCGCGCGGTTCGCGAGCTGATCCACACGAGCTGTGCAGCAGCGTCTGTCGTGGCCCTCCAACCCGTGCCCTTCCTCGACACGGCGCTCCTCGTCCCGCTCCACGTCGGAATGGTCCAGGGCATCGCGCGCATCCGCGGGTACCGGCTCGACAAGAGGTCGACCTTCGAGATCCTGCGGACGATGCGGGCGAGCCTGCTCACACAACACGCGATGATGGCGGCCGCGAAGTTCGCGCCCTACGTCGGATGGATAGTCACCGTCTCGGTGGCTGACGCGCTGACGTACGCCATCGGAGCGCTCATGGACCGCTACTTCGTCCGGGGCCGAAGCATGCTGCCGGCGGAAATGCGCGACGCGCTCCAGCGCCTGTACAAGGAGAAGTTCGAGCACGCCTACCGTGGGCGCCGAAGTGAGCTCAAGATGAAGCTCGGTCGCGCACCTTCGATGCGCCGTGCGCTCTGCGAGCTCGACGAGGCGCGCCGCGAGGGACGCATCGACGACGACGAGCGGGATCGACGGAAGGAAGAGATCCTCTTTCGCGGCTGAACGGACCCTCGCCAACCGCGACCCGCGCTAGCATCGGTCAATGGCATCGCGCTGGTCCTACCTCGTCGTCCCTGCTGCGTTGGTCGGCGCGCTCCTCGCGTGCTCCAAGGAAAGTACCGTGCACGTGCCGTGCAGCGGCACGGCGTGCACCTGCGTGGGCACGCAATGCGGGGGCAACGCCAGCCTCGACTGCGGCGACACTCTGATGTGCGCGCCGACGTGCACCGACTTTGCGAGCAGCTGCAACGCGACGTGCGGGGATGGATGCATGTTCGGGTGCATGAGCGGGCCCGGGTGCACCGTCACCTGCGGCGACCATTGCAACGTCGCCTGCCAGGGCACGACCACCTGTGCAGCCACGTGTGGGGCCGATTGCACGTACAGCTGCAACAACGTCAACGACTGCGGACCCACCGTCGGCGACGGGAGCGTCGTCACGTGCACCTCGTCGAGCAACTGCCAGGCGAAATGCACGGGGAGCTGCCGCGTCCACTGCATCTCGTCCGAGCCGTGCAGTGCTGCCTGCCCAGGAGGCGAATCGCCGATGACGTGCGACGACGGATTCGCCTGCGGAGAAGGCTGCTGACGGAAAGCCGGCTCGACTGGTGAGCGAGCCGCGAGGCATCGAAGCCGCGGCCCAAGGAGTGCCGCGGGGCGCCGGGCCCCACCCGCGCGATCGCCAGGTCCAGGATTCGCGGCCGATCCATCGCCTCGCGCGCTGGCACACGCCACGCATATCGGCTCGTCCTGCACTCGACGGGAGGGGAGACCATGCGGCGCAACGCTTCGTTAGTGGCTCTCGTGGTTATCGCGCCGCAGCTCGCGGTACCGGGCCGCGCATGGGCCGACGGCCCTCCGGCCGCGACCGCACCGGCGCCCTCCGCGACGACTGCCCCGTCGACCCCACCGCCAGCACCATCGAGCTCACGGGCTGACGCAACCACGCCCAGTCCCGTCGAGGCAGGCGGCCGGGTCACCGTGCACGTCGTAGCGACGGAGGTCCCATCGCCCCGGCCGCTACCGCGTCGTGGGTCCCATCATCAATGTCTCGCGCCCCTTCCATCTGAGCGCCGCGAAGGGCGAGAGCCTCACGCTGTTCGTCCTTCCGAAGCGAAAGTCGGAGGAGAGGAGCAGCGCGGCCGTCGCCATCGCGGGCGGCGTCCTCCTCGTCGCGGGGGTCCTGGCCGCGGCGAAGGGGTTCAGCTTGCCGGCGTCGCCGGGAGCGAGCGGCTTTGACAACGTCCCACGCGAAAACCGGCTGACGGTGGCCTCCGGTTTGTGCGTGGGCGGTGCGCTCGGCGGAGTCTTCGGGGTCGCGGGCATGGTCAGTAGCCGGCACACCTCGGTCGAAGGAGACGTCATGGTGGCCCCGCCGGCCCCCGACGCCCACACCGATCAGACCGGAACACGAGCTGCGCCGCTGACCGCGCCACCGCTCATCGTGCCGCTCCTCAGCGCGAGCTTCTAGCGAGTGCGCTCCGCAGTCTGCAAGCACCCCGGCGCGGAGCGTTCGGAAGGAAGAGCATCGCGACCTTCCGAGGTCAGAACGGGTGCCAGGGGGTGAACACTTTCTCACCGGACGCCTTCGCGTCGCTGTCGAGCCAGCGGAGCATCACGGCACGGGAGATATGGACATCGCCGGGCTGACGCATCAGCTTCCTCACGGCCTCGGCCCGCGCGTGGTCCCCGCCGGCCTCGAGCCCCACCACGACGAGGTAGAGATCCTCCAGGTCGCCGTCCTCCACCGGGTCCACCCGCTTCGCGGCGCGCAGCGCGGCGTCGCCCTTGCCGTCGAGAGCGGCGAAGTAGGCCTCGAGGACGGCGATCGAGTCCTCGTTCGTGTGGAGCTGACGCGCACGAGTGCGGTAGTCGCCCAGCGCGGCCTCGGCGTCGCGGATGAGTGCTTGCCGCTCGGCTCCAGCGCGCGTTTGCGCGAGCATGCGCGTCAGGTATGCGCGGTGCCAGCGATCCTTGAGGTACGCGAGTGTTGGGCGCTCCTCGGGCGCCCAGGTTCCGCGTGCGGCAGCCTGTGTGGCCTGATCGTCCTCCGCGAGCGCCAGAGAGGGTTTACGTGCGCTTGTCAACCGCCTACCAGTTGGGAATGGCGGACGGAGGGACGGGGGTGCCAGGTGTCAGATCGCCACGGCAGGCTGACACCTTCCGTTGCGTAGCCGCTGCCCCGGCAGCGTGAGCGCCCGCTGGGCCCCCAGTGGCACGTCGACGGCGGGTTGCGCACGGGGCGCTCGCGGCGGGCCGCGCAGGTCGGGCGCCCGGGCGGCTTACGGGATGACGGCGACGCAGTCGGCGAGCACGCGGACGGCGTCGTGTCGTTCGCGAGGGGTGATGGCGAAGGTCGCCTCGATCCTGTGAGCGGCGGCGAGGAAGAGCGGCCTGCGGTCGGCGTCCTCGCGCGATCGGAGCACGTCGGCGAGCGAGTCGAGCCAGAAGGTGCGACGCAGGGGGCTGTCGGTTTCGAGCGCGCGGTCGACGCACTCGGCGATGACATGATTGACGTTGCTGTTGGCGACGACGGCGTCGCGGTCGGCGACCATCGCAGCGAGCATGCGGTCGCGCATCTCGATCCGAAGGTCGTACAGGTTGCGTGCGAAGTGCTCGCCCTCGGTCTGCGCGTCGACGTTTTTCACGATGCCCAGGAGGTAGCGCGCATCGACGCCGTCGGGCAACGTCTTGGCAGTGAGCTTCGCGTCGAAGATCGCGATCCCGGCGAGGATGGCGTGGAGGGAATGGCCGGCGATGGCGAGGCGCAGATGTCGCTGAGGGTCGAGCAGCCCGAGGCGCGCGAAGTGCGAGTCGAGCTGGTCGAGCACCTCCGGTCGGCACCGGGCTTCGCGTGTGGCTCTGGCGCGCTCCAGTCGCTCGACGGTTTCTCGCAGCTCGCACCGGGCTTGGGCGATTTGCTCGTCGGAGGGCTGGTCGGCGTAGAGGTCGACGCGCGAGCGTCCGCCGCGGTCGGCGCGGGGTCGATGATTGGTGGTGCGAGCCCAGACCTGCGCGACGACGCTGACGAAGGCGCCGGCGAGAGCGAGGGGTCCGCTGCGGGTGTCGAGGACGAGATCGGGCAGGACCTGGGAGAAGAGGCCGAAGGCACCTTCGACATGGGCTTTGTTTTGGGGCCGCGCCGGCGTGGCGCGCATGCGGAGGGTGTCGCCGAGGGCGAGGTCGACCTCGGGCGTGTGATTGGAGGGACGGTTGTCGAGCAGCAGCGCGAGAGGGGGCTGGCCCGTGGTGATGACGCCGTCGTGGAACGCCTCGACGACGGCGGCGGCGTCCTCCTCGCGGCGCACGCAGGCGCCGGTGAAGGCGCCCGTGTACGCGTCGACATCCAGCTCGAAGTTGAAGGTGAAGCGTTGTCCGTCGACCAGGACGGGCACCTGCATGCCATCGCCGACCCACTGGGCGCCAGGGAAGAAGGTGCGGAAGGAGCCGCGCAGTGCGCTCTCGTCGGGGGTCCTGCCCTTGCGGTGAGCCGGGCGGCGCAGGCCGTGCACATGGAGGATGCGGGCGACCGCTTCACGCCCGAACGGCACGAGCAGGCCATCGCGCACGTGGTCACAGAAGCCGATGAAGGTGCCGTCCCAGCGCGTCCACGCGTCGAGCACGGTCTGCATCTGCATGTTATCGGCGTCGGGGGGTGGCGACGCCGCCGACTCGGCCGACTCGGCGCTCGCGATCGGATCACGCAGCCAGTCCTTGAGCGTGCCGAGCGGCACGTCGACGGCGGAGGCGAACGGCTCGACGTCGAGCGCGGCGTGCTCGGCGCGCAGCTCGACGATGAAGCGCCGGAAGCCGTCGGAGTAGTGCTGGCGCACCAGGCCGCGCTGCACGCACCCGGCGTGGCGGGTGACGTAGCCGAGCACCGCTCGGGTCAACGCTGCGCCCTGGTCGGTCGCCGCGTGCGGCGGCTTGGCAGGACGACCTCGTGCCCGGATCAACGTCGGCAGCAGCTCGACGAGCACGTCGTGCGTCTCGTAGGCGGTGCTGCGCGAGACGTGCGTGGCTGCGAGGATCTCGACGACTGTCGGCGCCAGTAGCCCGAGCGACTCGAAGATCGCTCGCGCGAGGATGAGCAGCCCGGTCACCACGACGGGGCACTGGGACAGCAACTTGTCGGCGATGCCGGTGACGCCCGCTCTGGAGGGGGGATGCACGCTCTGCATCCCCATCCGCGGGCATGGCGGGCTCGGCACGGCCAACTTCCTGGTCACTGGGAAGGTCGGGTGGCGACCACGCCTTTGGCGCCGCCGTATCGGACTTGACGCCTCGCGGCCCTAGCGCCGAGCCCGACTCACGGAGGGTAGGAAGCCCAAAGCCGATCCCATGGCGAAGCGGACCCCTGGGATCCCCGGGCCCAGCGCCTGTCACGAGCCGTTCGGTACGTGACAACCTGCGGACCTAATTGGCATGTCTGGTTGTTGCACCGGCCGCCGTCCGAGGGAGCGTCGGGGCCGGGCGCTGCTTCCGGGAAAAGGTTCGGCGCCTCAGCACCGGAATCGAACACGGTCCCGTCGTACTCCTCCCCGTCGGTCGAGCCGCCATCGACCTCCGGCACGCCGGCGTCGCCGTACTCGTAGTCGAGCAATCCGCTGCGCCCGCATGCGACCAGGAGGAGCGCGGCAAACCCGAGACCGAGAAGGCTGCGAGCGTTTCTGCCGAGGACGAAGCCCACGTGGATCGTCATGGCCGGAGGCGCGGAGATCCGTCACCGGCGACGCAAGCCCCCCCCAGCCACGCACTTGCGGGCCGACCGATCCCCGCCCGGCCCCACGACTTAGGGACCCCTGGACGGAGGCTCCCCGTGGGAGGACGATGAACCAGGTCGATGCCCGTCCCCAACCTGGCCACCCTTGCCATCGCCGCAGGCACGGTCGCCTCGGCCATCATGTCTTGCTCGGGGAACCTCGCGACAAGCACGACGAACGACGCTGGGCCTGACGTGGACGCGGGGTCTGACGTGGAAGCCGCTCCGGTCGGTGCGCCTCCAAAGTCGGCTCTCCGGTATGCAGTTCTGGAACGCGACGGCATTCGATGGCGTGCTCCCGTCAATACCGGACGCCTGCCCGAGCGACTGACGCGGGGGAGCTGAGGAGCGGCTTGCCGCAGAGACATGCGGATGCAGCGGGGTCGCGGGCCAGCTCCTGCAAGGGCGTCGAACGCGCCATCTGTTGCGTCCCGCGCGGTCCGCGATAGTCGGCCCCGATGGGTCGCGCCCACAGGTACTCCTTGCCCGTCGCGTTCAGCGCACCGATGTCACGTCGAGTTGATCGTCCTCGGCCACCTGATGCGAGCCAACCATCCCGTCACCGGGCTTGAAACGGAGCTCGAACCGGTTCGCGCCATTCGGGCGCGTCTCCTGCACCGCGTAGCGGCGCACACCGTGATCATCCGGGAGGCGTTCGAGCCGCTCGCGAATGACGACGACATGGGGCGCGGGCTCCGCTTCGACGTCGATGGCGTCGAAGGTCGTCGTCCCCTTCACGGCGAGAGATTGCGCGCGAATCATGGCAGGCTCCCACGCGCCGATGGGTCCGGGCAGCGGGATGGCAGCTCGCGCCTGGGCCTCGATGCGTGTCTTCTCTTCACCGTCGACCTGGGCTTCGCCCGTCACCCGATCGGCGGCTATCGTGAGGTGCGCGGTGAGTACGCCTGCCATCGACTCTCGGCGCAGGTCGACCACGCGAGCAACACCAGCCGCGTCGACCCGCTCGCTCACCTGGATGCTCCGCGCGCCGGGCGCGTCCTCGTCGTATGCGGCCTGCGCCGTGAGAGTCAGCCCTCCGGCGGAGCTATCGAGGAGATAGCGCTCTTGGCCGAAGAGCACCCCATTGTCGGCATCGCGATAGCTGCGCGTCACGGATCCGTCTGCGCCGCTCAGTGGCGGCAGCTTGGCGAGGCGGTCGACCGAGTCATCCCAGGTGTGCGCTGCGCGCTCGAGGAGATCTTGCAGGTCGGCCTCGGAGTACCAAACGCCGCGTAGCAATACGCCCTCCCGCTTCGCGGTATTTCGAACGTCTAGCAAGGGGTCGGCGTCCAGCAGGACCAGGTCGGCGCGCTTCCCGGGCGCGACCTGACCGAAATCGTCACCGAGGTACTCAGCCGCGTCTGCGGTCCCCGTCCGTAGAGCCTCGTAGGGCGTGAGCCCCGCCTCGACCAGGTATGCCAGCTCGTCGTGCACGGCAAAGCCGGGGACGACGTACGGATTCGGGAAGTCGGTCCCGAGCAGCAAGCGTGCGCCGGCGTCGTGGAGCTGCTTCACCAGCGAATCGAGCACCGGCCAGGTGCGCCTCAACGCGGCGAAGAAGCCCGGCGTCGCCCGTCCGTTCCATACCGTCGCAGGGTTCCAACCCGCCCGCACCCGCGGCGAGACGTAGCGGAGCTCCGGGTGCGCGAGCATCGCCTTCGGGTTCTCGAGCTCGGCGAAGTGCCGCTGGACGACGAGTGTCGGGCAGTTCCAGGCCCCCGCCTCACGCGTGCGGGCGACCAGCGATGAGAGCTTGTTCGCGTCAACGTAGTCGACACTTCGCCAGCGCGACTCCAGG
>Ga0302279_10006346_pt1 | contig 12615 bp, 12 predicted proteins | sample III_Bog_N3_3_FD_194541 | JGI IMG/M metagenome (GOLD analysis project Ga0302279, IMG submission 194541) | Peat permafrost microbial communities from Stordalen Mire near Abisko, Sweden - III_Bog_N3_3 | ecosystem: Environmental > Terrestrial > Soil > Wetlands > Peat | place: Sweden: Abisko...
CGCGACTTTCAGGGCCATGGAGTCTCAGAGGCTGGTTTCGGTCGCGCGACCTAGCACACGGCGCAGCCGCGGCGAAGCCGCTGCAACCTGCGCACCGCCGCGCGCGCCGCCTCGCGCGGCCCGTTTGCGCCATCGATGGGGATGAAGGAGTCTCGTCTTCTCCTCCGCTGCACCCGTCCGCGGGGGTTACGGGCCGGTTCGCCTCAGCGCTGGTCGCCGAGGAACGACGAACTTGACTCGACGCAGGGCGCGCCACAATCGGGTCTCCATAACCAAGGGGGATATCATGAACCGCAGGCCGCTCGTTCTATTGTCGGCGATCGCCGCCATTTTCGCGGGCGCGCCCATGGCCGTCCACGCCGCAGACCCCCAGGCGGCGGAGATGCCCATGTTTTGGGATGGGCTTGTCCAGGTGAAGGCCAAGGATGTCAAAGCCGTCTACCTGCGGCCGGGCGCGGACTTTCGGCCCTATACCAAGATCATGCTCGACCCGACGGAGGTCGATTTCGTCAAGGGTTGGGTGAAATACGTCAATCAGTCCTACGGCGCCGCCTTCGATCCCACCGACCACGATGACGCCCTGAGGATCGCCAAACAGGTGCGGGTCGGGTTTGACCAGGTCTTCGCCAAGGCGTTCGCCAAGGCCGGCTGGCAGGTGGTGACGCAGCCGGGCCCGGATGTGCTGCGGCTCTCTACCTCGGTCTACAATCTCTTTATCACCGAGCCCTATACAGTGACGCAAAGCGGCGGATCGAGCGTGCGAACCGTGGACGCAGGCCAGGCTTCGGTGCTGATCGAGGCGCGGGATTCGGAGAGCGGTCAGGTGATCGGCCGCGCGATCGACGTGCGGAACGTCGGGACGCGGGACGCCTATATTCCGCGGAGCACCGTGTCCAACCGGTTTGATTTCGAGATGTTGTTTGATCGCTGGGCCAATATCAGCACCAAGGGACTGGAAACTCTTAAGACCCTGTCTCCGGTGGACCTGAAGGGGGAACCGGCGAAACCTGCGCCGTAAACGACTCCGGTCTCCATTTTGCGCGAACAATCGCCACTGAGCCAAACGGGGTTGTCAGCCCATGCCCGTTGAGCCGACCGTATTATGCCTTGTCGCGTCCGAAACCACGTAAGCGGCGGGCTCGGTCAGCCCGAAAATTTACGCCCGCTAACCACCACCAACGACCGCGCGAAACATGGATTCCACCCAAAGCGCCTGCTCCTCTCGAGCCCGAAAGTCCGCGATCCCCCTCAAAGCAGCCAGTCCTTGCGATTACGGGAGATCGGGGCCAACCCTCCGTCGGTGCCCGGACCAAGATGAACGGAGGAGCAATATGGGCTCGATCCTTGCTTCGGACGACGCCTTGCAACTAGCGGAACGCGTGCTGGCCGAGCGATATCCGGCCGCCGCCGCGGGATTCGCTGCCGGATCGTTCGTGCGGGGCGGGGCGACCGCGACTTCGGACCTCGACTTGATCGTTCTCTTCAACCAACTGCCGAACGCTTGGCGGGAGTCCTTTGTTTTCGACCGCGTCCCCATCGACGCGTTCGTCCATGACCCCGAGACTCTGCGCGCCTTCTTCGGCAAGGACATCGAGACTGGGAAGGCGGCAATGCTGACCATGGCCGTCGAGGGGCGCATCGTCGGGCCTGACCGCGTGCGCGCCGAGGCGATGCAGGCGGAAGCGGTAACTATGCTCGCCAATAGGCCGCAGCCCTTGGACCTGCCCGCACTCGATCACCTCCGCTACCTGATCACCTCGCGGATCGAGGATCTCCAGGACCCTCGGCCGTGGCCTGAGGTCGTGGCGACGGCCGCTTGGCTACACTCGGTGCTTGCCGATTTCATATTGCGCGCCAACGGCCGCTGGGCGGCGACAGCGAAATGGATTCCGCGCTCGCTCGCAGGACTCGACCCCGCGATTGCGACGGCGTTCGACGTTGCGTTCGCGGACCTGTTTGAGCGGCGCGACGCGGGCACGCTGATCGGCTTTGCTGAGCAAATCCTCGTCCCCTTCGGGGGTCGCCTGTTTGATGGCTACCGAGCGGAAGCCAACGCTGAGGAGCGCATTAGCATCCCACCATCCCGAGAGGCAGCAGGTCGGCGCCGCGCAAATGACCGGGGCTAACGGCTTCTGCCCCCCTCAAAGCGGTCTTGGCGCCAACCCGAACCTGTCGCAGATCATCTTCGCCGCGAGTGCGGCGGAAACATTCATATTGTCGATCCGCAGATAGTTGTCGGCGCCGTCGAACTCATCGGTCGAGTTCAGCTTGTGGCGCTGATCCAACGCTACAAGCCGCTGCTCCGACGCATCACGATCGCGCTTTGAGGGCTTTTGGCTCAAGCGAAACTCCGTGCCGTTACGCTCGATCCGCACCGCCTGTGATGCCGCCAGTTCAACAAACAGGGCTTGCCGACCCTGAGCCTCAAAGATGGAGATCCACTCGTCCACCACATGCTTGTCGCGCGGGTCATCGAGCGCCCAAACGTAGGTAACGATGAGGCCGGGTAAGTTACTGGCTGCAACCTCCTCCATCACGCGCCGCCGCAGGTCCGCCACAATCCGATAAAACGCCGGATCGCCGAACGGGAAGAATTGCAGCGCAAGTTCGATCGTGACGTGGTTGTGCAACAGCTTTAGCCCGGTGCGCTGCGCCAGCTCATCCCCGACCGCCATTTTGCCTACGGCCGGAGGGCCGAAGATGATAACTAACGAAATATCGCTCTCCTCCGTCCTGCAGGCTGTGCCGAGCTATTCAGGTCGCGATTAGGCTACTGTGTGCGCGAACTTCTGCAATGTCGGTCGCCCCAGAGGCTGTGTGAAAACCCCTCCTCAGCGCTCCTTCGCGATGGCCGGTGCGGTAGAATCCCCCATCAGCTGCTTCGAAGTCTGCGATCGGCCGCTTAATCGAGGGTGAGGACCGCCGACAGGGCGTTCTCCTGCCGGAATATCTGGATGACTGGAGCACAGCGCGGACAGGTCCAATTTTGCCTGTTGTGGCGCCCACGGCCCGTAGCTTTCGATCGGGTTTATTGATCGCGTTCCCTATCTCGATGTTCGACCCTGAGGGGACGGTCAGTAGGTGCGTTTTCCGATGCGACCGTGCCGGCGCCAAATGATAGTCTCGCGTCAGAGGCTGCACCGGGAGTGTGTCGACAGTGGATTCCGCGCCGAAAAAGTTGCTGCTGAGCGCGCTTGCCGGCGAACGCACTGAGCGCCCGCCCATCTGGCTGATGCGACAGGCCGGCCGCTACCTGCCCGAGTATCATCTGACGCGGGCTGACGCCGGAGGCATGCTGGCGCTATGCAACTCGCCGGAGCATGCGGTGGAGGTGACGCTGCAGCCGATCCGGCGGTTCGGACTGGATGCAGCCATCCTGTTCGCCGACCTTCCGCAGATCGCCGCGGCGCTTGGCCAGACGCTCGAATACAAGGAGGGCGAGGGTCCGGTCCTGTCGCCACCCATTCGCTCGGCCGCCGATGTGGCGCGCCTCAGCCTCTCGCGGCTGCACCAGGAACTGGCGCCGATCTATGAGACGGTGCGGCGGCTCACCACGGCCCTGCCGACGAATGTGGCCCTGATCGGCTATGCGGGCGCGCCCTGGACCGTGGCGACCTACATGGTCGAGGGCCGAGGGGGCGGTCCCACGGATCATGCCACGATCAAGCAGTGGGCCATGAGCGATCCGGAGGGCTTTCAGCCGCTGATCGATCTGCTGACCGAAGCCATCACCCAGTTCCTGGAAAAGCAGATCGAGGCCGGCGCCGAGGCGATCCAGCTTTTCGAAAGCTGGGCGGGCATCCTTCCCGAACCTTTCTTCGAGCTCTGGTGCGTGCAGCCGGTCGCCGCGATCGTCAAAGCCCTTCGCGCCAAATATCCGGCCACGCCCATCATCGCCTTCCCGCGCGCCGCCGGCCTGCAGTACGAAGGCTACGCCGAGGCGACCGGGATCGACGGCCTCGGCCTGGACAGCACCGTCCCGCTCGGATGGGCCGCCGACAGGATTCAGACGCGCCTGGGGCTGTGCGTACAAGGAAATCTCGACAATCAGTTGTTGGTGGCGGGGGGCGAGGCGATGCACGCGGAGGCGGACCGAATTCTGGCCGCATTGGGTCGCGGACCGTTCATCTTCAATCTCGGCCACGGGATCCTGATGACCACGCCACCCGAACATGTTGAGGCCCTGGTGCGCCAGGTGCAGTCGTGGCGGGCATCCGCCTCGCGGCGCCTACCCACCCGCTTCAAAAATGCGGAACGACCGCTTCCCGGTAAGCCGCCAGAGCTGGCGAGTGGCTAGCGAAGGGACAATCAGCGCCGCTCGCCACGCGTGAGGCCCTTGATGTTGACGAAATAGAGCGGATGTCCGTCGGGATCGAACAGCATCAACCCCGTACCCCGCGCGTCGGTCAGCCGCGGCTCCGGGCGCAGGCCTCTTGCGATGAGATCGCGCTCGATCCGATCGATGTCGCCTTGCCAGAAGATGAGCTGCGGGCGATCGGGGTCGAGATAGCCTTCGTAGAGTGACAGGCGGCAGTCGTTGTCGACGAGGGTTATGTTGCGCGGATCGTGATCCTCGACGATGCGAAAGCCCAGGCGCCGGTAGAAGTCCACCGATGCGGCCATGTCCCTGACGGGGAGGCTGAACTCGAACCATCCGTATTCGTCGTCTCCATGGGCCTTGGCGGGATGCTGCCGGGCCCGCACGCGCCTGCCGTCCGGTCCGGCGGCCGGCGAATTTCCGTCGTATTTCTTCATCGTGATGAAGAAGAGCGGATGGCCGTCCGGATCGATCAGCATGAAGCTCGCGTCGCCGGCGCCGTCCTGTTGCAGCGGGGCGTGAAACCCGACGTCCCGAACCTCCAGGTCCCGCGCCACCACCTCCACATCGCCTTGCCAGAAGATCAGTTGCGGCCGGTCGGGATCGAGATGACCCTGATAGAGCGTGAGGCTGCAATCGTCCTTGTACAGAGCAGCCACGCCGTCTTCCGCGACACCGCTGGCAGGTTGAAATCCCAGGGTTTCGTAAAAGGCGCGCGAGCGCTCGATGTCCGTCACATTGAGCGCGGCTTCAAACCATCCCAGGTCCAGCGAGAGCGGCGACATGGCCTCCTTGCTTAGAACGCCGGGCGCGATTGAACAACTCATCGCGTCGTCATGACCTCCTCATCGGCGCCCGGCGCTCCGGCCGCCGGTGCACTCCGAAAATGCGTTCGACTGGCGCGGTCTTCTGGCACATCATGGCGGCCAGAGATTTTGTGTGGGAGCGCGACTATGGAGGAGCGGACGGTTGACGCGGTCATCGTCGGCGCCGGGTTTTCCGGCCTTTACATGCTTCATCGCCTGCGGGGGATGGGCCTGAAGGCCAGGGTGTACGAGGCCGGCGAAGGGGTCGGCGGCACCTGGTACTGGAACCGTTATCCAGGCGCCCGGGTCGATATCGAGAGCCAGGAGTATTCCTATTCGTTCTCGCCCGAGCTGGAGGATGAATGGACCTGGACAGAGCGCTACGCCGCTCAGCCCGAACTCCTGCGCTACCTGAACCACGTCGCCGACCGCTTCGATCTGAGGCGCGATATCCAGTTCCAGACACGCGTCGTCTCGGCCGTCTTCGACGAGGCGTCCGGCCGCTGGACCGTCGCCACCGACACCGGCGAGACCGTTTCGGCCCGATTCTGCATCATGGCCACCGGGTGCCTCTCGGCGCCCAACGAGCCGCGGTTCCCGGGCCAGGACGACTTCAAGGGGACCATCTATCACACCAGCCGCTGGCCGCATGGCGGCGTGGACTTCACCGGCCTGCGCGTGGGCGTGATCGGCACCGGCTCGTCGGCCATCCAGTCGATCCCCGTGATCTCCGGGCAGGCGGCCCAGGTCACCGTGTTTCAGCGGACGCCCAACTATAGCGTCCCGGCGCACAACGGGCCTCTGGATCCGGGGATCGCTGCCGACTGGAAGTCCCGGCGCGCGCAACGCCGCGCCGAGCAGCGCGCCTCTCACGCCGGCTTCATCGCGCACGACGCCAATGACCAGTCGGCTCTGGCGGTGGACGAGGCGGAGCGCCAGGCGATCTTCGAGGAACGCTGGCGGCGGGGCGGCTTCAGCCTGGGCGGCGCCTTCAATGATCTCAGCATCGACCCGGCGGCCAACGCAACGGCGGCGCAGTTCGTCGCCGGCAAGATCCGCGAGATCGTCGAGGATCCCAGGACCGCCGAGTCCCTGACGCCCAAAACCTATCCCTTCGGGACCAAGCGTCTTTGCGTCGACACCGGCTATTACGACACCTTCAACCGCGACCATGTCAGCCTGGTCGACCTGCGCGAAGACCCGATCGAGACCATTACGGCCGCCGGCCTGCGCACCGCCGGGCGTCAGTTCGAATTCGACGTTCTGGTCTTCGCCATCGGCTTCGACGCCATGACCGGCGCGCTGTCGCGGACCGATATTCGCGGCCGTGGCGGCGCCTCCCTGCGCGACGTCTGGGCCGACGGCGCCAGGACCTATCTTGGCCTGATGGTGGCCGGGTTTCCCAATCTGTTCACCATCACCGGGCCGGGCAGTCCCTCGGTGCTCTCCAACATGGTGGTCTCCATCGAGCAGCATGTGGACTGGATCACCGACTGCATCGGCCATCTTGGCGACCGCCAGCTGGCCGTGATCGAGGCGACCGGCGAGGCGCAGGAGGCCTGGGTGGCTCACGTCAATGAACTGGCCAACCTGACCCTCTTCCCCCAGGCCAACTCCTGGTACCTCGGGGCCAACGTCCCCGGGAAGCCCAGGGTATTCATGCCTTACGTCGGCGGCGTGGGCGTCTACCGCGAGCGTTGCGAGGCGGTTGCGGCCAATAATTACGAAGGCTTCGCGCTAAGATCGGCGGCGGGGTAATCCGCAGCCGCACACCGGTCCAAAGACTGTCCTCGGATTGTCCGCTCACCCGCCCCCGATCGCCCGGGCCGCCAGGTCCCGCCACACCCGGCCCTCCTTGCGGAACTGCGGGGCGGCCTTGGCGATGCGGCGGTCCATTTCGGCCAGGGTCTCGCGGGCTTCGTCGCGGCGGCCGGTGCGGGCGAGGAAGGCGGCGTAGCGGCCCATGCCTTCCTGGCCGGGCAGGCGGCCCGCCGCCCACTGGTAGGCGGTGTCGGCCTCGCCGAGGCGTCCCAGACCTTCGTAGGTCCGGCCAAGCGCCAGGGCGGTCACCGGGTTTCGGCCGCGGTCGGTATCCTCGCCCAGGGCGTCCAGCAGGGGAAGGGCCTCGGCGAAGCGGCCGAGCTCGATCAGGGCCACGGCGCGGCCCAGCAGGAGCGCCGGGTCCTCGGCATGGATGCCCTGGGCGGCCTGGCGATAGAGGGTTTCGGCGTCGGCAAACTGGCCGAGTGACGACGCGGCCTTGGCCAGACGCATCTGGTTGTGGACGGTGGGGGTTTCGTCACAGGCGGCCTTCGCCTCGCGATACTCCCTGTGCGGATCGAGGGTCTCGCGCGCTGCGCTATGGATGCGCCTGGCCGTCGGTCCGCCGGCCAGGGAGGGCACGATGATCGCCGCCACATAGACGAGGCCGCCCAGCCAGGGGATCATCAGGATGATCATCAGCCAGTACATGGCCTGGTTGGTGCGCACCACGTGGACGCACAGGGCGATGGAGAAGATCAGCCAAAGGCCGATGCCGGGCAGGATCATTCAGACGCCTCCGGCATCGGGCGCAGTGCGCGGGTCGAACTTTGCTGAGGGGGCCAGACGCATCACCTCGTCATCGCCCATGGCCAGAAGCGCAGCGGCCTCGGCGCAGGCCTTGAGCAGCTCGCCTACCCAGGGCGTCTCCACCTTGTGGAAATCCGAAAGCACGTGGCCCATCACCCTGTCCTTGTGGCCCGGGTGACCGGTGCCCAGGCGCGCGCGGCGAAACTCCGGGCCGATGTGGGCGGTGACCGAGCGGATGCCGTTGTTGCCCGCCGCCCCGCCGCCGGTCTTCATGCGAAAGCGACCCGGCGCCAGATCGATCTCGTCATAGAAGACCACCACCTGAGCCGGCGTCAGCTTGAAGAACTTCAGGGCCTGGGCCACGGCCCGTCCGCTCTCGTTGTAGAAGGTCTGGGGCCTGAGCGTCAGGGCGCGGACGGGGCCGACGGGGGTGGCGATCTCGCCCTCCCGGGTCAGGCTCGCGAACCGCGAACGCTCTCGCGCGAAATTCCAGCGCTCGGCGATGGCGTCCACGGCCATGAACCCGAGGTTGTGGCGGTTCTTGGCATATTGATCGCCCGGATTGCCCAGGCCGGCGAGGATCAGCATGGCGGTCTCTGTCCCGTTCCTTCTCCCGCAAGGGGAGAAGGATGCGCAAAGTCAGGCCGCGCGCTTCACCGTCGGGGTTTTAGGCCTCGGTTTCGGTCGTCGCCGCTTCGGCTTCCTCGGCCGCTTCGGCCGCGGTCATGGCCGAGGAGGTGGCGATGGAGGCCACGGTGGCGTCGCGGTGGTGGGCGGTGAGCTCCACGCCCTTGGGCAGGGCCAGATCCGCGGCGCGGATGGAGTCGCCGATTTCCAGGCCGGTCAGGTCGATGACCAGCTCTTCGGGGATCGAATCCGCGGGAGCCAGAAGTTCGAGCTCGTGCAGGTTCACATTGAGCGTGCCGCCGCGCTTGAGGCCAGGCGACGCTTCATGGCTGTGGAAGTGGATGGCCACATTGATGCGGATCAGCTGGTGCTCATCCACGCGATAGAGATCGAAATGCACCGGCGCGTCGGTGACGGGATGGAACTGCACGTCCTTGGCGATGACGGGCTGGACTTCGTCGCCGTACTTCAGTGTCACGAGGTGGCCCAGGAGCTTGCCGGTGTGCAGGGCCTTACGGAACTCCGCCGCCTTCACGGCGATGGAGACCGGGGCCTTGGTTCCGCCGTAGAGAATCCCGGGGACCAGGCCTGCATTGCGGGTCTCACGGGCGCCGCCGGTTCCGGCGCGCTCGCGCACTTCCACGTTCAGAACGATATCGGCCATGGCCTTGCCTCAAAATTGATGCGCCGCGCGACAGATCGGCCGCGCGGCGTGACGTATGCCGGCTCGACGCCGAGCCTGCTGGAAAAGGGTGCGGCTGGATACACGAAGCCGCGCGGCGATGCAATCAGCCTCAGCCGCTGTGGTGGGACTTCTTCGCCGGGATCGAGACCGCCGCCGGCATTGGCGTGGTCGTGATTTCAACAGGGGTGGCGAGGCCGACGTTCTTCACCAGGCACGATCCGGTGTCCATCATCACGTGCTGACCCATGCAGAACACGTCCTCATAGTTGGGCTTGGCGACGGCCAGGCACTGATAGAGGTTGAGCTTGGCGATGTGCAGGCAGGTGTGGGTCGTGTCGTCCACTGTCAGGGTGGTCAAACGGTCATAGGATTCATCGCCGGCCTCGCCGAGGGCGGCCATGGCGGCCAGCTGCACCGCTCGGGCCACGAGCGGGGTGTAGGGAGGCTGCGCCGGCGGGGCGGAGATGGGCAGGGGCGCCGCGCCGCTGGCCGCGCGCTCCAGGGCCGGGACGCGGTCCTCGGCGGGCTGCAAGGCGCTTTCGCCCTCCGCCTCCACGGCGCTCAGCCGGCCGGGACGATCGGGGATGTCCTGCTTGGACCAGGCCTGGTGCTGGATCGAATAGGCCGACAGCTTCACCGACTTGCCCGCCGCATAGAGCTGCAGCCCGGCTGTTCCGATAGCCTGCTGGGCCAGGCCCGCCGCGCCATCGGCGCCCTTGAACATCAGGGCGTAGCCGGGATCGGACGCCAGATAGCCCAGGATCAGGCGACGATTTTCCGGCGAGGCGCCCGCCGCGCGGACATCGGCGACGAATGTGGGATTATCCAGGGCGGCCACAGCGCCATAGGCGATGGCCCCGCGGATCAGCGCCTTGACCTCATAGGCCGCTACGGTCTTGAGCGCCTGCGAGACGGATTGGGCGCTTGTAAAAGCCGAAGACGTGGCCGTGGCGCGGTCCAGATAGGCCTGATAGGCGGCGGCGTCTTCCAGGAGGCGCGGCGACAGGCCGGTCGCGCCGGGCGCGTCCGCGGAGGGGGCGCTGGTGGCGACCGAGTCATCCTGCGGCTTGGATTTGGCATCGGCGTTCAGAGCGGTGGCGCAGAGGGCGATTGCCGCCAGCGCGGTGGAGAGGAGGGCCCTGCCCCGGTGGGTCCAGATCATGTCCATGTCGTCCTTGTTGTCGGGCGCTCCCACCCGATTGCGCGCGCGAATCGGCGAGAATGTGGCCCCCGAATGTTGCGCCCGGGTCCGGGGCCCGCCAAGGTCCCTCGTTCAGTCAAAGAGTTTAGAAACCGACTCTTCGTTGGCGATGCGGCGGATGGCTTCGCCGATGAGGCGCGCGCAGCTCACCACCCGGATCTTTCCGCCCGGCGTGACGCGGCCCTCGCCGCTGATGGAATCGGTGACCACAAGTTCCTTCAGGACCGACGCGTTCACACGATCGACCGCGCCTTCGGAAAGGACCCCATGGGTGATGTAGGCCGAGACCTCGGCCGCCCCAGCTTCCAGCAGTGACTTGGCCGCGCTGCAAAGGGTGGTCGCCGAGTCCGCGATATCGTCGAAGATGATCAGGCGCCGGCCGGCCACGTCGCCGACGATATTGGCCACCTCGGAGACTCCCGGTCCCTTTCGGCGCTTGTCGACGATGGCGAGGCCCGCGTTGAGCCGGCTGGCCAGGGCCAGGGCCCGCACCACGCCGCCCACGTCCGGCGAGACGATCAGCAGGTCCTGGCAGTCTTTGTAGTTGGCCTTCACGTCCGCGGCCATGAGCGGCGCGGCCTGGAGGTTGTCGGTGGGGATGTCGAAGAAGCCCTGAATCTGTCCGGAGTGGAGATCCATGGTCAGGACCCGGTCGGCGCCGGCCCGTGTGATCAGATTGGCCACCAGCTTGGCCGAGATCGGCGTGCGTCCGCCCGTCTTCCGGTCCTGCCGCGCGTAGCCGAAATAGGGGGTCACCGCCGTGATGCGCCGGGCCGACGCGCGCTTGAGCGCGTCGATGCAGACAAGCAGTTCCATGAGGTTGTCGTTCGCCGGGAAGCTGGTGGACTGCAGGACGAAGACGTCCTCGCCGCGCACATTTTCCTCGATCACGACCCAGGCTTCATTGTCGGCGTATCGCTTCACCACAGCCTTGGTGAGCGGCACGTCCAGCGACTGCGCGATCGCCTCGGCGAGCGCAGGGTTGGAGTTGCCGGCCAGAAGTTTCATTAAAGGACCCCCGCCGCGCGACATGGTCATGTCGGATTTGCGAAAGGCTTCTAACAGCGCGGGCGTCGCGGGCAAAGCCCAAGTCCGGCCTAGATTGTCAGCATGATCGCCGAGAGCAGCCGGCCGTAGTCGCCCTCGCCGCGCAGGAAGGCCCGACGATTGGAAAACAGGGTCTGCGGCTCGGCGCAGGTGTCCGCGCCGATCCATTCAGCCGAGCCCACGCCGGCGGCCGCGAGCCTGTCCAGAACAAAGCCCGGCAGGTCGAACTGACGCTTGTCCGCCGCCACGCCGGGGGCAAAGAAGCGCACCGATCCAGGCGCCTGCGTTGCGAACCGCGCCTCGAAATCCTCGCCCACCTCATAGGAGGCCTGGCCGATGCACGGCCCGACGGCGGCGACCATCCGCGCCGGATCGGCGCCAAGGTCGCTCATGGTCTTCACCGCTGCGGCGACCACGCCAGAGAGCGCCCCGCGCCATCCCGCGTGAACCGCAGCGACGATCCGCGCCTGCGGCTCGGCGATCAGCACCGGCGCGCAGTCCGCGGCCAGGGCCCCGCACACGAGGCCCGGTCGCCGGGTGATCACGCCGTCGGCCTGCGGCCGCGCGTCGCCCCAGGCGTCCTCGGCGACGGTGACCGTGGCCGAATGGATCTGGTAGCAGACGTTGAGCGCCTCGGGCCCGGCGCCGAACACCGCCGCGGCGCGCCGCCGGTTCTCCGCCACCGCCTCCGGATCATCCTGCGAGCCGCGCCCCAGATTGAGGCTCTCGTAGATCCCCGAGGAGACGCCGCCCTGCCTTGTGAAAAACGCGTGGCGCACGCCGGGGATCGCGCTCAGCAAGGGCGAGGCCAGGGTCGGAGGGACGCTCATGCCGCCTCGAAGCCCGCGAGCGGGACGCCGGGAGACCCCAGAGCGACCACCTTGAAAAGCTCGCCCATCTGGTCGACGCCGATCAGCCGCTCGAGCTGTCGCATGATCTTGCCGGCCTGTTCCGGATGGGCGGCGGCCAGGGCCGCGGCTCGCATCTCGATGCCCAACCGGCGCAGAAAGACACCCTGGCTGAGAATCGGAGAGTCAGGCGCGGCTGCGGCGTCCAGAAACGCCGGAAAATCCACCCAGGCCGTCAGGTCGGCCGAGCCGGGATTCTCCAGCGGCCCTTCCTTGGCATGACCCCGGAGCGCCTGGAGCGTATCCCCATACCCCGCCGCGCTGCGCCCATAATCGATAAAGAGCGCCGCCCCCGTCGCTTCCTCCAACAGCCCCGCCACCTCCCGCCCAAACGCCTCCAGCCCCGGCGAGAACTCAACAACTCCTCCCTCCCCTCCCGGGGAGGGACAGACGGCGAAGCCGTCAGGGTGGGGCGCGCCAGTGTGACCCCCAAAGCTGCCGTCATTGCAAAC
>Ga0302279_10006347_pt1 | contig 12614 bp, 15 predicted proteins | sample III_Bog_N3_3_FD_194541 | JGI IMG/M metagenome (GOLD analysis project Ga0302279, IMG submission 194541) | Peat permafrost microbial communities from Stordalen Mire near Abisko, Sweden - III_Bog_N3_3 | ecosystem: Environmental > Terrestrial > Soil > Wetlands > Peat | place: Sweden: Abisko...
GCCGTGGGCGCCTGCGCGACGGCGGCGCTCTGGAGCGCGCTTGTCCGAATCGCACGCCTAGACGGAATGCGCGCGCCGACGCCCGCCGAGATCTCCGAGGCGGCCACTCGCTCCGCCCGGTCCCCGGTACGTCCAGTTCTGTCCGCCAGTACGGGTCTTACGGTGCAGCAGCTTTGCGAAGCGACGCGCGCGTTTGGCTTCTCGCCCGAGGTCTTTTCCGCAAGAACGCGCCCAGAAGCCTTCGTCGCCGCGCTTCATACGTACTTACTCTCCGGCATGCCCGTCGTTCTTGCCCTTCGAGGCGGCGGTGTTGGGCACGCCGTCACCGCTGTCGGCTTTCAATTAACGGGGAGCGAACATCCAAAGCTCCAGTCGAGCGTCCCGGTGCGTAGCGCAGCGATGACGAAGCTCTACGTCCACGACGACCGGCTCGGCCCCTACGCCGTGGCCTACATCGAGCCCTTCGCCCATCCGGAGCTCGGCGAGGGACTCGTTTTCGAGATCGAGTGGGAAGGACGGACGCAGCGGTGGGTACTCGACACGGCGATCGCGCCTGTCTACCCGAAGCTCCGCCTATCGGTGCGCTCACTCGTCGCGCTTGCCGAGTTCGTTGGGGGTGCCGTCGAAGACGTCGTCGGTGCCGACCGTGCCCCGCGCCTGCGCGTCGACTTTCGCTACGAACGCGCTGGCGAGTATCTGTCGCGCCTATCCGGTCGAGTTCGAGATCCGCACGCCGCGACCGATTTCCTCCGTCGCGTCGCCCTTTCTCGCTGGTGCGCCATCATGCGGTGGGGGATTGGGCCAGACGACTTCGTCGAGTTCGTCTACGAAACGACCGACGTCGTCCGCCGTGCCGCAGTCCAAAACCGTGAGCTTCTGCGTGCGGTCGTCTGCCTCTCGCCCGCATTTCAGCAGGAAGTCTCAATACTTGCCGAAGCGTTCAATGTGCTCGCCGCTTGATTTTCACGCACGGGTTGCCGTTGTACGCCAGGTTAGCTAACATGAGGGGCCATGGAGCCGATGAAGAGGCGCATCCCGGAAGGGGTCCAATCTCTTGGTGAAGCTATCCGGCTACTTCGCGAGGCGAGGGGCCTCACTTTGCGTGGCCTTGCCGAGAAGGTCGGCGTATCGGCGCCTTTCTTGAGCGATCTGGAGCACGGGCGTCGACAGACGGAACGTTACGACGAGTTCGCGAAGGCTCTCGGTGTCGATGTCGCCGCGCTGCGGGACCTCGACAGCCGCGTCACTCCCGTGCTTAAGGAGTGGCTCGCGGACAACCCGAAGCTCGTCGTCCTTCTCAAGGACATGCAGAGCTCGGGGCTCCCCGTGCCCCTTGAAGCGCTCCGAGCGACCGTGAAGCGGGGGCAGTAGCGCCACGGCCCTCAAGGCCAAGGCTTGACACGTCCCCCGTGTTAGCTATGTTAGCTAACATCCAGGTTGCAGGGAGCGCCGGGGAGAGCGAGGACGCTATGAACGAGGAAACGAAGCCGCGCCAGGTCGACATCCTGGTGAACGAGCGAAGGGTCAAGATCGATGGGCCACGCGCAAGTGGGCTCCAGATTAAGCAGGCGGCCGTCGTCCAAGATGTACCAATCAAACTCGACTTCGTGCTCTCGGAGGAACTCGGCGAGCGCAAGTCGCGCGTCATCGGCGACGATGTGGAGGTCGCGGTGGGCGACCATTCGCGATTCATCGCCGTGGCGCCAGACGACAACTCGTAGGGATCGCGACCGTGAATGAAGCCGTCAAGCGTGCCGTCGACGAGATCCGCGGCGCATTCCCCGAAAGCCCGGTCGCAGCCCAAGACGATGACCAGGGTGGCGCCTGGATTGTCATCGACGAGATCGCCGTAGGGGAGCTCTACACCGCGGCACGTTCATGGCTCGGCTTCCGCATCACGTTCCAGTATCCGAACGCGGACGTCTATCCGCACTTCGTGCGAAGCGATCTCCTACGCAAGGACGGCCGCCCCTTGGGCGACGGGATCACCGGAGGTCACACGTTCCTTGGTCGCCCAGCGTTGCAGCTCTCGCGGCGCTCGACCCGCCTGAACCCGGCGACCGACACCGCGCTGCTCAAGCTGATGAAGGTGGTCCAGTGGCTCTCGACGCATCCCTAGCCTACGAACTGGTGTTCCCGGGGTCGCTGTGGCGGCGGCTCGTCGAGCACCTCTTTCGACCCGACGGCGACGAACACGGCGCCGTGATTGCCGCAGGCATAGCTCGCTCGGATGGGCGAGTGAGGCTGCTCGCGAGACATGTTTTCGTGGCGAGAGACGGGATCGAGTATGTGGCAAGTCAGCGGGGCTATCGCATGCTGACCGCGGAGTTCGTACGCGAGCAGATCTTGTTCTGCCGTGACGAGGAGCTTGCATACCTCGCGGTCCACAACCACGGCGGGCAGGGTTCGGTTGCCTTTTCCGCCGACGATCTGCGCTCGCATGAGCGTGGCTACCCCGCCCTGCGGGATATCGCCCGCGGTCAGCTCGTAGGCGGTCTTGTGGTTGCGCAGAATGCCGTCGCTGGTGATCTCTGGGTAGAGGGTGGACGTGCACCGCTCCGGCGCACGCGAGTCCTCGGGCACAACATTGACGAGCTGTTCGCTTCGCCGCCCGCAAGACCCGCGAACGCTTCGCCGACATACGATCGACAGGCCCGCCTCTTTGGCGATCGAGGACAAGCTCTGCTCCGCGCACAGCGCGTTGGCGTCATCGGCCTCGGAGGCATCGGCTCGCTCGTCACCGAATACCTCTCACGGCTGGGCGTTGGATCCCTCGTCCTCATCGATCCCGAGAGACTGGACCCGACCAACGTGCCACGGGTTGTCGGAAGCACACCGCGCGACGCCGCCTCGTTGCTGGCCCGCGGAGCTCCGACGAGCTGGCTTCACCGCGGTGCCAAACGCCTCGCCCGGTGGAAGGTCGACATCGCAGCGCGTGAAGCGAGACGGGCCCACCCCGAGATCGAGATCGAGAAGCACGCGAAAAGCGTCGTGGAAGCCGATGTCGCACAAGCGCTCGCCGCGTGCGACTACCTATTCCTCGCGGCCGACTCGATGCAAGCTCGACTTGTCTTCAACGCTCTCGTGCAACAGTTCCTAATCCCCGGCGTTCAACTTGGCGTGAAGGTGTCGGTCGACAGCAAGACGGGGCGAGTCGGGCACGTCTTCAGCGTTGCGAGACCGGTACTTCCTGGACAGGGTTGCCTTTGGTGCAACGGCCTGATCACTCCCGGCGGCCTACAGCACGAGGCGCTCTCGCCGGAAGAGCGGCGCGCGCAGCGCTACGTAGAGGAGGAGGACCTTCCGGCCCCAAGCGTGATCGCGCTCAATGCGCTCGCGGCGGCTCACGGCGTCAACGACTATCTGTTTCGCCTCACGGGCTTGCGCGAACCAGGGGCCTCGGAGGACTACGTATACCTTGAGCCACGTCGCGGTAACCTGAGACTCGACATGCCCCGCCAGGACGCCGAGTGCTCGGAATGCAGCTCGTCGATGGCCAGCCGGTTCGCCCGCGGTGACGCGCGGCCCCTTCCGGTCGTATCGAAGCGAGCCCCTCGATCTCGGCGGGTGAGATAACCTCGCCATCGCCGCGACGCGGTTCACGGCGTCCGCGACCTGCCCGACGTCGACAGGCCCCAGAAGATGGCGGTCGAGATCCTCGGTGTTGCGCGCGCGCCACGCCCCCGCCGATGATCTCCTTGTTCCCCGTGTACGGCATGACCATCGACATCGCGGACGACACCCTCCCCCTCCTTCAGACGACAGACCCGGAACCTCTCGAAGCCTACGAGACCGACCCGATCGTCGTCGCCTACCGCGACATCCTCGACCCGCTCGTCGGACCGCTCACTCGCGTCGAAGCGGGCCCCATCGGCGGCAACGTCCTCGCGTGGGCAGGCGTGGACGCGACGGGGACGGTGCGGTCGGGAACCATGCGGATGGACGCCGATAGCGCCGAGGGCGAGAGGAGCATCACGCTCTCGTGGCGGGTCGAGGTCGACGGAAGCTAGCGGCGGGGCGATCCGTGGCGTCGGTGTAGAGGGCCGCCGGAGGCTCCCCATGAAGATCGAATCCACAAGCTGCACCGTGACCGGCACCGTCCTACGAAACCTGATCGAAGCCGTCGTCCACACGTTGGCCTCGAGCGAGTCCGTCGCTCTAGCCGACGACGAGCACTACCGCGGGCTCGTCACGATGCAGGTCGAATCGACCCTGGCGCTCGCCGACGAGGCGGGCATCGACCTCTGGTTCGAGACGACGGCTCCCGCCGGCCGTGAGATGACGCAGGTCGCGTACCTGCTCCGAGAGGCGGACGCGAAGTACGGTCTCCCATCTGCGTGCCCGGTGCCGGGCTGCGCGAGCGTCCCGGTCCTATGCTGCCCGCGTCCGCTGCATCGCCGGCGGGCACGACATGGCGCAGCGCGCCGGAGTTGTGCGAGGCCCACACGGGCATCCGCCTGGACGTTCTGCGAGAACGCGTCACTCAGCAACGCCCCCCATAGCGGCCCGATCCATGCGGCGTGTATGCCGATGCCGTCCGTGGTCGCCCTGGCGCCGTCCCCCGCGGAGCTCGCCGGGTTCGACGTGAGCTAGCGACCCGACGACCGAGCGCACAGAAGTGGACCTTGGCGTATCAGCGGGATGAGTCTCGCCCCGTGTGGACCCGACCCTCCCGAGAAGCCCGCCGAACCACCCGCCGACGCCCGACGCCTGCCTCGTCCACTCGAGACGGAAGCGCTACCACGGCGGAACGATCATCGCGGTCGACGTCCACGACGTGGCCGAACACGAGAGGCGGATGTGTCGTGCCGGTGGATATCGTCCTGCCTCGTGCCCTCGATGCGGCGGTCGCCTGCACGTCCACGACCACCTTCAGCGCGTGCTACCCGGCAGCTCGCGCGTGCCGTGCATCGACATCGTGCGGTACATCTGCGCGGACTCGAAGTGTGCGGCGACCTGGCGGGTGATCCCAGCGTTCATCGCGCGCCACCTGTGGCGGCACTGGGAGACTGTGGCGCGTGCCATCGCCGGAGACCCGCCGCGGGCGGGTGATCCGCAGGTCCCATCTCGAACTCGTCGCAGGTGGAAGGCCCGGCTTCGATCCGCGGCGCGCCAAATCGTGAACGTCCTTGTGGAACACGATGCCGAGCGCCTCGCGACGTTCCTACCTGTTCCTCACTTCGACTGGACGCGTCACCACCTCGCGGAGTTCCTCTCGGCAGGCCGCGTCCTCGGCACCCACGGGCTCGCGGACATCGCCGCCGCCGTGCACGTCGTCGAGCCGGGAGTCCGCCTGATGTGACCGCCAGTGTCGATCCCACCGTTTGTGGCCGCGGGTCTCCAGTACGGAGGATCTGTCGCCGCGATCCGCGGCACGACCCAGCCACCGCTGACGGAGATGTCACGGCCATGACGACGAAGATTCGGGCGGCGCAGTACGTACGCATGTCCACGGACCACCAGGAGTTCTCGACCGCGAATCAGGTCGACGTCATCCGCGCGTTCGCGGAGCGGCACGACATGGAGGTCGTGAGGACGTTCGAGGACGCCGGCAGGAGTGGGCTCACGACGGAAGGGCGGGATGCGATCACGCAACTGCTCGAGATAGTCCGCAGCGGCAAGGCTGACTTCGACACGATCCTCGTGAACGACGTCACCCGCTGGGGGCGCTTCCAGGACGTCGATGAGGCCGCGCACCTCGAGTACGTATGCAAGAGGAAGGGCGTAACGGTCCAATACTGCGCGGAGCAGTTCATGAACGACGGGAGCATGAGCTCCAACCTCATGAAGACGCTGAAGCGCGTGATGGCGGGCGAGTATAGCCGCGAGCTCTCGGCCAAGGTCTTCAAGGGCCAGTGCCGTCTGATTGAGACCGGCTTTCGTCAGGGAGGCGCCGCCGGGCACGGGCTGCGCCGGATGCTGGTCAACCAGGCCGGCGAGCCGAAGGGGGTCCTAGCGGCAGGCGAGCACAAGAGCTTGCAGACCGACCGCGTCGTCCTCGTCCCCGGCCCAGCCGCCGAGATCGCGACCGTCCACCGCATCTACCAGCTCTTCATTCACGAGCGACGCAGGGAAGCGGAGATCGCCGGCATACTCAACTCGAACGGTGAAGCTCGGTGGTCACGGGCGACCGTCCATCAGGTGCTCACGAACGAGAAGTACATTGGCCGGAACGTCTACAACCGCGTCTCGTTCAAGCTGAAGAAGGAGCGGGTCCAGAACCCGCCCGAGGTGTGGGTCCGAAAGAACGACGCGTTCGAGCCCATCGTCGACGAGGGCGACTTCTTCACGGCCCGCGGGATCATCCTCGGCCGCCACCAGAAGTGCTCCGACGACGAGATGCTGTCGCGTCTGCGCAACCTGCTCGAGCGTCACGGGCGCCTGTCCGCCGTGCTCATCGACGAGGCGGAGCCGGGTCCCACCAGCGGCGTCTACCGCCATCGGTTCGGGAGTCTCATTCAGGCGTACCAGGCCATCTCGTACACGCCGGGTCGGGATGTTCGTTTCCTGGAGGTGAACCGACAGCTCCGCCGGTTGTACCCGAAGATCATGGACGAGGTCGTCGCCGCGCTCGGGCACGTCGGCGGGAGGGTGCAGCGCGATGCGGGCACGGACCTGCTGACCATCAACGAGCTCGTCACCGCGTCGGTCGTGCTGGCGCGCTCCGTCCGCACGTCGTCTGGGTCACTCCGGTGGACCATCCGCTTCGACCAGGGCCTGATCCCGGACCTCACGGTCGCGGCACGAATGGACGCCTCGAACGAGGCCCCGCTCGACTTCTTCATCTTCTCCGCCCTCGACGTCGACGCGGGGGAGGTGCGCCTGGCGGAGCACAACGGCATCTTCGTCGACGCTTTTCGCTTCGACACGCTCGACTTTTTCTACGGCATCGCACGACTGGTTCGTATCGAGGAGGCAGCATGAGCAAGATTGAGATGATTCCATTGACGAAGATTCGCCTGCTCAACCCGCGGGCTCGCAACAAGATGAGGTTCTCCGAGGTCGTGAAGAACATCAGCGCCATCGGATTGAAGAAACCGATCCTCGTCGCCCCTCGGGACGAGGAGCCAGGCACCTACGACCTGGTCTGCGGGCAGGGTCGCATCGAGGCATTCGAGGCGTTGGGCCAGGCGACGATCCCAGCTCTCGTGCGGGACGTGCCGAAGCACGACCGGTACATCATGAGCCTCGTCGAGAACCTCGCGCGCTGCCAGCTCCCTCCGATGGAGCTCGTGCGCGAGCTGCGCACGCAAAGGGACCGCGGTTGCACGAACGCCCAGATCGCGGCCAAGATTCACGTGAGCGAGAGCTACGTTTCCAGCCTTCTTCGCCTGGCTGACAACGGCGAGGAGCGGCTCATTCGTGCAGTCGAGCGCGGGGAGATCCCTCTCGGTGTCGCTGTCGAGATCGCGGTGAGCGACGACGCGGCGATCCAGCAGAGCCTCGCCGACGCGTACACCAGCAAGCAGCTGCGAGGGAAGAAGCTGCTGGCCGCGCGACGCCTTGTGGAGGTGCGGCGCGTTCGTGGAAAGGGCCTGCGCTCGGGTGGCGGTCACCACGTGCCCTCAACGCTCACGGCCGACAAGCTCGTGCAGACGTACCGGAAGGAGTGTGCGCGGCAGCAGAGGCTCGCCAAGAAGGCGCAGGTGACGGAGCTGCGCCTCGTGTTCATCGCGAACGCACTCAAGCGGCTGCTCGGCGATGACCACTTCGTGACCCTCCTGCGCGCCGAACGGCTCGACGAGATGCCCGACTACCTCGCGGAGACCGTCCGGAGGGCAGCATGACCACGACTGTGACGATGGCGTTCGAGGGCGAGACGGTCGTCCTGCCTCTCTCGAAGCTGCTACCCACGAAGACGCTCCCGAAGGGCATGAAGACGAACGCGAAGTACAAGGACATCGAAGCCTCGTACCGCGTCGTGGGGAGCGTCGAACCGCTGGTCGTATGGCGACAGCGGGACGACGACACGTACGTGCTGCTCGAGGGGCACAAGCGGCTCGCGGTGTTACAGGATGCCGGAGCGACGGAGGCCGAGTGCATCGTCTCGACGGACGACGAGGCATACACGTACAACACCTGGGTGAGCCGGCTGGCGCCGGTTCAGGCGAACAAGATGATTCTACGCGCGCTCGACGCCGGTGTGTCCGACGTTCGGCTCGCGGCGGCGCTCAACCGGTCTCCGACGACCATCCGCATGAGCCGGACCATGCTCAAAGATATCTCCGCCGAGGCCCTCGAGCTCCTGAAGGACAAGCCCGTGGCGACGGCCGTGTTCGCGCTCCTCAAGCACGTGCGCCCCCTGCGGCAGATAGATATGGCGGAGCTGATGTGCAAGACGAAGAACTTCAGCAAATCGTACGCCGCGGGGCTCGTCTCGAGAACCACGGCCGACATGATGGCGGAGAACGCGCCCCCCAAGCGGCCGGCGCGCCCGAAGCCGGAGGACATCGCGCGCATGGAGGTCGAGCTCCAAGCGCTCGAGCGCGACATCCTCCAGGTCGATGAGTCCTTCGGGCGCGACGTGGTCAACCTCACGATTGCCCGGGGTTACGTGAAGAAGCTCCTCGAGAACGCGAAGGTCGTGAAGTACCTCGCCGCGAAGCACGCTGATGTCCTAACGGAGTTTCAACGGATCCAGGAGGCGGCCTCCCTGACGTGAGGACGAAAGGCTTCGCACCCGGCCCAAGTAGGCACGAACGACGGAGCGAGGCGACTTCCTGCCGCCGAGGCCAGCGCTCCAAAGGAGGCGATGGCACACAGGCTACGCCGGCGGATGGGTTCCCGATTCGCGCCAACTATTGCGGCCGGGGCCAAAAATCCCGGGACGTCCAAGATGGAGTCGACGCTCTCGCAAGCCGCCCTGTCGAGTTGCGCGATCGAGCAGAAGATCACCGCCGCAGGGAAAATGTTCGGACGCGCCTGGGCTCCGTCCGCGAGATCGAGCCACCCGTACCTGTTCCGATCGCTCACCGTGCGTGAGTTGGATACACGGCGTAGCGCCCAGGGTGACGGCCCCGAAGGTTAATGGAGCGGAAACCTTCGACCGCCATGGCCGCACGGCTACTCGCTGGGAGAGAACACCACTGGAAACATGTGCATGCCTCGACCTAGCAGCCGAGGACGCGAGAGCAATCCACTCGACCTGAGCGGTACCCGTCGGCAATTGGGCCGCGCTGATAGCGGCGATCCGCAACCGACCGCTTTCGGATCGCGAGAAGCGGGTCCGCAGCCCCCTATGAAACAAGCCCCTCCAGCGGGCCGCCGCGGAGGCGGTTTCGGATCACGCTGCTCCACTTGCGCCGGGACGACACGGGGCCCTCGTCTTCGGCTAGCGTCGCTTCGTGGACGCACGAGCCGAGCGACAACACGTCGAGGAGCTGCTGCGCGACTGGGATCCGGTCGGCGTCATCCCCGCGTTGATCGAGGAAGGCTTGCAGCCCGACGAATATGACTCATACGCACCTCACGTCCACCGGACGCTCGCGGATGGATGTACGGCGGAGAGCCTCGCGCTTACGCTCGGGCTCTTCCGGACCCGGAGCATGGGTCTGCCCGCGAGCCCGAGTACAGACCTCGCCGCCGCCCGCAGGCTGGTTGCGTGGTGGGTGTCGCGCGACGCGGCGGCGGAACCTCGATGAGCAAAGCCTTTGCAGACCGTCTGTCTCAACTTCAAGGCGTCGAGTGCGAGAGCGTGGATGTCGTCGAGTACGAGGCGCCCGCGACCGATGCCCTCTACTCGGTCGGCACGTCCATGCGCTTCGGCGACGCGACCAGGCTCTCCGCGCAGTTCTGGCGGTTGATAAGGGATGGCAAGCCCCAGGTGAGCATCTTCGATCACCGGCAGAGATACGGTCTGCCGGCGCCGATCGATGCCGTGCAGGTGCTCCGCAACGAGATCCTTGGCAAGCGCGTGATCGAGGCGTCGATGAGCGAGACAACGGGCGACCTTCGGTTCGCGTTCGCGGGGGACCTCCTGTTTGAGGTGTTCAACTTCACCGCCTTCGAGATCTGGGACGTCACCTTCGCCGACGGAACGCGCGAGTTCTCGAACTACGCGCTCGCGATCCGAGGCTGAGCGAGTCGTCGCCCGGTCATGGGCGTGACTCGGCTCGCCGAAACCTCCACGCCCACAACCCAAGCCACATCGCGCCCACGACGGCACCGAGGAAGCCGAGCGCGCCGCAGTTCATCGCCTCCGAGATGCCTTCACCTAGGACCCGCGCCTTCTGGCTCGGGCCGTCGCTCTCGCTGGAAGCGGAGCCCATGCTGCGGAGGACGCCCGCGACAGTGCCGACGACGATGACGAGTGCGCTCACGGTCGCGAACACGTACGCCACCCGGGGCACGAAGCGAGGGACGTCGGTACGCCTACGCAATCGTCGTGCACCAAGCCAGACGCCGACGATGGAGAGCAGCGGTACGCCCAGGATCGCGACGATGAGCACGAGCGAGACCAGCGACACGGGTGCGATTGTCGCACGGCGACTCCCAACACGCTCAGGGCCGAGCTTTTCGTGATCCGAAACCGGTTGAACAGGCTGGATCAGCCGCGTAGAAGGCGCATGCCCTCCCTACGCGCCACGATTTATCTGCGAACCAGCACGGACCGCCAGACCGTCGAGTGCCAGCGCCCTGAGGTGGAGCAGCTCGCGCGAGCCAGGGGCTTCGAGGTCGTGACGACCTACGAGGAGACCATGAGCGCGGCCAAGCACCGGCCGAAGTACGAGCAGATGTTGAAGGACGCGAAGCGGGGGAGGTTCAAGGCCCTCGTCATCTGGTCGCTCGACCGGTTCGGCCGCAGCATGGTCGGGAATCTCCAGGACGTGCTTGAGCTCGACAGGCTCGGGGTGACGGTCGTCAGCGTCCGGGAGACGTGGCTCGACACCGGCTCGCCCGTCAGGTCGCTCCTGGTCGCGATCTTCTCATGGGTCGCGGAGCAGGAGAGGACGCGGCTCGTCGAGCGGACGAAGGCCGGCATGGTTGCGGCTCGACGACGGGGGTCGAGGATCGGCCGCCCTCGTCGACACATCGATCTCGACCTGGCGCGCGAGCTTCGAGCGTCCGGAAGGACGCTGCGCCAGGTGGCCGCCGAGCTCGGCGTCGGGCCGGCGACGCTTCACAGGGCTCTCGCGAGCACGAAGATCGAGGCGGCGGAGTAGCCGATGGTGCGCAAGAAGACCATCGTCGAACTGACTCGCGTGGCCGTCGAGGCGCCTCTCGTAGATGGGGTCGAGGCCAGGAAGCGCAGGCTCGGACTGTTCTCGACGTTCACGGCCGCAGCGACCTGGGTCCAACGCGTGGTAGCGGAGGACTCCCCCGAGGCCGCCGCCCTTCTCTACTATGAGGCGACGGAGGTCGTGCTCGACTACCGGGAACGCTTCTGCCGATCCCGCGTGTACGATCGCGATGGAAGCATCCGCGGTGAGACCCGCGGCGGTGTCGGGAGACCGTGGGGCGGACGCGAGCCGTCGACCTGCCGCTTCGAGCCTGGCCAGCTCGTTGCCCACGTCGGCTATACGGCTCGGGACGTGTACCGCGTGGGCGTCGTGCTCGCTCAACCCGTTTCCCCCGATGAGGCGAGGCGGATGGGCAACATGGTCACGGTCGGGGACGACAGGTACCTCGTGGGTCTGGTCGATCGGGACGACCCGTTCGATCCCGATAGATACGATCACGAGCACGTGGCGGAGGCCACGCTCTTCGCCGTCGAGAACGAGATGCCCCGAGATCTGCGGGGTGCTCTGCAGCATCGGTGTCTCGGTACGCCCGGATTTCCACCGTGGACGGAGGAGGCTCAGCGGGCCATGCGTGACCCCGATGCCGTCATCTCACACGTGCTTGCCCGCTTCCACCGCGACGACGAGAGGACGAGCGGGTCGGCGGGATCGACGCGGGCGATGTTGGTTCTCGACGACGGCGTGGGCTACCTCAAGGCGGCGCTCGGCGATGCGAACTTCCAGGTCGTCGATCTGACGAACCACGCGAGCGACATCGAGACGCGCACGCATCTCATGAGCCACCGGATGCTCGTCACGAAGAACACGGCGGACTTCCTCGACCTGGCTCCCGTGCTCGACACCGGCATCATCGGTCTCGACGCGCTGCCCAGGCTCCACGGCGAGGTCGAATATTACAACAACCCCACCGTGCAGCTCATCTCGCGCGCCGCCGCCGAGTTCGGGCTCGTTGGCCAGCGTGGTGGGTGGGTCATCCTGCTCCATCCCGACGGCAAGCACGCTTTCCGCAGGATCGAGTGAGCCGAGGACGCGGCGACGATCGTCACGGTGGGTTGAGGCCGAACAGACGTACCGTCGGGAAGAACCCGGCGAAGCGCTGCATGTCCTCGAAGTCCCCCGTGTACAGGTTGGCGCCGTAGAGCGCTGCCGTCGCGATCACGGTCGCGTCGATGGTCACGCCGTCGTTCAGCTCGGACCGTCCCCGCTTCAACGATGCCAGGGCCTCCCCGGCAAGCTTCGCGATCTGCTCGTCCACCTCCTTGATGACGAACATCTTCCGCACATACTCACGCCGGTCGGTTCGCCCGCGCCACCACTCGGCGATGGCGTTCGCCGGTGCCAGGATGGGCAACCGCGCTTCACGGGCGGCCTCCA
>Ga0302279_10006350_pt1 | contig 12610 bp, 16 predicted proteins | sample III_Bog_N3_3_FD_194541 | JGI IMG/M metagenome (GOLD analysis project Ga0302279, IMG submission 194541) | Peat permafrost microbial communities from Stordalen Mire near Abisko, Sweden - III_Bog_N3_3 | ecosystem: Environmental > Terrestrial > Soil > Wetlands > Peat | place: Sweden: Abisko...
GGACCAGTTCATGGTCTGTTCCGACGGACTGGTGGACGGCCTCTGGGACCGCCGGATCGAGGAGATCATCCGCGGGGCGCCGGTCGCGGACGCCGAGGCGACCGTCAGGAAGCTGGTGGGCGAGGCGGTCGAGGGATCCGGACGGGACAACGTGACCGTGATCCTCGTCGGGATTCCGGCTGCGGCGCAATGACGCTGGTCTTCATCTACGGGACCCTGAAACGCGGGGGCTCCAATCACCACCTGCTCGCGGCCCAGGAGTTCCGCGGCGCGGCGCGCACTGCGCCCGGTTTCACTCTCTACGAGCTTGCGGGGTACCCGGGAATGGTGCCGGAGGGGGGCGACCGGGAGGGGGTGAGGGGAGAGGTTTGGGCGGTCAGCGACGAATGCCTGCGGCTGCTCGACGAGCTGGAGGGGACGGCGGAGGGCCTCTACCGCCGGGAGGCGGTCCCGATGGAGCCGCCGTATGCGGACCTCAGGGTCGAGGCCTACGTCTACCTGCGCGATCTGGCCGGGCGCCGGCGGGCGGGTGCGGACTGGGGCTCCTAGCGGCCTAGTACGCCCCGTGCTCCTCGACCAGCTCGGTGACCCGGCGCAGCCGCGACTCGAGACCGTCGGGCGGGATCTGGTCGGCGATCCCGAGCACGTACCTGGGCTCGCGGCGCATCACGGAGATCGTGTTGCGGACGTGCGCGTCGAATTCGGCGTCGCTCACCAGGGGCGTGAAGTAGCTTCCCGGGATTCCGCCCCAGAAGAGCGTGTCGGTCGGGCCGACGAAGTCCGACCACTCCTCGACGCGCAGGTCGCCGACCGGAGCCGGGGTGATTGACTCGACGAAGGTGAGGCCGACCTGGAATTCCTCCCGGAGCAGCCCGCGGAGGGTGCCGTCCATGTGGATGCAGGAGAACTTTCCCGCCGCCTTTATCCTGGCCGCCCACTCGACCTGGAAGGGCTCCATGTAGCGGTGGAAGAGTTCGGGCCCGACGACCTCGGAGGAGAGGTTCTCGGGGATCATCAGGATTTCAGCCGGGCACTTGAGGGTGAGGGCCGCGGCGCGGTCGTGCGACTCCTTGGCGACGATCATCGTCTCCTCGAAGAGCGCGGGGGCATCCTCCATGATCTCAACCGCGGTGATGATCCCGGCGTCGAGCGCGACCAGCTGCATGAAGGGGCTTTTGGGCAGGTAGGCGAGCGACACCCCGATCCCGCCGAGGGGCCCGAAGCGCGACTCGCCCGGGGGATATTCGTACTCGTACCCGGTGTTCTCGCGGATGTAATTGTAGGCGGGCAGGTCGGCCGCGGACTTCAGGAGGTGCTCGGTCGGGCCCTCGGTGATTGCCTGCGGAATCCAGGTCCAGCACTCGCGCAGCCGGCCCTTTGGCGTGATGAACTCGCGGTACCGGTCGTTCCCCTCTTTCCACTCCCGGATGTCCATGTTCCTGAAGCGGTAGGCGAAGGGGTACACTCCCTGAAGGTAGAAGCCGACCCCGAGGTCCCGGTGCCAGTCGAGGTACTCCGGGCTCGAGCGGAAGTTCGCCGGCCGCTGCCCCCGGAAAACCTGCGCGGCGGCAAGGTAGTCGAGGTCGCCAAACCAGGGGACCTTGTCGGGCTGCCTCCGGTTGAGGACGGCGAGGACTCTTTCGCGCGGGGTCATGCGTGGGGTGATTGAAATCCGGGGCTCTCTCAATACCAGCCCTCGGCCCAGGCCGTCTCGAACACCGCGATGATGTTCTCGGTCGGGGTGACCGGCTGGATGCAATGGCAGGGAGCCAGGATGTAGCCGCCCCCGTCGCCCAGCTGCGCGATGCAGTCGCGGACCTCGCGCTGGACCTCCGCGATGGTCCCGTGCGGGATCACGTCCTGGTTGTCCACCCCGCCGTGGAAGCAGAGCCGGTCCCCAAAATCGCGCTTCAGGCCCGGCATGTCCATCCCCGGGCACACGTGCTGGATCGGGTTGAGGATGTCCACGCCGATCTCGACGAGGTCCGGAATGATCCGCCGGATCGCGCCGTCGTCGTGGTGCATGACCAGCGCGCCGGCCTGGTGCGCGAGGTCGATGAAGCGCTTCTGCAGGGGCTTGAACCACCGCCGGTAGCACTCCGCGCTGATCATCAGGTCGTGCTGCGAGCCGAAGTCGTCGGTCACCTGCGTGATGTGGATCTTCCCGCGGCCGGCCTCAAAGAAGCGGTTGGCGTAGTCCCAGCAAAACGCGGTGATGCGGCCGAGCATGTACTCGGTGAGCTCGGGCTCGGCGACCAGGTCCACGCAGCTCTGCTCCAGCCCTCGGATGTGGTTGTGCCAGAAGAAGGGGGCGACGTAGCAGCCCTCGATGGCGTGCTCGGGCCAGGCGTCGCACTGGGCCGATATCGTCGAGAAGTCGTACCAGTCCGCGCTCGGCCAGTTGAAGGCCTCCAGTTCCGCCATCGTCGTCGCGTTCTTCAGCGGCCAGTCCACCGGGTCGCTGTAGGTGCCCGTGCCGTAATTTACCTCGCGAACGCTCGTCCACCACGGCGGGACCTGCCGGATGCCGCCCGGATGGATGATTTCGGGCGGCCCGACGTAAATCGGGGAGACGGGGACAATCTTGTCGAGGTGCAGCCTCGACCAGAGGGCTGCGTCGGCGTTGACCGCGAAGTGCGCCAGCAGCCGCTCGCGCACCTCGTTGGTCATCCAGATATCCAGGGGGACCCTGTCGGGCCGGCCGCGGCGGGCCGCCGTCAGGATTCTTTCGCGCGGGGTCATCATGGGGATTGTGCCGGGACTGCCGGGGTAACCTGTCAGTCGGACGGAGTCCGATTCCGGCGACACTGCGGGCTGCGGGGGGCGCGGTCGAAGGGAATCAGCCGCGCAGCCCGGTTATTACCGGGGTGAAAGGAGGCCATCAGGCCCGGTCATCCGGCCGCGATCGCCGCCTCGAGTGCGGCGGGAAGCTCGGTCAGCCCGTCGTCCTCGTTGTAGTGGCCCTTCCCGTTCTCCCTGATGATGGCCGGTCCGAGCTTGGCCTCGAAGGCGGCGACGGCCTTCGGCACGTCGATGTAGGGATCGTCGTTGGAGATGATGACGGTGGCCTTCCCGGCGGCGGCCCGGACCTTGGCGGGATCCACCGGGGTCGTGAACCAGGGTGTGAGGACCGAGTTGCCATGGATTCTCGGGGCGGCCTCCGCCGCGCTGAGCCCCGGGGGAAAACCGCCGGCCACGAGCACGGTCCTTCCGACGGATCGGCCCGCCCGCCCGATGGACTCAAGGTAGAAGATGACCGCCATGACGCCCATGCTGTGGCCGACGATCACGGTGTCGCCGTCGGGTGCGCCGACAAGCCCGTCGATGAAGCGAACCCATTCGGCAATCACCGGGCGGTCCGGCGCGGGCATCGCCGGAAGCTCCACGCGGTAGCCGCGCTTTTCCAGCTCGGCCTTCATCCACGGAAGCCACGCCTCCGCCGGGTAGCTCAGGTAGCCGTGGATGATGAAGGCCCGCTTTCGCCGCTCAGGCCGGGAGCTTGGAGTGGGATCCATCGCAGAATCCGGGGGTCTTCGTGTGCTTGCAGCCGCACCAGGCGACGGTCTTCTCCTCGGTCAGGACGACCTTCGTGGGGCTGAATGAGCCTCCCTTGTGGGATCCGTCGCAGAAGGGCTGCGACTTGGAGTTGCCGCAGGTGCACCAGTAATAGGTGCCGGCGGGCATCTTGCGGACGAAGGGCGACTTCTGGGCGACATGGGGAGTTTCCATGCGACCAGCATGGCCGATCGGGCTTCGCTGGCAAACGAAAGGAAGAATTCAGTCGCCTTTCCCCGGCGAAATCCTTGGGTTTCGGGCGGATCACCGCATGAAAGCCCCCATGGATTCAGCCATCCCGACCATCGTGACCGACGTCCAGCGGCGGCAATTCAGGGAGGAGGGCTACTTCGTCCTGAAGGGGGTCGTGCCCGAGCCCCACCTGCGGATGATGCGCGAGGAGTGCGACCGGTTTGTCGCCGAGTTCGACGCCGCCTTTGACGCCAACGGGGGAAAACGCGACGGGATCAACGCGAAGGGCCGCTACTTCATCGCAAAGCGGCACCGGGAGAGCCGGCTCGCGGAATTCATCTTCAGCGGGCTGATGGCCGATGTCTGCCGGTCCACGCTCGGCGACAACGCCTGCCTGTTTTACGAGCAGTTCGTGGTCAAGGGCCCCGAGAAGGGGGGCAGGTTCAGCTGGCACCAGGACTCCGGATACGTCCACCCGATCCCCCACGAGCCCTACCTGACCTGCTGGGTGACCCTCGACGACGTGACGGAGGAAAACGGCACTGTCTACCTTCTCCCGTTTTCGCGGGCCGGGGGCCGCGGACTCATCCCGCATGTCACCAACGCCGTGACCAATGACAAGGAGGGCTACTTCGGCGACGATCCCGGCGACCCGGTGATCGTGCCGGCGGGCAGCATCGCCGCCTTCTCGAGCCTGGTCTTCCACCGGAGCGGCCCAAACACGACCCCGCGGTACCGGAGGGTCTACCTTCCGCAATATTCAGCGGCACCCCTGTGCAAGCCCGACGGTTCCGTGCTGCACTTTGCCGACCCCATCCTTGAGGACGGCCGGTGGCGCCAGGGCGTCCCATCCGGGGAGCCGGTTCCACGCTGAGCGGAGCGCCCGGATCTCGGCAGGGGTGGCCGCCGCCCGGTGAAGCCGGCGGGAGCCCAGGCGCGCGGCGGTCGCATCCATGAGGTCGGGGCGAAGGACGGCGACGAGGATCGAGCCGTCCGCGCAGGAGCGGTAGGGGAGATTGGACCCCGGCGGGGCTTCGCCGCACGCCCATTCCTCCCCGTCGCCACACCAGAGCGCCCTTCCGAACCGGTGGCAACCGTGGCGCCGGATCAGCCACGAGAGCCAGGGTTTCTCCGGGATGAACGGGGCCCCCGCCAGCAGGAAGTCGCACAGGGTCCCGGTCTCCGGCCTCCCCAGGGCCTCGTCGATCCGTGAAACCACGTCGGGGGCGAGCACGCCCTCGTCCCGGAGCTCGGCGAGCAGGGGGCTGTCGCGCGCGGCGTCGACAAAGTGCATCATGGGGACGCCCGGCGGCGCGGCCGGAGCAGGCCCGCGATCGCGATCGCGCCGCCCGCCGGACCGACGACCCGCGCCCGTCCGCTGCGGACAAGGCAGAGCGAGCCAAAGTAGAGCAGCCCGCAGAGCAGCGCGGCCCGGCGCCAGCCCAGGGCGCCGCAGGTGATCGCCGCCAGCGCGCAAAGCATGCCCGCGGAGAGCCACAGGGCCGTGGACAGCTGGGCGTGGACCGCGTTCAGTGTCGCCTGGAGTGTCGCCGGGTCCAGGCCGTCGGCTGCAACCGGGCCCGCGTCGATCGGGTTCACGGTGTCCCCGCCGGCGGCGGGAGCCGGACGATCGCCGGGCCGAGCCGAAGCATCTCATCGGCGGACAGCGACACATTGCGGGTCGGGATTGGGGCGACCCCGGCCGCATTCGCGGCGAGGAATTCCCGCAGTCCCCCGTCGCGCAGGAGAGCGGCGCGGTCCGCCCCGGTGAGCTCGGCCCAGGTCCGCGGGCGGTAGGTGAAGGGGCCGAGGTTCGCTGAAAACGCGAGTGCGCGTCCGGGAGGGGGGGCCTGCGAATTCCCGGCGGGCCGCACGTCGGCCCGCAGTCCGGGCCTGTCGCGGGCGGCCGCGGCAACGAAGGCGTCCAGGAGCGCCAGCGCGTTTCGCGTGCGGCCCTCGCCGGGGAGCGGACCGCTCGCCGCGGCGCACGCGGCGATCAGAAGGATTAGTCTCGGGGGGTGCATCGGGGACATAATGGCAAGGGCTATTGGAAAAGGATCGGAAGCTGCCGCTCGACGGCGATTTCCGCCAGGCGCCGCAGGGCCCCGAGGAGCGGGGCCCCGTCGGGGTCGACGAAGCGCGCGACCCGCCCGGGCTCGATTCTCCCCAGCTCCCCGAGCAGGTCGCCGCACTCGCCCGGCGTCCACTCGCCGTCGCAGTCGGAGTGCCCGAGGAGGGTGGGCAGGGAGGGACGGCCCCCCTTGGCGCAGTTTCCGGCGCTTTCCCGAAACGAGTTGAACTGCGCGTACGATCCGGCCTCGACTCCGTCGATTTCCCGGTCCCCGTCGAACAGGCACAGGTACAGGCTCACGGCAGCTCCTCCCTTCGGATCAGGCTCCCCGTGGATGCGACGAGGTCCAGGAGGGTCCGGTCGAAGCGGCACCCGCGGGGCACGTGCAGGGCCAGGACCTTGCCCCGCTCCGCGGCGAGGAATGCGAGGAGGCGCACCTGGTGGGTTGCGCGGAGAAGCGCCACCTGCTTGAAGAGGTGCACGGCCTCGGGGGTTTCGGCGTCGGGGAGGGTCCCCCGCGGCGTCGGATCATCGGTGTCGTCGTTTTTCATGGGTGAAATGGGTCCGATTCAGGGCTCCGGCTCGGGAAGGGGCCTGACCTTCACGCCCTTGGGATCCAGCCAGCGCCGGAAGGGGGAGGTGACGGGCCGGCTGGTGTAAATTGTGAGCGGCTGCTTCTCGACGACGGACCGGTAGGTCTGGAGCCGGAGCTGGTAGGTCGAGTCGAGAACGCTCTTGCCGGACTTTATCTCGGCCAGTCCCCGCTCGATGCTGTCCACCACGGTGCCGCGCACCAGTCCTCGGGTCGTGTAGCGGGCGTCCCCGACGATGGCGCGAAAGACCGCGCTGCAGACCTGGCTGACGGTGGGCCGCCACACCTCGGTGTTCTTCGACACATGGAGGGCCTCGAGGGCGCGCGCCTCGGCGTTCTGCCCGCTGACCAGGGGTTCGGGAATTCGTGACACCGCGCATAAAGGCAAGGCCGCGTCCCGCACTTGTTATTATCCGGGAGTCGCCACCTCCCATGCCTTCACTCCCGCCCATCCTCGGTCTCTGGCGCTGGTCGGTCGCCGCCGCCGCGCGGCGGATGCCGTTTCGCTCGCCGGCCCTCTGCATGGCGCTGAGCTGCTTCCTCCTGCTCACGGCATTTTCGCTGCTTCCCCGGCTGGAGGCCGCGGCCCGGGCGGCTCCGCTTTTCGCGGATGCGATCGGCCGGGGCGCGGGCTGGACCGCCCTTCGCGTCCTGGCGGCGACAATGATGGCCGCGGCGTGCGCGGGGGCCTGCGCCCTCCAGGCCCGCTGCCTTCAGGTCTGTTTTCCGGACGCCTTTGAGTCGGGACCGGCCGGCGGGCCCGTGTGGACCGGACGCGCCGGCTGGCCTGGGCGCAGGCCGGACGGAATCTCGATCGCGGGAATGCGGGTCGACCGCGACGACATGCGGACCTCCATCCTGGTCACCGGGGTCACCGGCTCCTCGAAGACAGCCGGTGTGCTCATGCCCGCCCTCGCGCAGCTCTTCAGGACGTACAACCGGGAGGACGGGGACGCCGACCGCAGCGGCCGTTTCCAGAAGATCGGCGCCTTCATCCCCGAGGTGAAGGGCGACCTTGTGGACGGGTGCATCTACCTGGCCCACGAGGCGGGGCGCTGCGTTTCCCGGGATGTGGTCATCATCTCGCCGGCCTGCCGGATCCCGGTTGTCCGCTACCGGGATGAGCGGGGCCGGCGCTGGTTCCTGAGCGCGCGCGGCGGCTCGGGCGGCTCGGACGCCGGCGAGCTGCTTCCCCGCATGAATTTTCCGGCCGGCCACCCGGCGGAGGGCCGGCTGGTGAGCCCGGGGGTATTTGAAAGTCCCGCGGACCTTGAGGCCGTCCTTCCGGGGCTCTCGCTGATCGTTGTTCCCCTGGGCGCGCGGCGCCCGCGCTTCATCGGGTGGCGCTGGGAGGGCCGCCTGCTCCGCCGGGTCAGCCACACGGAGTCGCGCGACGCGGCGGCGCCGCTTCCCGGGCCGGACGGGCGCGCGCAGCGGGCCGATCCGCCCCGAAGCCTGCGCATCGACGGGGTGGTCGGGATCGACAACGGGATCCACTACAACCTGGTCGACCCGCGGCTTCCGGCCGCGGAGGCCGCCGAGCGGCTGACCCGGTTGGCCGCGATGAGCCGGAGGGGCGGCGGGGCCGGGGAGAACGATTATTTCTACGACCAGGGCCGCAAGCTGATCGCCGCGTGCATCTCCCTGCACCGGGCCACGGAGGCGGCGCCGTGCACAGCCGTCGACATCGTGAGGCTGGCGACCCAGGACCGGCGGCTCGATTGCGCCCTGGGCGCGCTGCGCTCGCGGATCGAGGAGCTGGAGGCGGCGGAGGCCGCCTGTGAGGACGCGGACGCCCGGGCCGACGTCCGCCGGAGGCGGATCGCCCCCCTGGAGGACCTCCGGCTTTACTTTGAGGACGAGTGGCTGCGGATGGTGGCCGACGGCAAGACGGCCAACGTGATCCGCTCCACAATCTCTGCCGCCTTCGATGCGTTCCTGCAGGATCCCGACCTCTCCGATGCCTTCTGCCGGCCCTCGACCTTCTCCTTCGAGGACATCGTGCAGTCGGGCCGGATCATCGGGCTTGTCCCGGGCGACCGCTACGAGCAGCTGGGCCGGCTGCTGGGCACGGCGTGCAAGATGGAGTTCCAGAGCACGATGCTCTCCCGGAACGGCAGGCCCGACCTGAACGCGTCGCGGCTGGCCGTCTACTTCGCCGACGAGTGCCACAAGTACATCATCAGCGGATCGGCGACCGCGGGGGACCCGTACTTCATGAACCTCTCCCGCTCGAGCAACGTGGTGAACATCTGCGCGACCCAGAGCTACGCGTGGATCGTCGAGGTGATTGGCCGGGAGGCGGCGAACGTCTACATCTCCGCCTTTGGCGTCCAATTCTGGCTGCAGCAGACCGACCCGGAGACCTGCCGGCGCGCGGCTGAGATGTGCGGGCGGGTGACGCGCGAGCAGGTCACCGAGGACCATAACCTCACGCTCGGGGGCATCCTCGGGTCCCTGTCCACCGGGCGGGCGCCCTCGGTCCGCCGGCTGGTGCGCGATGAGGAGCGCGAGCGGCATCGCGCGGAGGACTTCTCCCAGCTCAATGTCGGGGAGGTGATCGCCTACAACAAGGGCCGCGAGGGGCGGCTGGCGAAGGTTGCGCGGGGCAGGACCTCCTACCTCTTCTGCACGAGCCGCCCCGCGGGCGCGGCGGCGGTCGGCGCACGGGTCCGGGAGTACTACCGCGAGCTGCTGGAAAACCTCACCCACGAGCGCAGCCAGTCCTCGCGATGGGACGCGACCGCCCCGTCCGGACAAACTGCCGACACCCTATGGACAACCTGATCGAACCCGAGTCCCGCCCGGCGGCCTTTCCCTACGGGGTGACGATCGGCGGCTGCGAGGCCTTCGTCGCCGAGCCCAAGGGAGACCCGCTCTTCCGCTACCCGTCCCTCGTGGCGGAGGGGCGCGCCTACAACCTCTGGCTGACCGACCGGGTGCTGGACACCGTCCTGCGCCGCTGGAGCCGAGGGGCCGGGGACGGGCGCGGCCCGGCCACGACGGTGGCCAGCGACATCGAGTGGGCCAGCTGGCGGGGCCGCCGGGCCTTCCAGGAGATCCTTCCGGCGGCGGCCGGCGAAGGCGATCCGGCGGTGCTTGCGGCCCTGGGGGTCACGGCCAACCTGCAGCGCACCGTGGCAATCCTTGGCGAATTCATCCTGGAGGGAAGCCCCTCCCTCCAGCCTCCCTCGCCGCTGCGGCTCTCCCGCTTCCTGTGCGGCCTGGTCGACTACCCGGAAAACGCCCCATACTTTTCGGGTCGCTGCCAGGCTCCCGTGCATGCGGGAAGGCTGCGGATCCGGAGCACCGACGCCCGTCACCTGGGCAATGCGCTCTGGTGCTCGGAGGCGGAGATCGACCGCTGCTGCGAGGAGGCGCTCGCCGCGATGGGCAGGGCCGTCCGCATGGGCGGGCGCTTCGCGCCCGGGGACCTGCGGCACCTTTGCGCCGACGCGATTCCCGGTGCGATCAGGTGAACAGGTCCGGAGGGGTCCGGGTGAGGAACTCCTCCATGTAGGCCGTCGTGGCCTTCCCCTCGATGAAGACCGGGTCGGCCATGATCGCCTTGTGGAGCGGGATCGTCGTCTTGATTCCCCGGATCAGGTATTCGCTCAGCGAGCGGTAGGCGCGCTCGAGCGCGAGCTTCCGGGTCGTGCCCGTGCAGATGAGCTTTCCGATCATCGAGTCGTAATAGGGGGGGATCGAGTATCCGCTGTAGACATGGCTGTCGATCCGGACACCCGGGCCGCCGGGTGCGTAATAAAGCCCGATGGTGCCCGGGGAGGGCGCAAAGTTGCGGCCGGGATCCTCCGCGTTGATCCGGCACTCGATCGCGTGTTTTTCCCACTTGATGTCGCCCTGGTCGAACTCGAGCTTCTGCCCGTTGGCGACGTGGATCTGCTGCTTCACCAGGTCGATCCCCGTCACCTCCTCGGTCACGGGGTGCTCAACCTGGATGCGCGTGTTCATCTCGATGAAATAAAAGTGCCCCTTCTGGTCCACGAGAAACTCCACGGTGCCGGCGCTCTCGTACTCCGCGGCCTCGGCGGCGCGGATCGCGGCCTTGCCCATCTTCTTGCGAAGGTCCGATGTGAGGAAGGGGGAGGGGGCCTCCTCGATCAGCTTCTGGTGCCGGCGCTGGACGGAGCAGTCGCGCTCGCCCAGGTGCAGCGTGTGGCCGTGGCTGTCCGCGAGGATCTGGAATTCGATGTGGCGGGGCTTGTCGATGTACTTCTCGATGTAGACGGCGCCGTTGCCGAAGGCCTTTTCCGCCTCGCCCCGCGCCACGTGGTACTCCTTGGCGAAGGACACGTCGTTGTGCGCGATCCGCATCCCCCGTCCGCCGCCGCCTGCGACCGCCTTGATGATCACCGGGTAGCCGATCTTGCGGGCCACCTTGAGCGCCTCGGTCTCCGAGTCGACGGGGCCGTCGCTGCCCGGGACGGTCGGGACATTCGCCTTTCGGACCGTGTCCTTGGCGACCGACTTGTCCCCCATCATCCGGATCGTCTTGGAGTTGGGCCCGATGAACTTGATGTTGCAGGACTCGCACTGCTCCGCGAATTTCGCGTTTTCCGAGAGGAATCCGTACCCGGGATGAATGGCGTCCACATCGGCGATCTCCGCGGCGCTAATGATCCGGTCAACCCTCAGGTAGCTGTCGGCGCTCTTCGGTCCGCCGATGCAGATTGCCTCGTCGGCGAGCTGGACGTGCAGGGACTGGACGTCCGCCTCCGAGTAGACTGCCAGGGTCTTGATGCCAAGCTCGCGGCAGGCGCGGACAATCCGCAGGGCGATCTCCCCGCGATTGGCGATCAGAATTTTTTGAATCATGATACGGTAAGCACCAACGCACGCGCAAAATGCGGTGCGTCAGAGGCTTGGAATGGATCGATCACTCTTTTCTTACCTTGAACAGCCGTTGGCCGTATTCGACCGGCTGGCCGTTCTCGACGAGAACCTCAAGGATGACACCCTTGGTTTCGGCCTGGATCTCGTTCATGATCTTCATGGCCTCGATGATGCAAACAACCGAGTTTTCAGCGACTTTGGCCTCCACTTCGGTAAACGGTTTGCTTTCGGGGCTGGCGGAGCGATAAAAGGTCCCGACCATGGGCGACTTGATGAATGTAACCCCCGCTTCCTCCGCGCTTGCCGCTCCCGCCCCGGGATTCAGCGTGGCGCTGGAACCGGAACTGAGGCTTGCAGGGGCGGCCGCCGGCGCCGGCTGGTGGTATGTGACGATCGGGTCTCCACCGGCGGCGGCCAGGCCGTTGTGACCCCGGCGAATCTTGATCTTGAACCCCTCCTCCTCCAGCGCGAACTCGGACAGCTCCGAACGCTTCATCAATTCGATGATCTGCTTGATTTGTTTGAGATCCAAGTTTTGCCAGGGGTTAAGTTTGGGGGAACAGGAGGTTAGTTCTCGTTCGGGGCGTGGCGTTCAAAAGAATTAAAGCAAATGTAGCAACACCGATTTTTGCAAAATAATTGCAATAAACAAAAAAACAGCAAAAAATTGGTAAAATTGCCTGATTTTTCGGAAAAAGTTTAATTTTTAACGGATATTTAGCTAATTGCCCCATGAGAATTCCCATTTTTGTTGGGCATTTATTGATTCTCAAATAAAACGGAAAACCCCCGTATCCATGACTACCGCCGCAACCCCCAAAAAGACCGCACCGCATGCGTATTCCGGGGTATTTTCGCTCCTTTCAGGGCATTTGGCAGCCCTCGACCGCTGCCTGCACGACCAGCTTTCCGCGTTCGAACCGGAGATTCGGGCGATGGCCGACTACTGCATCGATACGTCCGGAAAACGAATCCGTCCCTCACTCGTATTCCTGAGCGGCTGGCGGGGGGCGGACGTCATCCAGCCGGAGCTGGTCAAGGCGGCGACCGTCGTCGAGCTCGTCCACCTGGCGACCCTCGTCCACGACGACATCATGGATGAAGCCGACGTGCGGCGGAATCGGGGAACGGCGGCCCGCGAATACGGCCCAACTGCCGCCGTCCTGCTCGGCGATGCCCTTTTCGCTCATGCCCTGAACCTCGCAACCCAGTTTCCGACCACCGAAGTCTGTGCGGCTGTCTCGGAATCCACCCGGCGGGTGTGCGCCGGCGAGATCGTCCAAACTCTTCGCCGGGGCTCTACTAATGTTAGCCGCGCTGACTATCAACGGATTATAGATTTGAAG
>Ga0302279_10006360_pt1 | contig 12588 bp, 13 predicted proteins | sample III_Bog_N3_3_FD_194541 | JGI IMG/M metagenome (GOLD analysis project Ga0302279, IMG submission 194541) | Peat permafrost microbial communities from Stordalen Mire near Abisko, Sweden - III_Bog_N3_3 | ecosystem: Environmental > Terrestrial > Soil > Wetlands > Peat | place: Sweden: Abisko...
TCACCTATCCGCGCGGCCCCTTAGCACGAATGAAATAGGAGGTGCGGGATCTGATGACTGCGCGTGGTCACGGGTTCCCCTGCGTCGGTCCGATCAGGTGACCGTGGACCCGCCCGAGGCCCACCGGTCGGAGCGGACGGCCTGCTTCCGCCCGGGTGCCGACTCCGCCGGACTGCCGGACAAAGTGCAACCGTAAGCAGTGAGGAACTCTGCCACGCCGGGACGGTGCACACCGTGACGACGGCCCGGGCACACCCGACCAGTCGGAGCGACCTCGGGGGTGGGGTCCGACCGGGGCCCACCGGCACGCGGAGGACGGCAGCCACCCCCGGGGCGACGTGGTCGACCACGCTCAGTGAACATTGGGACAGCCGAGGCGTGGACATGCGCCGATTCGGGCGGAGCTCCGGGCGCACCACCGGTCCGGAACCGTTCAGACGGAGAGCGCCTCGGCGTCGTCGCCGGTGGCGAGCAGGGCCTGCACGGCACTCGCGGCATCCTGTCCCGACCATCCGTCGGCACCCAGTCTGCGGGAGTGCCACTCGTCGCCGATCGCCGCACCACCGACCATCACCGGGACGGGACACCCGGCATCGTGCAGGGCCCGCACGGTCTCGGCCACCACCGCGTCGAGGCCGGAATCCGAGACCCCGATCAGGACGGCGACCAGGCGATCGGCTCCGAGGGACGCCTCCACGAATGCCTCGACCGGGGTGTCCGCCCCGAGGTCGACCACCAGGAAGTGCTCACCGCGCAGCAGGTCGGCCAGGATGGCGCTGGCCAGCCCGTGGCCGTCCCCGGTGCACATGCCGACCACCACGGTGCCCCAGGTCCTCCCCCGGCGGGCGAACCGAGGTCCCAGGCGACCGACGAGCCGCGACGCGACCACGATTGCACGGTGCTCATCGGCGACGGACACCGTGCCTCCGGCGCATTCGTCACCCAACCGGGCCATCACGGGGACCAGCAGTTCCGTATGGATCTGCGCAGGCTCCAGACCCGACGTCATGGCATCCTCGAGGACCAGCCAGGCGCCGGGCTCGTCGCCGGCCACCATCCGTGCGTGCAGGCGCGACTGGCGCTCGCCGAGGGGGATCGGCGTGCCGGGGACCGCCGGTTCGCGGTGTTCCAGGGCCCAGAGGTCGGCGCCGTCGATGCGCCACCTGCCGTCCACCCGGTCCGCCCGAAGCCGGCCGGTGCGGACATACCGGTAGGCGGTCATGTAGTGCACACCGAGCTGCTCGGCCGCCTCGTTGAGGCTGACGGTCGTGTCGTGTACGACGGTCACCGCTGCGCCGACCGATCGCCAGGGCGGAGGCTCATGCCTGGGCGCTGACGGCCAGGAGTCGCAGCGACCGCTTGACCTTCGGACATGACGCCGCCCGGCTGCCGTCGGCGGCGGCCGCACACACCCGGCACTCCCACGGACCATCGCCCATCCGCCACAGCACCGAGCCGCAGGTCGGGCACAGGTCCCGGCCCTCCGAGCACTCGACGCTCGCATAGCGGCTCGACGACAGCGGGCACCCGTGCCCGTGGCACACGGCCCAGTCGGCACTGGCCACCAGCCCGTCCACCGGGCACACCACCAGGCACTTCTGGCAGTCATTGCACAGCAGCGGGTCCACCTCGTAGGCGACCGGGAAGCCGTCGCCCTGGGTGACCGCCCCCTGGGGGCAGGCCGACTCGCAGGCCCCGCACCCCAGGCACTCCTCGAGGTCGATCTCGAGCGCCACCCGATCAGCCCGCCCCGGCGGCCACCGGCGCATCGACACCGGCGGCGTCGAACACGGCCTGCAGCGTGCCCATGAACCGGTAGAACTTGTCGCTGCCCATGGCGTCCGACGAGCGCACCTCGAACGGGATACCGGCGATCGACAGCCCGTTGAGCGAGTGGCCGCTGTCGGCCGGCCCGTTGGCCTCGATCCATCCGATCATCTCGGTCCAGGCGTCGAGGGGGCCGGAGAACACCACGTCCGGCCCGAAGGCGTCCTCGGTGGTCGGGCCCTCGGCGCTGATGTCGTAGCCGTCGAGCACCAGGCCGAACTCCTGCCTCGATCCGTCGGACAGGAGGATCTCCATCCCGAACCGGAACTCGGCGATCCCCAGGCGCTCGATGGCCGCGGTGTCGGCGGTGGCCCGGGCTACCAGCTCGTCGAACCAGGGCCGGGACGGGAACGGTGCCGTGATCGCGCCCATCAGACCGTCACCGCCGACTTGGCCCCGGGCACGCCCTCGATGATGGCGTCCGGCAGGTGGAGCCTGCCCCGTCGGTCGAGGCCGGCGTGGTCGCACCGCTTCAGGTAGTCCCCCACGATCTGGAGGCGCAGGACGTCACCGGCCGCCGCCCCCAGCTCGCAGGCGGCCTCGACACTGCCGGCAGCCAGGATGGCCGTGGGCTCCACGATCTCCGGGGTGGAGAAGATCATGGCGATCATCTCCTCGCCCTTGTCGAGGTAGGCGTGGAAGTCGGCGGCCATCGACGGGTCCTTCTCCAGGCGGTAGCGCAGGTGCATCGTGCCGTAGGCCACGTGGCGGGCCTCGTCCTGCATGCACAGCCGGAAGATCTGCTGCTCGACCGGTGACGGCGACAGGGCGGCCCCGGCCCGGAACAGCGACAGGACGATCCCCTCGCCCAGCAGGTGCATGAGGGCCGAGCCCTCGTCGTAGGACTCGGCGTCGAGGATGAGCTGGAGGAACCGCTCGATCACCGCGGTGGCCTTGCCCAGTCCGCCACCGTTGGCCAGGGCGCGCTTGCGGAACACCTCGGTGTGGCGGGCCTCGTCCATGACCTGGGTACAGAGGAACATCTTGGCCTCGACGAACTCGTGGTTGATCCGCCACAACCACTTGGCCGGGAAGTCGGCCGCCACCATCTCGACCTCGGACAGCACGGTGGCCAGCTGGCACATGGCGTGCTCGACGTCGGGGTCGAGCGGCGCCAGGTCGCCCCAGGGGATGTCCCGGGTGGCGCTCCACTGGCGGCTCACCGCCTCCTCGTAGAGGTCGAGCACGTTCTCGGACCACACCTCGCACTTGTCGTTGACCGTGTACCCCATGTCGGGGACACCGACCTCGACGTCGGAACCACGGGGCGCCATCGTGCGCATCGGCGCATGGTCCGGGACCTCGCCGTAGGACCCGATGAAGATGTCCCGCATGGTGAGTCCGGTCTTCGACGGGACGGCACGCACCCCCCACTCGGACTTGGTGTCCCGCAACCACCCCAGGTCGAACTCACCCCGTGAAGATCGCTCGAGATAGCTCAGATCGAGACCCAGTGACATGCGGAACCCCCTTCGTCGGTGTGAATCAATGAGACACTTTGTGCCTGTATGTACCAGCACGTCCCAGGATGCGGATCCGACCTGCACGGAACTAGGGCCGAAGGTCCCTATTTGGACGCACGTGCAGGTGGCGAAGGGTGTCGGGCCGCCGGTCCCGGGTGCGCGCCCAATTTCGTCTGGCGGGCCAGATGATAATGATTAGAGCGCGCGCAGATAGGTAGCGGACTCAGCACCATCGATCGGCCCACTTCACGAGCTTGACTGTCAGGATCAGGGCCACGGCCAGGGCGATCTCGGCCATGCGCTGGTCGATGAACCGATCGGTGCTCCGGCGCAGCTGGCCGAAGTTGGAGAACCACGAATTCGTGCGTTCGACGGGCCAGCGCAGGCCGAGCGGGACCTTCGTCCGCTGCCGGTTGGTGCCTCGCTGCCGGTTCTTCTTCTTGCGTTCGGCGATGACCAGGTCGGACAGGTTCCGCTCGGCGCAGTCGGCCCGGACGTACTGGTTGTCATAGCCACGGTCGAGGTGCAGGGTCCCGAACTCGCCGAGGAGCCCGCGACGCCCCGCTGCGTCCAGGGTCTCTGCGATGAGCAGCGAGTCGTGGATGTTGGCCCCGGCCACGGTCCAGCCGACCGGGATCCCGGCCTTGTCGGTGACGATCGACCAGCGCCAGCCGAGTTTTCCCCGGTCAACGGGGCTTTTGCCCGTGCCCTCCCCGCCCATGGGGGCCTTGTGCACCGACCCGTCCACGCTGGTCTCGCTCAGGTCGAGCCCGATGATCTTGTCGAAGCCCTCGATGGCTTCGTCGGCGAGGCCGTCGAACACCCCGGCGGCCACCCACTCGTTGAAGCGGGTGCGCAGCGTGGTCTCCGACCCCTTTCCCAGCCGGCCGGCCACGTCCCACGAGCAGCCGGTGACCAGCCGGAACACGATGGCCTCGAAGCAGTCCCGGTCGGGGATCCGAGGTCGGTGACATCCCAGGGGGTGGGTGTCCGCCGGTCGTTCGGGGAGCCTCGGCTCGGCGGCGGCCCAGACAGCCGCGAGCACGCGTGGGCTAAGTGCCAACATGGTGGGTGACCTCCACTGTGTCGTTGGTTTTGGGTGACTCCCGGCATCAAACCCGGGCCAATTCCACGACCGGTGGATGGTCACATCACGGGCGCCTATCTGCGCGCGCTCTTATCAGTATCGGAACACCAGCCAGAAGTAGTATCGAGACCGGTGACCGCGGGGTCGAGGTGACCGTCCGTGCCCTGGCCGTCGGGGCCAGCCCGGCGTCCGGGGTCGGGTCCGTCCGTCCCGGTCAGATGCGCTCGAAGTTGCGGGCCAGTTCCCAGTCGGTCACCACCGAGTTGGCCTTGGCCCACTCCTGCCGGGCGGTGTTGACCAGGTGCTGGTGCACCTCGGGCCCGAAGGCCTCGGCCGCCACCTGGCTCGACTCGAGACTGGCGATGGCGTCGGGCAGGGTCGTGGGGATCCGCGGCACCTCGGGAGCGTTGTAGGCGTTGCCGGTGAAGGCCGGGGCCAGCTCGGTCCCGTGGTCGATGCCCCACAGCCCGCCGGCGATGGCGGCGGCCAGTGCGATGTAGGGGTTCACGTCCGCACCCGGAATGCGGCTCTCGACCCGGCGGCCCGCTCCGTGTCCCACCGCCCGGAATCCGCAGGTTCGGTTGTCCTCGCCCCACACGACGGCGGTCGGCGCCCACGAGTCGGGTACGTAGCGCCGGTACGAGTTGACGTAGGGGGCGAAGCACCAGGCCAGCTGGTCGGCGGCGTGGATCTGGCCGGCGACCCACCGGGCACCGACGGCCGAGAACCCGGACGGGGACGCCTCGCCCTGGCCGGGCGCCATGAGCGGCTCGTCGGACTCGGCGTCCCACAGGCTGGTGTGGATGTGGCAGGAGGACCCGGCCGTGTCCATCGACCACTTGGCCATGAACGTGGCCGCCCGGCCGTACTCGCCGGCGATCTCCTTCACCCCGTTCTTGAAGACCAGGTGCCGGTCGGCCACCTCGAGCGCCGTGTCGTACGTGACGTTGATCTCGTGCTGGCCGATGCCGGCCTCACCCTTCGAGAACTCGATGGGGATCCCGGCCTCGGTCATCTCGTTGCGGATGCGGGCGATGATGTACTCTTCCCGCGACGTCTGCAGGAGCTGGTAGTCCTCGATGGACGTGGCGTGCGGGGTGAGGTCCTGCCACCGCTTCTCGCCGGCCTCGGCGAACGAGTCGAGGAAGAGGTAGAACTCGAGCTCGGTGGCGCACTTGACCACGTAGCCCCGCTCCGCGGCCCGTTCGATCTGGTGCCGGAGGATGCGTCGGGGGGACACCTCGACGGGCTGGCCGTCCATCGTGAGCAGGTCGCAGAGGACGAGGACCGATCCCGGGAGCCACGGCAGCGGACGGACCGTGTGCGGGTCGATGACGGCGTTGAGGTCGCCGTACCCGGTCTCCCAGTTGGCGAACTCGTACCCCGGGAGCGGGTCCATGTCCACGTCGCAGGCGAGGAGGTAGTCGCACGCCTCGATCCCGTGGTCCGCCACGTGCTCCAGGAAGAAGGTGCCCGTCACCCGCTTGCCCACCGGCCGGCCCTGGAGGTCGGGGAACGCCACCACGACGGTGTGGACGTCACCGTTGCGGATCAGGTGGGGAAGGGTCTCGAGGGTCAGCATCCCTGCACTCTGTCCCAATCGGGGCCGTCCGTCCAACACTTCGCCGGAGCTCCCCACCGGCGGATCGGGACCCCGGTGCCGAGATGGGATACTTGGCCAATGTCTGGACCCGGCAGCCGGCCGCTCATCGCGGTCACCACCTACCGACAGGACACCCGTTGGTGGTCGTGGGACCGGGATGCCGCCGTCGTCCCCGGGCTCTACCTGGACATGGTCGTCGAGGCCGGGGGCTGGCCGGTCCTGGTCCCGCCGGTCGGCGAAGGGATCGACGACCCGGTCGGGGTGACCGGATCGGCGGTGGACCCGGTGCTGGGCGCCGTCGACGCCCTGGTGGTCATCGGTGGGGGCGACGTCGACTCCGCCCGCTACGGAGAGGAGCCCGACGGGCGCAACGGGGGGACGAACGGCCGGCGCGACGAGTTGGAGCTCCAGCTCGTGGACGCCGCCATCGACCGCGACCTGCCCGTCCTGGCCATCTGCCGTGGCCACCAGGTCCTGAACGTCCTGTTCGGCGGCACGCTCCTCCAGCAGCTCCCCGACGTGGTCGGCTCGACCCGGCACCAACCGGCGGCCGGTGCCTTCGGCGAGGTCCGGGTGACAACCGAGCCCGGGACCCACGTGCACCGCCTGCTGGGCGACTCGGTCGACGTCCTGTGCAGCCACCATCAGGCCGTCGACGTCGTGGGCGAGTCGCTCCTGGTGTCGGCGCGCAGCGACGACGGTGTGGTCGAGGCCATCGAGATCCTGGGGAGGACGTTCGTCGTCGGGGTCCAGTGGCACCCCGAAGAGCAGCGCGACCCCCGGCTCTTCGCCGGCCTGGTCGAGGCGGCCCGCGCCCGTAGGGACGCCGCCACCTGAATCACCCGCAGTCGACGTGCACGAACGCAAAGGAGCAGTCATGAGTGCAGCAACCAAGGTCGTCAACCCCGCCACCGAGCAGGTCATCGCCGAGGTACCGGTCAAGGGGGTCGAGGAGACCGACGAGGCCGTCGCCCGGGCCGTGGCCGCCGGGCCGGCCTGGCGGGCCGTCGCCCCGGCCGACCGGGCCCGCCTGATGCGCCGGTTCGCGGCGGTGGTCGAGGACCACGCCGAGGAGCTGGCCCAGCTCGAGACGGCCAACGTCGGCAAGCCCATCGCCGAGAGCCGCGACGAGGCCGGCATGGTGGCCGAGGTCCTCTACTTCTACGCCGGGGCGGTGGACAAGCACCGGGGTGCGACGGTGCCGGTCGCCGGCGGTGTCGACATGACCTTCCACGAGCCGCTCGGCGTGGTCGGGGCGATCATCCCGTGGAACTTCCCGGTGGCCATCACCTCGTGGAAGGTGGGTCCCGCCCTCGCCACCGGCAACACCATCGTGGTCAAGCCGGCCGAGATCACGCCGCTCACCGCCGTCCGGCTCGCCGAGCTGGCACTCGAGGCCGGACTGCCCGAAGGGGTCCTGCAGGTCGTCACCGGCCGGGGATCGGTGGTGGGCACCCGCCTGGCCGAGCACCCCGACGTGGCCAAGATCGCCTTCACCGGGTCGACCGAGGTCGGCCGCGAGGTGATGTCCCGGGCGTCGGGCACGATCAAGCGGGTCACCCTCGAGCTCGGCGGCAAGTCGGCGTCGGTGGTGTTCGCCGACGCCGACCTGGCCAAGGCCGCCGCCGCCGCGCCGGGGGGCGTCTTCGCCAACGGCGGACAGGACTGCTGTGCCCGGAGCCGCATCCTCGTCCAGCGTTCCGCCCTCGACGAATTCCTCGATCTGCTGGCCGACGCCGTCCTGGCCTGGACGGTGGGCGACCCTACGGACCCGGACGCCAAGATGGGCCCGATGGTCACCGCCGCCCACCGGGGCGTGGTGGCCTCGTTCCTCGGGGAGGGCATGGGCGCCCCCGGGGGCCCGGTGCCCGCCCACACGGCCGGCGCGGTGCCGGACGGACCCGGATTCTGGTTCCCCCCGACGGTGGTGGCGCCGGCCGACCCGTCGTGGCGCATGGCCCGCGAGGAGATCTTCGGTCCGATCGTCGCCGTGATCCCCTTCGACGACGAGTCGGAGGCCGTCCGGCTGGCCAACGACACCCCCTACGGCCTGTCGGGCTCCATCTGGACGCGCGACAGCGCCCGGTCGCTGCGCATGGCCCGGGCCGTGCAGGCGGGCAACCTCTCGGTCAACTCCAACAGCTCGGTCCGGGTCCAGACGAGCTTCGGCGGCATGAAGCAGTCGGGCTTCGGTCGCGAGCTCGGCCTCGAGGCGCTGTCCTCGTACAGCGAGGTCAAGAACGTCTTCGTGTCGACGGTCGACTGAGCGGAATGGGCGGCGACCGGCATCCGGGGCCTGACGGCCCCGACGCGACCGCTCCCGACGGGGTCGAACCCCCGGTGGTGGTGATCACGGGGGCCAGCCGGGGCATCGGTGCAGGGATGGCGGTGCACTGGGCCGGCCGGGGCCTCCGGCTCGCCCTGTGCTCGCGGGCCGTCCCGGCCGTCCCGGAAGGTGCGGTCGGTGCGGACGTCATGGTGGCCCCGGTCGACGTGCGCGACGCCGACGCCGTCGACCGGTTCGCCGCGGCCGTCGTCGACCGCTTCGGGCGCATCGATGCCTGGGTGAACAATGCCGGGGTCCTCGGCCCGATCGGGCCGCTGGCCGACGCCGATCCGGCGGCTCTGGCCGATCATGTCGCCACCAACGTGCTGGGGGTCGTCCACGGGACTGCGGCCTTCGTCCGCCACCTGCGGAGCCGTCCGGGCACCGGGTCGCTGGTCAACATCTCGTCGGGAGCGGCCACGTCGGCCTACCGGGGCTGGGCCGTCTACTGCGCGTCGAAGGCGGCGGTCGAGATGCTGACCGAGGTGGTCGGGCTGGAGGAGCAGGGGTCCGGGCTCTTCGCCTATGCGGTGGCTCCCGGTGTGGTCGACACCGACATGCAGGCGCTGATCCGGTCCACGCCGGCGGCGAGGTTCCCCGACGTCGACCGCTTCCGGCAGCTCGCGGACGACGGCGCGTTCGCCTCTGCGGACTGGGTGGCGGCCTCCATCCTCGACCGCTGCGTCGACCCGGTCACCCTGTGGCGACCCGACCCGGGGCGGGGCTCGGTGCGGTTCCGGGTGCCGGAGCCGCCCGGAACCGGCTGATCGGTCCCGGCCGGGCGGTCGCCCGGGGCGTCAGCGGATGCGCCGGACCTGTACCTCCCGGGCCGGGACGGCGCGTCGGGCGTCGAACTCGGCCAGGTGGTCGGCGATCCGGCGGACCAGCTCCGCCTGGGGCACGTGCGGGCCCGGACCGGAGTGCGCCGTGCCGCGGACGTCGGGTGAAGTGCTGCCCCTCGACGGTCGGCGGCCGGACGGTGACTCCGGTCCGGAATCGTGGACGGCGGCCCGGGTGGCGTCACCCGGCCGGCCGTCGGGTGTGAAGCCCTCGAACGCCGGATGGGCGCGGTGGACCACACTCGATGGTGCGGGGGAGCCTTCGGCGTCGCCGACCAGGACGACGAGGGTCGGCCCGGCTGCACGCCGGCGCTCCCGATCGGTCCTGCTGGCGTGGAAGGTGCTCCCGTGCATGTCCTCCATGTTCCGGGACGCGCCTAAGGGGAACCCAAGGAGGGGGTAGGAGAACCGGAAGAAGATCGGAAGAAGAAGATGAGAACGGCACGCCCGGGTAACGTCGGGACATGTCCGACCGCTCCCGCAAGATCGCCAAGCCGGCGGCCGCCTTCGGGGTGCTGGCCACCATGGCCAGCATCTGGTGGTTCGCCCTCCGCCCCCGGCGGAAGGTCAAGCTGGAGAAGTAGGGGCCACGGAGGCGGCGGCCCGACCCCGTGCCCGGCCCCGCCGGCACCGGGACCCGGGCCGGTAGCCTTGGGCAGTGGCCCTGGCATCGCTCCGCCCGCTCCGCTCGCGGAACTTCGCCCTCATCTGGTCGGCCGCCCTCGTCTCCAACCTGGGGTCGTGGATGCAGACCGTCGCCCTCGGCGTGCTGGTGTTCGAGCGCACCGACGCACCCGGATGGGCCGCCCTGGTGGCTGCGGCCGGCTTCGTCCCGATCGGCCTGCTGGCCCCGGTGGGCGGTGCGCTGGCGGACCGGTTGGACCGAAGGCGGTGGCTGATCTGCACGACCCTGGCGGAAACGCTGTTCGCCGTGATCCTGGCCGTGCTGGCCGGACTCCACCACGACCCGCCCTGGGTCCTGGTGCTCCTGTCCTTCCTGGGGGGTGCGTCCGGCGCCATCGGGTTCCCCGCCTACCAGGCCATCGTCCCGGACCTGGTCCCCGAGTCGGACCTGCTCGGTGCCGTCTCCCTGTCGTCCGCCCAGTTCAACCTGGGCCGGGTCATCGGACCCGCCCTCGCCGGACTGGTCCTGCTGACCCAGAACTACGCCATCGTGTTCGGTATCAACGCCGCCTCGTTCGGTGCCGTGGTCATCGCCCTCCTGCTGGTGCACCTGCCCCGGCCGGTCCCGCAGTCGGGACACCTGTCGATGGGCGCGCGGATCCTGGAGGGCGCCCGTGCCGCCCGGGACGAGCCCGGGTGCCGCTCGGCGATCCTCTGCATCGCCGTGGTGGCCCTGCTGGCCTCGCCGTTCATCGCGTTGGTGCCGGCCATGGCCCACGCGGACCGGCCGGCCGGTTGGAGCCTGGGCCTCACCACCGCCACGCTGGTCACGGCCCAGGGGGTCGGCGCCGTGGCCGGGGCACTGGCCCTGGCCGGCCTGGCCGAGCGGTTCGGGCGCCTCCGGGTGCTGCGGACGGCGATCTTCACGGTGCCGTTCCTGCTGTGCGCCTACGCCGTGGCACCCACGCTGGCCACCGCCGTGCCGGCGTTCCTGGCGGTCGGGGCCGGGTACATCGTGGTCCTGTCGGGCCTCAACACGGTCGTGCAGCTCCGTGCCCCGGTGGCGTCCCGGGGGCGCATCCTCAGCATCTACATGATGGCCCTCGGACTCGTCTATCCGCTGGGCGCGGTCCTGCAGGGATGGCTGGCCGACGTGCACGGCGTGCGGGCCGTCACCGCCGCCGGCGCGCTGGTGCTCCTCTTCCTGGCCACGTTGGCCGCCTTGGTCCGGCCGACGGTCTTCACGAATCTGGGGGACCCGCCGGTGGCCGACACCGGACCGGTGCCGGTCGGACCGGCCGGTGGGGGCACGGCATCGCCCACGGCCACCGCGTCGGCCGGTGAACCGGCATGACGGGCGGCCCCCGGTGACCGAGGCCGCGGGCGTCGAGGTGCTGACGGCCGCCGACGCCGAGGTGGCCCAACGCCGGGCCGCCGGGTCCCTGCTGGCCGGTGGTCTGGCGTCCGGTGACCGGGTGGCCTTCTGCCTGCCGTCGTCGGCCGCGCTGCTGTGCGCGGTGCTCGGGGCCCTGCGGGTCGGGATCGTGCCCGTGCTGCTGAACGCCACCCTGCTCGAGGCCGAGCGCGACCTCCTGGTCGAGGACGCCCGACCCGGATTCGTGGTGACCGACGCCGACTCGCTGGCCCGTCTGGGTCGGGGTCACGAGACGGCGCTGGCGCCCCACCCCCTGGCCCGTCCCATGCACTACACGTCGGGCACCACCGGCCGGGCCAAGGGGGTGTGGTCGGGCGTGTGGGACGCGGCCACGGCTGCCGCCTCGCTGGCCGACGAGGCCGACCAGTGGGGGTTCGGCCCCGACGACGTCCACCTGGTCTGCTCGCCCATGTACCACTCGGTGTCGGTCCGCTTCGCCGGAGGGACGCTGCTGCGCGGCGGGACGTGCCTGATCCTCGACCACTTCGATGCGGTGACGGCGGCGGCCGCCCTCGACGGGGCCGTCGGGCCCGTCCCCTCGACGACTTTCGTGGCGCCGTCGGCGCTCGGCCGCCTCCTGGCGCTCCCCGACAACGGGCCCGGTCGGTTCGCCCGCATGCGGCTCGTGGTGCACGCCGGGTCGCCCTGTCCGCCCGCCCTCAAGCGGGCCGCCCTCGAGGTGGTGCCCGACGGGGCGCTGTGGGAGTTCTACGGGTCGACCGAGGGGCAGTTCACCGTGTGCTCGCCACGGGAGTGGGCCGACCGACCGGGCACGGTCGGCCGGGCCCGGCACGGACGGTCCCTCGCCGTCGACCCCGACGGCACGGTGTGGTGCCGTCCCCCGGCGTTCGGCGCGTTCACCTACTGGCGCGACGGGGACCGGACGGCGGCGACGTGGCGCGACGGGTGTTTCACGGTCGGCGACCTCGGGCGCATCGACGCCGACGGGTACCTGTTCCTCGACGGGCGCCGGGACGACCTGGTGATCACCGGTGGGGTCAACGTCTACCCGGCCGAGGTGGAGGCGGTCCTGACCGACGTCCCCGGGGTGGCCGAGGTGGCGGTGTTCGGACTGCCGGACGACCGGTGGGGCCAGCGGGTCTGCGCCGCGGTGGTGACGGCCCGGGGTGCCGTCGACGACAACGTGGTGGCGGCGGTGGCCACGCACGCCGCCGCCCACCTGGCCGGGTACAAGCGCCCGAAGGAGTACCGCGTGGTGGACGCCCTCCCCCGCACGGCCACCGGCAAGGTCCGCCGGTTGGCGCTGTCCGACGGGGACGACCCCGTCGGCGCCGGGCCGGAGCCCGTCTGAGCCGCACCGTGGGGATGGGCGATACTGGTCGCCATGAGTCCCGTTGACTTCGGTCCACCCATCGCCACGATC
>Ga0302279_10006364_pt1 | contig 12572 bp, 9 predicted proteins | sample III_Bog_N3_3_FD_194541 | JGI IMG/M metagenome (GOLD analysis project Ga0302279, IMG submission 194541) | Peat permafrost microbial communities from Stordalen Mire near Abisko, Sweden - III_Bog_N3_3 | ecosystem: Environmental > Terrestrial > Soil > Wetlands > Peat | place: Sweden: Abisko...
CGCCACGGTACTTCTTCTCATAGGTCCGGCGCAGGTTGTTGGACTCGATAAAGAAGCGGCTCCAGGGAGTGTGCAGGCTGGCTGCGTGATCAAAGTCTGCATCCACCATCACGGAGTCGCGGTTGATCACGTCGGCACTCATCATGGTCAACGTAACGCCCGAGGTGAAGACGACGTGCGCCGCCTCCGGGTCGACCAACACGTTGTAGCTGGGGGCCATCCCCGGCGTGGCGTAACGTCCTCCGACGAAGAGTATGCCCTTCAACTTGCTGGCGAACTCCGTCTCGCGAAGCATCGCCATGGCAATGTTGGTCAATCCACCGAGCGCCAGGATGGTGATCTCGCCCGGTGCTGCGTTCACCATTCTGCGCATGGCATCCACGGCATGTTCGGCCTCGGGACGTTGCGTCACAGTGGGGACCTGCACATCGCCCATCCCATACTTGCCATGAATGAATGTCGCTACGGGATACGGCAGGTTGAGAATGGGGTGCTCCATGCCGCGGTAGACAGGCACCTTGCCACTCTTGCCCGCGAGGTCCACCACGTATAGCGCGTTGCGTACCTGCTGGTCGTAGCCTTCCGGCCCAAGGTTGCCGGGGCAGACGGTCACTGCGTCCACCTGGAGGTGCGGCGCGGCCATGGCCAGCAGCAGGGCGAGGGCGTCGTCGTTGCCCGGGTCGGTGTCGATGATGACGCGCCGAATTCCCTGCAGACGGGGAGTGGTCTCCGCTGCGCCATAGGGAGAACGGATTACCGGATCTGCCTGCGCGTCTGCTTTGCCGCCCTGTCCCAGCGCGCCGGCCAAGCCGCTGAGCAATGCACCCTGAATCACCTGCCGCCGCGTCATATCGATCATAGAGCCACTCCTGTTGTTGCCAGTGGTGCGTTCCTTCCACTATACGAACTATGGAAGCGAAGCTGCTCCGCATCGCGAAGGTGACATTCTGCGTCCAATGGGAGTGAACTTTTATGGCCTCCTGATCGACGCTGCTTTCGGGCTCGGGGTAATTGCGTCTCTAGGGTTGGCCATCCACATGAGGAGAACAAGGATTATGGCAGTGACTCACAAAGAACCAATACCCGCACCGTTGCATGACGTCGTAGCTCCTGAGTCCGGGTGGGACGCCGGGCAGCGCGAGACGGCGGTCTTCGCCGGAGGCTGCTTCTGGGGCGTGCAATCGGTGTTTCAGCGCGTGAAGGGCGTGGTGCAGACGACGGTCGGCTACTCGGGCGGGTCGGCCAAGACCGCCAACTACCGCTCGGTATGCGCCGAGGACACCGGCCATGCTGAGGCGATTGAGATTCTCTATGACCCCGCGCTGGTCAGCTATGGAACTCTGCTGCGGATATTCTTCTCCGTAGTGCATGACCCGACGCAGCTCAATCGCCAGGGCGCTATCGCTCTGCGATCTTCTTTACCAACCCGGAGCAGGAGCGTGTGGCGCGCGAGTATGTGAAGCAACTGGATGCTGCACAGGTCTTCGCCAAGCCTATTGTGACGCAGATTGCGCCGCTGGATGTGTTCTATCGCGGCGAGGAGTACCACCAGAACTACGCGATGAAGAATCCGAACAATCCCTACATCCAGGTGTGCGATATACCCAAGATCGCGGAGCTGGGGCGGCAGTTCCCGGAGATATTCCAGGAGTTCAAGCTCTAGAAGTTGCCTTTGACGGGCAAAGATAAGACGCCTTCAGCCACCCTCACACGGGCGGTAAGCGTCTAATCTGATACCTGTGACCACCCGTAAGGTTTGTTTTACCGTGATATTGCTGCTGACGCTCGGTCTATACGCGAGCGCGCAGACCGACGCGCAGCAGGCTCCCCAGCCCCCGAAGGGCGCCGGCGGCGTGAGTGAAAAGGGCGCCGGGACTCCTGCACAGGACAATAGCCCGGCGGCCAAACCTGCCGCTAAGGGCGAAGAGGCAGCCAGCACCAAGCTGCTGCGGTTGGGACCGCTGGACCCTTCCACGCCACCGACGAATGTGCCGCACGACCGGCCCATCATCGGGCTGGCGCTGGGCGGTGGTGGCGCGCTCGCGCTGAGCGAGATCGGCGTACTGCAGTGGTTCGACGAGCATCACATACCGGTGGACGAGATCGCCGGGACCAGCATGGGGTCGATCGTCGCCGCACTGTATGCCACCGGCCACACGCCGAAGGAGATGGAGAGCACGCTCACCGATGAGACGGTCACTTCAATCTTCCAATTTGAACAGCCGTACACGGCACTGAACTTCCGTCGCCGCGAAGACAGCCGCGATGTCCCGAACGCGATTACCGTCGGCCTGAAGCACCGCGTCTCCCTGCGGAACAGCCTGCTGACCGACAGCGGCCTGAACGCGTTCCTGGACCGCGAGTTCCTGCGCTACAACGACCAGACCGACTTTAACGATCTGCCTATCCCGTTCCGCTGCCAGTCCACCGATCTGAACGCCGCCAAGACCGTGACCTTCGCGCGCGGCAGTCTGCAGGACGCGGTGCGCGCCTCGGCCTCCATCCCCGGGGTCTTCCGCCCGTTTGAGCTGGACGGGCATGAGTACGTGGACGGCGCGGTGCTGGAGAACCTGCCGACGCCCGATATCCAGGCGATGCACGCCGATGTAATCCTCGCGGTGAGCCTGCCATTGGAGCCGGTGGGCAACGGCGATCTGGACTCCATCCTGGGAGTGCTCGATCGCGCCTTCGCCGTGGGCATTGAGGCTAATGAGCGCCAGGAGCGGGCTCTGGCCAACGTTGTGATTATGCCGGACGTCTCCGGCTTCAGCGCGACCAACTACACGAAGATTGTGCCGTTGACGCAGCGTGGATATGACGCGGCTGAGGCCCATAAGGCCGAACTGCTGCCCTATGCGCTCAGCGATGCACAGTGGCAGATCTACGTTGCGCAGCGCGCGGCGAAGATCCATGGTCCGGTAGGCACCGTGTTGAGCGTGAAGGTCAAAGCCCCGAAGCCGGAAGTTCAGGACGTAGTAGAACGGAGTTTCGTAACGCTGTTGGATCAGCCTGTCGACACCAAGAGGATTGAGTCGCTGCTCTCCGAAGTGCGCAGCGACGGCCGTTATGACGCCGATTACACGGTCGGCTATGACCAGCAGCAGCCAGACCGGCCGATTCTACTGGTCACCGTGACGGACAAGCCGACAGGGCCGCCGTTCCTGGATGTGGGCTTCAACCTCGCGGCACAGACCGGCGGTGTGACCCGTGCCAGCGTCAATATGATCCTGCTATACCAGGACCTGGGCGGCTATGGGTCGGAGCTGCGTGTGAAGGCTGATATCGGTTTCCTCTCGCGGGTGGAGGCCGAGTACTACTGGAAGCTCGATCGCGCGGGCTTCTTCCTCGCGCCGCGGGCCGGCATCTCGCGCGAGCCGTTCTACATTTACAGCGGCAATACGCGGCTCTCGGAACGGCTGCTGCAACAGGGTGGGCCGGGAGCGGACATCGGCTGGAGCGACAGCCGCAAGAATGAGTTGCGGGTTGGGTGGGAGTTGCATAACGTCGACTGGACTACCACCACCGGCGCCGACGGGCTGCCCGACTACGATGCGAACTCGCAGAAGGCTCGCGTGCAATACACCTTTGACTCGCAGGACCGCGCGCAGGTGCCGGAGTTCGGCGTGCGTGTGCGCACCGATGTCGGCTATCTGTACGACACTTCGGGAAGTCCCAGCGCGCCGCAGTTCTTTACCCAGTTTGACGGCTCCCGCACGTTCAACAAGAGGAACGTCTTTCTGCTGAAGGCGGAGGGCGCGACGATGTTCAACCGCAACGTCGCTCAGCCATTCCGCTATACGCTGGGCGGCCCGCTTAGATTAGGCGCCAGCGCCATCGATCAATACCGCGGGACGGACTACTTTCTGATTACGCCGGGCTATCTGCGCCGCATCCGCTCACTGCCTGCGCCGCTGGGCCAGAGCCTGTTCCTGGGCGGCAGCTTCGAGGTCGGACAGATGCGCGCACCGGATGCTGCGACGCTCACGCGCTGGGACGTGACCTTCGGCGTCGTCGCAGAGACGCCGCTGGGTGTTATCTCCGTAGCACCTGCCATCGGCAATGCCGGCGAGCACAAGCTGGTGTTCACGATAGGGCGGTTGTTCTAGTTGTAAGTTGTAAGTCGTAAGTTCCAAGTTGTAAGAAAAAGACGGACCCCCACTTACAACTTAAAACTTACAACTTTCTCATCTTCCCGTTGCCAGCCTTGCGGCCAGGCGCTCCGGCAGGCGGGCGGCGCGAATGGCCGCCTGTGCGGCTTTGACGTCATAAGGGACGCGGAAGAACGTGACCTGCTCCTTGCTGTCGTCATAGATGGCGAATGCCGCGCGCCAGTCGAAGTCGCGTGGCTGTCCTACAGAGCCGGGGTTGATGAGGTGCCGAGAGCCTGGGGGCACGTCCACTGCGTAGCGCTCCGCCCTGGTTCGCCACAGGCCGCGCAGCACGGAGTAGGCGGGACGAATCTCCTCCCACTCCATTTCGCTGCGGGAGAAGCCTCCCTGGATGTGGGTGTGGCCGAAGAAGGTGATCTCAGCTTCCATGAGCTGCAAGGGCATCCAGGCATCGCGCATGGACTCAATGTAGTGATCTTCATGCAGGGGCGATCCGTGGGCGCAGAGGGCGCGTTCCGTGGCGCGGATGGGCCCGCGCGGTACCGCACGCAGCCACTCGAGGTTGGAGATGGTGAGGTGGCGATGGGTCCACGCCGCAGCCTCGGCCGCTACCGGGTTGAAGCTGGACGAATCGCTGAGGCCGCTGCACACACGGTCGTGATTGCCGCGAACGTTGATGGTCGCCAGGGGACGCAGCAGATCCAACACCTCATTGGGCCGCGCACCATAGCCCACTATGTCGCCGAGGTTCCAGAGCTGGTCATAGCCGCCCACCAGCGGACCCGACGCAGCCTCCAGCACTGCCTGTAGAGCGTGGAGGTTGCCGTGGATGTCGGAGACGATGAGCGCGCGCATAGGGGCATCGGTCAGTCTACCTCATACGGCGAGCGGGCTCTCGCGGTCGGTGCGCATGGTGGGTACGCTGGCCAGCAGACTGCGGGTGTAGGCGTGGGCCGGATGGGTCATCACCTGGCGCACGCTGCCCTGCTCCACGATCTCGCCGTGGCGCATGACCGCGACGCGATCAGCGACCTGCGAGACCACGGCCAGGTCGTGCGAGATGAAGAGCATGGCACAACCGTGCTCGGCGCGCAGCCGCTTGAGCAGCGCGAGCACCTGGGCCTGCACGGTGACGTCGAGCGCTGTGGTGGGCTCGTCTGCGATAAGCAGCGCCGGCTTGTTGAGAATGGCCATCGCGATGACGATGCGCTGGCGCTGGCCTCCGGAGAACTGGTGCGGGTAGTCTTCGGCGCGCTGCTCGGGGTCAGGGAGGCCGACCTCGTGCATCGCAGCGAGGACGCGCGCACGGACCTCGCGGCGCGGGGTGTTTGGCGCGTGCGCGAGCAGTGCCTCGGCGATCTGGTGACCGACCTTCATCACCGGGTTCAGCGCGGTCATGGGCTCCTGGAAGATCATCGCGATATGGCGACCTCGAAATCCGCGCATAATCTTGTCGTTGACAACCAACAAGTCAGCGGTGATCTCATAGTCATTGCGATCTTTAGTTATCTTGAACCGCACACTGCCGCTCGCACGGGCGACGGGTGGCAACAGGCGCATCATTGCCAGGGCTGTGGCTGATTTGCCGGAGCCGGACTCGCCGACGAGGCCAAGTGTCTCACCTGGTGCGATGGAGAAGGAGATGCCGCGCACAGCTTCCTGCGAGCCGAAGGCGATGCGGAGGTCCTCCACCGAGAGAAGCGGCGCGGCGTCAATTTGTGGGTCTGAACTCACTCCCCGAGGATAGCGGATTGCGGGGGAAGTCAGTGCTGGGCAGCAGCCTCATCCAACTCGGCGAGGTACATGAGGAACGCATGAGCGACGTCAGGATGCGGAGCGCGGTGCATCATGAGGGCCCGCGCAATGGAGGATGGCGGCCCGGAGTCAGTGTCGCTCGAGACAGCCAGCTCGCGCAGATCTGCAGAGGGGCCTGCCCAGAACGGCCCGTAGCCTTCAAAGAGCAGAACATCCGGATAGCTGGTGCTGGTGCTGGTGGCGGCTTTGAGTGCAGCCTTGAGCGCGGATTCGTCGAGGTAGACGAAGCGGACCTGCAACGCCGGATAGGCAGCGCGCAGGCTGGGTTCGATCTGCACCTGTAGCGACTTCGGCAGCGGAGCCTGTCCGGCGGTCGCGATGGTGCTGAGAGAGTGGCCGAAGCTGCCGGCCGCCTGGCCGTAATCGCCGGCATCCGTTCCGACGCTGCCCGCGGTGCGGCCGAGGCTGCCGGCGGTCTGGCCGTGGTTGCTGGCGTCTGTGCCGAAGCTGCTCGAGGTCTGGCCATAGCTGCCTGCCGTCTGCTCGTGATAGCCCGCGGCCGCGGCGACCTCGTTGTTAGGGTCTGCGCCCTGCGCGCTGACCGGCGCGGAGCCGGTGCGGCTGATGGTGGGACTGCTGGCAGAGACGCCATAGTTGCTCGCGTCTGTACCCACATCGCTTGCGGACTTGCCGAAGCTGCCCGCGGTCTGCTGCTGGAGGGTCGTCGGAGGCTGCGTGGAGACGGGCACTGCCTTACCGGGCGCGGGCTTGACCACCCAGACGATGAGGCGACCGTGGCGCAGCGGAGCTATGTCGCCCGCCTGCTGCGGCAATGCGGTGCAGGAAAACAGAGCTGTAGCGACTACTGGTGCGAGCCGCTTCCACATCCGACGCTGCATGAGCATGAAGGGCCTCCGCGAAGCCTGCGCTCAGTCTACTGCTGATGGTGGTTGGACGGGCGGCCTCCGCAAATGTCGCTGAAAGACGATGCCACACCAGCTACACTGGTCTTTGCCCATGATCTCTGACTACGACGTCCTGATTGCCGGAGCGGGGCCGGCTGGATGCGCGGCGGCTTTTGACCTGGCGCGTGCCGGGCGCCGGGTGCTGCTGCTGGATAAGCGGAGCTTCCCGCGCCCCAAGGCCTGCGCTTGCGGCCTGACGCGCAAGACGCTCGCGGCGCTGCGCTACTCCGTTGCGCCGGTAGTCGAGCGTGAGTGCAGCCAGATCGTGCTGCAGCAAGCAAGCGAAGATACGGCTAAGCGCGAGGTGCGTGTGCGTACGCGATCACCGATCTGCGCGATGGCCGTGCGCGAGCGCTTTGATGAGTTCTGCCTGCAGCAGACGCTAGCGGCGGGAGCGACGCTGCGGAAGATTGAGGGCATCGTTGCCTTGAGAGAGACGGATGGCGGCATCGAGCTGGACATTGCGACGGCGGATGGCGAGGAGACGCTGCGCGCGGTGGTACTCATTGGCGCGGATGGATCGAATGGACAGACGCGGCGGCTCAGCGAGCCGACTGAAGCCGCATGGTACACACGCGGCTTCGCGCTGGAGGTATGTGTTCCCTATGCGGAGCTGCCGGCAACTCTGCCCGCAGGCGGAGCACCGCACGACCTGGTCTTTGACTTTGCGCCGCTTTCGGGCGGCTACGGATGGCTCTTTCCCAAGGGCGACCATATCAACATCGGCGTGGGTGCGTTTGCGCCGGAGGCGGACGAGGCGCAGTTGAAGCAGGTGACGCGGGATATGCTGACCGGCTATGCAACGCAGCGGCTGGGCGTCGCCACGCTCGCGCACATTACGGGACAGCATCTAGGGATGGGCGGGCATGCTTATGTACCGCGAGGCCGCGTGCTGCTGGCGGGCGATGCAGCCGGGCTCTCCGATCCGCTCACCGGCGAGGGGATTCATTCTGCGATTGTGAGCGGACAGACTGCTGCCGCTGCGATCCTCGACTCCAAGACAGACGTTGCGGCTGCTTACGCCAGACGGCTGCGGCCGCTGCAGGAGACGCTGGCCTTCTCGCATCGCGCGGCGCGGGCCTTCTATGCCGATCCGGAACGCGGCTTTCGCGCAATGCGGATGCCGGTGCTGCGCTCGCTCATTCTGAAGACCTATGCCGATGGGTTGCCGCACACGCGGATGATCGCAGCCATGGCGAAGCTGCTGACCTGACGAATCTCAATCGAATCTAGGCAGGTGCTCCATGTCGCTGAGCGGGACAGGCTCCAGCGGCCCGCCGGCCTTAATCCACGCCTTAAGTCCGCCCTGGATCACCTTGGTGGAGCAGTTCTCCTGCTCCAGCATGCGGGCGACGCGGATGCTGGTGGCCTCGCGCGCGCAGGAGCAGTAGAGGTAGATCTCGCACTCGGGCTGCATGAACTCGCGCAGCGCTTCCAGCTCCTCCTTCAGATGGCTGGGCTCTACACGGATGGAGTTCTTGATGCGCAGCATGCCGGGGTCGTAGTAGCCGTGCGAGCGGACGTCCGCGATGATCATCAGACGGTCGTGCGTTGCGGTGCGCAGGCGCTCGAAAAGTTCCCGGGCCTCAACCTTCTCGACCGCGGAGAATCGCGAGTCGCGCAGCCAGCTGATAGCCAGCCAGAGCAGATACAGAACCAGTAGACCAGCGAAGAGCGCTGCCGCGGCGTGGCCCAATTGCTCGACTCCGGTAAGGATGGCGCGGAGAAACTGCGCCAGCGCAAAACCAGCGCTTGTCCATGCTGCAACATAAAGAAGGACGCCGAGACCATCCAGGCGCAGGAAGCGCGCCAGACGCATATTCAGGCTGCCGGCGAGCGGCGCGGCCACCGTGCCCAGTCCGGGAACAAACTTCGCAAATAAAAGTGTCTTCGGACCACGGTGATAGAAGGACCTCGCTGAACCGAAGATGCATGCATCGGGATTCATGCTCACCTTGCATAGCCCGGCGAGCAGCCACCAGCCCGTGTAGCGTCCGCCGAGAAACATCAGCAGGTCGCCGGTGAGCGCCGCCGCTAACGCGCAGAGTATGACCAGGCCAAGATTCAGCGATCCGCCGTGCGCGGCGGCGCCTGCCGTAAGCAGCACCGCTGCGAGAGGCAGGGGCAGCCCGCAGGAGCCGAGAAACATGACCAGCGCCGTTGCCGCATAGCCGTGGTGCTCGATCACAGACAACAGGTTCATCTTGCTACCGCCTCCAAGTCTTACATGGTACCCATTGGACGCTGAGCCCTTGATGTCCGGCCTGTAGCTTCCAGGCTGTTGGATGCAACACCCGGAGCGGGCGACGTACATCCCTGACTAGAATTTCAGTCGAACGCCAAGCTCGATCTGGCGCTCGCGGCTGGCGCCGGTGGTGGAGGAGGTGGGTGTGCCGAAGGGTGGCGCGTTGAGCCCTTCGGTTGCGATCTCCGATGCATCCTGAAAGAGGAGTGGCGTAGGCTGACCGGGCGGGGCGGGCGTTCCAAGCACAAAAGCGCGCGTCTCAATGCTGGAGAGGTTGCGCGTGTTCCACAGATTGAAGGCCTGCGCGAAGAAGTTCATGTGAAGATACGAGCCGGCTGCGAACTCGCGGCTAATGCGCAGGTCTATCCGCGCATTGGGAGAAAGGCGCAGAGTGTTGCGGCCCACGGTGGGCAGGTAGGTGGCTCCGCCGGAGCCGTTGAGGGTCTCGCGCCCGCCGGTCAGGCGTGTGCCTCCGAAGACCTGGTAGCTATACGGAGCTCCACTACCGGCAGTACCGATAGCGGCGATGTGCCAACCGTTGAGTATGCGCTGCACCTCAGCGGGTCCGTGTTGCAGGCGCAGCGTATAGAGCAGATCGCCGCTGAAGCGCTGCGGAAAGTGCAGGCTGGACAGACCTTTGTCATATCCGTCGCGGAAGGGATCGAACTGGCCGTCGAGGCCCGGCGTGGCCGAGCTCTGCGGACCATAGTCGATGGAGCGCGAGAAGGTGTAGCTGCCACGAAGTTCGAGCGAACGCAAACCGGAGGCACGGCTGCCATGCAACTCGGCTTCTGCGGTGAACGCGTGGTAGGTCGCGTTGGCGTTGGAGACCAGTGTCGTAACCGCTCCATACTGGGCGATGGGACGGACGGTATAGAGCGGCACCATGAAGGTCTGGCCCGTGTGCAGGCCCGGGTATCCATCGCCCCCTTGCAGGACGAAACCGCCCATCGCCGTGGAGGGAGCGATGTTCAGGTCCACGCTCTGCGGCAACTGCGTGGCCAGCGCCATCGTGTATCCGGCTCGGATGTGAAGCCGCGATCCGATTTCGCGCTCCACCAGCAATGTTGCGCGCTGCACCGCCGGATCGCGGTAGCGGTTGGGAAATAGCGTGGTTGAGGTCGTCTGCGCCACCGCAGCAGGGGGCGTCGACGTATAGGCGCATGGGTAGCCGAAGCCCTGCTGCGTCGTCGTTATCTGCGGGCAGTCGGTGATGGTGGTCGGGGTGATGCGGATGTGCAGCGCCGTGGTGGGCAGTGCGGTATCGACAAGTGCGGCGCGTATGGTTGCACCCGCGGTATGCCCGAAAAACACGCCGTAACCTGCGTGAATGGTCAGGAGATTGGGGTGAGATCGCCAGCGTGGCGACCAGGTCGCGGCGATTCGTGGACCGAAGTTGTTGCGGTCCTCAGGAAACGTGGCTGTAGCGCCACCGATCGCTCGTGCGAGCGCAGCTACATCTGCGTCGAGCGTGGGATTTGCGCCCTGCGGGAGTGGAAGCAGGGTGTACTCATAACGCGCGCCGAAGGTGAGACTCAGATCGCGGCGGATATGCAGTGCGTCCTCAGCGAAGCCTGCGATCTCGTGCGTTATGAATTCAGTCTGGCTTGGTCCGAAGCTCTGCGTGTAACTGCGAAAGCAGAATTCATGCACTGTGGCATTGATGCTGGGGCAGCCGCCGTTGGGATATGTGTTTACGTTGAAGGTATAGTCCGTAATCCAGTCGACCAGGCCGCCGGCGTGGCCATTGACATTGCTGCTGTCGTAGAGCATGGAGCCCTCTGCGTCCGCGAGTGATGCGATGCGATCATGGATGCGGCTCCAATCCGCGCCGAAGCTCAGCAGGTTGTTGCCGAGACGCAGTTGCAGTGTGTCGGCGAGCTCTAAGCGCAGCTCGTCAGGATATGCGATGCGACCCAGGTTGGACGGTGTGCCGTAGCCAAATCCGTTGGGAGCTATCGAGATCTGCGGAACGAGGCCGCCCGGGCCGATGGCGGGCTCCTGCGGCAGTGGGGCTCGCGGCGTCTCATACTCCAGATCGCGCGATAGTTGACCGCGAAGGTCGTTGTCGATTCGCGTGGAGAACGTGTGCTTCAAACTGCCGGTAACAGCATCCACCTGCACATGGCTATCACCGAGACTGCCTCGGCCGCGCGCCACGACGGCATCCGAGGCCTGTCCCAGCGTGGCGCCTGCCGGGGCATCCATGCTGTGGGTGCTATAGGTGAGCGATACGCGGTCACGCGAGGTGAGTGACGCATCGGCTCGCCCATCGGCCAGCAAGCGCCAGGCGCTGCGCGCGGTGGTCCCGCTTAGGCTGTCGAGATAGTCCAGCGCCGAGTTGATTGCTGTGGTGCTGACGCCGCGATTACCTAACAACATGAGCTGCGTCGGCGTGAGCGAGTAGAAGGTCGCAAGCGCGGGCGTGGAGACGATGTGGTCTTCGTTAAGTTGCAGCTCCGTGGATGCGAAGAGGCTTGCTCGCTTGTGCCTTGCCCAGCTTCCCTGCAGCGGCAGCCCTACTGAGCCACCGAACAGTACCATGCTGCCACTCGGCTTGACCGGCGCGCTGTTCACCACGCCGTCGTGATAGTGCGTCTCAATGGAGAAGGGATTGGTTGCGGCCCATGCACTCTCGCGCGACAGCAGAAACGCGCTGCCGTGCAGGTGGTTCGTGGCGCTGCGCGAGGTGACGTCAAGAGAACCGCCCACGCCTCCGCTCTGCGCTGAGAAGGTGTAGGGCAGCACGCGGAAGCTTTGCACCGCGCTCTGGTTGTAGCTGCTGCGCAGATTCGGGCCACCGGCCGCCGCGCCGCGCGGGCCGGAGCGGTAGCTCTGTTGATCCGAGAGGCCATCAACGGTCTCGACATCGTGCATCGGCGCCAGCCCGCTGAAGCTCAACCCCGCCGCCGGGGCTCCGTTGTCACTGGAGCTGCGCGCGGCGTTCTGAGTCTCCTCCTGATCGTCGTCATCCGCTGTGCCCGGATCGCTCGTTACAGGAGCTGCAGAGTTCGTCAGCGAGTCCAGCTCACCCACGCTCTCCCATTGGCGCGACTCAACCGGCAACAGACTTTCGTCGTAGTCTCCAGCAGAGTCGGCGTCCACGACGGCAGAAGTGTTCCCCACAGTACGAGCACGCGCCGCACCGGAATCTGTGCTCTGTGCGGTAAGCAACGCCCAGCCCGGCACCAGCATGAGCAACGCCGCCATCCAGGGGAGGCAGCGCACAGGAATCTTTGTGGCAAGAACAAGACCAGAGCGCAACAGTCGAACCCCGCCCCGGTTTGGCCGAGGCTCCGCGAGCACTGCAGGAGGAACGTGAACCTCTCCCAGCAGCTACCTGTGGACAGATGCTGCGAGAGGAGTAGAAAAGGGCGTGAAGGCAGCGTAGCGAAGATTCGTCCGCTTGGGAAGCCCCAACCGCACAAGAGCGCAAAAAGAAGAAGCGGCAGCCCGCAGGCTGCCGCTCAGGTTATGACACGATTGACATCTAGAACT
>Ga0302279_10006366_pt1 | contig 12571 bp, 11 predicted proteins | sample III_Bog_N3_3_FD_194541 | JGI IMG/M metagenome (GOLD analysis project Ga0302279, IMG submission 194541) | Peat permafrost microbial communities from Stordalen Mire near Abisko, Sweden - III_Bog_N3_3 | ecosystem: Environmental > Terrestrial > Soil > Wetlands > Peat | place: Sweden: Abisko...
TCCTCTTCCTCGGGACTGCAGTAGTTCTTACGCCACAAATACGCAAAACGGGTGGCCGTCGACGTCGGCGAACACGTAGAGGGGCTCCGCCACATCGTCGGAGCGGTCAAAGCGCACTTCACCACCGAGCGCCACCACCCGCGAGCGCACGGCGTTCAGCTCTTCAAGATTCCCTACGGTGAGATCGAGGTGCAACTGCTGGGGAACCTCCGACGAGGGCCACGTCGATCGAGCAAGCTCGTTAACGTATTGAACCGCGAGACAGGGTTCACCCTTTGCGGTTCGAAGGTTCAGCCAGTCGCGCCCCGCTGTGTCGTCCTGGCCCCGCGCGGGCGGTTCGTGACCTTCGCGATACTCGAGACCGAGAAGTGACCGCCAAAACTCGGCGCTCGCGCGCGGGTTCGTTGAGTCCAAGACCACCTGTCGCAGATGAGGAATGGGAGGACCATCCACGCCGCGAAGACTATCTCAATGACCCCCTCAGTAGCCCATGAAGCATCGGCATCGGCATCGCTGCGCGCGACGTGCGGCGCGTTTCGCGCTTGAGCATCACTCAGGACATGTGGCGATGCCGAACCTTCGCTGCTGTCTCGCTGACGCGTCGCTCCGGATCCCCGGTAAGAGACGCGGGATACCATGAAACGCATGGTGCCGGACCCCAGCCTGATCCACGCGATTGAGGCCGCGGCCCAGGCCGACCCATCAAACGTCGCGCTTCAGATTCATCTCGCCCAACTGCTCGTCGCCGCCGAGCGCAACCTCGATGCGCTGAAAGTGCTCGAGGACGTCCTGCGCGCGACTCCCGACAACATCGAGGCGCTCGGGCTCGCCGCCACCACCGCGGACGCCCTCGGCGATCCGAGGGCCGAGGGTTGGTCGCACCTCTATAGATCACTGGGCGGTGATCAGACCCCCGCCCCCAACGCCGGCGCCGCAGCGCCTTCGGCGCGCGAGGTGACCCCCGAAGGCGCGTCAGACGATCGCGTCGCTGCGGACGACGGTGGCGACTCGAACACCGACACTGATTGGGACGGACTACTGCGCGACGTACTGCGCGACGCCGGGCAACACGCGCCCGTCACGCTCGCGGACGTTGGGGGCCTCCGAGAGGTCAAAGAGCGTCTCCAACAATCGTTCCTTGCGCCACTCAATAATCCAGAGTTACGTCGCGCCTACGGCGCGCGACTGCGCGGCGGACTGCTGCTGTGGGGTCCACCGGGGTGCGGCAAGACGTTCCTCGCACGCGCCATCGCCGGCGAGATGGGCGCGGAGTTCTTGAGCGTCGGTCTCCATCAGGTCCTTGACATGTGGCTCGGTAACTCCGAGAAGCAACTCCACGAGATCTTCGAGTTCGCACGGCGCAACACGCCTTGCGTGCTCTTCTTTGACGAGGTCGACGCCATTGGTCACTCTCGAATGAGCCTCTCGCGCGGAGCGATGCGCAACGTCGTCGCGCAGCTCCTATCCGAACTCGACGGTGTCGAAGAGTCCAACGAGGGCATCTTCGTCATCGGCGCGACTAATCAACCTTGGGACGTCGACCCGGCGCTGCGTCGGCCCGGTCGTTTTGATCGCACGATGCTCGTTCTACCCCCCGACACCGAGGCCCGCGCCGCCATTCTCGCCTACCACTTGCGGGGTCGACCCACCACCGATCTCAACTTCGAACTTCTGGCGCGGGCGTCCGAGGGAATGTCGGGCGCCGACCTCCAACTCGTGTGCGAGGAAGCGACCGAGAGCGCTCTTGCGGCCGCAATTCGCACCGCGACAATGCAACCAATCACCACGCAACAGGTCACCGACGCAATCCGAACGACGAAACCCAGCACGACCGCGTGGTTCGACTCTGCGCGAAATCACGTGCGCTACGCCAACGACGGTGGAGACTACGACGAATTGGCGACGTATCTCAAGCAACGGCGCAGTCGCTGAACACCGTGAGCGACCCGGCCTCGCAGGTGGACCCGCTCGTCAACGAGACGTCGGCCCTGTTGGCAGCGAGGAAGTACGACCTCGCGATGCAGCGCGCACGAGACGCGGCGCGACTGGACCCACGTGACCCCCGGCCCCACCTCCAGTTGTCCCAGGCCCTCTTCAGCCTCGAACGATTCAAGGACGCTCTCGATGAGGCGGACGAGGCGATCGCACTCGACCCCAATAGTGCGGTCGGGTACCGGCTAAAGAGCCTCGCCACCGCGACGATGGCTCGACGTGAAACCTCCGGTGATCGCCTGACCTTGGGTCACGCCGCGGTCGATGCCGCGCGCGAGGCGGTACGGCTGCAACCACGAGAGCCGTCGGGGTACGGGGTGCTCGCGCAGGCGCTGACCACGATCTACGCCCAGATAGAGGCCGACGCCACCGTCCAAGAACTCATTGCGCTCGCACCCCAGCAGGCGTCGACGTGGGTCACCACGAGTTTCGTCGCCCTCGAGGGAAAGCACTGGGACGTCTGTATCGACGCCAGTCGAAAGGCGTTGCGTCTCGATCCGAACAACTACTCCGCCCTCAATAATCTGGGCGTCGCGTTGCGAGCGTCAGGTCACAAACGAGAAGCGGCCGACGTCTTGGCGCAAGCCATACGGGTCAATCCCGATGCGACGATTGCCCGCCGCAATCTCTCACACTCGGGGATCCGAATTGCGCGCGTGGCGATTCTCGTGGCGCTCATCCCCCTCGGCCTGATCGCGCACGTCGGTTTCACGCTCTACGCGCTGTTCGCCTTCGCGAGCAACATCTGGCTATCGAAGGACAAGAAGCTCGCCCTCCGCCTCGAGCGATGGACCGTACCCATCGCCATGCGATTCGCGAAGCCCGCGAAGGACCGCCGACTCCTCGCGCGCGACGGTCGAGGCATGGACACGACGGGCTGACCAGCGGTCCGGCGGCGTTACTCTTGCAGCGCGGCGGTGACCACCTTGGCGATCTGGTCAACTTCGAGTAGGAAGCCGTCGTGTCCTACCTCGGAGTGAATGACGTTCAGCGACCCCGCGTCGGGGATGAGTTGGACTAACTCTTCTTGGAGCGCCAAGGGATAGAGCCGGTCCGAGTCGATGCCGATCACCGTGGTGCGGGCCATAACGTTCGCCAGTGCCTCGGCCACGCCGCCGCGGCCGCGGCCGACGTCGTGGTGGTTCATCGCTTCGCTCAGGACGACGTAACTGTTGGGATCGAAACGGGCGGCGAGCTTCTCGCCCTGGTAGCCGAGGTAGGACTCGATGGCGTAGCGGCCACCTCGTAACGCGTCGCCGCCTTCTTGCGTGTTGCGACCAAAGCGGCGATCGAACTCGCCCGAGGAGCGATACGTAATCTGTCCGAGGCCGCGGGCGATGGCGAGTCCCTCCAGGGGCCCCTCACCCCGGTCGTAGTAGTCCCCGCCGTAGTAGTGGGCGTCCGCCTTGATGGCGCGAATCTGCAGCGCACTGAGCGCGATCTCGTCCGCCGTCGACGCCGCCCCGACCGCCAAGACGATCGCGCGTTGGACGCGATGGGGAAAGGTCACCGCCCACTCGAGCACCCGCATACCACCCATGGACCCGCCGATGACGGCGAACCACGACTCGATACCCAACGCGTCCGCGAAGGCGGCTTCGACCGTCACTTGATCGCGCACGGTGATGGTCGGGAACCGCGATCCGTAGGGTCGAGCGTCGGTGTCGAGTGACGACGGGCCGGTCGTGCCCTGTGCGCCGCCGAGCACGTTCGGACAGACGACGAAGTACTCCTCGGTGTCGATCGCCAGTCCCGGTCCGACGAGCCCGTTCCACCAGCCCGGCGTCGGATGTCCGGGCCCGACGCTGCCCGCGACGTGGGAGTCGCCCGTCAGTGCGTGGAGCACCAGCACCGCGTTGGAGCGTTGGTCGTCGAGGGTGCCGAAGGTCTCGTAGGCGACGCTCACCGTCTCCAGTGATCCACCGCCTTCGAGCGCCACGCCGGCGCCCGGGCCACCGAGCGTGACGAACTGACGTCCGCCCGGATCGTCCCCGGGACGCCAGTAGCTGGCGCCTCGTTCGCTCATGCACCAACGGCGCGGAAGGCAGTCTCTAAGTCGGCGAGGATGTCTTCGATCGACTCGATACCGACCGAGAGGCGAACCAGGTCGGGACTCACGCCGGTCGAGATCTGCTCTTCTTCGCTGAGCTGGGAGTGCGTCGTCGAGGCCGGGTGGATCGCCAGGCTCTTGGCGTCACCGACGTTCGCGAGGTGGCTGAAGAGCTCGAGTCCTTCGATGAACTTCTTCCCCGCTTCGGCGCCGCCCTCGATGCCGAAGGCCAAGACCGCCCCGCCACCCTTGGGCAGGTAGCGCTCTTGGAGGGCGTGCCACTTGGAGGACTCGAGGCCCGGGTAGGCGACCCACTTGACGTCCTTGCGGGCTTCGAGCCACTTCGCGACGGTCGTCGCGTTGGCCACGTGTCGCTCCATGCGCAGGCTCAAGGTCTCGAGTCCCTGGAGGAAGAGGAACGAGTTAAAGGGCGCGATCGCCGCGCCGATATCGCGCAGGTACTGGAGACGGGCCTTGAGGACGTAGCGCGCCGGGAAGAGGAAGTCGGGCAGCTGACCGAAGACCAGCCCGTGATAACTCGGGTCGGGCTCGGTGAAGCTCGGGAAGCGTCCGGAGTTCTCGTAGTCGAACTTCCCACCGTCGACGATGACGCCGCCGATGGAGGTCCCGTGACCGCCGATGAACTTGGTCGCCGAGTGCACGACGATGTCCGCGCCGTGCTCTAAGGGACGACAGAGGTAGGGGGTGGCGAGCGTGTTGTCGACGACGAGGGGGATGAAGTGGTCGTGGGCCACTTTCGCGACGCCCTCGAAGTTCAACACGTCGCCCTTGGGGTTACCGAGCGTCTCGGCGTAGAGCGCCTTGGTGTTGGGGCGGATCGCCGCGGCCCAGGCGGCGAGGTCGTCGGGGTCCTCCACGAAGGTGGTCTCGATGCCGAGTTTGGGCAGGGTGTAGTGAAAGAGGTTGTAGGTACCGCCGTAGAGCGAGGCCGACGAGACGATGTGGCCACCGTTCTCGGCCAGATTGAGCAGCGCGATCGTCTCGGCCGACGAACCCGAAGAGAGCGCGAGGGCCGCGACACCACCCTCTAAGGACGCGATGCGCTCCTCGAAGGCCGCCTGGGTGGGGTTCATGATGCGGGTGTAGATGTTGCCGAGCTCCGCTAAGCCGAAGAGGGCGGCGGCGTGGTCGGTGTCACGGAAGACGTAACTCGTCGTCTGGTAGATCGGAATCGCTCGCGCCCCGGTCGTCGGGTCCGCGGTGGTCCCGGCGTGAATCTGGCGTGTCTCAAAGCCCCACTCGGTCATCTCTGTCTCCTGATCTCATCGCGACGGAGTGCCGCGTCGAATCTTTCCTCGCTCACGCTATCCCACAAAACTTATGGGAATAGTAAACTTTCTGCTCGAGGGCGGCGACGACTCCGCCCGGACGCCACGGTACCCGACCGCGCGGCGATACGCTCGCCCAGTGGACCCCTACGTTCCCTCCCCGACTCGCTACGACGACGCGACGTTTCGGCGCTGCGGACGAAGCGGGCTGTTGCTGCCGCCGATCTCCCTCGGCCTGTGGCACAACTTCGGCAACGACCGACCGCTCGACACCCAACGCGCCATTCTGCGTCGGGCCTTCGACTTGGGCGTGACGCACTTCGACCTCGCCAATAACTACGGTCCGCCCTACGGCAGCGCGGAGAGTAACTTCGGGCGGATCGTGAAGGAGGACATCGCCAGTCTGCGCGATGAGCTCGTCATCTCGACCAAGGCGGGCTGGGACATGTGGCCCGGACCCTACGGCGACCTCGGCTCGCGCAAGTATCTGCTCGCCAGCCTCGACCAGAGCCTCAAGAGGTTGGGACTCGAGTACGTGGACATCTTCTATCACCACCACTTCGACGCGACCACGCCACTAGAAGAAACGATGGGCGCGCTCGACCGCGCGGTTCGCTCGGGCAAGGCGCTCTACGTGGGGATCTCCTCGTACTCCGACGAACGCACGAGAGAGGCCATCGCGATCTTGAAAGCACTCGGGACGCCGCTGCTCATCCACCAGCCCTCCTACTCCATGCTCAATCGCTGGATCGAGGCGCACCTCCTCGACGTGCTGGACGAAGCCGGCGTTGGCTGCATCGCCTTCTCCCCACTCGCCCAGGGACTATTAACGGGCAAGTATCTCAACGGCGTGCCGGAGGGATCGCGTGCGGCCCAACACACCTCACTCTCTTCCGACATGTTGAGTGACGCCAACCTCGCCCACGTGCGAGCGCTCAACGACGTCGCGCGCGACCGTGGTCAATCACTTTCCCAGTTGGCCCTCGCCTGGGCGCTGCGTGATCGCCGCGTCACCTCGGTACTCATCGGTGCGAGCAGCGTCGCCCAACTCGAAGAGAACCTCTCCGCGCTCAACAACTCGACCTTCAGCGACGAAGAGCTCGCGCTGATCGACCGCGACGCCGTCGAGGGCGGCCTCGACCTCTGGCGAGGAGCGGCGACGAGTTAGTTACTCGCCGTGCCCTTCGCGCACCACCAGCACGGGACAGTGCGAGTGGTGCACGCATTGGGTCGAGACCGAGCCCATTAACAGTCCCCGGAACCCGCCCACGCCGCGTGAACCCACGACCAGCAGCTCGGCCCCCTCACTGGCGTCGATCAGCACCTCGGAGGGATTGCCCGGCACGGCGAGCCACTCGACCTCGAGACCCTCGGTGGACGGCGCCGCCGCGACGAGGCCCTGGAGGAACTCCTTGGCGTCGGCCTCGACCTTCTCGTAGTAGTCCTTGCCCGTCGAGCCGGTGATGGGATTACCAATGACGGCGTAGGCGTAGGTCACCTTCAGCGCGGCCTTGCGCAGTTGCGCCTCTTCAATGGCGTACTCGAGGGCGTTGGCGGCGGCGGCGGAGCCGTCGACCCCCACGATGATTGTCTTGGTGTCGCTCATATCTCTCCTCGATGGCCGCCGCGTCCTTGAGCGTTGCGCGCACGCACTAGTGCGACTCACTCGCCGGCGCGCCGAAGTCCTCGGTGACCAGCGTGGGCGAATTGCGCGACAGGGTCTCCCCGCGGAAGAAGGCCGGACGTACGGCGTTCATGGTGAGCATCAAGATCACCCCGAGCGCCAACCCACCGACGTCCAACGTGAAGGTCCCCCCGATACTGCGACCGAGCACGTGGAGGTGAGTGGTGCTATTCGCGGGGTTCCAGTAGTACCAGAAGGACCAGCACATCACCGCCCACAGGATCAACCCACCGAGAAGGGGAAGTAACCCCTGGACGAAGAAGTTCTTCACGCTCGAGGTCAGATTCCTCCGGTAGTACCACACGCAGGAGAATCCGGTGAGGCCGTAGTAGAAGGCGATCATCACTCCGAGGGCGTCAATTGAGTCGGCGATGACCTGTCCGGCGGCTAACGAGTTCATGATCACGTAGAGCACGATCGAGACGAACCCGAAGGTGACGGTCGCGATCGTCGGGGTGAGGAAGCGCTTGTGCATGTAGGCGAAGACGTTGGGCATCGCCTTGTGCACCGACATCGAGAGCACCGTGCGCGCCGTTGGGAGGATCGTCGTCTGGGTCGAGGCGGCCGCGGAGGAGAGCACCATGAGTAACAAGAGGTGCGAGAGCACTGAGGCGAAGGCCGAGTGCCCAAAGATCGCCGGCCCGAGAATCGAGAGCACGTCGTTCGCGTGATTGGGGTTACCAAGTCCCACGCCCTTGGTGCCGATACCGGCGAAGGACTGCACCGAGAGGATCACCAACGTGTAGGTCCCCAGCAGGACGAATGTCGAGATGACCCCGGCCTTCCCCGGGATGGTCTCAGCGTCTTTGGACTCCTCGTTGAGATTAAGCGCGGTGTCCCAACCCCAATACAGGAAGAGCATGTCGGCGAGACCGATGACGAAGTTCGAGAAGTGGTGGACCTTGAATGGATCGAACCACGCCAGGGCCGGCACCAGGTGTCCGATGGGGGCGCTGCCGTCGCCCACGCGCACGAGCGCCCACACCGAGAGCACCGTCAGCATCGTCAGCTCTATGCCCAACAACGCCTTTTGGAAGTTGGCCGAGACCTCGATACCGACGTAACAGATCCAGGTCATCGCCACAATCCAGGCAATGCCCACGAGCAGTACCCACGTGCTCGACGCGTCATCGCCGATGCCGTTCGCGTTAAAGAGGTCGAAGACGTACTGACCGGCGATCTGGGCGAGACTCGCCATGACGATGATGTCCGCCGCCAGCACCCCCCAACCGCCCATCCATCCCACTCGTGGACCGAAGGCTCTGGTGCCCCACGTGAAGCTCGCCCCGCAGTCGGGGTCGGCTTTGTTCATCTGTTGGAACGCGAGCGAGACGAAGAACATCGGGACGAAGGCGAGGATCGTGACGATCGGTGCCTGCACGCCGATGGCCACCACCACGAAACCGAGCGTCGAAGCGAGGCTGTAGGCGGGAGCCGTCGAGGCGATGCCGATGACGGTGGAGGAGATGAGACCGAGGGCGCCGGACTTCAGACCCTTCGACGGGGCCCGTTCGGCCGGTTCTACGGTGACTGTCACTATCGCCCCTTTGGTCGTCGCCCTGGCTACCGCTCACCTCATAATTCGACGATGCTATTACTTCACCGTCCGGCGCGCTGGGCGAAGTTGAGAACTACCTTCTCCGGTGTAGCCCCTCACTCTGCGGTACGTTTCTTTCCGGGAGGACCATGAACCGAGCGGAGATCGAGATGTCACTCAACGAGAGTCGTAACTGGTTATTGGCGACCATGGGTCGCTTGAGCGACCAGCGGCTCCGAGCACCCCTCACCAAGAGTGAGAGCGACCCCGAGAGTTACTGGAGCGTCCTCGATCACTTCGCGCACCTCGCCCTCGTCGAAGGCGACTTCGCCTCGATGATTCGCCGACAGTTAGCCGGCAGCGAGAACCCCGTCGGACTTCTGAGCGACGAGCACGGCGTCCCGCGAACCCGCACCGAGATCATGGCCATCGTCAACGCCCGCGCCGAAGCGTTCCAGCGCGAGCACCGCGATGACACCCTCTTCGAGGTCGTCGCTCTCACCGGCGCGGCGCGCGCGGTGACCCTCGCACTCCTCGCGGAACTCTCCGACGAGCAACTCACCGAGACACTCCACGGCGCCCCCTGGGGCGACGGCACCATTGGCGGCGTCCTGGAGGCCAACGCCGGTCACGCGTCGATGCACTGGCGCTGGGTCACCGACGCCGGTTTCGTCGACGCCCTCACCTCAGAGTGACGGAGCCCGCAGCGTCTCGGACAGGCGAATCAGGGCCGAACGCGTGCGCTCCCCCCACCAGAAGAGGTCCTGGCCGTCGACGAGCGTCATCGGGGCCACCGTCTCGAGTTCGACGCGCTGACGTTCGCTAAAGGGGTAGGGCTCACTCGGCGCGAGTACCACGTCGGGGCCACGACCGCGCGCGAGGTCGAGGTCGGTCTCGGGATAGGGACCGTCAGGAGAGAACACGTTGGCGACCCCGAGGTGCGCCAAGAGCGACGAACCGTAGGTCGGCTCGCCCAACGCCATCCACGGTCGGCGCCAGATGGGGACGAAGGCCGAACACCACCTCGCCATCGCGCCGCCGATCTCCAATGGACGCCATCGCGCGTCGACGCGTTCGGCCAGTGTGGCCATCATGGAATCAACGTCGGCGAGGTCGCGCACGCGCAGTACGTGCACCGACACCCCTCGATCGAGAAGTGATTCGTAGTCTTCTCGACGGTTCTCCTCGGCGTCGACCACCACCAGGTCGGGCCTCAGCGCGACGATGCGATCGACGTCGGGGTTCTTCGTTCCGCCCACGCTCTCGAGATCGTCCCGCTCGCAAAATCTCGTACAGGCCACCGGCGTGCGACCCCAAATCGAGAGCGTCTCGGTCACCGACGGCACCAGACTGACGATTCTCACGCATCCATCCTGTCTCGTGACATGAGAGAACGTGACGAGCGCGCACTAGCTAGAGGTTCTGGCTGAACTCCTCGAGCACCGCGATGCGGTCTTCCTTCGGGGGCATCTTGAAGTAAGGATTCCCCTTCGCCATGTAGTAGAACATCGGGATCAAACCGAGGGCCATCGCCCCGAGACCGACCCAGAGCGTCTCCGCGTTGAGCCCGGGAATGACCTTGATGAACAGGTACGCCATGAAGAGCGCCCCGATCATGGGCCAGAGCCCCATGAAGACGAAGTTCGTCGGCGAGAGCAGGATCTGCTTGCGGTAGAGCACCACGACCGCGAGTCCCGCCAGGCAGTAGTAGATGCAGATCTGGAGGCCGATGGCGTTGATGCCGTCGGTGAGGATGTTGCTCACCGAGCCAATGGACTGGGATCCGACGAAGAGGAGTAGCGAGATCACGGTCACGACGGCGGTGGCGATGAGCGGCGTCTTGCGCACGCGGTGCACGGTGCCCAGGGCCTTGGGCAACGTGTTGTCGCGACCCATCGCGAACATGGTGCGCGTCACCTGGATGAGCGTCGTCTCGAGGGTCGCGATCGTAGAAAGGATGACGGCGATCACGATGAGTTTGCCCCCGGTGCCGTGCCAGACCTGCTGGCCCAGCACACTGAGGACGTCGCCGGCGTTGTTGTTGATCTGGTGCGAGGTGAGCACCATGTTCGTCGCGACGGTGAAGACCTCGAAGAGTAAGAACACCACGATGATGCCGATGATCGCCCCGAGGCCCGGCGTCTTCTTCGCGCCCTTGGTCTCCTCGTTCAAGTTGGCCGTGACGTCCCAGCCCCAGTAGTAAAAGGCCGCGACCAGCGCCCCCGCCGCGAAACCGGCCTGCCCGTGGAAGATCCCCGGCGAGAACCAGTGCCAGGAGAAGTTGTGTACGTGATGACCGTGAAAGATCGCCAGCGCCGCGAAGAGGACGAGGATGAACAACTCAACACAGGACATCACGATCTGGACGATGACGGTCACCGTCACGCCCGCCGCGACGGCGCCGACCATCAAGAGGAAGAACACCGCTCCGACCAGCGTTACCTCGGCGGTGTTGTTAGAAGCCGTCGAAGAGAACAGACTCAGGATCGTCGAACCCACGGGCACCGTCGCGGTGACCATGAAGATGAGCGCCGAGACGATGAGCGCCCAGCCGGACATGAAGCCCAGCACCGGGTGCAACGCGCGGCGCACCCAGGAGTAGCTCGCGCCGGCGTTCGCTTCAATGCGACCGAGGTAACTGAAGGCGAAGACGATGCCGAACATCGCGATGCCGCAGTAGAGCAAGGCCGCCGCGCCACCGAGCAAAACGGCCCCGAAGAGCACCGCCGTCGAGGCGGCGATGGAGTATCCGGGCGCCACCCCGGCGACGCCCATAATGACCGAATCGAAGAGACCGAGCACACCAGCGCGCAGGCTCGTGTTGGACGTATCGGCCGCGGGCGGATCCAGTGTCTCGGTCATAGCTCCCCTTTTTTCGTCTCACCCTCGAGCAAGAATGAGACAACGTAACACGGTCTTCGTGTCGGGCACGTAAAACTTCGAGGAACCTCCGCCGTGGGCTCGCCCGGTAACGTGGAGCGGGTGAAGCGCAACTCGCGACCCCTCGTGCGGGCGAACGTGGAGTTGCCCTCTACCCTTCCGCCGGCACCCGCCCGCGCCTAACGTCAGCGACCCCCTTGGCCCTCCTTCAGCGATTCGACGACGAAAACGCGCCACCGATGACGCCCAAGGAGATCAAGGCGCGCTGGGTCAACTTCCACCGCCAGATCCGCCTCATGTCGGGTACGCGCGTTCAACGAACGGCTGGACGGATCCTCGGGGAGGACACCTGGCGCTACGCGACCGCGCGGTTCCTCTTTCGACCCCTGCTCCAGCTCGTGCGACGTCTGAAGCGACGGGCCGCGCCGGTAAAGACGGTCACGAAGGTCGCCGCCTCCAAGACCGCACCGATCTTTCCCGTCAACTATCGGCCTCGTCGATTCGACGTCGCCGCGGCATTGGCAGGGTTGGACTTCGACCCCGCGGACGTCGCCATCGCCGAGGTCGACGTCGCCGCCTCACCGGCCACGGTGATCGCGACGTTGAACGACACCCTCAATGAGACTGTCGCCGAGTGGCTGCTACTCGTCGACCCCTCCCTCGGTCAGGACGAGCGCCTCTACGCCGCGGCGACGTTGCTCACCCACGCGACGCCGGGCGACGACGTGGTCTTCGCCGACGAGACCGGGACCAACGAGTTCGCGCCGATCTTGAAGACTCCCGCCATCGCGCCCCACACGCTCCTCAGTTACAACAGTGTCGGACGTCCCGCTCTCCTTCGCGTCGAGACCCTCTTTCGAGTCGGCGGCTTCTCTCCCGCCGCGGGTTGGGCCTTCGAGCACGACGCCTACCTGCGGCTGAGTGAGGCGAAGGCCACCTTCTCTCACGTGGCCAAGGTTCTACCCGGTGGGCGTCCGGCGAGTTTCTTCGACGCCAGCTTCATCAATGACGACACGCTCCGCGTGGTCGGGGCGGCGCTCGAACGTCGTGGCTGGCGCGGCGGCGTCACCGCGGGCGACCTCCCCGGGCTCGCGCGATGGTCCCTCGTCGCGCCCGATCCCGCGCCCTCCATCGACATC
>Ga0302279_10006372_pt1 | contig 12565 bp, 9 predicted proteins | sample III_Bog_N3_3_FD_194541 | JGI IMG/M metagenome (GOLD analysis project Ga0302279, IMG submission 194541) | Peat permafrost microbial communities from Stordalen Mire near Abisko, Sweden - III_Bog_N3_3 | ecosystem: Environmental > Terrestrial > Soil > Wetlands > Peat | place: Sweden: Abisko...
ACGATCGCGAAACGCCCCTCTCATCGGGCGGGACGGCGATATCTATACACCTGATTTTGGTTTCGGAAAATCCGAAGATTTTTGCGGATGGGGCTGGACAGGTTTTACTGATTTGCCCGTCGGGTTGTTTTGTCGCAGCCCGCTTGCAAGATTGTGCTTGCGCGGGGGGCGAAGCAGGACGCGGCGAGGCCGCAGCCGATCTCCGCCCTCATCCCTCAGCCCCCCAAGCAACCATCAAAAGCCAAGCGGTTTTTCGGCCCACGGCCCTGCGTGCTTCCCGCTGATACCAGCCATAGCAATTTTCGGGATGGCGCGGAAGCTCGGGACGCGATAGGCGAGAAGACAAAATTGGCCGGGCCTGGAAGTCGGGCTTGCCGGGGAGGACACCATGAACGAAGCCACGCGCATCCCGCCGCAACAGATCGAACTCGGCGCCAGCGGCGAGGAATTCCAGAACCTGCACGAGCTGATCGTGAGGGCCCGCGCCAACCTCAACCAGAACTCCTGGGACTATATCGTCGGGGCCGCCGAGACCGAGACCACCATGCGCCGCAACCGCATGGCGCTCGACGAAATTGCGTTCCGGCCGCGGGTGCTGCGCAACGTCGCCCATGTCGACGCTTCGGTCGCGCAGTTCGGTCGCAGGATGCGGCTGCCCGTCGTGATCGCGCCGGTCGGCGCGCTCGAACTGTTCGATCCCGATGGCGCCGCCAGCGTCGCGCGCGCGGCCGGCCGCTTCGGCGCCGCCCACATGCTGAGTTCGGTGTCCGAGCCGGGACTGGAAAAGACCGCCGAGGCCGCCCCCGATGCCTTGCGGATGTATCAGCTCTATGTCCGCGGCGACGACGCCTTTGTCGAGGACGTCGTCAGCCGCGCGATCGCTGGCGGCTACGGCGCGTTCTGCCTCACCGTGGACACCGCCCATTACAGCCGGCGCGAGCGCGACATCGCCAAGCGCTACGTCCGCGCCAGCCGCGTCCGCGCCACCGGCGGCGACTTCCAGAAGGGACTGGAATGGCGCACCGTGAAGCTGATCAAGGACAAGTTCAAAATACCGCTGGTCATCAAGGGCATCGCCACGGCGGAAGACGCTACCATCGCGCTCGATCACGGCGTCGACTGGATCTATGTCTCCAACCACGGCGGCCGCCAGCTCGACCACGGCCGCGGCGCCATGCAGGTGCTGCCGGAAATCGTCGACGCCGTGAAGGGCCGCGCGAAAATCATGGTCGATGGCGGATTTTGCCGCGGCACCGACATCGTCAAGGCGATCGCGCTCGGCGCCGATCTCGTCGGCATCGGCCGCCTGCAGTGTTTTGCGCTGGCGGCCAAGGGCGAAACCGGGATACTGCGGATGCTGGAGCTGTTGGAGGACGAAGTGATCCGCTGCCTCGGGCTGCTCGGCCTGAAAAATTTCGGCGAACTCGACAAATCCTATCTGCACCAGGCGAGCCCGACCAACCTGCCCCATGTGTTCAGCGCGTTTCCGTTGCTGGACATCGCGCCGTACCGGTACTGAGGGGAACGTACCGCCTGCGGACCTCGCATGCCGCTAAACGATGTCCGTCATCGAAGGCTGGAACGGAAGTGGCGGCCAGCGAGCGAGATATTTCTCCTCTTCAGGTTTCCTCGTTCCGGCCTGACCTGCCCCGTCGACCGAGATCGATCTTGCGCCCTTCCCCTCCGGTTCGGCTGTCGCCCTCGCGGTCGGACGGAGCGCGGGTCGGAGCCGGCCGTTCTTCTTCCTCGCGAAGCGCCCGGCGGACCTTCTTTGCTTCCTTCAGGGCGGTCTGCACATTCTTGTCGAAGGATGCATCCTCAAAAAATAGAATCACTTCGCAATTTGGGCACTGTCTTGAATAGCCGCCCTGTATCCGCCGTGCCCTATCCCGAAACGTCGCCTTGCATCGGGTGCAGGTGATTTGAACGGTATCTTCCATGTCGACTTCTTAACCCATCCCCGTCACGCGAACCAGTTAACTCCTGGTCCAAGCCGGAGATGTCGGCATGAAGTCAAAGCCTTTCGAAAGAAGAATTCAGGCGCTGGAAGCGGTATTGGACGGGGCTGCGAACCGGGAGGCGCGCCGCCTTCCTTGGCTGGTCTCTTCGGGTGAGCCTACCCGGCTACTTTCCGAGCCACGGGGGAGCGGGCCGCTATCGAGGGCAATCGCTGGTCGCTCGAGTGCGTCGCCCGCCAACCGCCTCATCACGCCGGGCCGCAGCCTTCACCGCGCATTCGACGGCGCGTGCACCGGCCAGAGATCGGCGCGCCAATGCAGCGCGATCGCCAGCATCGCGACCATCCCCGCGGCGGCGTAGAGCGTACCGGTCGCGGAATAGCCGATCAGATCGATCAGGCTGCCCGCCGCGAGCAATCCGAGCGGCAGGCCGTAGATCACCATCATGCGCACCCCCATCACACGGCCGCGCAGATGGGCGCTGGCGTTGCGCATCAGCATCACGGCCGCCGAAATCATCGACATGCTCTGCGCGATACCGGCCAGCACGAGGCAGGCCATCGCCACCGGCATGGTCCTGATCTCGACGAACACCAGCAGCATCGCGTACCAGGCCAGCGTCGCGCCGATCAAAAGCCGGGCGATGCGCACGCCGCCGACCAGGCTCAGCGTGACCGAACCGATCAGCGAGCCGACCGCGAAGCTCGCCGACAGATAACCGAGACCGGTCTGGTCGGTATGGAAGATGTCGCGCGCGACGTAGGGCAGCAATCCGTTGGTCAGGGGAAACGCGGTGAGATTGGCCAGGAACGCGACGCAGAGTGCCGCGCGCATTCCCGGACCATTCCAGGCATAGACGATGCCCTCCCTCAGGTCCCGCAACATGGTCGAGCCTTGCGCGGCATTCGCCGGGCGATCGATCGCAGTGTGTGATTTTGCCGGAGGGGTCAGGCAGAGCATCAGGACGGCGGACGTGAAGTAGAAACAGGCGATCGCCACATACACGAAATCGATGCCGAGAACGGCGAACATTCCGGCACCGGTCAACGCGCCGGCGATGCGCGCGCTATCCTGCGTCGTGCGCGCAAAGCTGATGGTGCCGACCAGTTGCTCGGCGGGCATGATGTCGGCGAGCAGCGCGCCGCGCACGCCGAGATCCGAAGGCCGGATCAGGCCCATGATCGCGACGATGATCATGACATTGAGCGGTGCGAGGTGGCCGGTCAGCGCCAGCGTCATGATGGTCGCAGACAGCGCCGTATAGGCAAAGCGCATCAAAGCGAGGAGATCCCGGTGTCCCATGCGGTCGCCGACCATGCCGAGCACCGGCGCGATCAGGGTCCCGACATATTGCAACGATGCCAGCACGGTCAGAAGCAGCACCGAACCGGTCTCGACCATGATGTACCAGCCGAGCACCAGCGTCTCGACTTCGAACGCCCAGGAGGTGAGCAGATCGGAAGGCCATTGGAAGCGATAATTGCGGATATGGAACGGCGCGAACGCGGACCTCCGCCCGGCTCCGCTCAAGACGCGACGACGTGTTTCACGGCGTTCCCTGCTCTTTTCTTGTTTCTTTGGGAAGACTTCCCCCCGGCTCGGGCAACGTAACGCCGGCGATGTCGGTGTCAATCAGGACCGCCAGCATGGGGCCATGTGCGACAGCGAACAAAGCGACCGGCGCTGAACTCACGCCGGCTGGTTTTTCTTCTGGGGATTCGGCGAGCCGCCGCGTTCAGGTTGCGTTCAGTTGCCCCCGTTCATGCTGGGATTATGCGGGGTTCGCGCCATGCGGATAGGGATGGAACCGAAGGCGCCCAGCGCCGTTAGGTTTCCCGCCTCTCTGCCTCTGCGGATCCCAGGCCATCGTCTTCATGAAAGCATCAAATGAATTCACTTCGATCATCTGTTTTCGCACTCATGCTGGGCGTGGCGCTGCCTGCCTATTTCATGCAGCCCGCGCACGCGCAGATCGCGGTCGAGGTGAGCGTCGACGTTCCGCCCCCGCCGCTTCCGTACTACGAGCAGCCGCCGATTCCGGCGGAAGGCTACATCTGGGCGCCCGGCTATTGGGCCTGGGATACGGACGCGCTGGACTATTACTGGGTGCCCGGCACCTGGGTTGAGCCGCCGCAGCCGGAGCTGTTGTGGACGCCGGCGTGGTGGGGCTGGATCGATGGCCGCTACGGTTTCCATCCCGGCTACTGGGACCGCGAGGTGGGCTTCTACGGCGGTGTCGATTACGGCTATGGCTACACCGGCGAAGGCTATTACGGCGGTCGCTGGGATCGCGGCGTGTTCTTCTACAACCGCAGCGTCAACAACTTCGCCAATGTGCGCATCACCAACGTCTACGAGCAGAGGGTCGTGATCAACAATAACGCCGGCCGTGCCAGCTTCAACGGCGGCAATGGCGGCATCCAGGCGCGCCCCTCGCCGCAACAGGAGGCGTTCGAGCGGCAGCGTCACATCGAGGCGACGCCGGTGCAGCGCCAGCATGCCGAGGTCGCGAGCAAGGATCGCTCGCTGTTCGCCAAGCAGAACCACGGCGAGCCTGCGGTCGCCGCGACCGCGCGTCCCGGCGTGCTTCAGGGTGAAGGCGTCGTGCGGCCGAGCCGTACTCCAGTTGGGCCCGCGGGCGAGCCCGCCCGGCCCGGCCAGCCGCAGGAGATGCAGGGACACGAGCTGCCGCGCCCCGGCCAGGATCTGCCGCGCCCAGGCGAGCCGCTACGTGAACCGCCGCGTCAGGGTGAGCCGCCGCGCGTCAACGAGATGGGCAGCGAGCCGCCCCCCCGGGTCGAGGAACGGGCGCCTGCGGAAGAGCCGCGCCGCGTGCCGCAGGAAGCGCCGAGGGCCGAACCGCCGCGCATCGAGCCGGGGCCGGCAGCACGGCCTGAAGCACCGAGGCCGGAGGAACGTATGGCGCCGCCGCCCCGGGTCGAGGAGCGCCGGCCGGAGCCACAGCCCGCTCCCGCTGTGAGGCAAGCAGCCCCGCCGCCGCGCATGGCGCCGGCCCCGGCGCCCGCTCCGCACCCGTCCGCGCCCGCACCGCGTCCGCCGGCCCGTGAGGAAGAGAAGCGCTAAGCACGCACCAACATCCGTCCCGGGTCGCAGGATCCGGGACGGATTTTCTCATGCAACGCCGGAATGGCCGCAGGCCTGTGCTCAGTTGGTCTTGAATTCGTCGGTCAGGATCGGCCCGAACAGAACCCAGCGCTGGCCGTCGAACTTCATCATCTGGAACTGCTTGTTGATGCGCCAGTCATCCGGTTCGGTGGAGACCGTCATGCCCGGCAGCGCGAGGTCGGCGACATAACCCTTGATGTTGGTCGCCTGCTTCATGATGTTGGCGCGCGTGAGATCGTCGCCGCATTGGCTGAGGATCTGCACCAGCAGCGCCGCGGTCGAGTAGCCATAGGTCGCGATGCCGCTGTTGGCGTCCTCGGCCGGCGCATATTTCGCCATGAACGCCTTGTAGCGTTTCATGCCCTCGTCGTCGGCCCATTGCGGGTCAAGCGGGTCCTTGCCGTAATTGACCGAAATGATGCCCTTGGCGTTCTCGACGCCGGCCGGAATCAGCGTCTGGCTGACCGGCGTCGCGTTGATGTCGAGAATCTGCACCGGCTTCCAGCCGAGTTCGGCCGCCTTCTTGATCGCCTGCGCGCCGAATTTCGGCGTCGTGATGTTGTAGAACAGGTCGGCGCCGGACGATTTCAGCGTCACCATCTGCGAATCGACGGTCGGATCGGACAATTCGTAGGACTTCTCGGCGACGATCATGCTGGCCGCCTTCGCCCCGAGCGCGTCCTTCAGGCCCTTGACGTAGTCCTTTCCGAGGTCGTCGTTCTGGTAGAGAATGCCGATCTTGGCGTTCGGATAGTTGGCCAGAATGTAGCTCGCATAGATGTGCGCCTCCGACTGGTAGTTGGGGTTGAAGGCGATCGTCCACGGGAAATTCTTCGGATCGGTGAAACGCGTCGCGCCGGTCGAGGCCAGCAGCTGCGGCACTTTTCGATCGTTCAGATACTTCTGGACCGCGGCATTCGGCGGGGTGCCGATGATCTGGAAGGTGGCGAGAACCTCGTCGCCTTCGACGAGCTTGCGCACCTGCTCGACCGTCTTCGGCGGACTGTAGGCATCGTCGTACTGAATGAGGTTGATCTGGCGCCCCTTGATGCCGCCCTGCTCGTTGATCATGCGGACATAGGCGGCCTGCACCTTGCCGATGCCGCCATAGGCGGAAGCCGGCCCGCTGAGGGGAATGGTCTGGCCGAGCTTGATCTCCGTGTCGCTCGCGCCGGTGTCGTATTTCTTCTGTGCGATGGCCTGCGTTGCGAACGTCGCGCCGAGCGCCAACACGAGAACAGCCATCGACCTGGATAGAGCCATGCGTTCCTCCCCGAAATGCGGTCGCGGTACACTGCCGCTCCGTCGGCGGTGAGCCTATACTAAAAAAAACCGCGATGAAAAGCGCAGGTGAAGGCTTTTTCGCGCTGTTGCCTGCCTTCCGCCCGGCCCCGATGTCGAATCTGTCATCCAACCGCCGCCGCGCTGGGCAACCGAGGACGGTTGCCTTTGCCGGTGGCGTTGCGCATATTCGCGGCAAGCCAGGATGATCGGACGCAGCCACGAAGAGCTGCCTGCACGGGTAAGGAAACCATGACCCTTTTTCGCCGACCGGCATCACCTTCGTTTCGCGCCGAGGAAGTCTCCGCCGCCTCCCTCACCAGCCGCCGGACGCTGCTGCAAATGGCCTGTGCCTGCTGCGTGGCACTGGCCGCACCGCGCGCACTGGCCGACGCGATGACGCCGGAGGTCGAACGCCATCTCGCCGCCGCCAGGCAGGCCGCGGGGAGCGACCTCGAGGCGTTGCTGGTGCTCGGGCAGTCGGCGGATCCCGCCTTCCAGGCGCCGACGCCCGATCTGGAGAAGCTGATGGCGCTGCCGGCGCCACCGCCCGGCAAGGCGTTCGACAACCTGTACTTCGTCGGCGGCAAATGGGTCAGCGCCTGGGCGCTTGCGACCTCCGACGGGATCATTCTGTTCGATGCCATGAACAATGAAGACGACGCCGAGCATACCATCGAGCGAGGCCTCAAGGCCGTTGGGCTCGATCCGTCGAAGGTGAAGACGATCATCGTGACCCACGGCCATGGCGACCACTATGGCGGCGCCGACTACTTCACCCGGAAATACGGCTCGCGGGTCGTTGCCAGTGCGCTCGACTGGACCATGATGGAGACCAAACTGGAATTCGACCATCCGCTGTGGGGACGCCCGCCGAAGCGCGACATCGCGGTCACCGACGGTGACAAGGTCCGGCTCGGCGATACCGCCGTCGACATCGTGATCACGCCGGGACACACGATGGGAACGATCTCGCCGATCTTCGACGTGCGCTCGGGATCGCAGCAGCATCGCGTGCTGCTGTGGGGCGGCACCGCCTTCAACTTCGGCCACCAGCCCGAACGGCTGCAGGCCTATGTCGACGCGACGGCGCGGACCCGCGAGGTGGCAAAGCAGCAGGGCGTCGATGTCTTCATCTCCAACCACAGCTTCTACGACGGCTCGGTCGAGAAGCTCGGCGCCGTCGCGGCCGGAGGCGCCAATCCGTTCGTGCTCGGTGCATCGACCGTCGAGCGCGCCCTCACCGTCATGAACGAGTGCGCGCAGGCCACGCTCGCTTCCTGGAAGGCGTGACTCGTTGCAGCCGAAACTGGCCGCGACCCGTGTTCCTCCCCTGTGTGTCGTGTTCGAGGAGGCCGATTTGCGATTCCCCAAAATCGGCAGGGGATGCGGCGCATGACGCATAGGGTATTCGTCTACGGCACCCTCAAGAGCGGTTTCCCGAACCATTACTTGCTCGAGGGCTGCGAGTTCTTCGGCCGCGCCGTTACCGTGCCGACCTACAAGATGATCGAGAACGGTTTCCCGGTGATCATCCCTGATCCGGACGGCAGGCGGCTCGCCGGTGAAATCTACGTCGTCGATGATGAGACGCTGGCGCGGCTGGACCGGCTCGAGCGCGAAGGCAGCTCATACGACCGCAAGCTGATCGACGTCACCCTCGCCAGCGGCGAGCAACTGCCGACCAGGGCGTTCATCTACGTCGGACGCGAAGATCGCTTTGGCGATGCCTTCGCTCGCGTCCCGCTTTATGCGAACGTGAATGAGCGAGGCGAACTGGATTGGAAAGCAGCCGCCTCACCGCCAAAAACGGGCTTCGGGCTTTCGCCCAAGGACTGGCGGGAGTTGGAGACGTTTTCCTTTGGCGATGGTCCCGAACTCGCCGACAGCCTCCTGGAGCTGGTTTTGTCGGGAACCAAGCGTGCGACGTGCTGGGCGGAAAGTCAGGGCCTGCTCTCTGCGGAGGTCGGTAAATCGATGGTCGTGCTGGACGGGCAAGGCGTTCCAAAGGCCGTCCTCAAGACGACCGAATTGACGAGGCGGCGTTTCGATGAAGTGGATGAGGCGTTTGCATATGATGAAGGCGAAGGCGACCGTTCTCTGCAATACTGGCGCGAGGCCCATACCAAATACTTCACGCGGCTTGGAAGATTTGCGCCGGATATGATGCTCTGGTGCGAACGCTTCGAGCTCGTCGAGCGCCTTGGCTAGACACTTTCTCCGCGACCGAACCGCTTTCAGGATCGTCCGGGAACGTGCTAGATCGGACGCGCAGGCGCGAAGGCACGCCAACCAAGAGCAGGCCATGTCCAACACTGCCGAACCGATGACGCTCAAGTTCCGCTGCCCCGCCGAACTGGAGGGCAAGCTGCCGCCGCCGATACCCGCGTCACTGGGCCTTCCCGGCTGGCTCAAGGCGATGCCGACGCAAGCCTTCAACGCGATCAACATGCGCGACGAGGATACGATCAAGCGCTGTCCCCCGTTCGTCGATGCCATGACCTCGGGATTCCTGCTTCCGCTGATCTGCGATCTCAGGGTCGAGAACGGCTCGATCACCTGGGACAACGTCCTCCCGCCCGGCGGAGCGATCACCTACCCGCGCTCGCCGGTCGGATTCCACGACGTCAGCCAGGTCATCGGCACGCCGCTGTTCGAGCATGATCGATTCCTGATCAAGTTTCACAACCTGTGGACCATCGAAACACCGCCAGGCTATTCCCTGCTGTTCACCCATCCGCTCAATCGCTTCGATCTGCCGTTCACCACCTTGAGCGGCATGGTCGACTGCGACCAGTTCCGCGACAGCTGGATCCACTTTCCGGCCAACTGGCACGACATGAATTTCAGCGGCGTATTGCCGATGGGCACGCCGGTCGCGCAATGCGTGCCGGTGAAACGCGAAAACTGGGTGGCGCAAACCGCGCCGCTCACGGCGGAGGAGACGCAGCGGGTCCACGAGTTGACGAAGGCGATCACGCGCGAGCCCGGACTATACCGCCGGAAATTCCGCGTGTAGCCGAACAAGACCTGTCAACCCTGCAGGAATTTCACAACCGCGCTCGGGCGGAAGAAGAAGCGGCCGTGCGACGAGGCGACCAGCGCATGGTTGGCTCGACCGAGCATGTGAGATCCGCTGCGGAACGCCGAACGCAGGTTGGCCTCGCCGGCTTCGCGATCGCCCATTTCCAGAAGGCAAGCGGCGAGATCCGCGCGGGTGGAGGCATCGTCGGGACGATGCGCCAGCGCATGCCGATAAGCGTCGGCGGCGGCGGCATATTCACCGTCCAGCAGCAGGGCGCGCGCGAGTTCGATCCATATTTCGGGCCGGCCCGGCGCGGCATCGCGCGCTGCCGAGAGGATCGCGCGCGCCTTGCTGCGGTCGTTACGCTGCAGGTGCAGGCGAGCGAGGTCCAGTTGCAGATCGATGCTTTCAGGTGCCAATGCAAGAGCGCCTTCGACGACGGCGATGGCTTCGTCGATCCGTCCGGCCTTGGCGAACTGGCCGGCGAGTTCCTGGAAGGCCGGCAGAAACGGCGGCCGCCGCGCCGTAGTCAGGCGCAATTGTTCGATCGCTTCGGCACGGCGTCCGGCGCTGCCCAGCGCCGCCCCGAGCAGGGTTTCGATCCCGGCATCGCCGGTACGGCGCGCGACCTTTTCGAGCGGGACGATCGCCTCCCCTGCCCGGTTCAGGGCAAGCAGGGCGTGAGCCAGGATCGATGCCGCGGCAGTGTCGGTCCGGCTGCCCTTCAGCACCTCGGCGGCGAGCTGCTCCGCCTCGGCGAACCGCTGCGTCCGCAACGCGTGGGCGGCGCGTTCGAGCAGCTGGGCGCTGCGTCCACGGCTGACGGCTGGGGAAAAAGGAGGCTTCGGCACGGGGTTTGTCATTGCATGGCTTTGGCCATCGCTATCACGGCGGCCAACCAGCGTCCAGAACGGGATCGGCTTCGTTGCTGCGTTGCCGCAGCGCCGGCAGGTCCGAGGCGGCGCCGCGTGTTAGCCATTGCAGCCACCCTTCCCGGCTACTTCGATCGCTCGTCAACAGCCTGCTCTTGCGGGCGTTGTTCTGGGAACCTTTTTGCGCCGGGCCCGTTTAACGGAGTCGGGCGGGAGCGCGTATGGCTGGCAGCAAGAAAAACGATCGAAACCTTTACGAGAGTGAGCGCGATTTCCGTCTCCTCGTAGAGGGCATCACCGACTACGCCATCTATATGCTGGACACCTCCGGTCATATCACCAACTGGAACAAGGGTGCGGAGCGCATCAAGGGCTACAAAGCCAAGGAGATCATCGGCAAGCATTTTTCCGTGTTCTACACGCCGGAAGACAGAGCGGCCGAGCTTCCGCGACAGGCGCTGGAAACAGCCCGAAAGGAAAAGCACTTCCTTGCCGAGGGCTGGCGCATCCGAAAGGACGGTACGCGTTTTTTCGCCTCCGTCGTCATCGATCCCATCTTCGAGAAGCGCAAGCTGGTCGGCTTTGCCAAGATCACCCGCGACATTACAGAGCGCCAACAGACGCTATCCGAGCTTCTGAAGAGCGAAAGCCAGTTCAAGACGCTGGTCGGCAGCGTCACCGATTATGCCCTCTACATGCTGGATCCGACCGGCATAATCTCGAACTGGAACGCCGGCGGCGAACGCATCAAGGGCTATTCGGCCGGGGAGATCGTCGGCCAGCACTTTTCGCGATTCTACACCCCTGCCGACCAGGCCTCGGGAAAGCCGGCCAAGGCGCTGAAGATCGCCGCGGAAACCGGGCATTACCAGGAGGACGGCTGGCGGGTTCGCAAGGACGGCTCGTTTTTCTGGGCAAGCGTCGTCATCGATCCCATCCGCAACGACGCCGGCGAGCTGACAGGCTTTGCCAAGATCACCCGCGACATCAGCGAGCGCAAGGAGGCGGAGGAGAAGCTGTTTGCGATGCAACGGCAACTCGCCGAATCGCAGAAGTTCGATGCGCTCGGCCAGCTCACCGGCGGCGTCGCCCACGACTTCAACAATCTGCTGATGATCATTTCCGGCAGCATTCACACCATCCGAAAGGACGTCACGGGCGAAAAGGCGCTTCGTGCCCTGCAATCGATCGATGGCGCTTCCCAGCGCGCCGCATCGCTGACCCGCCAGTTGCTGACCTTCGCCAGACGGCAGAGATTGCAACCGCAGTCCATCGATCTGCCGGCGCGGCTCGAAACGCTCCGGGACGTGCTCAACAGCGGACTCGGCAGCACCATCGCGCTGACGATCGATGTCGCGGAAGATGTCTGGAACATCGTCGTTGACCCCAACGAGCTGGAGACGGCGCTCGTGAACCTCGTCATCAATGCCCGTGACGCCATGCCCGAAAGAGGTTCGGTGATCATCAGCGCGAGAAATATCGAGGACCAGGCTCGGGTCGCGATATCCGTGGAGGATACCGGTGTGGGGATTCCCGACGACATCGCCGCGAAAGTGTTCGATCCGTTCTTCACCACGAAGGCGGTCGGCAAAGGCACCGGTCTCGGGCTCTCCCAGGTGCATGGCTTTGCGCACCAGGCCGGAGGAACGGTCGGGCTCAAGAGCGCCCTCGGCCACGGCACCACGGTAACCATGTTCCTGCCGAAAGCCACGACGCAACGAACGCTCGAACCGGAGCAAGCACCATCGAAGGGCAGCGGAACCGTCTTGCTTGTCGAGGACAATCCGGAGGTGGCGACCGTGAGCGCGAACCTGCTCGAGCAGCTCGGCTACGATGTGCGCTGGGCCGCCGACGCGACGGCGGCCATGGCGGAGGTGGAAAAGGACGACATCGACATCGTATTCAGCGACATCGTGATGCCGGGCAAGATGGACGGGATCGGATTGGCCAAGGCCATCCGCGCGAAAAATCCCGATATTCCCATTCTGCTGGTCACGGGCTACAGCGCGTCGACAAAAGAAATCGGCTCGCAGTTTCCGGTCCTGCGCAAGCCCTACCAGCTACACGAACTGAGCCGCGAGCTGCAGAAACTGGCCTGATGTCCGGATGGCACCGGACCCTGGTACGACATCCCGCGATGTCCGGGTTGATTCCGCTTTCGGGGGCAAAGCGGACAATATCTGCTCGCAATGAGCATTTCCGGTTTTGTTGAGGGTTTCGGATGCCGGCCAGCGACATCGGCGCGACATACGCCAGTGGCCGGCGTCCGAAAGCCGCCAAGGAAAGAACCCGCGGGGGATGGG
>Ga0302279_10006373_pt1 | contig 12564 bp, 6 predicted proteins | sample III_Bog_N3_3_FD_194541 | JGI IMG/M metagenome (GOLD analysis project Ga0302279, IMG submission 194541) | Peat permafrost microbial communities from Stordalen Mire near Abisko, Sweden - III_Bog_N3_3 | ecosystem: Environmental > Terrestrial > Soil > Wetlands > Peat | place: Sweden: Abisko...
GCTTGGGATTCACGGCGTTGGCTTTTCCATTGACCAAATAATCGTGGAACGCGTCCTTGAAAAAGCCCGTGGCGTTTTCATCGCCGAAAATTCGCCGCGCGTTCGTCTCGTTTTCCGTGAACAAAAGTTCCGGCAAAGTTTTTCCGTCATCGGGCACGCCGGGATAAAATTCAAACGTGCCCAGCTCCTCGTGTTCCACCACGACCGCCGAACCGCCGCGCACGGCGCGCAATTTCGGCTTCGTGTGGTCTTTTTCCCACGACCAGGTGTTGCGAAACCACAAATGCGGCAGCACATGAATTGTCGCCGCCTCCGGCCCGCGGTTGTGGACGGTCACGCGCATCAAAATATCTTCGGGCGCGGCCTTGGCATATTCCACAAACACGTCGAAGTAGCGGTCGTCATCGAAAATGCCCGTGTCGAGCAGCTCGAATTCCGGCTGCTCCTTGCCGCGTTTCGCATTCTCCTCGGCGAGCTGCGCGTAGGGAAATTCCCGCTGCGGATACTTGTAGAGCAGCTTCAGGTAGGAATGCGTCGGTGTCGCGTCGAGGTAGTAATAAATTTCCTTCACGTCCTCGCCGTGGTTGCCCTGCTCGTTGGCGAGGCCAAATAACCGCTCCTTCAAAATCGAATCCTTGCCGTTCCACAGGCCGAGCGAGAGGCAGAGCATCTGCAAACCGTCACTGACGCCGGCGATGCCGTCCTCGCCCCAGCGGTAGGCGCGGCTGCGCGCGTGGTCGTGTGGAAAATAATCCCAGGCCGTGCCGCCGGGCGAATAATCCTCGCGCACGGTGCCCCACTGGCGCTCGGACAGATACGGCCCCCACGCGCGCCACGGATTCTTCAATCCGCCGGCGGCGGCGAGCCGGGCTCTTTCAGCGATGACAGCGGCACACATCTCCTTGCTTTCTTTTAACCGTTTCTTGGCCGGCGGCAAGCCCGGAATTTTCCCGGAAACCGCGTTTCGGCCTTTTATTTTCAATACTTTAATGCCGCCGGTGGTGGCGGCAAACCGAACTTTCCGGCCGGGCGCGCGCCTTGACTTTTGGCCGGCCGACGCAATGATGATTACACGGATTCCCGTTTTTGCCAACGTCATGCACGAATTCAGCATCATGCAGGCCGCGCTGGAAACCGCCGGCGAAAAAACCCGCGCGGCGGGCGCGACGCAAATCCACCGGCTCACGCTGCGCGTCGGCGCGCTGTCCGGCGTGGTGCCGGCGGCGCTGCGGTTCGCCTTCGACGCGTTGAAAGGCGAATCGCCGGCGGCGACGGCCGAACTGGAAATTGAAAATGTTCCCGCCGTCGGTTGGTGCGCGGGCTGCGCGGCGGAATTTGACGTGGCGGAAATAAATTACGAATGCCCGCGCTGCCACCAGCCCAGCGGCGAACTGCGGCGCGGCCGGGAAATGGATCTGGCGTCGCTGGAAATTTCCTAAACCAAAACAAATTATTTTTTATGTGCCAAGAATGCGGCTGCTCCAAACCCGGCCCCTACAAAATTGACGGCCGGCCAACTGAACCCCACACGCACAGCCACACGCACGCGGACGGCACAGTGCATACCCATTCGCATGACGAGCATGACCACGCGCACGGCCATCATCATCACGACCACGGCCATGATCATCCGCATCAGGTATTGAATTTGAACACCGGCATCCTCAACGCCAATGACCGCGCGGCGGAACAAAATCGTGGCGCGTTCAAGGCGTTGAATCTGCTCGTGCTGAACGTCGTTTCCTCGCCGGGCGCGGGCAAGACGGCGCTGCTCACGAAAACTTTGAACGAGCTGAAAGGCCGGCTGCGCGCCGGCGTCATCGTCGGCGACCTGGCGACGGACAACGACGCCGCGCGGCTCCGCACCACCGGCGCGCCCGTGGTGCAGATCGCCACCGGCACGCTCTGCCATCTCGAAGCCGGCATGGTGGCCGAGGCGATGAAGCAGCTTGATTTGCGCGCGCTCGATCTGCTGATCATCGAAAACGTCGGCAACCTCGTATGCCCCGCGTCGTTTGATCTGGGCGAAGCCGTGCGCGTGGTGGTGCATTCCGTGACGGAAGGCGAGGACAAGCCGCTGAAATATCCGCCAATGTTCCATTCCGCCGACGTGGTGATCGTGACGAAAACGGACATGGCGGCGGTGGCGGGCTTTGACCGCGAACTGGCCTTGAAGAACATCCGGCAGGCCAGCCCGCGCGCGAAAATCTTTGAACTTTCCGCGCGCAGCGGCGACGGCGTCGCGGCGTGGTGCGATTTTCTGGTGGCGCTCAAAACCGGCGCGGCGACGGCTGGCTAAAATTTGTCAGGCGGTGGCCGGCTGTTTTTGACGCCATTCGCGCAAGTGGGTCATGGCTTTTTCGGCGTCGCCGTCGAGGTCGGCCAGCGCCGCGACCGCGCCGGGCGCGTCCGCCCGGCCGGCGGCGGCCTCGACCGCCAGCATTTTTTCCGACAGCGGGCGGAAGCCGAAGATGACAAACAGCCCCTTCAACGAGTGCGCGGCGCGCTTGAGTTCGGGCCACTGGCCGGCGGCGTGGAGCCGGTGGATTTCCTTGAGCCGGTCGGGCAGCTCGTTCAAAAAATCGCCGGCCATGTCGCCAACGGAAGCGCGGCTTTGTTCGCGGCAAAGCTGCTCAAGCGGCGCGGCGTCAAAAAAATTCCCGGTGGCGGCGGGCGCGGGCGCGGCGGCGAGCAGGGCCTGGTAGAGCTGCTGGGTGGTGAACGGCTTGGGCAGGTAGTCGTCCATGCCGGCGGCGAGGCACCGCTCGCGTTCGCCGGCGAGGGCGTTGGCGGTGATGGCGATGATGCGGACGCGCGGCACGAGGTTTTTTTCAACCTCGATGTGGCGGATGGCGGCGGTGGCCTCGTGGCCGTCGAGCTCGGGCATGTTGCAGTCCATGAGGATGGCGTCGTAGCGGCCGGCGGAAAATTTATCCACGGCCTCGCGGCCGTTCTCGGCCCAGTCGGCGCGCGCGCCAAAGCCGTCGAGCATGAGCTGCCAGAGCTTGCGGTTGAAGGGATGATCCTCGGCGGCGAGGATGCGGAGATTGGAAATGGGCGTGACCTTGACGGCGATTTCGCGCCGGATGGTTTCGGTGTCGCCGGGCAGGCGGACGGGGCGGAGGGATTCCGGTTTTTTGCCGGCGACGATGTTGACGAGCGCGTCGAACAGCGGCTGTTCACGAACGGGCTTGAGCAGGACGCTGGCGAACGGCGCAAACTCCTTCTGGTCGTCGCCCAGCATGGCGGCGGGGCCGGCCAGCAGGATGCACGGCACCCGGTTCTGGTCGGCCGTCAGCAACGGGCGGAGTTCCTCACCCCCGAGCGCCAGCATCTCGTCGTCGCACAGGACGACGGGCAGGATGGTCGCGCCCAGTTCGTGCTTGAGGTGGCGCAGCAGTTCCGGCGCGGACGCGATTTCGCGGCAGTCCATGCCCCAGCCGCGCAGGCGCTCGGCGAGCGATTCGCGGAGGCTGGCGTTGGGCGCGGCGATGAGCGCCTGCGCAAAGACCAAGCCGGGGAAGCCGCGCTCGATGGCCGGCTGCGGCGGCACGTCGAAGGGCAGCTCGAACCAGAAGGTCGAGCCCTTGCCGGCGGTGCTCTGGACGCCGATGCGGCCGCCCATCAGCTCGGTGATTTTTCGCGAGATGGCCAGGCCGAGGCCGGTGCCGCCGAATTTGCGGGACGCCGAGGTGTCAGCCTGCACGAACGGCTGAAACAGTTTTTTGATCTGCTCCGGCGTGAGGCCGATGCCGGTGTCGGTGATTTCAAACCGCAGCTTGATGCGGCCGTGCGCGTGGGTCAGCGGCTGGACGCGGACGATGACCTCGCCCGACTCGGTGAACTTGATGCCGTTGCCGACGAGGTTGAGCAGCACCTGCCGGAGCCGGTCGGGGTCGCCGACCAGCCGGTGCGGCACGTCGCGGCGGATGATGGCGGCGAGGCGGAGGTTTTTGCCCGGGTCGCGGGTCGCGGCGTTTTCGAGCACGCCGTCCACGATGTCGCGCAGGGGGAAATTTTCCTGCGCCATGCTCATCTTGCCGGCCTCGATCTTGGAGAAGTCGAGCACGTCGTTGATGACGTGGAGCAGGGCGTTGGCGCTGGCGGCGGCGGCGGCGGCGAACTCCTTCTGGCGCGGGTCGAGGCGCGACTGCGCGAGCAGCTCGACCATGCCGAGAATACCGCTCAATGGCGTGCGAATCTCGTGGCTCATGTTCGCGAGGAACTCGCTCTTGGCGGCGTTGGCGCGGTTGGCCTGGGCGGCGGCGGCGTTGGCCTCGTCGGCGGCGTGCCGGAGCTGGAGGTTCATTTTTTCCAGCGTGACCTTGGCCTCCTGCAAGGCCAGTTCCGCCTGCTTGCGCGGCGTGATGTTTTGGATGACGGCCTGAAACTCAAAATTTTTCCCGCCATCCCGGGCAAACCGCCGGAAGTCGCATTGCTGCCATTCGATGTGGTCGTCGGCGGCCACGGCGCGGCGGTCAAAAGTCCAGGCCGGCCGGTCGTCCGGCAGAGCGGCCAGTTTTTCGCGCAGCGCCGCCGCCTCACCGGCCGGCAACTTCTGGAAAAAATCCGCGCCGAGCAATTGCGCTTCCGTCTGGGCGTAAAACTCGCAGAAGGCAGGGTTCACAAAGGTAATTTTGCCGTCCGGCAAAAAGCGGCAGACCAGATCCGGCTGCTCGGCCAGCACGGTGCGCAGCCGGCGTTCGTTCTCCACCAGGCTGAAGCCCGCGCGCCGGCGCTCGGCGGCGAGGGCGGCGAGCAGCAGGTTGGCCGCCGCCATGATGCCAAGATAGCCGCCGATCAGCTGGAGCTTCGCCGGATTGTCGTCGGCCAGCCCGTGCCCCTGGAGCAGGAAATAAAAAGTCATGGCCGCCACCACCAGCGAGCCGGTGGCCGCCCCGCGCGGGCCGAACCGGAAAGCGCCCCACAGCAGGAACGGCACGGGCAGGTAGGCCAGCAGGAAATTGTGGAGGCCATAGACAAACCACGCCGAAAAGGAGACCAGCGCGGCGGCGGCCAATCCCACCGCGCAGACCGCCGCCTCCAGCGCCAGCAAAAATTTCCAGCGCCACAGCGAAGGCACCGTCCAGACCGTGAAGACCGGTGTCAGCACCAGCAGGGCCAGCACATTCGGCACCCACCAGTCCAGCAGGTGCGGGAACCAGAGCGCCCAGGAAAATTTATTTTCGCCGGCCAGGCCGGCGGCATTGGCGGCGGCATTGAAGACGGCGACCAACCCGCCGGCCACCAGCAGATATGCCGCCACGTCGCGCAGCCGCTCCTGTGAATCTTCAAACTTGAAAAGATGGCGCAGCATAAACGCGCCGGCCGCCGCCGCCAGCGTGCCGCCGACCGCCGTGGCCACCAGAAACCACCCGAACGGCACGCCGCCCACCAGCCCGAATAAAACTGCGCCCAGCGCGATGCCGGGCCAGAAGCGGGAGCCGAGCAGCAGCACCGCCGCCAGCATGAGGCCGGCCGGCGGCCAGAACAGGTTGGCCTGGTCGTAAGGCAGGGAAGTCCTCTTAAGCAGCAGCCCGCCCAGCGGAAACAGCGCCAGCAGCAACAGCAGGCGCGGTAGCGTCGGCACGATGGGTTGGGGCTTCGAACTCACACGCAACTTTTTTAGCAGATTTTTCCCGCCGCGCCTAGAGCTAACTGTCCGGGACATTGCGGCCGGACGGCCAAAACCGTTTTCCGCCGCCGGAGCGCAAAAAATGTTTTGCCAGCGGCAAAAAAAAGGGCATTGTAACCGGCAAAGGATTCGGTCGCAGGACTGAAAAATCACCATGAACAGCCAGTTACCCGCACATCTCATTGCGCACATCAACGTCAAACTCGCCCTCATCGGCTGCTCGCCGGTGCCGCTCGCCGGCGACCGCGAGTTCGTCGAGATCGCCGCCGCCATGGCCGCGCAGTCGCGCGAGAAGGACCGCCTGCTCGGCCAGCACCTCTGCCCGGTGGACCAGCGCATCCAGACTTTTCTCTACGATTATTTGCAGGACGTGCCGGTGCCGAAGCTGCCCGCGCGCACGTTCGCGCTCGACCGCGCCGGCCTCGCCCGCGTGCTCTCGCTGCCGGTGGACCGCGAGGATTTTTCGTCGGATATCATCAATTCCTACCGCGTCAAGCAGGGCGTTTTGCACAATCCCAAAAGCGACCGGCGCACGACGGCGGGAATTTTCCACGTCGCCGAGGGCGGCCTGCCGATTCCCGACGACAAGCTGGGCGTGCCGAAAGCGACGTTCGCAAAAATTCTCCAGCACGCGCTCACGCCGCCGAAGGACCTGTTGAAACTGCCGTTCACCGCCACGCAGCCGGCGCCGGCGGAATGTTTTGTCTCGCTGCTCATCCGGCCATTGGTTTCGCCGGCAGTTCCCGGCTTCACGCCGGAAAAACGGATGGAAGTCCGCTTCTTCGTGCCGGGCAACCTGGTGAGCAACCTTGATTTTGTCGAGACGATTTTTGAAAACGGCGGCGACCCGCTGCTGCCGGAAAACGACGCCGCGCTCGACACCGAACATTGGACCGGCCACACCGGCTGCATCATCCTCGCGCCGCATCTCATCCGGCTCACGAAAAAATCCGTCGGCCTGCCGAATTGGGATTCCGCGACCGAGCGCCAGCGCCGTGACGGGATGTGCTGGAAATCCGAGGACGAGCTTTACAACGGCGGCAACGCCTTCAAGCTCACCTGCCGCGACGAGACCGGCGTCATCGTCACCATCATCGCGGACAATTATTTCGGCTATTGCAAAAAAGAGGTGAAGACGCAGTTGAGCTACGCGGCGAATTTGTTTGGCCTGACGGAAGAGGAACACGCCGGCGGCGCGCTGGTGTTTGCGAGCTACGATTTGGGCGAGGAGTTCAACGGCGACGTGGTTTCGCGGCGGCTGCCGCATTCGTTCGTGGAGATGACCGCGATGTTTGGTTCCATCATGGACGTGAAGCCGGAAGGCTACGCGGTGGACAAGAAGTTTCCGGAAATCATTTACGTTCCGGCCTCGGCACGCTTCGATTTGAAGGCGCAGAAAATTTCCTGGACGAATCCCAGTTCTGGCGAGCAGAGCATCCGGCTTTCGCCGGAAAAAACCTACGTCCGCCCGTCCGGCTACAAGATCCGCATGGAAAAACCGCCGGGCCATGGACGCCAGTGGCGGCTGGTTGGCACGGTGGCCGAAGGCACGTTCTGCCACAAGCCCTGCACGGTTTCCGGCGGCGTCAAGTCGGAAATTTCCAAGCCCATCACCGACGCAATTTTGACCGGCCCGGTTTTTGTCTCGGACTTGAAAAATGATTTTGACCGCGTGGCCGAGCTGATTGACCGCGATTACACGAAGCGTTTTGCCGACAAGGAGCGCACGGACAAGCGCACCGTGCTGGATCCGGATCGCTCGCTCGGCTCCGTCATCAAGCTGCTCACGCCGGACGAGCATGACTACACGCCGGAATATAATGCGTGGCTCGTCAGCGTGCCGCAGCACGTCAAGGAGCTCGTGTTTGTCGTGAAGCGCTATTACAAGCCGGAGTGGGACGGCCACTGGCGCGACCATTTCAGCGTGGACATCATCAACGGCACGCCGGGCAACGAGCTTAAATGCGACAACCGCAAGCTGGTCACGACGTATCTGCGCGTCGGCTTCGACGATGACGGCGCGTGGAGGACGTTCGGCTTGCGCAAGGATTTTCATCCGGCGGTGAAAGTGCAGATGGAGGACGACATCACGGCGTCAACGGTCGTTCCCGCCGGCGTGCTGGAAAATCTGCCCGAAGGCACGGACAAAAACCTGTCGCTGAAATTCGCGCAGAACTGCGAGCAGCGTTTGTTTCAGCGGCCTGATGATGCGATCCATCGCGGCTATGACAAGCAGGCGGAACTGGATTTCGTGCAGCCGGAAAATTTCTTTTCCAACTACGAGCCGCTCACGCCGGCCAACGCAAAAGAAATGGTCGCGGACGCGCTGGGCTTCAACCAGTTCACCGACCCGATGAAAAAATTCGTGGGCGAAGTCGCGAAGACCGGCCAGCCAGATTATTTCGTCTGCACCGCCAATCCGCGCCTCGTGGACGGCAAGCCGACGAAAAATCCGCGCTATCTGCAAAAACGTCCCGACCTTGTCCGCGCGGGCGAAACGTATCTGGCGGAAATTTCCGCGCGCCTGCGCCGCCGCGTGCCGCCGGGCCAGCCGCTGCACACGCCGGTCACCGCCGTGCTGCCGGGCCGCCGCAACAACCCGCCGGAAAAAGGCGTGCGGGCGCTGGCGTGCTACAACCCGATTCATTTCTTCGAGCTGCCGGAACTTTTCATGGAAGTCATTTGCAGCATGACCGGCAAATCGCCGTCCACCACCGGCGCCGGCTCCGAGGGCGCGCTGACCAAGGGCCCATTCAACGCGCTGCCGCCGATCATGGATTTGAACAACGCGCTGGTGTCGTTCATCCTCTGCGGCCATCACGCGTTCGTCACCGCCGCCGGCTACGTCGGGCCGAATCTGCGCGTGGACCACGACGTGAGCCTGATCGTGCCGGAGGTCTGGTCGCGCATGAGCGCCGAGGAGCGCGACCCGAAATTTCTCGTCGCCAACCGGTTCCTGGAAAAGTGCGCGGACTTTGATCACGCCGGCAAAAAGGTGCTCGCGAGCCGGCTCGGCTGGCGCATCAACGCGCGGTTCGTGCACAATTTCTTCGGCCGCGTGTTCAACCATCCGCACGCCGTGTTCACCGAGGCGATGCTCAAGCCGGAACTGCAGGGCAAGGACATTTTTGCGGACGGCATGGACAACATCATCGCCACGCAGAAGCGCGTCGCGAAAATGTATTTTGACGACGGCAGCATCGCGCAGGCGAGCCCGCCGTTGCAGGCTTTGCTGCACATCATGCTCCATGACGAATGGGAAGGAAAAGGGCTGGATCATCCCGACGTGCGGAAACTGTTCACGCGCGAAAACCTGCTGGCGAGCGGCTGGTATGCCGCGCGCCTCGCGGCGAAACAGAAGGTGGACCGCGCCTTGTGGAAGCGGCACGTTGAATGCCTGAACCAGTTCCTGCGCCGGCCGAACTACACGGACGTTTCGGAAAAACTCGGCATCGCTGCGCGCCTGACGGCGGCGCGGAAAACTTTGGAGGCGGTCGAGTCGGCGGACTATCCGAAGAAGTTGGTGGGCACGCTCGGCGCGGAGCCGGTTGAAAATTACGCCCGCGCGAGCTGATCAGCGACGCGCAAAAAAATTGAAAATGCCGGCGCAATTCCTGCGCCGGCATTCTTATTTTCCGTTCACGACAGCACCCAGCCGGCGCGGTTGTCGCGTTTCACGAATTGCGCGGCGGCCGGGCAGTTGGTGGCGCGCATGGCCGGGCCGTCCCACTCGATCTTCTGGCCGGCGCGCAGGGCGACGCAGCCGAGCAGCATGATTTCCGTGAGCTGCGCGCCGACGGCAAACCGCGAGTAGCACAGTTCCGGTTTGCCCTCCTTGATGGCGGCGATCCATTCCTGATGCTGCCGGTGGTCGTTGTCGCCCTTGAACAAATTGCGCGGCAGGCTTTCCGGGATGGCGGTGACAGCCGCATATTTTTTATAGTGCGTAAATTTCTTCTCGTCGTTGAGCCGGATGAAAAATTGTTCGCCGTAGTCGTCGGGCGAAAAGATCTTGCCCTTGTCACCGACCAGCAGACAGCCGCTGCCGGGAACCTCGCCGAACATCTCCGCGATGTCGGCGGTGATTTCCTGCGGCGGCTTGTTGCTGCCGTCGTGCCGGCCCGGCTGGTCCGCAACCGGCTGGCCGCCGTCGTTCCACCACAACGTCACGGGCTCCAGCGACAGCGAGTCATGCTTGTGAAAGAAAGTTTTGTTCGCGGCGGGCACGGAAATTTTCCGCGCGGGAAACTGGAAACGGATTTTGGAGGCGAGCGGATAGGTTTCCTGGTTGATGCCGGTGATGGCGGTGGCCTCAATCTCCGTCGGATAGCCCAGGCCGAGCGCGCGGAACGGCATGTTGACCGTGTGGCACGCCATGTCGCCCAGCGCGCCGGTGCCGAAATCCAGCCAGCCGCGCCAGTTGAACGGATTATAGACGCCTTTCTTGTAGGGCCGCGCCGGCGCGGGGCCGAGCCAGATGTCCCAGTCCAGGGTTTCCGGCACAGGATCGCTGCCATCAGGCCGGCCGATGCCCTGCGGCCAGATCGGGCGGTTGGTCCAGACATAAACCTCGCGCACCGGGCCGATGATGCCGGCGTGGACGCATTCCACCGCGCGGCGCAGGCCGTCCGCCGCGCTGCCCTGATTGCCCATCTGCGTGACGACACCGGTTTCGTGTGCGAGGTCGCGAAGATAGCGCGCCTCGTAAACCGTCTGCGCGAGCGGCTTCTGGCCATAGACGTGCTTGCCCAGGCGCATCGCGGCCGACTCGGCGATGGCGTGAAAATGATCCGGCGTGGAAACGGTCACGGCGTCAATGCCCTTGCCCATCTCGTCGAACATCTTGCGGAAGTCGCGGTAAAATTTCGCGCCGGGATATTTTTTGACCTGCCCGGCGCAATGGGCGGAATCCACGTCGCAGAGCGCGACGATGTTCTCGGTGGCGCAATGATCCGTGTCGCTGGCGCCCTTGCCGCCCGCGCCGATGGCGGCGATGTTGAGCTTGCTGTTCAGGTTCTGGCCGCGCAGCAGTGTCGGCACGCCGAACACGACCGCGCCGCCGGCGAGCGTGGCGGTCTTGAGAAACGTGCGGCGGTTCCAGCGAAGTGGTGGCGGGGTCAGGGGTGGCTTCATGTTAAAAATCTAGCAACCGGCCTGGGCGTTTCAAAACAAAAACCGTTTTTTTGCGGCACGCGTTTGCGTGAGGCCATGGGACAACTGCCAGACGCCACCGGATCCCCAACAGGTTACTTGCATTTTCTGACCGATTTGAAAAACTGGCGGCACTCACCGCCAAAAAATGAAAATTAATTTTCTCCCGCTCGCCGCCGCGCTTTGCGTAGCGGGTTTCACCGCGCCCGCCGAACCCATTCCGGCCGGCTGCCTGACCGGCGGCCTCGCGCTCGGCTGCCAGGCGTGGACGTTCAAGGAATTTTCCGTGCTGGAGGCGATTGACAAAACCGCCGAGGCGGGCGGCAAGGTGATTGAATTTTATCCCGGCCAGAAATTCAGCCCGGATCAGCCTGGCGTGAAATTCGACCACAACGCCACCGACGAAATGATCGCCATCGTCAAGGCGCGGTTGGAAAAGGACGGCGTGCGCGCGGTGAATTACGGCGTGGTGGGCATTCCCAAGGACGAGGCGGGCGCGCGGAAAATTTTTGAGTTCGCCAAAAAATTCGGGCTTTACGGCATCACCACCGAGTCGGTCGATTCCATTGACACCATCGAAAAGCTCGTCAAGGAATATGACCTCCGTGTGGGCTTCCACGACCACCAGATTCAGCCCAAAAACCCCGGCTACAAGATGTGGGATCCGAATTACGTTTTGAGCGTCGTCAAGGATCGCGACGCGCGCATCGGCTCCTGCGCCGATGTCGGGCACTGGGTCCAGTCCGGCCTGAAGCCGGTGGACTGCCTGAAAATTCTTCAGGGCCGCGTCATCAGCGTGCATCTCCATGAGATGAACGAGGTGTCGCCCGCCGCCCACGACGTTCCCGCCGGCACCGGCGTCGGCAACCTCGCTGGCGTCATTGATGAGCTGAAGCGCCAGAATTTCACCGGCAACGTCTCCATCGAATACGAGGCCAACTGGAAAAACAACGTCGTGGATGCGGCGTCTTTCGTTGGCTTCGTGCGCGGCTACGGTGCCCGGCCCGAATAGGGTTCGCCGGCGGCGGCCTTTTTGTCTTCACCAACCACCGTCACCACGCTACGCGGCGGTTTCAAAGGTTTCGACCGTGCGCCAGTCGTTGGCGATGGTCTTATGGTTGATGCCCGACCCGAGTTAGAAGCGCCCGCAGGAAAGGCCGATGCCGCCGGCAGCGCGAACGCCAAAACGGCCAGGGACAGCAAACGGCGCACATCCTGCCCATCGTCTTGGCTAAAGTGCGACCAACCGCTTCATGCCGCCAGTGTGGGCAGGGAAAAAATCCGCGCCGAGGACAAATAAAAAGGCGAAGCGCCTCGCAGCGCTTCGCCTCGTGAAAAATTCCGGTCAGTGCTTTACTGCCACGGCCTTGCCCAGCGGCTGGCCGATGTCCTTGAGCAATTGCACGAACCACTTCGCCTTGATGTTGAACGGCTTTCCGCCTTTGATGCGCTCGAATTCAATCGCGCGCAGTTGCTTGCCGCGTTCCTCGTCTTCACCGACGACGCCGCCTTTGCCAGCCAGCGCGCATTGCACGGCCTTCACCGCGCAACGGCGTATGAGTTTCCGGTCGGCGGCATTCGCAGCGGCGGCGCGACTGTAATAACCGCTCTTTTGCACGAGCGTTTTTTCCGCGCCGAGCAATTCAGCAAATTGTTTGGAGAACCACGAACCAACATTCACCTTGTCCAAACGCACATGACCGAACGCGTCGCGCGGCACCTCTTCACCGCGCGATTTCATTTCCGCGACGATGGCCTCCACGCCCGCGCCTTCAGAA
>Ga0302279_10006376_pt1 | contig 12562 bp, 8 predicted proteins | sample III_Bog_N3_3_FD_194541 | JGI IMG/M metagenome (GOLD analysis project Ga0302279, IMG submission 194541) | Peat permafrost microbial communities from Stordalen Mire near Abisko, Sweden - III_Bog_N3_3 | ecosystem: Environmental > Terrestrial > Soil > Wetlands > Peat | place: Sweden: Abisko...
CACGACGGCGGCGTCCAGCGCGTCGCCGATGGCGACCGGCACGGGAATCAGCTTGAGGTCGCGAAACGTGTCGGCGATGCGCTGCTGGTCGGCGACTGCCTCCGGCGTCATCGGGCCGACGCCGTAGGACAGCCGGCGGACCGCGGTACGCACCACCGCTTCCGGCAGCTTCAGGGTCGGCAGCAGGATGGCGACGGTCTCGTCGGGATGCGCCTCGGCCCAGCGGTCGGTCGCCAAGACCTGATCGAGCACCAGCTTCAGCAGCGCCGGCTGGGCGGCGGCGAAGTCGCGGGTGGCGAGGAAGAACTGCCGGTTCGGCGCCAGCCCGGTGCCGTCGGCCAGTACCCGCGCGTTGGTCGCGGCCTGCCCGGCGGCATAGAACGGGTCCCAGATCACCCAGGCATCGACCGCACCCTGCTCGAAGGCAGCGCGTGCGTCGGCCGGTGCCAGATACACCGGCTCGATGTCGGACGGCGTCAGCCCGGCCGCCTTCAGCGCCTGCACCAGCAGGAAATGCACGTTCGAGCCCTTGTTCAGCGCCACCCGCTTGCCCTTCAGGTCGGCGACCGACTTGGCCGGGCTGTCGTGCGGCACCAGGATCGCCTCGCCGGTCGGCGACGGCGGCTCGACACCGACATAGAGCAGCGGCGCGCCGGCCGCCTGCGCGAACACCGGCGGCGCTTCGCCGGTGGTGCCGAAATCGAGGTCGCCGACGTTCAGCGCTTCCAGCAGTTGCGGCCCGCCGGGGAATTCATTCCATTGCACGGTCCAACCGAGTGGCTTCAGCGCCGCCTCCAGCGTGTGGCGTTCGCGCAGAATGACCAACGTGCCGTATTTCTGCACGCCGAGGCGCAACACATGGTCGGCCGCCACGGCCGGCGGTGCCGCGACGCCGAGCGCCAGCCCGAGCACCGCGACCGCCGCCAGCACCGTGCGCCGTGCCAGCGCGGTGGCCAGTCGGGTGGGTCGGCCGAACTGCGGCATGTCCGTCTCCTGAGCGAGGCGACTGCGATAAGTCGAGCGCCACCGGTCGGCGCCGCCGGCAATTGCACCTTATAGCGACGGTATTTATGTGCCGTCTACAAAGCATATTGACTAAATAGCCTAACACCCGCATTTGCCAAGTGCGTCGCGCCGCACCGGTCGCCGCTGCCCCACCGCCGCCGAAGGCCAGCCATGCCCGAATTTGCCGCCCCGCCGCCCGCGACCGCCGCCGATGCGCTGTGGTTCCTGCCGACGCACGGCGACGGCCGCTTCCTCGGCAGCACCGAGGGGGCGCGCCACGTCACGCTCGGCTATTTGAGCCAGATCGCGCGCGCGGCCGACGATTGCGGCTATTTCGGCGTGCTGCTGCCGACCGGCAAATCCTGCGAGGATTCCTGGGTGATCGCCTCGGCGATGGTGCCGCTGACGCGCCGCCTGCGCTTCCTGGTGGCGGTGCGGCCGGGGTTGCAGGAACCGGCGGCGGCGGCGCGCATGGCGGCCACGCTCGACCGCATTTCCGACGGCCGCCTGCTGATCAACGTGGTCACCGGCGGCGACCCGGGCGAGTTGCGCGGCGACGGCGTGTTCCTCGACCACAGCGAGCGCTACGCCGTCACCGACGAGTTCCTGACCATCTGGCGGCGGCTGATGGCAGGCGAGACGGTGAATTTCACCGGCAAGCATCTACGGATCGAGAACGGAAAACTGCTCTATCCGCCGGTGCAGCTTCCGTATCCGCCGCTGTATTTCGGCGGCTCGTCGGCGGCCGGCCACGCGGTCGCGGCCGAGCATGTCGATGTCTATCTGACCTGGGGCGAGCCGCCGGCGGCGGTGGCGGAGAAACTCGCGATCGCCCAGGCGGCGGCGGCAAAGCGTGGCCGGCGCTTCTCCTTCGGCATCCGGCTGCACGTGATCGTGCGGGACACCTCGGCGGCGGCCTGGGCGGCGGCCGAGCACCTGATCAGCCGGCTCGACGACGCCGCGATCGCGCAGGCGCAGACGGCGTTCGCCCGCTTCGATTCCGAAGGCCAGCGGCGCATGTCCGCCCTGCACGGCGGCCGGCGCGACCGGCTGGAGGTCAGCCCCAACCTGTGGGCCGGCGTCGGGCTGGTGCGCGGCGGCGCCGGCACCGCACTGGTCGGCAACCCCGAGGAAGTGGCGGCGCGCATGCGGGAATACATGGCGCTCGGCATCGACCGGTTCATTCTCTCCGGCTATCCGCATCTGGAGGAATGCTACCGCTTCGCCGAACTGGTGTTCCCGCTGCTGCCGCTGAAAGCCACCACCGGCGTCGACCTCGGGCCCGCGCGCAACGCCGGGCCGTTCGGCGAGGTGATCGCCAACGTCGCGGCACCGTCGGCGCGGCAGCACCCGGCGCCGCCACAGCGCGCCGACGAGGCGCGGCGCACCAGCCTGGTCGCGGAGCAGGCGTGATGGCGCGCAACTGGCGGCACGCGCGCTGGCTGCTGCTGGCGCTGCTCGCCTCGCTCGCCGCGGCGCCCGGCCGCGCGGAGACGCCGCCGTTGCGCATCGGCGTGCTGACCGACATGAACGGCCCGTACGGCGATTCCGCCGGCGAAGGCTCGGTCGCGGCGGCGCGGCTGGCGGTGCAGGATTTCGGCCCCACCGTGCTGGGCCGGCCGATCGAGATCGTCTCGGCCGATCACCAGAACAAGCCCGACGTCGGCACCGCCATCGCGCGCCGCTGGTTCGACCTCGACGGTGTGGAGATGATCACCGACCTGACCAATTCCGCCGTCGCCATCGCGGTGCAGGCGGTGGCGCGGGAGAAGCATCGCGTCGATCTGGTCACCAGCACCGCGACGACGGCGCTGACCAACAAGGAATGCTCGCCGTACGGCGCGCACTGGACGTTCGATGCCTACGCGCTGTCCGCCGGCACCGCGCGCGCGGTGGTGGCCGAGGGCGGCAAGACCTGGTTCTTCCTGACCGCCGACTACACGTTCGGCGCCAATCTGGAGGCGACCGCGACGCGGCAGATCGAGGCGGCCGGCGGCAAGGTGCTCGGTCACGTGCTGGCACCGCTGAACACCAGCGACTTCTCCGCGCAACTGTTGCAGGCGCAGGCGTCCGGCGCGCAGGTGATCGGGCTGGCCAACTCCGGTGCCGACACGGCAACCTCGGTGAAGCAGGCGTTCGAATTCGGGCTCGGCCAGGGGCATACGCTGGCGGCGTTCCTGCCGTTCATCACCGATATCCGCGCGATGGGGCTGGCAACCGCGCAGGGCCTGATCCTGACCACGGCGTTCTATTGGGACCGCTCGCCGGAATCGCGCGCCTTCGCGCAGCGTTTCTACGCGGTGCGGCAGGCCGAGCCGACGCAGATCCAGGCCGGCACCTATTCGGCGGTGCTGCACTATCTGCGCGCCATGCAGGATGCCGGCACGACGGATGCCGACGCGGTGATGCAGGCGATCCGCAAGCGCCCTGTGGAGGACGCGGTGTTCCACGACGGCCATGTGCGTATCGACGGGCAGGTGGTCCACGACATGTATCTCGTGCGGGTGAAAACGCCGGCGGCATCGAAAGGTCCGTGGGACCTGTACGACATCGTGCGCACCATCCCCGGCGACGAAGCGTTTGCTCCGCTCGCGCAGAGCACCTGCCCGCTCGTGCATACCGGCGGCTAGCGATGCGGTGGTTTTCAGCAGCAGGAGGCGAGCGGTCAGCGGATGTCCTATGAAGCGCTCAGGATCGAGGTGGCGAACCCGCGCATCGGCGCCTTCGTCTCCGGCATCGACATCGCGGCACCGCTGAGCAACCGCGAGATCAGCGAACTGCATCAGGCGCTGGCCGACTATCAGGTGCTGTTCTTCCGCGACCAGCATTTTACCCTCGACAGCCAGAAGGCGTTCGGCCGGCTGTTCGGCGAATTGGCGATCCATCCGAACACGCCCGGCCCGGACGGTCACCCGGAAATCCTGCCGATCCACGCGGATGCGACCTCCACGCGCGTGGCCGGCGAGTACTGGCACTCCGACGTCTCGTGCGACCCGGAACCGCCGCTCGGCAGCATCCTGCACCTGCACACCGTGCCGCCCTCGGGCGGCGACACGTTGTTCGCCAGCATGTACGCGGCCTACGACACGCTGTCGCCGCGCCTGAAGACCTACCTGGAAGGGCTGACCGCGCTGCACTCCGGCGAGCGCAGCTACCGCCGCACCAACCGCCTGCTCGGCATCGACGACCGTGGCCGCGTCTATCCGCAGGCCAATCATCCGGTGGTACGCACGCATCCGGTGACCAAGCGCAAAGCGCTGTATGTCAATCGCGGCTTCACCTATCGGATCAACGAAGTGTCCGAGGACGAAAGCGACGCGATCCTGAACTATCTGTACGACCACGCCGAGCGGCCGGAGTTCCAGGTGCGCTTCCAGTGGCAGCCGCACTCGGTCGCCTTCTGGGACAACCGCGCGGTGCAGCACATGGCGATCTGGGATTATTTCCCATCCGTCCGCTCCGGCGCCCGCGTGACCGTCAAGGGCGACACGCCGTACTGAGGCCGACGGTCCGCGGGCGTTGCAGTCGCCCGGATCGACGACCAGAATTGTCGCCTCACCGCTCGCAGGCCCGATTCGGCAATGGCAAAACCGCCGCGCGCAGCCGCCCCCCGCTTCGACCTCGCCACGCTGCGCGATCTGGCGGGTGCTGCGGCGTTCGGGCGCGGCGAGCGCTATCATCGCGACGGCCAGGCGGAACTGATCGCCGACGATGGCAGCAGCCTCAGCGCGCGCGTCACCGGCAGCGAGGTGTATCGCGTCGCATTGCGCGGCGGCGGCGAGGACATCGACGGCACCTGCTCCTGCCCGGCGTTCGCGCAGGGCGATTTCTGCAAGCATCTGGTGGCGACAGCACTGGCCGCCAATGCCGCCGCCGCCGCCGGCACGGCGGTGCCGGACCGGGTCGGCCAGATGCGGGCGCATCTGCGCGGCCTGGGTGCGGAGCGGCTGGCGGAGCTGCTGCTCGACGCGGCCGAGCGCGACCCGGCGCTGTTCGACCGGCTGGAACTGGCCGCGCGCCTTGCCGGCGGCGATCCGCGGCAGATCGGCGCACAGAGCCGCGCGCTGCTGCAACAGGCGCTGCGCACCGGCCGCTACGTCGACTACGAGAATACCGGCGGCTGGGCGCAAGGCGTGCTGGATGCGCTCGACCAGATCGAGACGCTGATCGACAACGGCCACGCGGCGCTGGTGCTGGACCTGCTTGACGACGCGTTCGCCGAGATCGCCGAGGCCTTGCAGCATGTCGATGATTCGGACGGCGGCGGCAGCGAGATTCTGGCGCGGGCCCACGGCCTGCATCTGGCCGCCGCCACCGCCGCGCGGCCGGACCCGGTGGCGTTCGCCGCCGATCTGTTCCGGCTGGAGACCACGGAGGAATTCGGCACGTTTGCCGGCGCGCTGGCGAGCTACGGCGACCTGCTCGGGCAGGCCGGGCGCGCGGCGTATCGCCAACTGGCCGAGGCCGCCTGGGCGAAGCTGCCGCGGCCGGCGCAGCGGCGCAGCGGCGCCAGCACCTTCGACAACGACAGCATGGCGCGTTATCGGCTGTTCCCGATCCTGGACCAACTGGCGGCCGGCGACGGCGACCTCAGGCGCCGCATCGCGCTGCGCGAATCCACGCTGGTGCATCCGCACGAGCATCTGGATCTGGCAAAATTCTGCCTGTCGCACGGGCTGGAGAGCGAGGCGCTGCGCCGCGCCGAGGAAGCGGCGTGGCTGTTCGACGACGCCGCCGGCGATGCGTTGCCGCTGTTCCTGGCCGAACGGTATCGCGCCGGCGGCGACGCCGACAAGGCGCTTGCGGTGCTGTGGCCGGGCTTCGAGCGGCAGCCCTCGCTCGCCCTGTTCGCCGCGCTGGCGCAGGCCGGCGCAGGCGAGGGAGTGGCGATCACCGATCGCGCCGTGGCGCTGCTGGAAGCGCGCCTCGCCGCGCTCAAGGGCAAACCCGGCTTCGCGGGGCACGGGCCGGCCGGGCTGCTGATCGAGATCCTGCTGCGGGCGCAGCGCCAGCCGGACGCCTGGGCGGCGGCACGCCGGCATGGCTGCGCCGATGCGGTCTGGCTGCAACTGGCGACCGCGAGCGAAACCACCGCGCCGGACGACGCGCTTGCCGTCTACGCCAGACTGGCCGAACAGCAGATCGGGCTCGTCGACAAGAACGGCTATCGCGAAGCCTGCCGCCTGCTCGGCCGCATGCGCGCGGTGCAGGCCGCGCGCGGCAACGCCAAGGCGTTTTCCGCGCATCTGGACGCGATGCTGCTGCGCCACAAGGCCAAGCGCAATTTCGTGGCGATGCTACGGGAGACGTTTGTCAGCGCCTGACCCGCTGCCGACAAGGTTGCGCGGGCGGCGCCGGCCGGCTACTCGGGGGGCATGGCGCAGCACCTCGAACTCGGCCTCGACACGTTTGGCGACATCACCGCAGGCCCCGACGGCGTGCTGCTGCCGCACGCGCAGGTGATCCGCAACGTCATCGCCGAGGCGGTGCTGGCGGACGAACTGGGTGTGGATTTCATCGGCGTCGGCGAACACCACCGCGCCGACTTCGCCGTCTCGGCGCCCGAGGTGGTGCTCGCCGCCATCGCCGGGCGGACCAGCCGCATCCGCCTCGGCTCGGCGGTGACGGTGCTGAGTTCGGACGACCCGATCCGCGTGTTCCAGCGCTTCGCGACACTCGACGCGGCCTCCGACGGCCGCGCCGAAGTGATCCTCGGCCGTGGCTCGTTCACCGAATCCTTCCCGTTGTTCGGCTTCGAACTGTCGCAATACGAGGAATTGTTCGAGGACAAGCTCGACCTGTTCGCCGCCCTGCTGCCGCAGGGCGCAGTGACGTGGCGTGGCCGCACGCGCCCGCCGCTGGTCGAGCAGCGCGTGTTCCCGCCGCTGGAGACCGCGCCGCTCAAAACCTGGATCGGCGTCGGCGGCAGCCCGAACTCGGTGGTGCGCGCGGCGCGCTACGACCTGCCGCTGATGCTGGCGATCATCGGCGGCGACCCGGAGCGGTTCCGGCCGTATGTCGATCTGTACCACCGCGCCTGCACGCAACAGGGCCGGCCGGCGCAGGCGATCGGCGTGCATTCGCCCGGCTATGTCGGCGAGAGCGACGCGCAGGCACGCGAGGAGCTGTGGCCTGACTACAAGCAGATGCGCGACCGCATCGGGGGCGAACGCGGCTGGCCGCCGATGACGCGGGCGGAGTTCGAGCAGGAAGCCGATCGCGGCTCGCTGTATGTCGGCGGCCCGGAAACGGTGGCGCGCCGGATTGCCCGCACCGCGAAGGCGCTCGGCGTGTCCCGCTTCGACCTGAAATACAGCGCCGGCACGCTGTCGCACGAGAAGATCCTGCGCTGCATCGCGCTGTATGCCGGCAAAGTGATACCGCTGGTGCGCGAGTTGCTGGCGGACGAAGGGCCCGCTCCGAAATAACAGCTCCATTCTCGTCATTCCCGCTTTCGCGGGAATGACCATGTGAATCTCGTGATTCGTGTAAATGTCTAACCGGCTTCGGCGGCGAGCAAGGCCCGCGTGTGCGAGCCCGTTACCCGCCGCTACAGCGACTCGACATTGCCATCGACGCCGAGCGACTGGCCGGAAATGTTCTGGCCGGCGGCGGAGACCAGCCACAGGACGGTGCCGGCGACATCCTCGGCGGTGACCATGCGGCGCAGCGAAACGCGGTCCAGATAGGTCCGCTCCATGGCCGCGTAGCTGACGCCGACCTGATCGGCGCGCGCCGAGATCACCCGTTCGATGCGCGGGCCGGCGACGATGCCGGGCAGGATGGCGTTGACGCGGATGTTGTCGGGGCCAAGCTCTTTCGCGAGCGACTGGGTGAAGCCGATCACGCCCCATTTCGCCGCCGCATACGGCGTGCGCCACGCGTAGCCGAACCGCCCGGCCGCCGAGGACATGTTGACGATGGCGCCACCGCCCGCCGCCTTGAGCAGCGGCACGGCGAGGCGGCTGCACAGGAATTGCCCGGTCAGGCAGACATCGATGCAGCGCCGCCAGTCGTCCACGGCGATCTCGTGGACGCCGCCGGTCGGCCCGGCGATGCCGGCGTTGTTGACCAGCACATCGAGTCCGCCCAGCGAGGCTTGGGCGTCGCCGAACAGGCGCGCGACGTCGTCCTCATGCGCGACATCGGCGCGCGTGGTGCCGTGGCCCGCGTGCGCGGCGGCAAACGCGGCGAGCGCCGCTTCGTCCACATCGCAGATATGGACGTGGGCACCGGCGGCGATCAGCGCCTCGGTGATGGCGCGGCCGATGCCGCCGGCGCCGGCGGTGACGAGGCAGCGCAGGCCGGGGGCGATGGCGAGCGACGCAATGGGATTCGACATGCTGGTTCTCCGGGTGATCAGGCACGGCGCTCGCGCAGCGCCAGTACGGCGCCGAGCACGACAAGACCGAACAGGATGGCGCGGGTCGCGTATGGCAGGGTGGTGCCGGCCAGCAGCGTCTGCAACGCGGTCAGCAGCAGCACGCCGCCGAGCATGCCCAGATAGTGGCCGCGCCCGCCGGTGATCAGCGCGCCGCCGACCACGACGACGGCAATCGACGGCAGCAGATACTCGTCGCCCATGCCGAGGCTCGCCTGCCCGGAAAATCCGGTCAGCAACACGCCCACCAGCGCCGAACACAGGCCGGACAACATGTAGACGCGCACCAGCACGCCGCCGACCGCGACGCCCGACAGCGCCGCCACGCGCTGGCCGTTGCCGACGGCGTAGATACGCCGGCCGAACGGCGTGCGCCCGAGCAGCAGCACCGCGACGATGACGAACAGCACGTCGAATATCACCACGGGTGCGACGCCGAGCGAATGGTCGGTCATGAACAGTCGCAGCAGCGGCGAGGAGAAACCGGACGGCGTGCCGTTGGAATAGATCAGCGCCAGCCCTTGCAGGATGCCGTTCATCGCCAGCGTCATCACGATCGGCGAAATGCCCAGCACGACGATGCCGAGCCCGTTGACGAGGCCGATGCCCATGCCAACCAGCAGCGCCAGCGGCAACGCATAGGTCAAAGCGCCATCGGAGCCTTTGACCATGCCGGCAAACAGGATGCCGCACAGCGCGATCGTCCAGGGCAGCGACAGGTCGAGCCCGCCGGTCAGAATCACCGAGCCCTGGCCGAGCGACAGCACCGCAAGGAACGTGCTCAGCACGATCAGCGAATCGTAATAGCCCCAGTTGGCGATGGCGTGCCCGAGCACGAGTTGCGTCGCCACCACCGCGGCCGCGAAACAGAGATAGGACGGCAGCGCGAAGCGCAGCGCCTCGCGGTGGCGCACCAGGAAGCTCGGCGGCGCAAATGCCTTGGCCGACTGCATCGGCGCCGGCAGCCGCAACCGGCGCGCCGCACCGTTGCGCTGGCGCGGCAGCAGCCCGGCCCGCTGCGCCCGCCAGCGCCGCGCCACCGAGCGCAGCGCCTGCGCCAGCGGCGTGTCGTGGCCGATCGCGGCCCCCAGCACGGCCAGGATCAGGATGCCGCCCTCGGCAATCGTCGAGTAGTAGGCGGAGACGTTGAGCACGAGCAGGATGTTGACGACCAGCATCAGGATATAGGCGCCGACCAGCGAGCCGAGCACGCCGCCGCGCCCGCCGCCGAGGCGGGTGCCGCCGACCACGATGGCCGCGAACACCTGCAACAGCATCGGGTTGCCGACCAAGGGATCGCCCGATCCGGTCTGCGCGCTGAGGAACACGCCGGCCAGACCGTAGCAGCCGCCGGCAATCGTATAGGCCGCGAACAGCACGCGCGAAGCCGGCACGCCGGTGCCGCGCGCGGCGGTGGCGTCGCTGCCGACCGCGTACATCGCCATGCCGAGCCGCGTGCGCCGCAGCCACGCCCACAGCCCGTACAAGATCGCCAGCAACAGGATGGCGCGCGGCAGCAGGTTGGGGATGGCGTCGCCGAGATATAGGTCGGCCAGCGTCGCCGGCACCATGCCGCCCGGCTTCTCCTGCACCAGCAGCGTGATGCCTTGGACGATGAACATCGTCGACAGCGTCACCACAATCGGCTGCAACCGCAGCAGTGCGACGAACACCGCATTGAACGCGCCGGTCGCCATGCCGACGCCGACGCCCACAAGAGTCAGCAGCACCGGCGACGTGTCCGGGTCGGGAAACGCCGTCGCCAGCACGACATTGACCAGCGACACCACCGCGCCGGCCGACAGGTCGAAACCGCCGCACAGCACCACCAGCGTCTGCCCGGCGGCGGCAATGGCGAGCGTCGCACCGGTGGTCGCCATCTGCGACAGGTCGTAGTAGCTGAGCGCCACGTTGCCGAGGTTGGCGACAATGCCAAGCAGGATCGCGAACACCGCGCAGGCCATCAGCACGCCGCGATGCCGCCCGATGCGCCAGCGCCGCGGCGGCGGCGCGAGCCGCGGCTTGCCGATGGTGCTGTCCTGCATCAGTTCGCCGGCCCCACGACGTCCTCGGCGCCGAGCATCGCGCGCAGGATGGCGTCCTCGCTCAGCGACCCCTCGCCGATCTCGGCGGCGACGCGGCCGGCATAGAACACCAGCACGCGGTCGGCGAGGTAGACCAGTTCGGGGATCTCCGTCGAATAGAACAGGATGGCGCCGCCGGCATCGGCATAGGCGCGCATCAGCCGGTACAGCTCGTTCTTGGTGCCGACATCGATGCCGCGCGTCGGATCGTACAGCAGCAGCACCCGGCTTTCCGCGAGCAGCCACTTGGCGATGGCGATCTTCTGCTGGTTGCCGCCGGAAAACGCGCTGACATTGGTCCACAGCGCGCGTCGATCAACTTCCACGCGGTCGAACACCACCGCCACCGCCGCCGCCTCCGCGCGCTGGTCGATCAACACGCCACGGCGAAACCGCTCGATCACCGGCAGCGAGACATTGTCGCGGCCCGAAAGCTTCTGGAACAGCGCTTCGGTCTTGCGATCCTCCGGCACGAGGCTGATGCCGATATCGGCGCGCACCGCATCCGCCGGCGTGATGATGGCAACGGGCTTGCCATCGACGGCGAGCGTGCCCGACGTCGTCTCGGCCATGCCGAAGCAGGCGAGGAACAGGTCGAGCTGGCCCATGCCCTGCAAGCCGGCGATGCCGAGAATCTCGCCTTCATGCAACTGGAAATCGGCACGGCGCAGCTTGCCGTCGGTGGCAAGCGCGCTCGCCGCCAGCACTTCGGCGCCACGGCCGCGCGCGCCCGACTGGCGCTGCGGAAACGCATGGTCGAGCGCGCGGCCGACGATCATGCCGAGCACCTCGGCATCGGCGTAGTCGGCGACCCGGCCGGTGGCGATGTGGCGGCCGTTGCGCAGGATGGTCATGCTGTCGCAGAACGCCCGCACCTCCTGCAAGCGGTGCGAGATGAACACGATGGTCACACCCTCGGCGGCCAGCCGCGCGATGATCTCGCCGAGCCAGTCGACGTCGCGGCCGGACAGCGACGAAGTCGGCTCGTCGAGCAGCAGGATGCGCGGGCGGCGGAACACCGCGCGCGCAATTTCGATCTTTTGCTGCTGCGGCAGTTCCAGGTCGGAGACATCGCTGTCCAGATCGATGTCGCCGAGGCCGAGCGATTCCAGGTGTGCCGCGACCTGCGGCCGCACCGTGCGCCGGCGGATCATGCCGAGCGGGCCGACCGGGCCGTATGGCAACAACATGTTGTCCAGCACGGTCAGGTCGCGCACCTGCGTCATTTCCTGGAACGCGGTCTGGATGCCGTGCGCGTGCGCGACGCGCGGGTTGCTCAGCCGCACAAGCTCGCCGAACACGGCAAAGCCGCCGGCATCGGGCAGGCCGAGGCCGGACAGCAGCTTGACGATGGTGGACTTGCCGGCACCGTTCTCGCCGAGCAGCGCATGCACGCTGCCCGACTCGATCTCGAAGCTGGCGTCGTCCACCGCCACCGTGGCGCCGTACGCCTTGCGGACGCCGTGCACGGCGATGGCAGTGGACATCGCCTCAGAACTCCGGCTGCCCGACCAGCGCCGCCTGCATGCCGATCTCCGGCGTCTCCGGCGAATAGATCGCGGCGAACCAGCCCGGGTTCGGCACCAGCGACGGCGGGAACGCCGTGCAGCCGGACTTCAGTTCTTCCCACGAGCCTTCCTTGCACGCCTTCGCGGTCTCGTTGGTGACGAGCGGCAGCGGCAGCGTCACCCGCTTGGGGATGTCCTTGCCTTCCAGCTTGTCGACGATCAGCTTCAGCGCAAGCCCGCCGGCATAGGGCGGCGACGCGTACGAGATGCGCGGCGCGCCGAGCGGCGCATAGGTGCCGTTCGCACCTTCGATCTCGGTGCCGACCGGCAGCATCTGCACGCGCCCGCCATTGCTGCCTTCGCCAGCGCAAGGCTTCAACTCGGCGGGCTTCTTGCCGGCCTCGATCTGCATGGTGTTGGCGGTGTAGCAGCCCACCTGCATCCACAGCCCGTCGATCTGGTCCCAGTTGTGGGTCGCCAGGATTTTCGACAGTTCCGTCCGCGTGACCGCCTGGCTCCACATGCCGATGGCTTCGGAGATGATGTGGATATCAGGATATTTCGCAAAAACTTCCTTCGCCGCC
>Ga0302279_10006387_pt1 | contig 12538 bp, 10 predicted proteins | sample III_Bog_N3_3_FD_194541 | JGI IMG/M metagenome (GOLD analysis project Ga0302279, IMG submission 194541) | Peat permafrost microbial communities from Stordalen Mire near Abisko, Sweden - III_Bog_N3_3 | ecosystem: Environmental > Terrestrial > Soil > Wetlands > Peat | place: Sweden: Abisko...
TCGCGGCCAGCAACCGGGTGTGATCCGCCATGTGCGGCGCCAGCCACCCCGCGAAGGGCGCGGTCCACTGGATGACGTCGATGTCCGGCGCGCCCGAATTCAGCTCCGCCTTCAGCCGCGCGCTCAGCGCGTCGATGGGCAGCAGGGTGAAATCGACCTTGATGCCGGTTTCCTTCTCGAAGGCCGGCGCGACCTCCTCCACCAGGCACCAGTGCCAGGGGCCATTGTCGCCGACAAAGACCAGTTTGTCGGGCTTGCCCTGGGCTCTCGCGATGGCGGGGGCGGCGAGCGAGCCCAGGGAAGCGGCCAGAAAGCGGCGGCGATGCAATTGGGTCATGGGAACTCCGGCGGAAGGACACCCGCTTCACAGCGTGCCATGGCCGGCGCCTGTTGTGCCACCCGCCCCTGGACCGCGCGCGCAGGTCCGCTATGCTGATGCGATACGCCGGCACCACGCCCGGCCAAGATGGACGGGAGGCTGCCCAATGGTTCGCTCGATCGAGCAATCGACGATGCGCAAACTGTACCTGCGGCTGCTGCCGCTCTGCATGCTGGTGTATTTCTTTTGCTACCTCGACCGCATCAACGTCGGTTTCGCCGCGCTCACGATGAATGCCGATCTCGGCCTGACCCAGGCCGCGTACGGCCTCAGCTCCAGCGCCTTCTACCTGGGCTATTGCCTGTTCGAGGTTCCCAGCAATGTCATCCTGGAAAAGGTCGGGGCTCGGCTGTGGATCGCGCGGATCATGATCACCTGGGGCCTCGCGTCAGCCGCCACAGCCTTCGCCATCGGCACCAACAGCTTCCTGACGATCCGCTTTCTCCTCGGCGTGGCCGAGGCCGGATTGTTCCCCGGCATCGTGCTGCTGTTCACCTACTGGTTCCCCGAACACCATCGCGCCCGCATTCTCGCCGGCTTCACCCTGTCACTGCCGGTCTCGGTCGCGCTTGGCGCGCCGATCTCGACCGCGATCCTGGGCATGGACGGCATCCTGGGCATCGCCGGCTGGAAGTGGATCTACATCATTGAGGCGGTGCCGACGGTCCTGGTCGGCGTCCTCGTGCTGTTTGTCATGACCGACAGGCCAGCCAAGGCCAAATGGCTCACCGCCGACGAACGGGCGTGGCTGACCGGCAAACTCTTGTCGGAACGCCGAGCGGTCGAGGCGCGCGGAAAGTTCAACTTGTGGCAGGGGCTGTTCAATCCCAAGGTGCTGCTGCTGTCGGCCAACTATCTGGGCATCGTCACCGCCAGCCTCGGGCTGTTGCTGTTCGCACCACAAATCATCAAGTCCCTGGGTGCGACGAACATGGGCACCGGCTTCGGCACCATGCTCGCCTATATCTGCGGCGCGATTTCCATGGTGACCTGGGGCTGGGTGTCGGACCGCCTGGGGGAACGGCGCTGGAGCCTGTTCTGGGCCTGCGTCACCGCCACCGCCGGCCTGATTCTGGCCGCGGCGACGATGGGTACGTGGTGGGCGCTGGCCGGCATGTGCATCTCCACCGCCGGGTTCTATGGCACCAAGGGACCCTTCTGGTCGATGCCATCCATGCTGCTGACCGGCACCGCGGCGGCGGGCGGCATCGCCTGGATCAACTCGATCGGCAATGTCGGCGGCGCCTTCGGACCGGCGATCGTGGGCTGGATCAAGGACGCGACGGGAAGCTATGCGGGCGGGCTCTACGGCCTCGCGGGCTTCACCGCGGCCAGCGCGCTGATCGCTGCTTTGGCGCTGCACATCCCGCGCCATGCCGAAGATGCTGTCCTGCAGGTGCCGGCGGAATAGCGCGGCCCGCGCCCGAAGGTCACGTTTCGGGCAGCCGCCGCATTCGGGGGGCTGTCATATCTGGAAATATTTGTGCGGTGCCCGCCTCCGGCGCTAAGGACTAAGGTGATGGACGCATTCCGGGGATCATCCATACCTTGCCAGATCAATGTGGAGCCTGAAGCCAGACAAGCAGATGCTGGGCGGCCTCGCGATCCTGGCGGCGGCGCTGTGCCTCGTTGCGCTGACCTGGATGGGCACCACGCGCGCGATCCAGCAGCAGCGGTTGGAGGCTTCGGCTCGGGTGACCGCCACGGTTACCAACCAGGCGCTGACCTTCTCCGAACAGGTGAACCGCCAGATCCTGGCCATGGACCAGACCCTGCGCATCCTGGTGCACGCGTGGGAGACCGACCCGCGACATTTTGACCTGGAGGCATGGCGGCACCAGTCCGTGGTGCTGTCCGGGATCAGCCGGGACATGCTGCTGGTGGACGAAAACGGTATCATCCGCCAGTCCTCGGTGCCGGAGGCGATCGGGCAGAACGTCAGCGACCAGGCCTTCTTCCGGGACGCGATCGACCACCCGGCCGATCCGGACCGGTTGTTCATCGGTCCCGCGACCATCAACCAGATCATGCGCCAGTGGCACCTTGACGTGGCGCGTACCCTGCACCGCCCGGATGGCTCCTTCGCCGGGCTGATCGACGCGGACTACCGCATCGCCGCCATTACCGACGTGTTCAGCCAGACCGACCTCGGGCCGGGTTCCCTGGTGACCGTGCTGGGACTGACCGATGGCAAGCTGCGCGCGGCGGTGGGGCCCGGCTCGATCGATCCGGACATCAGCATCGGCGACACCCCGATGTATGCCGCGATCCGGGAGGAGAACAGCGGCATCTGGGTCGGCCCGTCCGCCACCGACAGCGTGGTCCGTGTGCACGCCTTCCGCCGCCTGCCCGATCGCGACCTTGTGGTGGTGGTTGGGATCGAAGAGCGGGAGGCGATGCGTCCGGCGAATGACTGGCGGCTGGAGGCGCAGATTTTCGCCTCCTGCATCACCGTCTTGCTGCTGGCGATGGCCTGGTTGCTGATCCGCGGCGTGCGCCAGGCGCGCCGGCGCGAACGCAGTCTGGCCGAGGATCGGGCCATTCTTGCCGCGGCGAACGCCCAGCTTCAGGTCGCACGCGCGCGCGCCGACGCGAAGACGGAACAGTTGGAGGCGACCCTGGCGGGCATGACCGACGGCGTGGCGATGGTCGATGCGCATATGTGCCTGGTGGAGTGGAACGCGCGCTTCCCGGAGATCGCCGGCGTCCCCGCGGACCGGCTGCGGGTCGGTCAGCCGATGGAGGAAATCCTGCGGGCCCAGGCCCTGGCCGGCCAGTTCGGGCCGGTCGATGTCGAAGCCGAGGTGGTACGCCGCATGGCCCGCCTGCGGGCAGGCCGCTTTGGCACCACCATCCGGGCGCGACCGGATGGCCGGACCATGGAACTGCGGCGCAACCGCCTGCCCGATGGCGGTTTCGTGACTTTGTATTCCGACATCACCGATCGCCAGCGGGCGGAGGACGCGCTGCGGGAGGCGCGTGGCATCGCCGAGGCCGCCAACGCCGCAAAATCGCGCTTTGTCGCGGTCGTCAGCCACGAGATCCGGACGCCACTGAACGCGCTTCTGAACACCCTTCGGCTGTTGGCCGACAGTTCGCTGGCGCCGGCCCAGAAGGCCCTGGTGGACATGGCCAGCCAGTCCGGCGACGCGCTGTTCGGGCTGATCAACGACGTGCTGGAAATGTCGCGCATGGAGGCCGGCCAGCTCACCCTGCGCCCCAGCCGCTTCGCGCTGCGACCGCTGCTGGAAAGCTCCATGGAGATGTTCCGGGCGCAGGCGGCGGAGCGCCGGATTGGCTTCGAACTGGTCATCACCGCGGGGACGCCCGCCGAATTGCGGACCGATCCCGGACGGTTGCGCCAGGTGCTGCTCAATCTGTTGTCCAATGCGGTGAAATTCGCTGCCCCCGGCACCGTGCGCCTGATCGCCGAAGCCGGGCCCGATGGCCTGCGTCTCACGGTGCGCGATCCCGGCCCGGTCATCCCGGCCGACGACAAGGCGCGTCTGTTCCGGCCGTTCAGCCGCTTGCAGCGACCCGAGGGCGACGACCCGATCGGCACCGGGCTTGGTTTGGCGATCTGCCGCCATCTGGTGTCGCTGATGGGCGGCGATATCGGCTGCGATACCTGGACCGCGGAGGATGGTCGCCAGGGCAACGCGTTCTGGCTGGTCCTGCCGACACCAAGACTGGACGACATGCCCGTGGCGCAGGCTGTTGAGGTTGGCGTCAACGATCTTGCGCTGAGCCGCGGCCTGCCGCGTACGCGCATTCTGCTGGTCGAGGACGTACCGGTGAACCAGTTGGTGACCGCAACCCTGCTGCGCCGCGAGGGTCACATGGTCGATGTCGCGTCGAGTGGGGAGGCTGCGGTGGCGGCCGTGTCCCGCACGCCGTACGACCTGGTCTTCATGGATAACTTCATGCCGGGCATGAGCGGACCGGAGGCGACACAGCGAATCCGCGCGCTACGCGGTCCGGCCCGCACCGTGCCGATCATCGCTCTGACCGGATCCGTCTCGGCCGAGGACCATGCGGCCTTGCGCGCCGTGGGCATGGACGGCGTCCTGGCCAAGCCGGTTTCGCTGCCGGAGCTGCTCGCGGTGATCGCACGCAGTGTGTGGCACCGCGTTCCGGACGGGACGGCGCTGGTTCCCGAGACGGTTGCCGCCGATGAAGCGCCGCTGCTGTCTGAGGAGCGTGTGACCGAATTGCGCGCCAGCCTGCCGCCGGAGATGCTGTCCAGCCTGATCGAGGAATGCCTGTCCGACCTCGAGGGCCGTCTGCCCGCGCTGCGGCGTGCCTTGACCGCGGGCGCGCGCGCCGCGGTCGCGGCCCAGGCGCACGCGATGGTCGGCATGGCCGCGGGTTATGGGATGGCGGCGCTGGAGGCCCGCTTGCGCACCGTGGTGGACGCCGTGCGGGATGGTGACGTCGATCCCGGTGCGGCCGCCGCGGTCGAGGCTGACCTCGTCCGCACCGCGTCAGCCTTGCGGGAGGCCCTGCAAAATGCGACAACCAGAGCCGCAGCATAAACGTTTTGTTAAGCAGTTGAGCCCATGATCCGACCCATGATTTCCGCGGTCTCCCTGTCAGCCCTTTCGTCTGGCCCGACTCCGGTCGGCCGTCCCGCCCCTGGTCCGGTGCTGCCGGCCCGATCGCCGGGGGTGCCGGCCCCGGGTGCCGGATCCTCCGCGGCCGCTCCCCGGCCGCCACAGGGTCTCGGCGGCAACAGCGGCAGTGGTGCGACTCCGCCACCGCGGATCTTGCCGCGCGGCTCGCTGGTCGATCTGTCGGTGTGACCCGAAGCGGACCGAACGACTCGCCACACAGCGTAGAAGCGCCCCAGTCAGCCGCCCGAAACCGTCCAACCGCCTACCAAACACGCAGTCAGGCCGTCACGGGCAGCCTAATTTGCTGCCCAATCCCGAATTTCCTGTCAGCCACCTTGATCCGCGCCGCCAGACGCGGCACGCTATGGGCATGCCGGAATTTGTCCGTCTTGTCCCGGAACACGACGACCGCGAGCGCCTGGTGTGCGCCGATTGCGGCTTCGTTGCCTACGAAAACCCCAAGGTCATCGTCGGTTCGGTCGTCGTCTCGAATGGACGGGTGTTGCTGTGCAAGCGTGCGATCGAGCCGCGGCGCGGCTACTGGACCTTGCCCGCCGGGTACATGGAACTGGGCGAAACCGTCGAGGAAGGCGCCATCCGGGAAGCTCGGGAGGAGGCTGAGGCGGTCATCGCACTCGACGGTATCCTGGGCGTGTTCAGCATTGCCCGCATCGGCCAGGTGCAGGTCATCTTCCGGGGCCGCTTTGCCGCCGGCCCGCCCCGATTCGCGGCCGGGGCCGAAAGCCTCGCGGTGGACCTGTTCGCCTGGGAGGATATCCCGTGGGGCGAGATCGCATTCCCCTCGGTCCACTGGGCCCTGCACGCATGGCGTCGCGGTGGGCAGACGGCGATCGGCGTCCCGGCGGGCAACCCGCCCGAGGATCCCCGCGGCATGCACTATAGTGAAGCCGCCGCGGCACCCCGGAGCGAACCCTGATGCGGGCGGTTGGCATTGCCATCGTTGCCGCGTTGCTCGCTGCCGCCGCGCCCGTGCCCGACAGCGACCTGCCGATCCCGCCCTTGCCGCCCGAACACCCGCCGATCGATGTGGCGGCACCGGTGCCGAACGCCGATGCGCACGGGCCGGTGGAGCTACCGTCGAACGATCCAAAGGTTGGCGTGGAACTTTACCGGGCCCCGCACTACGACCCAAGCCTGGGCTTCGCGCCGGGATCACGGTTTCAGACCAGCGAGGACCGCAAACCGATCCAGACCCCCGGCATCAGCGTCCGGGTGCCCTGGCCCTGATCCTTTTCGGCCAGGAAAATGCGACGACGGGTGGATTTTCCGCCGCGCGTTAATCATTCGTTGACAACTGCCGAATCATAATCGCCCGAGCGGACGTCTTGATCTTCTGCGTCCGGAAGGGAAGTTTAACGGAATGCGTAAATCCATCCTGGTTCAATCGTCAAACACCGTGAAACCCGCCCGCGCCGTCCGGCTGGCGAATGGCAAGAGTCGCACGATGCCGCAGGACGGCCTGTCGATCACCGCCGCCACCAACAGCCCGCGACTCGACGTGACACATTGGCTTGATGCGGCGCAGACTGGCGGCAGCATCGGTGGCGGGATGGCGCGCGCCGTGGCGGGCGGCGCCCAGGCCACCGCCGTGGGTTCCAGCCAGTTGCCGACGGTCGCGTTGTCCGACGGCACGCGGATCACCTTCGCCGTGGCCGGGTCACCGCAGGAGATGGAACTGGCCTGATCTGCACCCATTGGCCATGCGCGACCGGTCACCCCCCATAACGGGAGAACTGTAGAAGACGCGTTATTATCGCATTATCGTGAAGCTGTTCTGGGCGCCGGGGTCTCGCCTCGGCGCCCAAACCGGTGTTTCCTGATCTTTCGCCGCCCCGCACGTCCCCCGTGCCAAGGCGGCGGTTGCGATAGGGCGTCCCCAGGGTCACGCGATGATACCAGCAACTGTGGAAATCAAGCGTTGGCGCGCGAAGCAGCCGCCGAACCCCGGCCTGCCGGCCCTGGCCAAGGGTCACCACCCCAGTGAGAGCGGCCAGGAGTCTCTCCATCATGATCGCGCGTCGCCGTCCCGCATCGACCCGGGGTGGCCGGTCACGCAACCTGTCTCCGGCGTCTGCGAACAGACCCGGCCAGGCCGCACATGAGGCTGTCGACCCGCCTGATCCTGCTGATTGCCTTCTGTGTGCTGCCGATCCTGGCCGCGCATATTTATACGCAGATCAAGATGCACGCCGAACGGCAGAACCAGGTGGGGCGGCTGGCCCTGCGTCAGGCCGAGTTGGCGAACAGCGACCTGGCCAGCATTCTGGATGCGGCAACCCAGCTCGCCGTCGCCATCGGCCAGTTCCCCGAGGTCGCAGCACCGGGCCCCGCCTGCGACGACCGCCTGAGCGCTTTGCAGCACGGCCTGTCGTCCTACCGGTTTCTGGCCATCGCCGATTCCACCGGCTGGCTGTCCTGTGCGTCGGCCGTGGCACTGACCCAGCCCACCCATGACCGGCCGGCCTGGCTCGCGGATCTTCTCGGCGCATCCGGAACCGTGCCCGGCCATGTCGCGACGGTGCGCGGCATCGATGGCCCCTTCCTGCCGATCGCCGTGCGCATGCCGCCGGCCAACGCGGCAGCGGGGCCGGAACGGTATGTGATTGCCGCCCTCGACCTGCGCTGGCTCAGCCGGCATCTGGAGGAGACCAAACTCGACCCGACCCCGATGCTGGCCGACAGCACGCTGACCCTGACCGACCGCGACGGCACCATCCTGGCGCGTTACCCGGACGGTGCCGCGTGGATTGGCCGGTTCCTTCCCGAGACGCTGAGACCGCTGTTGACCGCTGTGGCGCCCGGGGTCTCGATCATGTCCGACCCCGGCGGCCAGGACCGCATGGTGGCCTACGTCCCGGCGTCGGTGCCGCCGCTCGGCCTGATCGCGATCGAGTCGCTGTCGCTGCCCGACCTGACCGCCGATCTGGAGCAGGCCAGTCTCTGGGACTTGGTGGTGATCGGGGCTGCCGCCTTGTCGGCGCTGGTGCTGGCCTGGCTCGCCGGCCGCCGCTTCATCTACCAGCCGACGGAAGCGCTGATGCAGGCGGCCCAGCGCTGGCGTGACGGCGATCTGACCGCGCGGGCCGCGCCCGGCGACACGGGGTCGGAATTCGCCGCACTGGCGCAGTCCTTCAATGCCATGGCGGCGGGCTTGCAGGCGCGCGATGAGGAACGGCACCTGCAGGCCCAGTTCCTCGAAGCGCAGGTGGCCGAACGCACCCGGGCGCTGTCGGAGACGAACAACCGCTTGCAGGTCGAGATCGCGGAACGGGAAAAGACCGAGGCAGCCCTGCACCAGGCGCAAAAGCTGCAGGCCGTCGGCCAGCTCGCCGGCGGCATCGCGCATGACTTCAACAACATGCTGGCGACCGTGCTGGGCAATCTGGAGCTGATGGAACGGCGGGTCGCCCAGAGCACCGAAAGCTGGTCTCCGGCCGACGCCGAACGCCTGGCGCGGCTGATCGAACGGGCGACGGGGGCGGTGCAACGCGGGTCGCAACTGACCTCGCGGCTGCTGGCGTTTTCCCGGCGCCAGCGACTGTCGGCGCGCCCGACCGACCTGAACAAGCTGGTGACGGAACTGATCACCCTGGCCTCCAGCACCCTGGGCCGGCGGGTGCGGGTCATCCCGGACCTGGCGTCCGACTTGTGGCCGGCGCTGGTCGATCCCAGCCAGGTCGAGGCGGCCATCCTCAATCTGTGCCTGAATGCGCGCGACGCGATGAAGGATGGCGGCCAGCTCACGATCAGCACGGCGAACGAGATCCTGACGGAACGCCACCACGACGACGATCCGCCACCCGGCCGCTATGTCCGGGTCAGCATCGCCGACACCGGCGACGGCATGACGCCGGAGGTCCAGCGGCGCGCCTTCGATCCGTTCTTCACCACCAAAGGGCCAGGCGGATCGGGTCTCGGCCTGAGCCAGGTCTATGGCATGGCGCGTCAACTGGGCGGCACTGTCCATATCGCGAGTGCGCCGGGGCACGGGACCGAAGTGTCGCTGCTGCTGCCGCGGGCTGCCGAGGCCGAGACCTGCGCCAGCGAGGCCGACGCCGCGACGCCCCAGGCGCTTCTGTCACCGGAATGCGTGCTCGTCGTGGATGACGATCTGGCAGTGCGCCAGGTGACCGCCGAAATGCTGCGCGACCTCGGCTGCGATGTGGTTCAGGCGGCGGGTGGGGCGGAGGCCTTGACGCTGCTGGACCGGCTGAGCGAACCGCCGCGGCTGATCCTGCTCGATTATGCCATGCCGGGCATGAACGGCCTGCAACTTGCGCGCCGGCTGCGGGAACGCGGGATCGCCACGCCGATCGCGCTGGTGACCGGATACGCGGAACTCAGCGAGGTCGACGCCAGCGCCAGCGTGCTCGACGGCCTGCTGCGCAAGCCCTTCACGATCCGGGAACTGCAGGTCCTGTTGGACCACCTGCGGGCCCGCCGCACCGAGGCCGCCACCGCTGGTCTGGTGATGCGGGAAGCAGCGGGATCGCCGCATGGATGATGCAGATCAAGGCGGCCCCCGCGCCGGACGCCTAGACACCGCACGGGATCAGCAACGGGAGGCACCGACGATGGCCCTGAAAGATATCCTGGTTCATCTGGACAACGGCACACGGAGTGCGACGAACCTGGCCGCCGCGGCCGGGCTGGCGATCCGCCATGGCGCGCACCTGACCGGCGTCTGCATCATCGACATCCCCAGCACCGAGTATTTCTACGGCGCGACGATGCCCTTCGCCGGCAACGGGCCCGAGCAGATTGTGAGCCAGATGCGGAACGAGGCGATCGCCGCGGCGCGCCCGATCGAGGCGGGGTTCAACGAAGTGCTGCGCGTGCAGGGGTTGGAGGGCGAATGGCGCCTGGTGGAGGGCAACGTGCCGCCCACGCTGGCGCTGCACGCACGCTACGCCGACCTGACCGTGGTCGGGCAACCCAACCCGTACGAACCGCGCGATCATGCCGACCGCGACGCGGTGGTGGTGAACACGCTGATGTCCTCGGGGCGTCCGGTGCTGGTGATCCCCTTCGCGGGCGATTTTCCGGTGATCGGGGAGCATGTGCTGGTGGCCTGGAATGCCAGCCGCGAGGCCACGCGCGCGGTCGCGGATGCGCTGCCATTGCTGTCGCGGGCTCGGGCGGTAACGGTGCTGGCGATCAATCCGCGGCATGGGATCGGTGGGCATGGCGACGTGCCGGCGGCGGATATCGCGTTGCATCTGGCGCGGCACGGTGTGCGGGCGGAGGCGGCGCATACGATTGCCACGGATATTCCGGATGCCGAGGCGCTGCTGTCCTATGCCGCCGATATTGGCGCCGACCTGATCGTGGCGGGGGGGTATGGGCATTCGCGGGCTCGGGAGCTGGTGTTTGGTGGCGTGACCCGGTCGCTGCTGAAGGAAATGACGGTGCCGGTGCTGCTGTCGCATTGATGGCGGGCGGCTGGGGGTCTGGGTCTGGCGGTTGCGGGACGCCGGGCGCGCTGTCACAGGGATTCGGCGGGGCTGGAGAAAGAGTCTGTCCCTGGCGAGCACTTCCGCCCCCCGTCATAGCCGGCCTTGTGCCGGCTATCTGCCGCAGCACCGAGGTGGCACGGAATTTTGGGTGTGCGAACAGGACGGTCGCTCCGCCACGTCCCGTGCGCGGCAGGACGCGCCACCCGCCAGATTTTTTTCGTATAGCCCAGGCTCAATACCGTCTCCGGCATGCTAGAAAACGGGTTGTCCAGGAGGCGCGGCGACCATGGGTAATCTCGCTAGTGTAGCAGGCAAGGTTTGGACCGCCGAAGCGTTTCTTCTGACCGACCAAAGCGAATTCGGCGACGCATGGCGTTACGAACTCGTCGACGGGCGCATTGTCGCTCACGCTGCGCCGACCCCGGCGCACGCCAAGATTGTGGCCGCGCTCACCGGCGCGTTGACCGCCCGGATGGCCGGCAAAGACGGTTGCTTTCCCGAGTCGGGAAGTGGCGCGGCGCCGGAGGATCAGCAACAGGCGAACGCCCGCATTCCCGACGTGATGATCCGGTACCAAGGCTTGCCGCGCGTGCTGTTCGAGGTTTTGTCGCCATCGGAACTCAAGCGGTGGCGCGAACGGGATCGCAAGCGACGGGATGAACAGGACATCGCGGGTGTCGAGGAGATCATCGAAATCTACCAGTCCGAACCAGCGATTCACATCTATCGCCGCGGGCGCGGACACTGGATGTTCGAGCCTGTCGATGGCTTGGAAGCGACGCTTGAACTGCGGAGCGTCGGGCTGAGCATCCCGTTGGCCGAAATCTACCGCTACATCGACTTTGAGCGGGAGCAGGCTGAGCTCTGATTGCTCTGTCGCCGAGGGCGACGTTGCCCCGGGACAGTCGCCATCGTGCAGTGCCAGGCCACCGGCCACCCGCACGCATTCATCGTTGGGGCATCGGGCAGTGAGTTGGAGAGCCGAGCCGGGTCAGTTTCGTGCCTCATGTTGGTCATTGACAGTATTCCGCTGATTTCTCGAAAGCCGCCCTTCGTGGCGTAGAACCGCACAGCCTTCAGGTCCGCGACGCCGGATTCGCTGACAGCGCGTCCCATGTCTGCCCGAATGACGGCGGTGCCGCGGTTGGCTGGGAGGTTGGCGATGGACTGGTCAGGTTGCCCGATCGTGGTCTCGCGTCCGGGATATATCTCCGGAGCGCCGGCGCTGCGCGACGATCCGCGCATGCCGGCTGATCTGGTGGTCGAAAATATGGACCTGGGCGAATCCGCGCAGGACGTGGTTGACAATTACCAGCTTCATACCCCGCCGAGTGACGTGTTCACCTTGTACCAATACGCCACGAGACGACGTGCCCTTAGTCCTGTTCGATAAGAACATACCCCGGGGTATTCGGCCGCATCTGGTGGGCCACACGGTTCGGACAACTGAAGATGAGGGCTGGCCGGGCCTGGAGAACGGCGACCTGCTGTTTGCTGCTGAACAGGCCGGCTTCGAGATCGTGCTGACGGCCGATCGGCGCATCCGCTACCAGCAGAACCTCGCCGGCCGCAGGCTCGCGCTTGTCGTCCTGTCCAGCCCAGCGTGGCCGGTCGTGCAGAAGCACATCCCCGACATCAAGGCAGCCGTAGACGCGGCGACGCCAGGATCATACCAGGAGGTCGATCTGCCGCGCGTTCCGCTGCGGCGTCGTCAGGCGCCGAAGCTGGAGCCATAGCGGGATGGCGGGGTCGGGGGTGACGGCGGCGTGCGGCGCAGAGGCACGGCCGTGACGGCGTTCACGCTGGACTTCGATACGCTGGACAAGCTGGCTGAGCAGGAACCTTGCTGCCTCACCTCGTGGCCGAACGGTGACGCTCGAGGGGATGCCAGCCTGCCCCTTGGCCTCACGGTCGAGGGTGATATTCGTCAATGGCGAATGTCCCTCGCCAGTACCCTCAAGAACTTGTCGCGGGACACTTTCGCGTTCGATCCGAGCTCCCGCCCGCGATGCCAGCGTAGCACGTTGTCCACTGGCACGACAAAGACATCGACTACCGGGAACCCTACT
>Ga0302279_10006395_pt1 | contig 12510 bp, 10 predicted proteins | sample III_Bog_N3_3_FD_194541 | JGI IMG/M metagenome (GOLD analysis project Ga0302279, IMG submission 194541) | Peat permafrost microbial communities from Stordalen Mire near Abisko, Sweden - III_Bog_N3_3 | ecosystem: Environmental > Terrestrial > Soil > Wetlands > Peat | place: Sweden: Abisko...
ATCGCCCGGTTCGTATCGGTAGTATCCGCGGCCGTTCTTCTGTCCGAAGCGTTCGGCGGCCACCATCGCATCCGGAATGTCCGAGACCGCGAACGGCGGCGCGGCGCCCCGCTTGATGCGCTCCGTTTTCGCGCGCCAGCCCACGTCGATGCCCGCGAGATCGGACACCGCGAACGGGCCCATCGCGAACCCGAAGCCTTCGAGCGCGCCGTCGACGCGTGCGGGCGAAGCGCCGGCGAGCACGGCGAACTCCGCCTCACGCTTGTAACCGAGCAGCATCCGGTTGCCCACGAAGCCGTCGCAGTTGCCGACCACCACCGGCACCTTGCCGAGGCGTTCGCCGAGCGCGACCGTCGCGGCGATCGTGGCGCGCGACGTGTCCGCGCCGCGCACGACTTCGAGAAGCTTCATCACGTGCGCGGGGCTGAAGAAGTGCATGCCGATCGTTCGCTCCACGTGCGGAGCCGCGCGCGCGATCTCGTCGACGTCGAGCGTCGACGTATTCGTGGCGAGAAGCGCGTCCGCGCGACAGATCGCGCCGAGCCGGCCGAACACCTCGCGCTTGATCGCCATGTCCTCGAAGACCGCTTCGACCGCGACCTGGACGGGCGCGAGGTCGTCGAACGCGGAGCTCCGCACGATCGACGCCTCGCGCTCGGCGGCCTCCGCCGGCGTAATCTTCCCACGCCGCACCTGCGATGCGTAGTTCGACGCGATGTGGGCGCCGGCGCGAGCGAGGGCGTCGGGTGATGCGTCGGTCAAGCGCACGGCGATTCCCGCGTCCGCGAAGCTCATCGCGATCCCCGCGCCCATCGTTCCCGCGCCGACGACGCCGGCCGTTTTGATTTCGGTCATGGACATGTCGCACGTATTTTGAACCCGGTCGCACCGTCCCCCGGCCGCTGCCTGCCTACCATTCGGTAGGGAAAGCCGGGGGGCGCGCCGGAGGTGCCGGGATGACGTTGCAATGCTACGCGCAGGGGCGCTGGTTCGAGGCGGCTGCCGGGTTCGTCGATCTGGTGAGCGCGATCGACGGGCGCACGCTCGCGCGAGCGTCGAGCGATGGCCTCGACTTCGGCGGCATGGTGCGCTACGCGCGAACGACCGGCGGCCCCGCGCTTCGCGCACTGACCTTCACGCGCCGCGCCGCACTGCTCAAGGACCTCGCCACGTATCTGAACGAGCGCAAAACGCCGCTCTACGCGCTCTCGAACGAGACGGGCGCGACGAAGCGCGACAACTTCGTCGACATCGACGGCGGCATCGGCACGCTGTTCTCCTACGCGTCCAAAGGGCGGCGCGAACTGCCGGATACCAACGCGATCGTTGAGGGCGAACTCGAACCGTTCGGCAAGAACGGTACGTTCGGCGGCCGGCACGTGCTCACGCCGTTGCAAGGTGTCGCTGTCCACGTCAACGCGTACAATTTTCCGTGCTGGGGCATGCTCGAGAAGCTGGCGCCCGCGTTCCTCGCGGGCGTGCCCGCGATCGTGAAGCCCGCGACGGCGACCGCCTATCTCACGCACGCGGTTTTCGAGTTGATGATCGAGTCCGGTCTCTTGCCGGAGGGTTCCGTGCAACTGATCGTCGGCCGCACGGGCGATTTGCTCGATCACCTCACGGGCCAAGACGTGCTGTCGTTCACGGGTTCGCTCGAGGGGTCGCTCCAGTTGCGCAACCATCCGGCCGTGGCGCGCAACGCGGTGCGCTTCGTCGCGGAACGCGATTCGCTCAACGCCGCGGTGCTCGGCGAGGACGCGGCTCCGGGCACGCCCGAGTTCGCGCTCTTCGTTGACGAAGTCGTGCGCGAGATGACGGTCAAGGCCGGCCAGAAGTGCACGGCGATCCGGCGCGCGATCGTGCCGCGCGCCGCGTACGACGCGGCGGCCGCCGCAATTTCCGCGAAGTTGGCGACGATCGTCGTTGGCGATCCGCGCCTGCCGAACGTGCGCATGGGCGCGCTTGCCGGCATGCAGCAGCGCGCCGACGTGCGCGCGAACGTCGCGACGCTGCGGCGCGAAGCCACGCTCCTCTTCGGCGATCCCGAGCACGTGTCTCCCGAGGGCGCGAGCGACGAGACGGGCGCGTTCATGTCGCCCGTGCTGCTCGGCTGCACGCATCCCCTCGCGGCCACCGAGGTGCACCGCATCGAAGCGTTCGGCCCGGTCTGCACGCTCATGGCCTCCGACTCCACGGCCGATTCGATCGAGATCGTCAAACGCGGTGAGGGCAGCCTCGTCGCATCGGTGTTCACCTACGACGCGTCGCTCGCGAACGAACTCGTCTTCGGCATCGCGCCGTATCACGGCCGCGTGATCGTGATCGATCGCGACGACGCCGCGGAATCGACGGGTCACGGTTCGCCGATGCCGCCGCTCGTGCACGGCGGCCCCGGGCGTGCGGGCGGCGGCGAGGAACTCGGCGGCCTGCGCGGCGTGTTCGGCTACCTGCAGCGCACCGCGATCCAAGGATCGCCCGCGCGTTTGGCGGCGCTCACCGGGACGTGGACGCCCGGTGCGGGCGAGACGGCGCGTCCGCGCCATCCGTTCCGCTATACGTTCGACGAGCTCGCGATCGGTGACACGCTACACACCGCCGCGCGCACGGTCGAACTCGCGGACATCGAGCACTTCGCGGAGTTCACGGGCGACACGTTCTACGCGCACATGGACGAGGCGGCCGCCAAAGCGAACCCGTTCTTTCCGGGTCGCGTCGCGCACGGGTACCTGCTGCTCTCGTTTGCGGCCGGACTCTTCGTGGATCCGGCGCCCGGTCCGGTGCTCGCGAATTACGGTCTCGATTCGCTGCGCTTCACGAAGCCGGTGTCACCGGGCGACGCGATCGCCGTGCGCTTGACCGTGAAGAGCAAATCCCCGCGCGATGCGAGCTACGGCGAAGTGCGTTGGAGCGTGGCCCTGACGAACCAGCACGGCGACACGGTCGCCACCTACGATCTGCTGACGATGAACGCGCGCGCGAGCGCGCTCGCGGCAACGGGCGCGGCGAGCGTGGCGGAGGCGGTCCGGTGACGCGCGCGGCGGAAGCGCCGCTCGATGCGATCGAAACGGCGAGCCGCGACGAACTGGCCGCGCTGCAACTCGAACGCATGCGCTGGTCGCTGCGCCACGCGTACGACAACGTGCCGCACTACCGGCAGAGTTTCGACTCGCACGGGGCGCACCCGGACGATCTGCACGAACTCGGCGACCTCGCGAAGTTTCCGTTCGTCACGAAGGCCGCGTACCGCGACAACTATCCGTTCGGTCTGTGCGCCGTCCCGCGCGAACGCATCGCCCGCCTGCACGCTTCGAGCGGCACCACCGGCAAGCCGACGGTCGTAGCGTACACGAAGCGCGACATCGAGACGTGGGCCGACGTGGTCGCGCGTTCAATTCGTGCTGCCGGCGGACGGCCCGGGGATCTCGTCCACGTGGCGTACGGCTACGGCCTCTTCACCGGCGGCCTCGGCGCGCATTACGGTGCCGAACGTTTGGGTTGCACGGTGATTCCGATGTCGGGCGGTCAAACCGAAAAACAGGTGCAGTTGATCGCCGACTTCGCGCCGCGCGTGATCATGGTGACGCCGAGCTACATGCTCGCGCTGCTCGACGAGATGGAACGACAGGGGTTCGAGGCGCGGGCGAGCAGCCTCGAGATCGGGATCTTCGGCGCCGAGCCGTGGACCGAAGAGATGCGGGGGCGCCTCGAAGCGCGCGCGGGCATCGACGCCGTCGACATCTACGGACTCTCCGAAGTGATCGGGCCGGGCGTCGCGCAGGAGTGCGTCGAGACCAAGGACGGCCTCCACATTTGGGAAGATCATTTCTTTCCCGAGATCGTGGATCCCGAGACTGGCGCGGTGTTACCCGACGGCGAGCGCGGCGAGCTCGTGCTCACGTCGCTGACCAAAGAAGCGATGCCCGTCGTCCGCTATCGGACGCGCGACCTCACGCGTCTGCTCCCCGGCACGGCGCGCACGATGCGCCGCATCGAGAAAATCACGGGCCGCAGCGACGACATGCTGATCGTGCGCGGGGTGAACGTGTTTCCGACGCAGATCGAGGAACTGATCCTGCGCGACCCGCGGCTCGCGCCCCAATATCAGATCGAGCTGAGCCGCTCGGGCGCGCTCGATGAAATGAAGGTCGTCGTCGAAGCGGGCATCGGCGTGAGCGATACCGGCGATGCGCCGGCGCTCTTGCGCGAGCGCATCAAAACGTTCGTCGGCGTGAGCACCACGATCGAACTCGCACCCGCCGGAACGATTCCCGCCTCTCAAGGCAAAGCGAAGCACGTCTTCGACAACCGCGCGCTGGCCTAAGCGAGTGTTCGAGCGGATGTTTGTGCTACGCCGGCGCCGTCATTGGCACTCCGCTCGACGCGCGCGCCGCATAGGCCGCGTAGTCCGCGAGGATTTTCGGCCAGCCGTTCTCGGAGTCCATCTCCGTTCGCAGGCGCTCGCACCCGTCGCCGTGGCGCTCGAACTCGCGATGTTCGAGCGTGACCCGCGTGCCCGCGCCTTCGGGGTGGAAGCGCACCTCGACGTCGCTCGCTTTCTCCGGATCCGGCTCGGGACGGTTCGAGGGTCCGAGTTGCCAGAGCAGGCCGAGCCGATGCGGCGGTTCCCAGGCGATGACCCGGCCCCAATCGCAGCGGAACCCGTGAGGCCCGAGTTCGTAGCAGTGTCCGTCGCCGTGCGGCTCGATCGTCACCGAGACCAAGACGTCCTTGCTGAACGTGTAGTCGCGCGGCCACCACTGCGAGAGATCGACGAAGCTGTCGAACGCGGCGTCGAGCGACAGAGGGACGGTGAGCGTGTGGATCATCGGCGACTTCCCCGCTTTCTCTTCTCAACATACCACGCGAACCGGAGTTCAAGCCCATGACCACGACCGAAGGCTTCGTTGAATTTCGTGGCGCCCGCACCTGGTACCGCAGCGTGGGCGCCGCCGCGACGGACGCTCGCTTGCCGATTCTGATCTTGCACGGCGGACCCGGTGCCACGCATCAGTATCTCGCGCCGCTCGAATCGCTCGCGCGCGGCGGGCGCCGCGTGATCTTCTACGATCAGATCGGCTGCGGACGGTCGGGCGGCCCGCGCGACGATCCGGATTTTTACGATGCGCGCCTCTTCGTCGACGAGTTGCAAGCGGTACGCGACGCGCTCGGCCTCGAACGCGTGCATCTGCTCGGACAATCGTGGGGCGGGATGCTTGCGATGCAGTACGCGCTCGACGATCCGGCGGGGCTCGCCTCGATCGTCGTCGCCGATTCGCCCGCCGACATGCGGCACTGGGTCGCGGAGGCGAACCGGTTGCGCGCGGATCTCCCGGCCGACGTCGCCGCGACGTTGACCGCGCACGAGACGGCGGGAACCACAACCGACCCCGCGTACGCCGCTGCCGTCGAGGTGTTCTACCGGCGTCACGTTTGCCGGCTCGCCGAGTGGCCCGAACCGTTCCTGCGCTCGATCGACGCGATGACGAACGACGGGTTCGTCTACAACGTGATGAACGGTCCGAGCGAATTTCACGTGGTCGGAAAACTCAAGGACTGGACCATCCGCGACCGCCTGCACGAGATCCGGGTGCCGGCGCTCCTGCTTTCCGGCGCGCACGACGAAGCGACCCCCGCGATCGTGGGCGAGGTCGCTGAGCGGATCCCGAACGCGGCCTGGATCCTCTTCGAGCAGAGTTCGCACACGCCGCATCTCGAGGAGCCGGCCGCCTTCGAAGCGGCCGTCAACGGCTTCCTCGCCGGCGTCGAGGCGGAAATGTTCCGCCCGAGCCGCTGACGAATGCAAATTTCATCCGTCCGTCTTCCGTCAATCGAACGAGGCAACACGCGATGTCGATTCTGCACAGCCCCGAAGTGAGCGAGCTCCAAGACCGCGTGCGCGCGTTCGTGCGCGACGTCGTCGAGCCCGGCGAGCGCACGTATTGGGAGCAGCACGAGGCGGCATCGAACCGTTGGTCCGTTCCGCCCGTGCTCGACGAGCTCAAGGCGAAAGCGCGCGCGGCCGGTCTCTGGAACCTGTTCCTACCGGAGAGCGAGTACGGGGCCGGCCTCAGCAATCGCGCCTACGCGCCGCTCTGCGAGATCATGGGACGCACGGCGCTCGGTCCGGAAATTTTCAACTGTTCCGCCCCCGACACGGGCAACATGGAAGTGCTCGTTCGCTACGGCACGCCCGAACAACGGAAGCGTTGGCTCGAACCGTTGCTCGCGGGCGAGATTCGCTCGGCCTTCGCGATGACGGAGCCCGACGTCGCGTCGTCGGATGCGACCAACATCAGCGCGCGCATCGAGCGCGACGGCGACGAGTACGTGATCAACGGCCGGAAGTGGTGGACCTCGGGCGCGATGGATCCGCGCTGCAAGATCTTGATCTTCATGGGCAAGACGGACCCGAGCGCGCCGAAGCATCTCCAGCAGTCGATGGTGCTCGTGCCGATCGATACGCCGGGCGTCACCGTCGTCCGGCCGCTCTCGGTGTTCGGGTACGACGACGCGCCCCACGGTCACGCCGAGATGCGCTTCGAGAACGTGCGCGTGCCCGTCGAGAACATCTTGCTCGGCGAGGGGCGCGGTTTCGAGATCGCGCAGGGCCGCCTCGGGCCGGGCCGCATCCACCACTGCATGCGTTCGATCGGAGCGGCCGAACGCGCGCTCGAAGCGATGTGCGAGCGCGTCACGCAGCGCACGGCGTTCGGTAAGAAAATCTCGGAGCAGGGTGTGGTGCGCGAATGGATCGCGGACTCGCGGATCGAGATCGATCAGGCGCGGCTCCTCACCTTGCACGCGGCCGAGATGATGGATCGACTCGGCAACAAAGCGGCCCGCGCGGAGATCGCGATGATCAAGGTCGTGGCGCCGAACGTTGCGCTCCGCGTGATCGATCGCGCGATCCAGAGCTTCGGCGGCGCCGGCGTCTCGCAGGACCCCGGGCTCGCGAAGCTGTGGGCCGGCCAACGCACGCTACGCCTGGCCGACGGCCCCGACGAAGTGCACCGCGCGAGCATCGCCAAGATGGAGCTCGCGAAAGCGGCGCCGAAATCGAACGGAACTCACGCCAACGGGAGCGCGAACTAAGTGAACAAACACCTCGCCGCGGCGAGCGCGGCGACCATCGCGTTCGTCGCCGCGCTTGCGGTCGCGAACGCGGCCGATCCGATCGCCGCGGGAACGCCGATCAGCGGCCGGCTCGCCGGCGAACTCGATACGAGCAAAGCCAACGTGGGCGATGGATTTTCGCTCGCGGTGACGCGTCCGTTTCCGAACGACGACATCTCGTACAGCGGCGCCTACGTGCGTGGCCACGTGGCGCGCGTGATCCGCGCGGGCCAAGGTCGCAAACCCGAACTCGATCTCGCCTTCGACAGCATCACGCTAGCCGATGGCGAGAGCGCCCCGCTCTCGGGCCACGTGCTCGACGTCACGCCGAAGAAGAAGACGTCGGTTCCGCAGCAGGCCGCGGGCGCCGGCGTCGGCATGATCGTGGGCAACATCATCGGCAAGTCGATCTTCCATACCGGCCTCGGCGGCTTGGCGGGTGCCGCGGGCGGTTTTACGTACGCGAACAACCTCAAATCGAACTTCGTGTTGCCCGCGGATTCGCTCGTCGAACTGCAGACGGACGCCGAGGTCCCGCGCCCGCAGGCGCGCCGCTAACGCTCCGCCGGCGTCAGGAACCCGCGCGCCAGAGGCTCTTCGTCGTCGCGTAGAGCGCGATGTCGCGGAAGCGGCCGTGTAAGAGGTACGCTTCTGCGAGCACGCCTTCGAACGCGAAGCCGAGACGTTCCGGCACGGCGCGCGAACGCACGTTGTCCACGACACAGCGAATCTCGAGGCGGTGCAGGTCGAGGTGCGCGAGCGCGTGCGTGACGAGCGCCGCCGCAGCGCGCGTCACGAGCCCCCGCCCGCGCGCTTCGGGCGAGAGCCAGTAACCGATCTGCGCGCTCCGGCTGCCCCAGTCGAGGCTGTGCAGCCCGATCGAACCGACGATGGCGTCGTTCGAGCGTAGCGCGTAGTCGAACGCCGCGTGGCTCGCGAATTGCGCTTCGGCGAATTGCGCGTAGCGCCGCACGTCCGCGAGCGTCCGCGTCGTGTCGGTCCACGTGAGCCATTCGCGCAGGGCTTCGCGGTGGCGCTCCATCAGCGCGTACATCTCCGGTGCGTCGGCCGGATGGCGCGGAACGAGCGCGAGCCCCGCCTCGACGGCGAGCGCGCCGCGCGTTCTCATCGGGCGACGCCTTCGCGCTCGAGCATCGCGCCGTAGATGCGCTCCACGTCCGCGAGCGTGTCGATCTCGCTCGCGCTCTTGTCGGGCCGCAAGCGAACGATCCGCGGGAAGCGCAGTGAGAATCCGCTCGGGTGGAGCGCGCTCTTCTGGATCACGTCGAAGGCCACTTCGATGACGATCTCGGGCGCGACTGCAAGCGTGCGGTGCGACGACTCGATGCGGTGTTCGAGAAACCACGGCGTCAGCGCGGCGATCTCCGCGTCCGTGAGTCCGGAATAGGCCTTGCCGATCGTCAGGAGCTCGTGCTCGGCGGCCGATCGGCGCACCGCGAACGTGTAGTCGGACAGCACGGATTTGCGTTTCCCGTGACCCCACTCGACCGCGACCACGACGACGTCGAGCGTGGAGAGTTCGCGCTTGAGCTTGAGCCACCACTTTCCGCGCCGGCCGGGCGCGTAGGGAGCGTCGGTTCGCTTGAGCATCAAACCTTCGTTGCCGCGCGCGCGGGCCGCATCGAAGAGCGCGGCGATCGTTTCGGGCGCCGCGCCCGTTTCGAGCACGTGCCAGGGGGCGAGCGCGAGGGCATCCGCGCTTGCGACGAACGCCGATACCTCCGCGCGCCGCTCCACGAGCGGTTCGTCCAGCAGAAAACGGTCGCCGGCCGCGAGCAGATCGAACGCGACGAACTGCGCGGGAATCTCGCGCTGCAGCTCGAGATCGGGATCGATGCGCTGCAAGCGGGTTTGCAAGTAGCGAAACGGCAGCACCGCGTCGCCCCGGCGCGCCACGATCTCGCCGTCGAAGATCGCATCGTGTGGGCACGCCGCGAGGGCGGCGGTCACTTCGGGGAACGCACGCGAGATGTCGTTGAACGTACGCGAAAAGAGGCGTGCGACGCCGCCGCGAACGTGCGCTTGCGCGCGGATGCCGTCGTATTTGTCCTCCACGAGCCACGTGCCGGATGCGAGTTCCCGATACGACGACCCGAACGCGAGCGGGGTGGCGAGCATGAAGCCGATCGGCGCTCCGTAGCGGATCGCGATCGTGTCGAGTACGTCCGCTCTTGCCGCGAGCGCGAGGGCGCCCACGTCGCCCGCCGCCATGGCGGCGCGGCGCACGAGCGCGGGATCGCGCGCGAACGCGGTCGCGATCGCGTCGAGCACGAGGCCTTCGCGCAAGCCGATCCGCAGATCTCCGGTCAAGATCTTCGTGGCATACGCGACCTCGCGCGGCGTGCGACACGCGCGGAAGATCCGTTCGCACGTCGCCTCGCGCCGCTTGCCGGCCGACTTCCCCGACGCGGACGCGAGTTCGTCGAGGATTTCCGCAAGCGCCGCCGGCGTCAGCCGTTCGTCGAACAGTCCGGGCGCGGCCGGTTCGCGGGCGACGCGCGCGAGCGCCTCGCCGAGATCGCCCGTCTCGCGATACGCGGCGGAGATCGACGCGGCGCCCACACCCCAGGTTCGCTCGGCTGCGGCGACGAGCGTGCGACCGCCGATCGCGATCTTACGATCGTCGTGCGCCGCGAGCGGACGGCCCGTCAGGAAGCGCGCGGCGGCCTGGAGATCGGCATCGTCGAGCCCGCGCAAATAAACGGCGAGCCGCTCGACCTTCGCGTTCTTGGCGGAGAGCGACGCGATCGCATCACACGCTTGGGCAAATTGTCTCAATTTCTAAGCATAGGCTTACTGCCGGCTTCACCCTTCGACAGGCTCAGGGTGACAAAGCGGGATTGCCTCCCCTGTCATGCTGAGCCTGTCGAAGCGTGAGCCTGTCGAAGCGTGAGCCTGTCGAAGCATGGGCTGCTCGAAGCATGGGCAGCTCGAGGCGCGCGAGAATTTTAGAATAGCGCGAGTTGCACGTTTGCTTCCAGATATTCTGCGTCGATTCCGAGTTTGCGGAGGCGGTGCGTGAAATCGCGCCAGCCGTGGTTGAGTAGCACCTTGCGCGGCTGCGCTAGTTCCACGTAACGCAGGAGCGATGGGAAATCCGCGTGATCCGAGAGCGGAAATCCGACATCGGTTCCACGCGCGAAGTTCGCTCCTTTGGCGACGACCCAGCCGGTGAGCGCGGCCGTGCGTACGGCGCGACCGCGGACGGCGACGGGCAGCGCCTTCCCCGAGGGCGGCCAGAGCAGCGCGCGCGTGCCGTCGAACGTCTTGACGTCGTAGCTTTCGAACGGCGGCAGCGTCACGCCCGCGTCCGTGTAGACCGCGGCCATCGAGGCGATCGCGCCGTGCGCGCAGAGCGGCACGCCGCCCGCGCCGAGGATGGCCATCGCCTCTTGCGCCTTTCCGAGCGAGTAGGCGTAGAAGATCGGTACGGCACCATCCTCGAGCGCTTTGCGCGCCCACGCGACCATCGCTGCGGCGATCTCGGCGCGCGGCGGGAAGACGTACTGCGGTCGCCCGTACGTGCACTCCATCAGAAGGGTGTCGCAGCGCTTGACCTCCGGCGGTTCCGCCGTGTACGACGGTTCGAGCTTGAAATCGCCGGTATAGACGAAGCGACCGCGCTCCCCCTCGATCAGCAGTTGCGAACTACCGAGCACGTGGCCCGCGGAAAAGAGCGTCAGTTCGTGGTCGCCCACGCGCCAGGGCGCGTTGAACGCATGGGTTTCGTACACGACCTCGCGCCGCTCCGGTTCGCCGAAGAGGGAGCGTGGCTTGGCCGCGCGCCGGCCCAAGCGCAGGCGGCAGACTCGCGCGTTGTTCGTGGAGGTGACGATCGTGTCGTGGGCCCGCGCGTGGTCCGCGTGCCCGTGCGAAACGTAGCAGCGCGAGCGAGGCCGCATCGAATCGATCCACAGATCGAGATCGGCCACATAAAGTGTCTTTTCCGCTAAAGAAAACATGTGCTCGCCATGGGAGGGAACGCACGTTCGATGACACCCGGTGCACCCCTTGCGCGGCGCGCGCGGTTACCTACCGTATGGCACGCATTTACGACAACATCGCCGATACGTTCGGCAACACGCCGCTCGTCAAGATTCCGCGCCTCAACAAGGGGCTGCCGGGCACGGTGCTCGTGAAGTTGGAGTCCGCGAATCCGGCCGGCAGCGTCAAGGACCGGATCGGCGTCGCGATGATCGAGGCGGCGGAGCGCGACGGGCGCCTGCGGCCGGACACCGTGATCGTCGAGCCGACGAGCGGGAACACCGGCATCGCGCTCGCGTTCGTGGCGGCCGCCAAAGGCTATCCGATCGTGCTGACGATGCCGGACACGATGACGATCGAGCGCCGCAACCTGCTCAAGGCCTACGGCGCGCAACTCGTGCTGACGCCCGGAGCCAACGGCATGCCGGGCGCGATCGCCAAAGCGAAGGAGATTCGCGACTCGAACCCCGGCAAATACTTCATGCCGCAGCAGTTCGAGAACCCGGCGAACCCCGAGATCCACCGCCGCACGACGGCCGAGGAGATCTGGCGCGATACCGACGGGGCGGTCGACGTCTTCGTCGCGATGGTCGGAACCGGCGGCACGATCACGGGCGTCGGCGAGGTCCTCAAGGCGCGCAAGCCGGGCGTGCACATCGTGGCGGGCGAACCCGATGCGTCCCCCGTGCTCTCCGGCGGCCAGCCCGGCAAACACAAGATCCAGGGCACCGGTACCGGCTTCATCCCGGCCGTGCTCGACGTGAAGGTCTACGATGAAGTGATCCGCGTGACCGACGACGATGCGGTCGCGATGGCCCGGCGCCTCGCGCGTGAAGAGGGCATCCTGGTCGGCATCTCCGCGGGGGCCAACATCTGGGCTGCGCTGCAAATCGCCGCGCGCCCCGAGATGGCCGGCAAGACGATCGTGACGATCGGCTGCGATACGGGCGAACGCTATCTCTCGAACCCCGTTTTCGCCGAACAGGACGCGAACGTCGTCGAACCCGCCCTCGTCTGAGAATCCTCCGAGCGGGGCACTGAGCAGACCATGACGCCGCCGCAAGGCGGCGTCTCTTTGTGTTGAGAACCCTTGCCGGTCTGAATCCAGGAGAATCGATGCCCGTTCCCCTTCAATCCATCGCGCGGAGCGGCGCGGCCGTCGCCGCGCTCTTCGGGCTGCTCGCGGAGACGTCGCCGCCGGCGGCTCCCACGGCGACGCCGCTCGCAGCGGACGCTTCGGTCACGCGGGCGACGCTCGACAACGGTCTGCGCGTGGTGATCGTGCGCGACCCGCTCGCGCCCGTCGTGACCGTGTACGAAAACTATATGGTCGGCGCAGACGAGACGCCGCCGGATTTCCCCGGCATGGCGCACGCCCAGGAGCACATGGCG
>Ga0302279_10006397_pt1 | contig 12508 bp, 10 predicted proteins | sample III_Bog_N3_3_FD_194541 | JGI IMG/M metagenome (GOLD analysis project Ga0302279, IMG submission 194541) | Peat permafrost microbial communities from Stordalen Mire near Abisko, Sweden - III_Bog_N3_3 | ecosystem: Environmental > Terrestrial > Soil > Wetlands > Peat | place: Sweden: Abisko...
CACCGGGCCCACCGACGAGGACCCGCGGTGGACCTTCACGCCCCAACCGGCCTTCGGCCAGGAGCCCGACCTCGGACTCGACCGGACCGACAACCGGGACCGGCCCGAGCCCGTGCCCCGGACCTGAAGGGCGGCGCCGGGGGCCGGGGAACGGGGGACGGTGGGCCAGGGGACGGAGGGCCGGGGGGCCGCTTACAGTTCGCCAGCTTCAGTCAGCCGGTCCCGGACGAACTCGATGGTGGCCGCCGTGCCCGTTCCGAGCTCCGTCCAAGGGTTCCACCCCAGCTGGATCCTGGCACGGGTCGGATCGAGGCAGTTCCGCGCCAGCTCACCGACCCTCAACGCCTTGAACTCCGGTTCGACCTGAGCGCCGGCCTGGGTGGCCATCTCCCGAAACAGGGTGTTCACCGAGGTCTCCTGACCTGTGCCGATGTTGCACACGAGCCCACCACCTTTGGTGGCCGCCCGCACGAATCCGTCGACCACATCGTCGACGTACACGAAGTCACGGGTCTGCTCGCCGTCGCCGAAGATGGTGATCGCCTCACCGCGTAGGAGGCGCTCGGCGAAGATGGCCACCACGCCGGCCTCACCGTGGGGGTCCTGACGAGGTCCGTACACGTTGGCCAACGCCAGGGCGGCGAACTCGAGTGAGTGCAGCTCCCGATAGGCGAGCAGGTAGTCGAGGGCGGCCTTCTTCGACACCCCGTACGGCGACAGCGGGTGCTGCGGGAGCGACTCCTTCAGGGGCAATTCCGACACGTCGGGCTCCCCGTACAGGGTCCCCCCACTGGCGGCAAACACCACCCGCTGGGCACCGGCCGCACGGGCACCCTCGAGGATCCGGAGGGTCCCGATGAGGTTGACATCGGCATCGAACACCGGGTCCGCCACCGACCTGCGGACGTCGGCCTGGGCGGCCAGGTGGAAGATGACGTCCGGCGCCTGCCGCGCAATGAGTTCGACGACCTCCGGCGATCGGATGTCGAGCCGGTGGAAGGACAGGTTGTTGTCGGCCGACGCCCGGGCTGCGGCCAGATTGGAGAGTGATCCCGTCGACAGGTCGTCGATCACGTCCACCAGGTGACCTTCGGCGAGCAGACGGTCGACCAGGGTCGATCCGATGAACCCTGCGCCACCGGTCACCAGTGCCCGCACCGTCAGTTCCCCCCCGGGTAGCGCTGACCGTCGAGCGTGGTCCCCGACGCGATGATCGAGTCGGCGCCGATGACGGAGATCCCGGTGATGACGCAGCGCTGCCCGACCGTTGCGCCGGGCCCGACGATCGAGTGGTCGACGCTGGCGCGTGCCGCCACACGTGCCCCCGGCAGAAGCACCGAGTCCGACACGGTGGCGCCCTCCTCGACGACGGCACCGGCACCGATCACCGAATCGGTCACGGTCGCGTTCCGGGCGATCGACGAGCCACGTCCCAGGAGCGACCGGGTGGTCGACCCCGGGGCGGCGTCGACCTCGCCGATCGTCCAGACACCCGCGCCGAGCTCGGGGTCGGCGACGGCGTCCGGTGCCGGAGGCGAGGACCTCCGACCGCTCAGCAGATCGCGGTGGGCGCGCAGGTAGGCGTCGGGCGTCCCGGTGTCGAGCCAGTAGGCGTCGGAGCCACGGGCGTAGAGCGTCCCGTCGCCGACCATCGCCGGAAACGTCTCCCGCTCGATCGACACCCGCACATCCGGGGCGATCCGGTCCAGGACCGACGGCTCCAGGATGTAGATGCCGGCGTTGATGAGGTTCGTCGGCGCCTCGTCCCGGGGCGGCTTCTCGATGAAGGCGGTGACCTTGCCGTCCGGGTCCGTGGGGACTACTCCGAAGCTGCTCGGGTCGTCCACCGGCGTGAGGCCGATCGTGCCTTCGGCACCCCGGTCCCGGTGGAACTCGACCAGGCCGCTGATGTCGAAGTCGGTCAGCACGTCACCGTTCAGGACCACGAAGGTGTCGTCGATCCCACCGAACGTCGCTGCGAACCGGATGGCGCCGGCGGTGTCCAGCGGGCTCGGCTCCACGGCATAGGTCGACCGGACGCCGGCGATGACCCCGTCGGGGTAGGCGTCGCTGAACGCGTCCGGCCGGTAGCCGAGCGAGAGCACGGCCTCATCGATCCCGTGGGAGGCGAGGTGGCCCAGCACCCGCTCGATCATGGTCTGCTCCACGATCGGGAGCATCTGCTTCGGGGCCGTCAGCGTCAGGGGCCGGAGACGGGTTCCCTCGCCGCCCACCAGGACGACGGCCCTCACCCGTTCGTTCCGCCGGGCTTCGTCGTGGAGGTCGTCCCCGCAGCGGTCGTCGCCGTGGTACCCGCAGGCACGGAGGTCGACGTCGGAGTGGTGGCCGGGGTCAACGTCGGGGCGGTCGTCGGAGTCGTCGGACCGGCCTGGTCGGCGGTGATCAGATTGGTAATGACCGAAGCCGGGGGCTTGGGCACCGACGAGTTGGCCGGGATGAAGGCCATGGTGACGAGCTGCCCGTTCTGGAAGAGCAGGTTCTGCGGGTCACCCGGGGTCTCGGCTCCGTGCTTGGAGGTGAAGTTGGGCCAGCTGTAGACGATCACGACCCCGGGCTTGCCCGAATCAGGTGTCCCCTTGGGGCACACTTCGCCGTTCACATAGGCCGGCTTGCCCGGATACTGCAAGGTCGAGTTGGTGAGTTCCAGGCCCTTGTAGTTGGACACGAACTTGCCCAATGTGGCGTTCGAGCCCGACTCCGAACTGTTCTTGGGGGCGATGGTCACCACGCCGTTCCCGTTGGCGGTGAGGCCGGTCTTCGACTTGTTGGTGCTGGCCGGGAGGTTGGGCTGGACGGTGCCGCAGATGTCGACGGCCAGGCCCGCGTACCAGGTCTGCGACGTGGTCGGCGGACCTGCGGACGAGGTCGACCGGTGGGTGAGCTGATACCGGCTGATCCCGATCAGCGCCAGCCCGACGATGATGATCACCGCAAGGGCGGCATAGAAATTGACGGGCATCTGCCCGCGATAGGTCCGTCCGCCACCCGTGGTCGCGGCGCGCTGCACCCATTTGCCTGTCGAGTTGTTGGCCATGATCGTCCGACACCCTACAACGTCCGCCCGGGGCCACCGGCAGCGGGTCGGTAGCCCGGCCGCCAGCCCCGAGGCCGGAGCTCGACCCCCACGGGGCGGCTCACGTGCCGTTCCTCCGGCTCACCGGCCGATCGCCGTCACCGCCCGAGATCCCCCGCCCCGCCCGGAACCCCGGTTACGGCCCGGTGACACCTCTGACGATCGGATGGGCCCCGTTCACGACCTCGTCACCCGGGCCACACAGGCCAGGGCGGCACGCACGCCGATCCCGACGGCCACCAACGGGAGCAGCGCCTGGCGCCACCCCGTCGAGGATCGGGACGCGAACCGGAGCAGCGACCGGTGGTGCTCGAGGATCATCCGGTAGGGATGGTGGTCCGTGGCGCGGCCCTGGAGGTGCGTGACCTCGGCCCCCGGCGCGTAGGCGACCAGCCATCCGGCCTTCCCGAGGCGCCAGCACAGGTCCACGTCCTCGGCGTACATGAAGTACGACTCGTCGAACCCGCCCACCGACTCGAATGCGGCCCGGCGCACCAGGAAGCACGCCCCGGAGACCCAGTCGACCGGCCGGACCTCCGCAGCGGCACCGTCGAGCTCGCTGCGCTGGTAGTTCCGGGTGAACCGGTTGTGCGGCGCGAACAGTCCGAGCAGGGCGTGACCGGCGGCATCGATCATGGAGGGGAACCGGCGGGCCGACGGGTAGCGGTCTCCCTCCGGGGTGCGGACCAGGGGTCCGACCAGGGCGATCCTTGGATCCGACCCGAGCGCCGCCGCCAGTTCGCCGACCGCTCCCGATGGCACCTCGAGGTCGGGATTGCAGACCAGTACCAGTGGGGACGAGGTGGCGGCCACCCCCCGGTTGACGGCGGCCCCGTACCCGAGGTTGCCGCCCGGGGACACGGTCTCGAGTCCGGGGACGGCCGCTACCGCAGCAGCCAGCGAACCGTCGGCGGAACCGTTGTCGACGGCAACCAATTCGTGGAGGCCGGCGGCCCGGAGGTCGGCGACGCACCGGGCCAGGTCGGGACCGGACTCGTAGTTGACCACGACGCCGGCCGTCCGCGCCGCAGCCGAGCCGTCCCGGTCCCCGGCCAACTCTGCCGTCTCCGCCACCGCGCCGTCGGCGCCCGAGGTCACGGCGTCACGGCTCGATCCGCACGAACCGGTACTTGATCAGGGCACGCAGCGCACCGATACCGTCGCGCCAGGTGATCTTCTTCCCCTCGCTGAGCTCCCGGCCGGCATAGGAGATCGGGACCTCGTAGATGCGGAAGCCGCGCCGCAGGACCTTCGCGGTGATCTCCGGCTCGAAGTCGAATTTGTCCGACTCGATGGTGAGTCCCTCGAGCACCTGGCGGTCGAAGAGCTTGTAGCACGTCTCCATGTCGGACATCGTCGACGAGTAGAGGACATTGGTCACGAGTGACAGGAACCGGTTGCCGATCCAGTGGAGGGGCAACATGTTCATCCGCTCGCCGGTGAACCGGCTGCCGTAGACGACACGTGCCTTCCCCCTCAGGATCGGCTCGAGCAGTTTCGGCCAGTCCCGGGGGTCGTACTCGAGGTCGGCGTCCTGGACGAGGAGCAGGTCACCGCGGGCGATCGACATCCCGGTGCGGATCGCCGCACCCTTGCCCTTGTTGACCGGGTGGGTCAATACGCGGACACTGGAGTCGGCGAGTGCGGCGAGCACCTTGTCCGTCCCGTCGGAAGACCCGTCGTCCACCGCGATGATCTCGATGTCGATCGGCAGCTCGACGGCCCGGATCCGACGGATGATCTCCGCCACCGTGACCCGCTCGTTGTACACGGGGACGATCACGGACAGCAGTCGGTAGTCACGCGCTCCCGGTCCCGATGCCCAGTCGGACCCCGATCCGTTCGCCCCCGTCCCGTCGACCTCAGCCATGATCCCGCGCTCCTCGCTCGTCCCCGGTTGTCGGGAGGTAGCCATTGTCCATCATCGATCCGGTGCGACCGGACGCCTGCCCCGTCCGGGTGGAGGCGGGCTGTCCGACGATCATGCGACCGGTCCCCAGTCGCCCAGGCCGGACTCCTCGGCCAGGGAGGCGGCCGTGCGGGCCAGACCGTCCTCGAGGCTGGTTGTCGGCTCCCATCCCAGCTCGGCCCGGGCGACGGTGATGTCGGGGCGGCGCCGGGTCGGGTCGTCGGTCGGCAGCGCCCGGTGCTCGATCGTGGAGGACGATCCGAGCAGCTCGATCACGGTCCGGGCGAGCTGCAGGACGGTGTACTCGTCCGGATTGCCGATGTTGACCGGTCCGGTGAGGTCGGCGTCGAACAGGGCGAGCAGGCCGCGCACCTCGTCCTCGACGTAGCAGAGGCTGCGGGACTGGCTGCCGTCCCCGTAGACGGTCAGGGACTCACCCCTCATGGCCTGGAGCAGGAAATTGGAGACCACCCGCCCGTCGTCGGGGCGGAGGCGGGGGCCGTAGGTGTTGAAGATGCGAGCGATGGCCACGTCGGTGCCGAGCGTGCGGTGGTGGGCCATGGTCAGCGCTTCCGAAAACCGCTTGGCTTCGTCGTAGACGCTCCGGGGCCCCACGGGGTTGACATGGCCCCAGTAGGTCTCGGCCTGCGGGTGCACGTCGGGGTCGCCGTAGACCTCGCTGGTGGAGGCCATGAGGAACCGGGCACCGTGATCCGCTGCGAGTTCCAGTCCGAGACGCGTGCCTTCACTCCCGGCTGCCAGCGTCTCGAGCGGTCGTGCGAGGTAGTCGGGGGGCGACGCCGGGCTCGCCAGGTTGAAGACGCCGGTGACATCGCCGTCCACGGGGATCCCCGTGGAGATGTCGGCCTCCACCAGCTCGAACCCGGCGTGACCGAGGAGATGTGCCACGTTGCCCCGCCGACCCGTGGAGAAGTCGTCGACGCAGACGACGGCGTCGCCCCGCGCCAGCAGCTGGTCGCACAGGTGCGACCCAAGGAATCCTGAGCCGCCGAGGACCACGACCCGTCCGCTCATCGGCGACCGATCCCCACGTAGGAGAACCCGAGGCGCCGGACCTGCGCAGGATCGAGGAGGTTCCGGGCGTCGACGATCACGGGCTCGGCGAGCGCCTCGCGCACCTTGGTGAAGTCCAGCCACCGGAACTCGTCCCACTCGGTCAGGATCACCACCGCCGAGGCACCCTGGCACGCGGAGTAGGCATCGGGGTAGGCCAGCAGTGTGCCGGGTCCGTCGACAGGTGGGTCGAGCCCCGGGACCGGGATGGCCACCTCGCCCTCGGGCACGCGCACGGTCGGGTCGAAGGCGCGGACTTCGGCGCCACCGGCGACCAGGCGCTGCGCCACCTCTACGGCCGGCGAGTTGCGCAGGTCGTCGGTCCCGGCCTTGAACGTGAGGCCCCAGACGGTGATCACCGCGCCGGCGAAGTCGCTCCCGGATCCGTGCGGGGGCGACAACGACGGCGCCACGGCCGTCCTCACCTTGGCGACCACCCGCTCGAACTGCTCATCGTTGGTGGCGATGGCGCCCTTCAAGAACGAGAAGTCATATCCGGCCTGGTCAGCGATGTGCACGAGGGCACGGGTGTCCTTCGGGAGACAGCTGCCACCCCATCCGGGGCCGGGCTTCAGGTACTCGAACCCGATGCGCCTGTCGTAGCCGAGTCCCAGGATCACGTCCCGCACGTCGGCGCCCACCGCCTCGCACAGCCCGGCCACGGCGTTCACGAAGCTCAGCTTGGTGGCGAGGAACGCGTTCGATGCGTACTTGATCGTCTCGGCCGTGGCGGCGTCTGTGATCAGCAGGGGTGCCCGGGTCCCGGCGAACAGCTCGCCGACCCGGGCCGCAGCCAGCTGGTCGTCGGCGCCGACCACGATCCGCTCGGGGTGCAGGCTGTCCGGGACCGCCGTTCCCTCCCGCAGGAATTCCGGGTTCGAGACGACCTTGACGTCCGTGCGGCCGAGCACCCGCTCCACCACCATCGTGGAGCCGACCGGAACCGTCGACTTGTTGACGATCACGGTGCCCGGCGCGATCTGCGAACTGATCTCGGCGGCCACCGCCTCGACGTAGGAGAGGTCGGCCGAGCCGTCCTCCCCCTGGGGCGTGGGCACGCAGAGGAACACGAACTCGGCCCCCTGCACCGCGGCGGTGGCGCCGAGCACGAAACTCAGGTTGCCGGCCTCCTGGCTCTCACGCACCAGTTCCTCGAGGTGCTCCTCGACGATGGGGACCTCGCCGCGCTGGAGCATTTCGATCTTGCGCGGATCGGCGTCGCCGCAGGTCACCTGATGGCCCAGATACGCCAGGGTGGCGGCCGTGGGGAGTCCCACGTACCCGACGCCTATCACGGCGATCCGGTGCACCGGGCCCACCGGCGGCCGTCCGAAGACCGACTCATCCGTGGCAGCTGATGTCTCCGCGGCCCTGGTACGGATCGGCCCCGTCTCACTTCGCCCGGAGGTGCTCGTCGAGCTCACTGACATGTCTGGTCACGTCCCATCGTGGAATCGGTGGTCGCCCGGATCGGCGGCTGCAGGTGGTCGGTGGCGGTCGTCGGTCGCAGCGTGGTCGGAGACCGCCGACGTCCGGCGGCGTCCGGCGGGCCACGGCGTGCTCGGCCCCGTCGGTCGCGGGTTCCTCGGTGGCAATCATCGCAGCAACGGCAGCGTCGGGAAAAACCGGCGGGTTCCGTCGACGGCCGGGGCCCCAGTCGGGGCGTCCGGTCACGCCCGGTCAGGCAGGGGCAGCACGGCCACCAGGCGGGCCAGCGCGTCCTCCCAGGGCGGCATGGCCGGGAGCCCGGACAGGCGCAGGGCGGCATTGTCCAGGCGCGAATTGGCAGGACGGGGGGCCGGGCGGGGCGGGTCGAGGTCGGCGGTGGTGATCGCCTCGACGCGGTCGGGATCATGGCCGGCGGCGGAAATCACGGCACGCACGAACCCGAACCAGGTCGTGTCGCCCTGGTTGGTGACGTGGAAGGTCCCGGGTCGGCGATCGGTGCCCAGCCGCACGATCGCCCGGGCCAGGTCGGCCGTGAACGTCGGGCAGCCGTGCTGGTCGTCGACGAAGCGGAGCACCCCGTCCGTCGAGGCCCCGGCGACCCGCAGGACCGTCTTCACCATGTTCGCCCCGTGGGCGCCGTTCACCCAGGCGGTACGGACGATCGTGCCCGAAGCGCCCGAGAGCGCCCGGACCTCCAGCTCGCCTCCGAGCTTGCTACGGCCGTAGACCGAGCGTGGACCGGTCGGGTCCCACTCGACATAGGGCCGGTCCGAGGCACCGTCGAACACGTAGTCGGTGGAGACGTAGACGAGGTGTGCGCCGACCGCTGAGGCCGCCTCGGCCATGTGACGGGTGCCCAGGGCGTTGACGGCGAAGGCGGTATCCGGATCCGACTCGCAGGCGTCCACTGCGGTGTACGCGCCCCCGTGGAGGACGAGGTCGGGCCGGAAGCCCTCCACCGCGTCGAGCACGGCGGCACGGTCGACCAGGTCCAGGGTGTCGATGTCGGTGGCGAGGACCTCGAAGGACCCGGGCTCGACGGGTGGCAGGAGGGTGCCCTCCAGCTCGCCGTCGGGGACGCCGCCGTCGGGGACGGCGCCGGCGAGCACGTCCCGGACGTCCCGGCCGAGCTGGCCGTTACCACCGGTGACGAGCACCCGTTGCGGCCGGCTCACCTGTCGGCGACGCCGGCCTCGGGGCCCGCCCAGGCGCCCTCGACCACCGGCGCACGGTCGCGCAGCGGCTCCCACCAGGAGCGGTGCTCGGCGTACCAGGCTACGGTGTCGGCCAGGCCCTGCTCGAACGGGACGGATGGCTCCCATCCCAGCTCCTTGCGGATCTTGGACGAGTCGAGGAGGTAGCGCCGGTCGTGGCTCGGCCGGTCCGGAACGATCTCCTTGAGCGACTGCGGCCGGCCGGTGGCAGCCAGGACCGCGTCGGCAATCTCCTCGATCGATGCCTCGACCCCGCTCCCCACGTTGTAGGTCTCGCCCACCACGCCGTGCTCGAGGACGAGCTCGATGGCCCGGCAGTGGTCGTCCACATGGAGCCACTCGCGCTTGTTCTGGGTCGACTTGTAGAGCGGCAGGGGTGTGTCGTCGAGAGCCCGGGCGGTGAAGAGCGGGATCACCTTCTCGGGGAACTGGTACGGCCCGTAGTTGTTGCAGCAGTTGGTGATCGTGGCCGGCAGGCCATAGGTCTCGCCGTAGGCCCGGACGGCGTGGTCGCCCCCGGCCTTGGACGCGTTGTAGGGGGTCCGGGGCCGGTACGGGGTCTCCTCGGTGAAGACCTCGTCGGAGTCGAGCGGGAGGTCGCCGTAGACCTCGCAGGTCGAGATGTGGTGGAACCTCGCCACCCCGTGGCGCCGGGCCGCCTCGGCCAGGGTCTGGGTGCCCATGACGTTCGTCTGGAAGAACCGCGTCGGGTCCAGGATGGCCAGGCTGTTGTGCGACTCGGCGGCGAAGTTGACGATCACGTCGATCTCGTGCTCGGCCAGGGTCGCGTTCACCCCGTCGAGGTCGCCGATGTCGCCCCGGACGAAGGCGATCCGGTCCTCCACGTCAGCCAGGTTCGGGCGGTTCCCGGCGTACGTGAGCACGTCGAAGGCCACGACCGAGTCGTCGGGGTGCCTGTCGACCCAGTAGCGGACGAAGTTCGATCCGATGAACCCGGCTCCGCCGGTCACGAGTAAGCGCATAGCGGGCCAGCGTAGCCGTGGCGGGTGCCGGTCCCGAAACGGCCCGTCCAGCCCGTACGGCCCGTGCGGCCCGTACGGGCTGTCCCGACAACGGCCGATCGTGGCCGCTCCGACGGTCGGCCCGGGGCCAGGGCCTACACCGCCCGCGCACTCCCCTCACCTCCCCGGACGCCTCTCCCCGGACGCCTCTCCCCGGAACCGGGAACCCGTTCCCCGGGATTCAGCCGTCAGGTCGGACGTGGACGACGTCACCGGCCACCACCGTCCTCGGCCCTCCGTCCGTGCCGACCACCAGATGGCCATCGTCGGTCACCGACACCGCGGTCCCGGTGAACGATCCGTCGGGGAGGTCGACCCGCACCGGGGTCCCGAGGGTGGTGCAGGCCGACCGCAGGTCACCGGCCAGCTGCACCTTCCCCGCCTCGGTGGCGAACGATGCGACCCGCGGTCCGAGGGCCGTGAGCAGAGCGGCGAGCAGGGCCTCCCGGTCCACCGGGACCCCGGCCAGTTGGCGCAGCGAGGTGGCCACCCCCCTCAGTTCCGGCGGAAGGTCCTCGTCGACGGCCGGCCAGTTCACGTTGATGCCGATGCCGACGACGACCGGAGCCCGTGACCCTGGCGTCACCGAGGTCAGGTCCGCCTCGGCCAGCACCCCGGCCAGCTTCCTGCCGTCCGGTGCCACGAGGTCGTTGGGCCACTTGATCCCCACCCGGCCGGACGCACCACCACCGGACGCCCCCGTCGTCGAGATGGCGTCCATCGCCGCCAGCGCCACGGCGGTCGTGGCCAGGTGGCGCTGGCCGTGCCCGAGCGGAGGGCGCAGGAGGACGGAGATGAGGAGGTTGGCGCCCGCCGGTGCCTCCCAGCTCCGTCCCAGCCGGCCCCGCCCCGCCGTCTGGTGGTCGGCGACGGCCACGACCCCCTCCGGCGCCCCGGTCCGGGCCTCGTCGAGGAGGTAGCGGTTGGTCGAGTCGATCGTCTCGAACCGGCGGACGTCGGTGAACACGGTCTCCGGCATGGCACACACCCTACGGCCCGTGCCAGTCTGTGGGACCGGCCCGGGCGCTCCGTGCCGGGACGCCCGCCGTGGGCGTGACAGAGTGGGGTCTCCCCACCGTGGGGTGAGGACCCGACCGGCCGATGACGGCGGGACCGGGCTCCTCGCCACTCCGATTCGAAAGGCGCAGCGTGCTGAAGAAGGTCCTCATCGCCAACCGGGGGGAGATCGCCGTCCGGGTCATCCGGACGTGTCGGGAGCTGGGTGTCGCCACCGTGGCCGTCTACTCCGAACTCGACCGGGACGCCCTCCACGTGCGGCTGGCCGACGAGGCCTACGCGCTGGGGGGTCAGACCGCTGCCGAGTCCTACCTGAACACCGAGGCGATCCTCGACGTCATCGATCGGAGCGGTGCCGACGCCGTCCATCCTGGCTACGGGTTCTTCTCGGAGAACACCGACTTCGCCCGGGCCATCACCGAACGGGGCGTGACGTTCATCGGTCCGCCACCCGAGGCCATCGAGGTCATGGGCGACAAGATCAGCGCCCGCCACGCCGCGGAGAAGGCCGGCGTGTCCGGCGTCCCCGGCCGGACCGACGTGCTGACGTCGCCCGACCAGGTCACCGCCTTCGGCGCCGAATTCGGCTGGCCGGTGGCCATCAAGGCGGCCTACGGCGGCGGCGGACGGGGTATGAAGGTGGTGAGCGGTCCCGACGACGCGGCCGAGGCGCTCGAGTCGGCCATGCGCGAGGCGCTCTCCTACTTCGGCCGCGACGAGTGCTACGTCGAGCGGTACCTGCCGTGGCCCCGCCACGTCGAGATGCAGATCATCTGCGACACCCATGGGAACGGCATCTGGCTCGGCGAGCGTGACTGCAGCGCCCAGCGCCGGCACCAGAAGCTGATCGAGGAGAGCCCGGCCCCCGACTTCCCCCACGACGTGCGTGTCGCCATGGGCGAGGCGTCCATCAAGGTGGCCCAGGCGTGCGGCTACGTCAACGCCGGCACCGTCGAGTTCCTCTACCAGGACGGCGAGTTCTTCTTCCTCGAGATGAACACCCGACTCCAGGTCGAGCACCCCGTCACCGAGCTCGTCACCGGCCTCGATCTCGTCGAGTGGCAGCTGCGGGTCGCCTCCGGCGAGGCCATCGGGTTCACCCAGGACGAGGTCCAGTGCAACGGGCACGCCATCGAGGTCCGCATCAACGCCGAAAACCCGGCCGAAGGTGCCTTCCTCCCCTCGCCGGGCACCATCACCCGCATGGTGGCGCCCGGAGGCCCGGGCGTACGCCTCGACGCCGGTTACGAATCGGGGGACACGGTCAGCCAGTTCTACGACAACCTGGTGGCCAAGCTGGTCGTGTGGGGCCATGACCGGGAGGCGGCACGGCGGCGCATGCTGCGGGCCATCGACGAAACGGTCATCGAAGGCGTGGCCACCACCCTTCCGGCCGACGTCGCCATCCTGCGCCACACTGACTTCGTCGCTGCGACGCACTCCACCAACTGGGTGGAGCAGACGCTCGACCTGACCGGCATCAGCTCCGATGCCACTGAAGTCGCGCCGTCCGCTCCGGCCCCGGCCGACGGCGAGGGTTCGGTGCCCCGGGTGCTCCGCGACGTGACGGCAGAGGTGGACGGGCGGCGCTACCAGGTCAAGTTGTGGGTTCCCGACCTCGGGGACGCCGTGGCCGTGTCCGCCGGCTCGTCCGCTGTCGGGCGCGGTGCCGGGCCCAAGCGGCCCAAGGCCGCCGCGGCCGGCGCCGGATCGGGCACCGTAGCCGTCC
>Ga0302279_10006399_pt1 | contig 12507 bp, 9 predicted proteins | sample III_Bog_N3_3_FD_194541 | JGI IMG/M metagenome (GOLD analysis project Ga0302279, IMG submission 194541) | Peat permafrost microbial communities from Stordalen Mire near Abisko, Sweden - III_Bog_N3_3 | ecosystem: Environmental > Terrestrial > Soil > Wetlands > Peat | place: Sweden: Abisko...
CTTCGCCGCCGGGCGGGATTTCTGCTGTATCCCTATCCCATGACCTCCCCTTACGGCCACACCCGCACCCGCGTCGCCGCCCGGCACGCGCTCCTCGCCCCGGACGGCCATGTCGCAAGCTGCATACCCGGGATCACCGGGGCCGTCGCGGTCATCCTGATCGACGGGGCGATGGGCGCCCGGTTCTCCCAGGTGCTCCTCACTTTCGAGCGCGGGGGCAGGGCGGCCCCCGCGGCCGGCCCCACGGAGACTTTCGGCTATTTCATGTCTGGCGGCGGAACGGTTGCGATTGGCTCCCTGAAGACCCGCTGTGATGCCGGCGGCTACTTCTTCGCCCCGGCCGGCGAACGCTGGTCCATCACCGCGCCCGCGGCCGGGACCCGGGTGACGCTCTTCAGCAAGCCCTTTGTCGCCCTTCCTGGAACCTCCGCGCCCAAGGCGCTCATCGGCGCCGCATCGCGGATCAAGGGCAAGCCCTTCCTTGGGGATCCGGACGCGCGGCTCCAGGTGCTGCTGCCCGACACGCCCGCCTTCGACATGGCGGTCAACATCTTCACCTACCGGCCCGGCGCCACGCTTCCCTTTGTGGAGACGCACGTGATGGAGCACGGCCTGGTCATGCTCGCGGGCAGGGGCGTCTACCGGCTGGAGGACTGCTGGTACCCGGTGGCCGCCGGTGATGCGATCTGGATGGCCCCCTATTGTCCCCAGTGGTTTGTCGCGATCGGCAAGGAACCGGCATCCTACCTTTACTACAAGGACGTGAACCGGGCACCGGCATGACGTCGTCCACCGACCTCGCTTTCATCCTCAACGGAAAATCCGTCCGGGTCGATGGCGGGTCCGCGGGCTGCACGCTCCTCGAGTACCTTCGGGCGCACGGGTTGACCGGCAGCAAGCGCGGCTGCGATGAGGGGGACTGCGGTGCCTGCACGGTGGCGATCCTCGATCGGGACACGGCCGGGCGGCCGACCTACCGGGCGATCAACAGCTGCATCGCGCCGCTGCCAACCCTGGCCGGGCGGGAAATCGTGACCGTTGAGGCCCTCCGCGGCGCCTCGCTTCACCCCGTCCAGTCGGCCATGGTCGCGAACGGCGGGTCCCAGTGCGGCTACTGCACCCCGGGCTTCGTGGTCTCAATGTTCGAGGCCTACTACCGGGAGGACTGCCGGGGCCCCGCGGGGATCAGCGACCAGCTCTGCGGCAACCTCTGCCGCTGCACGGGCTACCGGCCCATCCGCGACGCCGCGGTTGAGGCCCTTTCCCGTCGCGGCGCCGACCCGGCAGACCCCTTTGAAACGCGGCTCGGCGGGCCCGTGCCGGACCTGGGCGGGGTCGATATTTCCTCCCCCGCGGGACGGTTCCTGCGGCCGACGTCCCTCGCGGGCCTCCTCGATGCGCTGCGGCTTCACCCCGGCGGCAGGCTTGTCGGCGGTGCGACGGAGATCGGGGTGGAGATCAACAAGAAGTTCAGGGCCTTCCCCGTGCTCATTGCGACCGAGGCGGTGCCGGAGCTGGCGCGGATCGCCCGCACGGAGTCTGCGTGGAGGATCGGCGGGGGCGCGACCCTTACGGCCATCGGCGACGCGCTGGGAGGAGAGCATCCCCAGTTCGCCCGGATGCTCGGCGTGTTCGCGTCGCGGCAGATCAGGAACCGGGCGACCCTGGCGGGAAACCTGGCGACAGCCTCCCCGATCGGCGATTGCGCGCCGGTCCTGCTGACCCTCGATGCGGAGCTGGTCCTCGCCTCGGCCGGGGGCGAGCGTGTCGTGCCCCTTTCCGATTTTTTCATCGACTACCGGAAGACGGCGCTCCGACCCGGCGAGATCATCCTCGAGATCGTGATTCCCCGCGACCGGGGAGAGGCCGGGCCGCTGCGGCGGCGGGCCGACTTCCTCAAGGTGTCGAAACGCCGGGAGCTGGACATCAGCATCGTGGCCGGTGCTTTCTGTGTGGACTGCGACACGGCCGGCGTGGTCCGGCGCGCGCGCCTGGCCTACGGGGGCGTGGCCGCAACCCCGCGCCGCGCCCGCAGGGCCGAGGCCGCACTTGAGGGCCGGACCATCGAGGCCGCTGCGGCGGCGGTCGGCGACATCCTCCGCGACGAGTACCAGCCCATCGACGACCTGCGCGGCGGCGCCGCCTACCGACGCGGGTTGATCGTGAGCCTGTGGAGGAAGTTCGCATCGGGGGACCGCAGTGCGGCCCAGGACGGCGCGCTCGATTTCTCCCCGGGGGAGCGCTGGCCGGAGCCGGGGCCGTCGCGGGCCCTCGCCCATGAGAGTGCGGTCGGCCACGTGACGGGGAGCGCCCTGTATGTCGACGATGTCGCCCAGCGCCGGCCGATGCTCGACCTCTGGCCGGTGTGCGCCCCCCACGCGCGCGCCCGGATAACGCGCCGGGATGTGACCGCGGCGCGCCGCGCCCCGGGCGTCGCCGCCGTCCTGCTCGCCGAGGACATCCCGGGGGCCAATAATAGCAGCGGGTCCCGGCACGACGAGCCGATCCTCGCCCGCGACGACGTCTCCTTTCACGGCCAGATTGTCGCGGTGGTCGTCGGCGAATCGGTGGCCGCCTGCCGTGCAGCCGCCGCGCTGGTCGAGGTGGGGTACGAACCCCTGGATCCAATACTCTCGATCGACGACGCCGACGCGCGCGGAAGCTTTCACACCGAGCCCCACACCCTTCAGCGCGGCGAATGCGGCCCGGCCCTGGGCGCGGCCCCGCATCGGCTGGAGGGGGAGTTCCGCTTCGGCGGCCAGGAGCACTTCTACCTGGAGACCCAGGCCGCATGGGCCGAGCCCGGCGAGGACGGTTCCGTCCTCATCAGTTCGTCCACGCAGCACCCCAGCGAAATGCAGGCGGTCATCTCCGAGGTCATGGGCCTGCCGCGGAGCAAGGTCGTCGTCCAGGCGCCCCGGATGGGAGGGGGCTTCGGCGGCAAGGAGGTCCAGGGCAATGCCTACGCGGCGCTGGTCGCCCTCGCAGCCCTCGCCACCGGCCGGCCCGCGCGGATCCAACTGGACCGCGACCTGGACATGATCCTCACCGGCAAGCGCCATCCGTTCCGGGCCCGTTTCGAGGTGGGCTACGACGGGGACGGGCTGCTCCGGGCCGCGCGGGTCGAGCTGGTCTCCGACGGCGGCTGGTCGCTCGACCTGTCCCAGCCGGTCCTGGACCGGGCGCTCTTCCACCTGGATAACGCCTACTACATCCCCGCTGTGCACTTCACCGGGAGGGTGGCCAAGACCAACCTCACTTCCCACACCGCGTTCCGGGGCTTTGGCGGGCCCCAGGGCATGATCGTGATCGAGGAGATCATCGACCGCGTCGCCCGCCGGCTCGGCTTGCCGCCGGAGGCCGTCCGCGCGCGCAACCTCTACCGGGGCGAGGGCGAGACCAATACCACCCATTACGGCGAGGCGATCGGCGACAACCGGCTCCAGGAAGTCTGGCAGCGGGCGATCGACGGGTCCGGATTCGCGGCGCGTCGCGCGGCCGTGGCCGCATGGAACCGCTCGCATCCGATGGTCAAGCGGGGCCTGGCGATCACGCCAGTCAAGTTCGGGATCTCCTTCACGCTTTCCCACTACAACCAGGCGGGGGCCCTCGTGCTCCTCTACCAGGACGGCACGGCGCAGGTAAACCATGGCGGCACGGAGATGGGGCAGGGACTGCACACCAAGGTCCTCGGCGTGGCGATGCGCGAACTGGGAGTCCCGGCGGCCGCCATCCGGATGATGCCGACGGCGACGGACAAGGTCCCCAACACCTCGGCGACCGCCGCCTCGGCGGGATCGGACCTGAATGGCGCGGCCGTGCAGGCCGCCTGCGTCGCCCTGCGGGAACGGCTGGCGCCGGTGGCCGCGGGGCTCCTGTCGCAACGGCTTGGCCGCGCGGTTCAACCCGCGGACGTCGTCTTCGCGGACGGGCGGGCGGGGGTCCGGGGCGGTTCGGGTGACCGGGTGGATTTTGCGGAGGTCTGCTTTCAGGCCTACCGCGAGCGCGTCAGCCTGTCGGCGACCGGCTATTACCGGACGCCGGACGTCGTGTGGAACTGGACGACCTGCACCGGCCGGCCCTTCCACTATTTTGCCTGCGGGGCGGCCGTCTCGGAAGTGGAGCTGGACGGCTACACGGGGATGCACCGCGTGCTCCGCGTGGACATCGTCCACGACGTGGGCGACTCGCTCAACCCCGGGGTTGACCGGGGGCAGATCGAGGGCGGGTTTGTGCAGGGGATGGGCTGGCTCACCCGTGAGGAGCTCCTCTGGGACCGCGACGGGCGGCTGCTCACGCACAGCGCAAGCACCTACGCGATCCCGGCGATCAGCGACGCGCCCGTTGAAATGCGCGTGACGCTGCTCCCCAACGCCGCCCAGCCGACGACGATCCACGGCAGCAAGGCCGTCGGCGAGCCGCCCTTCATGCTGGCCTTCTCGGTGAGGGAGGCGCTGCGCGACGCGGTGGCGGCGTACGGGAAGCAGGGAGGGGAAGTGGCGCTTCCGTCACCGGCGACCGGCGAAGCCCTATTTACGGCGATTCAAAAGCGGTTGATGTAGCCGGGGTCCCAGACCCCGGGCCGGCCGCCCAGCGGTCGGCGATTGGGAATCGAAGATAGGACCCCAAGCACCGGGGTCAGCGACCCCGGCTACATCAGACCGACTTCCGCTCGTCCCTCACCGACAACAACTGCGCGGCGATGCTCAGCGCGATCTCATGCGGGTGATTGCTCCCGAAATCCAATCCCACCGGGCAGAAGAAGGATGCTGCTTTTTCCTCGGGCAGGCCCTCGGCGATCATCTCGCGGCGCAGGACCGCCGCCTTGGCCGCGCTGCCAATGACCCCGACAAGGGGAAAATTCCGGCGCTGGAGCGCGCGCAGGAGGACGGGCCGGTCCGTTGCGTGACCCTGCGTCATCAGCAGGACGAAGGCATCGTCGGGCAGGCCGTCGATCGCGGGGGCGAGCTCGGCCGCGTGGACTGTCGTCAGGTTCCGGGCATCGGGAAGCCGCGCGAGCCACTCGGCCCGGGTGTCGTGGCAGATGATGTCGCAGGGCAGGGGAATGAGGACGGGAATCAGCGCCTGGGCGATGTGGCCGGCCCCGAAGACCGCGATTGTCCACGGAGCCCGCGCGGGATGGGCCTCCAGGTAGAATTTGACCGATCCCCCGCAGGTCATGCCGACGTCGCCCTTGAGGGTCCAGTTGACGAAGCGGGACGGCGGGCCGCCGGGCGTGGCGAGCATCTCGGCGGCGAGCCCGAGGGCCGCCGCCTCGACCCGGCCTCCGCCCACGGTTCCGCCGTGCAGGCCGGCGGCTGTCACGAGCATCTTGGCACCGGCGTCCTGGGGCGTGCTTCCCAGCGCGTCGACGAGGATCACCAGGACGAACGAGACCCCGGTGCGCTCAAGGGCGGTCAGTTGCTCGTAGAATGTTGAAGACAATTCTTTCAGAGACTTGAAACCTGCAACCTGTGACCTGATTTTTCGATCTCAAAACTGCGAGCGCAACCAAGCCTTAAGGTGGAGCGCGATCTCCGAGCGCGCTTGCTTGACTCAGTTGCCGGACAAACGCGCTCGGAGATCGCGTTCCACCTCCAAACCCCAGACCGCCAGATCAGCCCCGACAGGCTGCACGGGGTCATATTGGACTCTGGACAACATGGCCCGGTGATCGGTGATCCGAGGCATCTTTGAGCCGCCGACTAGTGAGCTCTGTTGACCTGCTGTTGAATTAGAGGAAGTGTCCAAGCGTCCGATAATGGCTCCTTGGCACCAGCCCATATCTCGATGCCCAGAGAAACCGGTCATAGCCCATCGAAGGCGTCGTTTGTCCAGATTCCAGACATGTCCCCATCCCCACCCGCCTAGGCGCTGATCGGCGAACCCTGATGACAAAACGTCGCGGCAACATCTGGCTGGGAGTGGCATGCGTGATGGCGTTGATTTCTCTTACTGTTGGAGCGAAGGATTTCCTTGATGGCATAAGGGCGCTTTCGCCTTGGAAAGTGGCATCCGGCGCTAGATTCGATGCCAATTTTAAGCACTGGGCTGGGCTAGCATTGTTTTTGTTACTGTGTGTTCTACCGCTCGCTATAACTTCGCTGATTGTACTGACGCGTTCGTTCTCATCTCGGGGCTTGGCAATGGTCTCAGGGGCGACGTCTCTGATACTAGCGATTGTTGGATGCACAGTGGTTGGGCTAGTTGTGCGATTGGCAGTTGTTGAAAAGTTGAACCCAAATTACGGTGTTGATCCGGTCGATATCCAGTCGCTGGCTCGATTTAAGGGTATGACGATTGGATCCCCGGTTGTGGTGCTTCTAAATATTGGGGCGAATGATGGCGTAGATGGTATAGCCGGTGGCGAGCGAGGCCCTGGGATTGAGGTAAAAGGGCGCCTTGGCTATCTTGCCAGAGGCACATTGGGACTAGTAGTTGTTAGAGCTGGACAAGAACAGCGTGTGTTCTTTGCCGGTAGAATGATTCGCGATGTGAGGAAAAGTCCGGATCAAGAGGAGAAATCCACACCATGAAGTTGCTGAACCACGCACTTAAGCAAATGCCTGCAATGCACTGTGGCGTAGTGCTGTGAGTGATGGCAGTGCAGCTTGCCGCTTTTGGGGCTGCACGGTGTCATAACTAGACTCTGGACGAAATAGCCCGCCTGCCGGGCGATAGCGTCCTCTTAGAGCCGCCGATAAGTGAGTCCTGCTTGCCTGCTATTATCGCACCCTAAATCAGCCCCAGCTTCATTTTGCCTTCCTCGCTGATCATCGACTGGTTCCACGGGGGATCCCAGGTGATGCGGACGTCGGCGGTGGTGACGCCGGGAGTGAGGAGAATCTTGTTCTTGGCGTCCTCGGCGATCGCCGGGCCCATCCCGCAGCCGGGGGCGGTCAGCGTCATCGCGACGTTCACCCGGTGACCCGCGTTTTCGGGGAGGGGATCGATGTCCATCGAGTAGACAAGGCCCAGGTCCACGATGTTCACCGGGATCTCCGGGTCGTAGACCTGCTTCAGCTGGGACCAGATCGCCTGGGGATCGGGCGCACCGCTTTCGGAGGCGGGTGTGGCGGGCGCGGCGGCCGCGCTCGTCTCGCCGATCGCGTCGGCGTCCTTGCCGTCGAGGCGGAAGAGCCCGAAGTCGGCCTGCACGGTGTAGTTTCCGCCGAGCATCTGGTGAATCATGACCCTCGTTCCGGCCGGAAGCGGGTGCTTCTCGCCGGACGGGATCTGGGTGGCGACCACCTCGCGGGAGAGGATGCGGTCCCGGTTCATGTCAGCGCGGATCCATCGAGCCGGGCGCGGATCAGGCCGAGGAGGGCGTCGTGCAGCGGCGCGTCCTCCAGCCGGGTGAGGACCTCCTCGAAGAAGGCGGTGACGAGCAGCTTGTGCGCGGCCGCGCGCGGAATTCCCCGCGAGAGGAGGTAGAACTCCTGCTCGGGATCTATCCTCGTTGTGGTCGCGCCATGCGTGCAGCGCACGTCGTTGGCCTGGATCTCCAGGCCGGGAAGCGAGTTGGCCTCGGCATTTTCGCTGAGCACGAGGTTCCGGTTGCTCTGGTAGGCGTCGGTCTTCTGGGCGTCGGGATCGACGACGATCAGGCCGGAGAAGATCGTGCGGGAGGAGTCGAGCAGGGCGTTCTTGTAAAGCAGGTCCGACTTGGTGTTCGGCGCCTGGTGCATCTGGTGCGTGCGCTGGTCGAACTCCTGCGTGCCGGAGGCGACGGTGAGGGCGAGCATCTCCGAATAGGCGCCGGGAGCCCGGAGCTCGCTCAGCGACTCGTGCCGCGACTGGCGGCCGCCAAGGTGGATGTTCAGCGACTGGATCCGGGCGTCGCGCCGCGCAATCGAGGCATTGAGCTGGAGCGAGAGGGTCTCCCGCGACCAGTCCTGGACCGCCGCGTAAGCCAGGCGCGAGCCGTGGCCGGCGTAAAGATCGTTCGCGCCGACGGCGAGCTGCCGGGAGTCCGCGCCAGTGCCCGGGATCGACACGAAGCTGTCGACCACCGCCGCCCGCGAGTTCTCATCGGCGACCACCAGCGTGTGGGGGAAGATCGCCGCATCCGCGCCGCTGACCGCGTGCGTGACCAGGATCGGCTCCGAAAGCTCCACGCCGCGGGGAATGTGGATGAAGGCCCCGTCGGCAAGAAATGCGATGTGCAGGCTGGCGAACTTCTCCGAGCCGAGCCGCTGGGCCTGGGCCATGAAATGGGCCTTCAGGAGCGGCTCGTGGCGCCGGAGCGCCTCGGAAATCGTCGTCACGACGACCCCGCGCGACTCGAGCTCGGCCGAGGGGGCCGAGCGGGAGACCAGCCGGTTGTTCACGAAGACGAGCGAGGCGGCGGCCTTGACGGGAAGCACGGCGGGCAGCGGGGCCGCGCCGGTCGCCGCGACGCAGGACCCCAGGTCGATTCCCTGGACGGTCGAAAAGCGCCAGCGCTCGTCGGTGCGGGCGGGCAGGGGAAGCGCGGCGAAGGTCGCGTACGCGGCGCGCTTGCGCTCCAGCCACCAGGCCGGCGCGCCGGCCTGGGATTCGAGGTGGGCGGCGAAGGCCTCGGCGGTGAAGCCGCCGATCGCGCGCGCGGGAAGGGTCGGGGAGGGCGCGGGCATGGCGTTCAGCCCACGCTCCCTTCCATCTCCAGGTCGATCAGGCGCTTGAGCTCGACGGAGTACTCCATCGGGAACTGGCGGGTGAGGTCGTTGATGAAGCCGTTCACCGACAGGCTCATCGCCTGCGCCTCGGTGAGGCCGCGCTGGCGCATGTAGAAGATCTGCTCGTCGCTCACCTTGGAGACGCTCGCCTCGTGCTGGACGCTGTTGGCCGATCCCCGGACGGTGATTGCCGGGTAGGTGTCGGTCCGGCTGTTGGTGTTGATCAGGAGCGCGTCGCACTCGGTGTTGTTCCTGCAGCCCTTGAGGTGGCGCGGGATGTGGACGACGCCGCGGTAGGTGCTGCGGCCCTGGCCGACGGAGATGGACTTGGCGATGATGTTCGAGGTGGTCTCGTCGGCCGCGTGGATCATCTTCGCCCCGGTGTCCTGGTGCTGGCCGTCATTGGCCAGCGCGATCGAGACGACCTCGCCGCGGGCCTTCCGGCCCTTGAGGACGACCCCCGGGTACTTCATGGTGAGCCGGCTGCCGATGTTGCAGTCGATCCACTTGATCTCGGCCTCCTCGTGGGCGAGCCCGCGCTTGGTGACCAGGTTGAAGACGTTCGACGACCAGTTCTGGACGGTGATGTACTGGATCTTGGCGCCCTTGAGGGCGACCAGCTCGACGACCGCGCTGTGCAGGGTGGTCGTGGAGAACTTCGGCGCGGTGCATCCCTCCATGTAGGTGACCTCGGACCCCTCGTCGGCGATGATCAGGGTGCGCTCAAACTGGCCGAAATTCTCGGCGTTGATCCGGAAATAGGCCTGGAGCGGATGGGAGACCTTCACGCCCGGGGGCACGTAGATGAAGGAGCCGCCGGAGAAAACGGCGCTGTTGAGCGCGGAGAACTTGTTGTCGCCGGTCGGGATCACCTTCCCGAACCACTTGCGGAAGATCTCCGGATGCTCGCGCAGGCCCTCGGTCGAGTTGACGAAGATGACGCCCTGCTTCGAGACGGCCTCCTTGATGTTCGAATAGGCGGCCTCGCTGTCGAACTGCGCCTCCACCCCGGCGAGGAACTTGCGCTCCTGCTCCGGGATCCCCAGCCGCTCGAAGGTGCGCTTGATGTCGTCGGGGACCTCGTCCCAGGTGCGCTTCGGCTTCTGGCCGTTGGAAAGGTAGTAGCGGATCTTGTCGAAATTGATGTTCTCGAGGTCGCGGGTCGCCCAGTGGGTGGGGAGCGGCCGCGCCAGGAAGGTCTTGAGGGCGGCGAGCCGGAAATCCTTGATCCACGGCGCCTCCTTCTTGACCGCGCTGATGTAGTCGACGGTGCGCTCCGTGAGACCGGTGCCCGCGTCGAAATCGTGCTTCTCCTCGTACCTGAAGTTGCCGGCGGACTGGTCGATCCCGGACACGGCGCTGCCGGGAGCCGGCTCGTTTGCGATCGTTTCGATGTTTGCCATGGTGGTTTCTCCGATCAGGCGGTTGCGAACTCCTTCTTGACCCAGTCGTAGCCCTTGGCCTCGAGCTCAAGGGCGAGGGACTTGTCCCCCTCCCTGACGATCCGGCCGTCCCACATCACGTGGACCTTGTCGGGCACGATGTAGTCCAGGAGCCGCTGGTAGTGGGTGATCAGGAGGATGCCAAGGCCGGGCCCGCGGAGCTGGTTGACGCCCTCGGAGACGATCCGCAGCGCGTCGATGTCCAGGCCCGAGTCCGTCTCGTCCATCAGGGCGAATTTCGGCGCGAGCATCGCCATCTGCAGGATCTCGCAGCGCTTCTTCTCGCCGCCCGAAAAGCCGTCGTTGACCGCGCGGGACGTGAATTTCCGGTCGATCTTCAGCAGGTCCATCTTCTCATACAGCCGCTTGTAGTAACCGCTCGCGTCGAGCTCCTCGCCCTCCCCGAGCTTCGCCTGGACGGCGGAGCGGATGAAGTTGGCGATGCTCACGCCGGGAATCTCGCTGGGGTACTGGAAGGCGAGGAAAATCCCGGCCCGGGCGCGCTCGTCGGGCTCCATCTTGAGGATGGACTTGCCGTCGAGCAGGACGTCGCCCTGGGTCACCGTGTAGTCGGGATGGCCGGCGATCGCCTTCGAGAGGGTCGACTTGCCCGTGCCGTTGGGCCCCATGAGGGCGTGGACCTCGCCTGCGCCGATGGTCAGCGTGAGGCCCTTAATGATTTCCTTGGCGCCGATCGAGACGTGCAGGTTCTTGATTTCGAGGGAAGACATGGCTGAAAGGGGGAAGGAGTAATTAGTAAGGAGAAATTGCGCAGGAAATGGCGGGTCAGGAGGCGGGCTTGGCCTTGCCGCGGAAGGTGATCTCGACGGACTTGGCGTCGTAGCCGGGGGGCAGGATGGCGCTCACATGCTCGAGCAGCGCGGAGGGCAGCTCGATGTCGTGGGTGGAGCCGGTCTGCTCGTCGTGAAAATGCGCGTGGGGACGCAGATTTGGGCAGTAGCGCGTCGGACCCCGCTCAAAATTGACCTGGCGGACGAGGCTGCACTGAACCAGCCGATCCAGGCAGTTATAGACCGTCGCAAGCGAGATGGTGGGCATTTCCGCCTTAACCCGGGCGTAGACCTCGTCGGCAGTCGGGTGGTCCCGTTTCTTTAATAGCACATCATAAACGACTTCCCTCTGCGGAGTGGAGCGCAGTCCGCTGTCGCAGAGCTTTTGCGCCGGGAGGCAGTCGGTTGTGTCGGTAGCGGCCATATAAGGACTGGGTCTCAAAAGCGTATTGGAATGGTTCTAAGTTTCAAGTGGTATTGAAACTTTTCCAAAGGAAAACGGAATTGAACAGGAGGCCGGGAAGGTCGGGGAAGACCGGATAAAAGAGCTCAAAATCAAAATTTAGCCCTAACCCGATGCTGGGCATCCGGTTGTGCCTCCGGAAGTCATTGGATTATGACGGATCGAACTTCCCGATCTTCCCGACCTGTTCAAATCATGACTTTTAGCCGCCGTGCTCCGCCAGCCAGCGCTCGGCCTCGATCGCCGCCTGGCAGCCCATCCCGGCGGCGGTGATGGCTTGGCGGAAAATGTGATCGGCGCAGTCGCCGGCGACGTAGACCCCGGGAACCCGTGTCTTTACCTGGGACCCGGCGGCCGGCTTGAAGTAGCCGTTGTCGTCCACGTCGAGCGCGGCCGCAAAGGGGCCCGTGTTGGGTTGGTGCCCGATCGCCACAAAGACGCCCTTTACGGGAAGCACGGTCTCGACGCCGCTCTGGGCATTCCTGACCTTCAGGCCGCTCACCGCGCCCTGTGCCGCGCCCATGACCTCGACGGGCACGGAGTTCCAGACCGGCTGGATCTTCGCGTGCCCGGTGGCCCGCTCGGCCATGATCCGCGAGGCGCGCAACGCGTCGCGCCGGTGGACCAGATAGATCCGGCTCGCGAATCGCGTGAGAAACAACGCCTCCTCGGCGGCGCTGTCGCCGCCGCCGATCACAGCGACTTCCTGCCCGCGGTAGAATGCGCCGTCGCAGGTGGCGCAGGTGGTCACGCCCTTGCCCCCGAAGAGCTCCCTCTCGCCGGGGACACCGGTCATCCGGGGCGAGGCGCCCGTGGCGATGATGACGGTCTTCGCGAGCACGGTCCGCTCGGCGCAGACCAGCCGGCGGGGGTTCGCGGCAAAGTCGACCGACTGGACGAGCGTCTGCTCAAAGCGGGTGCCGAACTTGGTCGCCTGCTTGCGCAGGTTGTCCATGAGCTGGTAGCCGTCGATGCCCTCCGGGAAGCCCGGGAAATTTTCCACCTCGCTGGTAGTCGTGAGCTGTCCGCCGGGCTGCTGGCCCTCGAGCACGAGGGGGCTGAGGTTCGCCCGGGCGGCGTAGATGGCCGCGGTCAGCCCCGCGCAGCCGGTTCCGACGATGACGACATTTTCAACAGGGGTGTTGGACATGTGG
>Ga0302279_10006403_pt1 | contig 12496 bp, 6 predicted proteins | sample III_Bog_N3_3_FD_194541 | JGI IMG/M metagenome (GOLD analysis project Ga0302279, IMG submission 194541) | Peat permafrost microbial communities from Stordalen Mire near Abisko, Sweden - III_Bog_N3_3 | ecosystem: Environmental > Terrestrial > Soil > Wetlands > Peat | place: Sweden: Abisko...
TCGCGGCTCGGCGGGGTGGACTTCCCGCAGGCCGAGAGCGCGAGCACGAGGAGACCGCACGCGACGCGCGAGGCTGGCAGGGAGGGGATCGTCATGGCCGGCAGACCATGACCAAGATCGCGGCAGGATTCCAGTCGAGGCTCGGGGAAGCGGCGGCGTGGTACCCTGCACGACCGATGGCAAAGAAGATCCTGATCGTGGGCGGAGGCATCGCCGGGCTCACGGCGGGCTACACCTTGATGAAGCAGGGCCGGGACGGGGCGCGCCCGTTCGAGGTGACCATCCTCGAGGCCGAGAGCCTCCCCGGCGGCGGCGCGCGCGCCTATCCCGTGCAGCCCCGGGGCCCGGACGGCGCCGAGCTGGCCGGCGAGAAGCCCTTCACCGTCGAGCACGGCAGCCACGTCTTCTTCAAGTTCTACGACACCATCCTCAAGCTCATCGCCGAGCTGCGCGCCGACCCCGATCCCAGCATCGGCGCGGACATGCCCGGCTTCTCCCAGGTCCCGGGCTGGACCATCGTCGACGCCTACGGGCACCAGGCCACCCTCGAGCAGAACCCCGAGTGGGTGCCCGAGCCCTACAACGTCTTCCCGTCGATCCTCGGCATGTCGTGGCTGCCGCTCGTCGACCGGCTCCAGATCGGCATCGGCTCGCTCTCGCTGCTCTCCCGCTCCTACGACGAGTTCGGCGAGATGGATCAGAGCACCAGCAAGGAGCTCGGCCTCGCCTCCGGCTACTCGGAGCTCGGCCTCCTGGCCTGGAACTCGGCCTCGCTCGGCCTCACCAACCTCTTCATCCAGGAGCAGTCGGGCGCACTCTTCTGCGCCAAGCACAAGGTGCTCATCGGCTACCCCGACGGCCTCTCCTACCAGCTCCCCGCCGGCGATCTCTCCAAGCTCATCGCCGACCCGATGAAGCGCAAGCTCGAGAAGCTGGGCGCCACGTTCATCATGGAGGCCACCGCGACCGGCGTCGCCCGGCCCGAGGGGCAGCCGCGCACCGAGGTCACCTTCACCACGCCTTCGGGCGGCGAGGCGACGCTGGACGCCGACCACGTCATCCTCGCGGTGCCCCCGGTGGTCGCCAAGGGCCTGGTGCCCTGGGTGAGCGCGCCCTGGACCGAGCTGGTCAAGGTCACCCCCGTGCTCACCGTGGTGATGCGGCTCTCGGCGCAGCTCGAGACCTCCACCGACAGCCACGAGCTCGGCCTCAGCCGCGAGCAGTGGGCGTTCAGCGTGGTCACCGATCTGTCGCACTACTGGCCCGAGTTCCAGGGTCAGGGCAAGACCGTGCTGCGCTGCGAGATCGGCCACGCGGACCGCTTCCCGCGCGGGGCCGACACCCCCGACGACGAGGTCCTCGAGATGCTCCAGCTCGACCTGGGCCGCCTCTACCCGGAGATCGTCGCGCGCGGCATCACCATCGAGGCCTACGCCATCCACCGCGAGACCAACCTGCTCTACACCCGGTGGGCCAAGGGCCAGTGGTCGAAGAAGCCCAAGGAGCGGGACGTGGGACAGGGCGTCTTCCTCACCGGCGACTGGACCACCAAGGCCACCATTGGCATGGAGGCCGCCGCCAACTCCGGCATCGAGGCCGCCAACCACGTGCTCCTGGCGGCGGGGCTGCCGCCGGTGCCCTTCCGCGACATTCCGTTGTGAAGCTGGGGAACGCCCGAGAGCGTTCCCCGACGTCGTGGTAGATGCGGCGCATGCCGGCGCGTCCTCCCGCCCTCGCGGTCACCTTCGACTTCGGACAGACCCTCTGCGAGCTCGACGCGGCCCTGCTCTCGGCGCGCCTCGCCGAGCGCGGCATCGTGGCCGGTGAAGGCCCGCTCGACGCCGGGGTCACCGAGGGGTGGCGCGCCTACGACGCGGCGATCGCCGCCGGGCTCGGAGGCCACCCCTGGAAGACCTTCATGGCCCACCTGCTCGCGAGCGCCGGCGTCGCCGAGCCTGCGCTGGGCGCGGCGGTGGACTGGCTCTGGACCGAGCAGCCGCGCCGGAACCTGTGGCGCCGGCCCATCGGCGGCATGATCGAGCTCTGCCGCCAGCTCGCCGGCGCGGGGGTGCCGGTGGGCGTGATCTCCAACTCCGAGGGCCGCCTCGCCGAGCTCATCGCCGAGGTCGGCTGGGCGCATGATTTCCCCGTCGTCGCCGACTCCGGGCGCCTCGGCATGGAGAAGCCGGACGCGCCCATCTTCCACTGGACCGCCGAGCGCCTCGGCGCCCCGCTCGATCGCATCGTCCACGTCGGCGACTCGTGGGGAGCCGACGTGGACGGGGCCCTCCGCGCCGGGATGCGCGCGATCTGGTTCCGGCCCCGCGCCGAGCGGACCCTGCCGGAGGACGTGCGGTGCGCCGACAGCGCCGACAGCGTGCGCGCCGCGCTGGCGGAGTGGGGGATCGGCTGAGACGCCCGGCGCGCGCCGGATTGTGAGCGTTGCGGCGGAGGGCTACGCTCGATCCATCCTTGTGAAAACCACGACCTTCTTTCTCCACGCCGCCGCGGTGCTCTCTCTCCTCACGCCGACCACCGTCGGTTGCGGGGGCAGCGGCGCAGGCACGGGCGGCGGCGCGAGCACCACCACCACCTCCGCGACGGGCACCACCACCAACCTGGTCGCCACCCCCGAGGCCGCCTTCTCGGTGACCACGGACCAGCCCGATGGATCGGTCTGCCCCCTCGCCGCGGGCACCGAGGCGCTCGGCGCGCTCACGGCCTCGATGAAGACCACGACGGTGACCGGCGGGGATGGCGGGGCGATGATCCAGTGCTCGGTGCTCGGCAGCGGTCCCTTCGAGGTCGACGCCGCGGCGAACAACGGAACCCTTGGTCTGGAGATCAGCATCCCCGCCCTGACCGCAGGCGCCACGGCGGCGTCCCCGGCCCCGGGCACCGTCTCGCTCCAGGCGGCCACGAGCGGGAGCCTCTACACGGGCTCGTGCTCGTTCTACTTCGTGCCGAGCACCCCCGAGGCCGTCTCCGCCGGCTCGGTGTGGGTGGCCTTCACCTGCCCGGCCCTCACCAACCCCGTCACCATGGCGAGCTGCCCGGTGGCCGAGAGCTACGTCCTCTTCGAGAGCTGCATCTCGGGCTCCTGAGAGAGCGCGGTCTCAGCCGCGCCCGGGCCCCGAGCTCCCCGACGGCGGCGAGGGCTCCAGCGCGTGGAGGATCTCCGCGACCTCGAAGGGCTTGCGCACCCACGCGGAGATCCACTCCGGCGGCATCGAAGGCATCTGCGCGGCGCTGCCGGAGATGAGCACCACCCGCGTCACGTCCGTCGCTCCGCTCACGCCGCGGGCGCCGCGCACGGCGGCCACCGCGCCTTGCACGTCGTCCTGGATGGGGGAGATGTCGAACAGCGCGGCGTCGAAGGGGCCCGTCGCCAGCGCGCGGGCGAGCTCGCGGCGGTGGCGGATGCTGACCACGTCCGCGCCGCGGGCGGTGAGGGCGGTGTCGAGCAGATCGACGACGGCGTCGTCGTCCTCGACGAGGAGGATGCGCGTCCCGGCGAGCGGCATGCCGCGGATACCCGCGCCGCGCTGCCGGGACGGTGGATCGGTGAGACCGGGGGCCTGAGGGTCCCGCGAGGCCTCCTGCGCCGCGTCCTGCAAGGGCGGAGGCGGAGGCGGCGTGGGGATGGAGCTGAGCGGCCAGGTCAGCTCGAAGCGGGCGCCAGGGGGCCCGCTCTCGCCGAGCGCGAGGGCGCCGCGCTGCGAGCGCGCCAGGGCGGCGGCATGACGCAGCCCGATGCCGGCGCCGCCCGCGCGCGTGCTGAGACCCGCGTCGAAGAGGGTGGCCCGGCGCTCGGGCGGGACGCCGGGCCCCTCGTCGGAGACGGTGAACACGACGGTGCCGCGGGCACCGGCGATGGCCTCGACGCGCACCGTCGAGCCGGACGGCGACATGGCGATGGCGTTGAGCAGCAGGTTGGTGAGGATCTGGAGCACGGTCGGCGCGTGGTCGATGGTGCGGTTGATCATGGCCGAGGCGACGCGCTCCCGCGCGTGGATGCCGGCGCGGCGCAGCTCCGGCTCGAGGCCGGTGACGGCGTCGGCGAGGACGGCGACCACGGGCGCAGGCGGCTCGGCGTTGACCTCGGCGCCGATGGCGCGGCGGACGATGGTGCGCGCCTGCGAGGCGCGGTCCGCCGCCACGTCGAGGGCGCGTTCCACGTCGGCGGCCGAGCCCTCGGCGCGGGCGCGCTCGATCCAGCCGATCACCACCGTGAGAGCGTTGGAGACCTCGTGCAGGGCGCCGGCGAGATCGCGGGCGGGATCGGCGGGCGCCCCTTCGTGGGCGACCGCCGCGGTCCTGGGCACAGGGATCTCTGCCACTGGGCCGATCGTATCGCGCCTGGTGTGGGCCGCCTACTTCAAACCGGCGGGCCAGGGGGGGCGGGTCTCCCCCGACGTCAGAGAGAGGCGCCCGCGGGGCCGACCGACGAGGGCAGCACCAGGGTGTAGGCGCCATTCTGGTCGGTCGACGTGGTCGCGATCTTGATGACCGTGCCCGTGCGGCCACCGGCGACGCTGGGATCGCGCACCGGGAACCAGGCGTCGATCTGGGCGTCGGCGACGGGCGTTCCGTCGGGGGCGAGCAGCGTGCCGCCGAGGAAGGCAGGCGCGGTGACGACCAGCGTCGAGGCGGTGGCGACGGTGACCTGCGGGCGGATCAGCCAGGGCAGGTTGGTGCTCGGATCGGGCTGCACGACGAGGTCGGAGCTGCCGCGGTCGAGGGAGAGCGAGAAGCGGCCGATGCCGTCGGTGGTGATCGAGGCGACGCGCGTCGCCACCGGGCCGAGCGTGTGGGTGTCCGCCAGGTACGAGCGCGCGAGCTGCTGCGACGGCGTCACGTCGACCGGCGTTGCGCCGAGCGAGGTGCCCATGGTCGTGGTGATGGTGCCGACCAGCGTGCCCTTGGGGTCGAGCTGCAGGGGGGGCATGCTGGCGGCCATCGGCGACTGGAGCATGAAGTCGGTGATCGAGCGCGAGTCGTCGGAGAGAGGGATGGCCCGGACCGCGTACTCACCGGCCGGCAGGTGCACGGTGAAGTTGCCCTGCGCGTCGGTGGTCGTGGTGGTGGAGAAGGCGGCGTTGCCGGCGTTGGTGCCCTGGAGCGTGAGGCTCTGGACGGTGAGCTGCGCCATGACGCCCGCGGTGACGGTGCCCCCGACGATCTGCCCGGTCACGGTCGCCGGATCGACCGGCAGATCGTCGACCGTGAAGTTGACCGTGGGGTCGACGTCGGTGCCGCTGAAGACCGCGCCCTGGAGCGTCCAGAAGACCGTCGGCCGCGCCAGCGCCACGTCGGGCGAGGTGCCGCCGGCCGTCGCGGCGATGGGCTGGAGGCGGAGGATGGGGGGCTTGGTGGGATCGGACCAGGCGACCTGCGCGGTCACCACCGCGCCGGTGGCCGCGGCGTCCAGCGTCAGCGTGGTGCCCGTGGAGATCACCTGACCGCGGGTCCACTCGAGCACGTCGACCTGCCAGGCGGTGACGTCGGTGAGGCCCGCGATGGTGCCGGTGAGCGTCCCCGCAGGCGGCAGCGTCCAGGAGACCGCGCCGCCCGTGGTGATGGCCTGGCTGGCCAGGAAGCTGGGCGGGAACGCGGGGCAGCCGCTGACGGGGAGCGGCGCGATGTAGACGTCGTAGGTATCGGAGGCGTCGGAGACGAGATCGACGTCGAAGGGGTACGAGCCATCCTCGGCCGGCGCCGTGGTGGTGGTCGCCGAGACGATGTCGGCGGGCAGCCCGGCGAAGCGCGGGACCCGGAAGAAGGTGAGGCTGGCCGGCACCGAGCGGTGAGCGAGCACGCACCCCTGGGGGAGCGGGATCGATCCGTCGAGCACCACCTCGCCGTGCTGGATGGACACCGGCAGGGGCAGCTTCACGTCGAAGCCCGTGAGGAAGGGCGAGCCTCCGGCGCCGGGCGACACCAGCGTCACGGTCGGGGACGGATCGACGACGTACGAGGTGTTGGCCGCGAAGATCGCGTCGGCGCTGGGGCGCACCGCGAGGAGCAGGCCGCCGAGGTCGTAGCTGGTCGCCACGCACTTGCCGGCCTCGCACGCGGCGCCGCCGCCGCAGTCCGACGCCGCGTCGCAGGTGTTGACGGTGGTCTGATCGAGCGGCGCGTCGAGGGGGACGCTGCAGCCGGCGCAGAGCGCCGCGAGGAAGAGGGCCGCGCGGCTCACAGCACCCCCGCGTCGTTGAGGTCGGGGCAGCTCGATCCGGCGTCGCTCTCGGCGTGCACCAGCTCGCAGGAGTAGGCGAGCGGCGGACAGCCCATGGCCCCCGTCACCGGCAGGCTGGCGCAGGTGCCCATGCTGCTGTCGCAGCGGAGCACCTGCCAGGTGATGGTGCTGAAGTCGTCGTCGCACGCCGGGCACTCGGGGACGTCGTCGAAGAGGTGCGAGGCGACCAGCGTGACCGTGTGGCAGCCCGGGTCGACCGGGTTGGTGCCGGCGAACCACGACGCGGAGACCCGCCGCCCCGTGGTCTGAGAGAGCGTGCCCGAGCCGATGGTGGTGCCCGGGAGCACGTAGCGGAAGGGCTGCCCGGGGCCGGCGAGGAAGCCGTAGTCGATGTAGAGCCGGGACTGCACGTTCTGGAACTGGCCCGTCGACCCGGCAGGATCGTCCTGCGAGATGACCTCGGCGCTGAAAGTCTCGGTGCCGATGCTGGCGCTGTCGATGATGATCACGCTGCGCGCGTCGGGCTCGGCGGAGGAGGGGACGAGGAAGGGCGCGGTGTGCTGCTGGGCGGTGAACTGGGGAGGGTCGGTGATGAGGCAGCCGGAGGTCGACAGGGTCACGACGGCCACCCCTAGCGACGCTCGTGCCAAGGCGGCCGGCGGGGATCGAAGGGCGGGTGACGGCATGGCAACCTCTGACAGCGCTGTCGCGCACGTGCTCGCCTGGGCCGGCGCGGGCACCGAGGAGGAGGGGCTTCGAGGGGAGCGGTTCATGGTTGCTGGCAGGGAGTGTCGCGGACCCTTGCCCAGAAGCAAGGCCCGAGCCGCGACCTACTTGGTGTCCCAGCGGGGCGTGCGGGCGCTCCCCTCGGCGCGGCGGCGCTCCTGGGCGGTCCCGGGGGACCATCGGGCCTCGGCCAGCTCGGTGCGGATGGCGAGCTTGACGAGGTCGGCGACCTCGGGATGGCTGGCGCAGGCGCGGGCCAGGCCGTCCGCCGCCCCGTCGATCGCGCCGGCGGGACCGGTCAGCGGAGCTTTCAGATCAGGGGCGACCTGAGCCAGTGCCGTGGCGAGGCTGCCCGAGGCGAAGAGCCCGGAGCGCCGCATCGCCTGGCGGGTCCCGGCGACGGCGGCCTCGTAGGTGATGACCGAGAGGTCCGAGCACAGCTCGCGCAGGCGGCGATCGGCGCGCGGAGGCACCAGCTGCCACAGGTTCTGCCCCAGGCGCGCGACCGCGGCGTTGCCGCGAGGCAGGTTCGCCACCGGACCGAAGGCCGCGTGCAGGGCGTCGATGAGGGTGCGCAGCGCCTCCTCGCCGAGGGCGTTGACGAGGGCGTGCTCGGGCATCGCGCCCGTGAGCGCCGCGCCGAGGAGGTAACGCAGCTCCGGCGTCTCCTCCCGCACCTCGCCGGCCATGATGATGGCCGGCGGCGAGAGCAGCGCGATCTTGAACGAGGGGCCGGAGGCTCTGACCGCGTCTCCGGGCGCGACTACCCGCTGGTAGAAGAGCGCGGTGCGCGCCTGGCCGAGGAAGCTGGCGATGACGCCGAAGACCTCGCCCAGGACCGAGCCGCCGGTGGGCTGGACGCGGGCGACGCCGGTGAGCTGGTACTGGCCCACGTCCCGCCGGTAGAGGCCGGTGTCGAGCACCAGCGCGAGCGCCTCGTGCACGGCCGAGTCGGCGACGGAGCGGAAGAGCAGGGCCGCCACCAGATCGGGGGCGAGGCGCTGGGAGACCAGCGGAGGGGCCGCGGGCGGCGCGCCCGGCTCGGCGACGTGGAGGACGTGCTCGACGGCGCGCGCGTACGCCGGGTTGCCGTCGAGCACCGCCGCCTCCAGCAGCTTCTGCAGCGCGGCTCGATCGCCGAGCCGGAGCGCCGCTTGTTGGCGACGCACCGCGAGCACGTCGGGCGCGCGCTCCGCGGAGCGCGTCCCGTAGAGCGCGAGGAGCTGCTCGCCCGCGTCGAACGAGCCCTTGCCGAGCTCGCGCAGCAGCCGCTGCTCGTCGCCCTCGTCGTGAGCGTATGGTGCGCGGTGGTCCGTCTCGTCCGCCGCAGGAGCGGCAGGGAGCGGAGGGAACGGGAGCGGCGGCAACGGCGAGGGCAGCGCGGCCTTGCGCACGGGCAGCGGCGGGGGCTGCGCAGGCAGAGGGGGGACGGGACGCTGCGGGGCCGGCGCGGCATCCGAGGGGGGATCGGACGCGAGCGCGTCCGGCTCGAGGAAGGGAGGCTCGGGAAAGAACGGCTCGGGGGAGACAGCCGCGGGAAAGAGAGGCTCGGGAGGCAGGCTCGGCGACGCGCGCGGCGGCTCCGGCGTGAACAGCTCCTGGGGCTCCTGGCGCGCTTCGAGGTGCGCGACCGCCGCGGCGATCTGCGCCGGCAGCGACCGATCCGCGCCGGCGAGCGGCCCCGCTTCGGCGAGAAGGCGGGTCGCGGCCTCGGGCTCGACGTCGGCAAGGAGCCGCCCGAGCTGGAGCAGGAGGCGAGCGCGATCGAGGCCGGTGGCCTGCCGCAGCAGCTCCTCGAGGGCCTGGCGGGCGATGGGCGGCTCGCCGATGGTCGCGGCCAGCTCGAGCTGCCGGCGCTGAGCGAGGAGCTGGGTCTCGGGCTCGCCCGCGGCGACGTCGAGCAGCTCCGCCGCCAGGGTGAAGGCCTGCGCGCTGGCGGCCGCCTCGGCCGCGGCCAGCGCCACGCGCCCCCGGCCACGCACGCCGCGCAGATCGCCGGCGAGCGCCTGGCTGAAGAGCGGCAGCGCGCCGGCGAAGTTCTTGCCCCGCACCATGCGCTCGGCCATCCCGAGGGCGATGAGCGGCAGGGGCCCCACCTCGGCGTGGCGGCGCGAGAGCTCGCGCATGCCGGCGCCGCCGCCCTGGATGACGTCGAGCTCCTCGGCGAGGAGGAACGCGTGGAGCTCGAGCTGCGAGGGCTCCAGGCGGCCCTCGATGCGGGTGAGATCCTCGACCGCGGCCTGGGCCTCGCGCGGGGTCCCGGCGCCGCCGCCGCGGTACTCGAGGCGGCGCGCCTCCAGGACGGCGTCGGCGAGCGAGGGCGCGAGCTTGAGGGCGCGGCGGGCGCGCTCGAGGGCGGTGCCGTCGTCGCCGGACGCCGCGGCTGCCCGCGCCGCCTCGAGCAGGAAGGCGGCGCGGCGCTCGGCGGGCTCGCCGGACGAGGCGGCGAGCTGCTCCAGCGCGTCGCCGATGGCGCGGGTGTCGCCGGTGGCGCGCATCAGCTCGACCCGCAGGGTGAGGATGGCCTCGGGTGGCGCGATGGGGGCGATGCTGTCGAGGGTGCGCTCGGCGCGCTCGGCCTGGCCGCCCGCCAGGTAGGCCGCCGCGGCGCGGAGCCCGTACTCGGCCTTCTCGTCGGAGGTGGCCGCCAGCTCGGCGAGCCGCACCAGGAGCGCGGCGGCCTGGAGCTGGGCGCCGCGGCGCTCGTGGATGTCGGCGAGGAAGCGGAGCGCGCTCTGATCGTCGGGCCCCTCGGCGAGGAGCGCGTCGAGCTCGGCGGCGGCCTCGTCGAGCAGGCCGAGGCGCTGCTCCAGCACCGCCGCGCGGCGGAGGCGCAGCATCCGCTTCTTGTCGCCCGCCGAGGTCACCGCGACGCGCCTGGCGATCAGCGAAGCGATGGCCGCGTGATCGCCGCGCTCGGTGGCGTCGCGCTCCAGCACCTCGAGCGCCTGGGCGTCGGTGGGATCGAGCTTTGCGATCTGGCGGTAGCAGGCGGTCGCCGGCTCGACCTCGCCCAGCTCGGTGTAGATCGGCGCCAGCTCGCGGAGGAACTCCACGCGCGCCACGTCGCTCTCGGTCCGCTTGGCGGCGCCGGCGAGGACGTCGGCGTAGCGCTCGAGGACGCCGGTGGCCCGCGCCAGCCCGCGCATCTCGGCGAGCAGCTCCGGATCGGGCGGGCCGCCCTCGGACGCGAGCGACGCCAGCACCTCGAAGGCGGCCTCGCGGCGGTCGCGGCGGAGGAGCAGATCGGCGAGGTCGTGGGCCACGCGCCCGTGCGCCGCGGGGGGCAGGCTCCCCCGCTGGAGCTCGGCGCGGAGCAGCACCTCGGTGTCCTCGTCGCGGCCGGAGCGGCCGAGGAGGCCCTGCAGGCGCGCGGAGGCCCGGGCCTTGGCCTCGGCGTCGAGCTGGCGCGAGGCGATGGCCCGCTCCAGCGCGGCGATGGCCTCGCTGTCGTGCCCGTCGCGCTCGCGCTCCTCGGCGAGGCGGAGCTGGGCGAGGGCGCGGTCCGCAGGCTTGGCGACGGCGTCGAGCTTGCGCGCGAGATCCGGGTCGCCGTGCTCGGAGACGGCGAGGTCGGCCTCCTCGATCAGGGCGTCGTCGTCGGGCGCGCGGCGGACCGCGCTCACCAGCAGGGTCGCCCGGGTCGCCGCGTCGGCGAGCGCGCCGGCGACGCGGCTGGCCAGGCGGAGGAGGGACTTACCCACGCTGGAGTAGGGCTTGTCGGCGGCGGCGCGCACGCCCTCCACCCACGCGTGCGCCCCCTCGCGGCCCACGGTGAGCTGGGGGAGGAACGCCTCGAGCCCCTCGAACTCGTCGATGTCGCCGTCGGCGTTCATGGCGCGATCGAGGGCGGTGAAGGCCAGCTCCACCGAGCCGAGCGAGAGCGCGAGCCGCGCCATGCTCACTGCCGCCCGGGCGCCGTCGGGTCCGTCGAGCCGGCGCAGCGAGGCGTTCACGGCGCGCTCGACGCGGATGCGGACCATGTCGCCGGCCGCCGCGCCGTCGGCGCGCTCCTCGCCGAGGCGCCCGAGCTCGCGCACCACGGCGGCGACCTCGGCGACGGTGGTGGGGTCGGGGCGGGCGTTGAGCGCGCGCAGGAGCAGGTCGAAGCGGGTGCGCGCCCCCTCCTCGCCGGGACCGGCGAGGGACGCGGCGCGCTTCAGCCACACCGGCCGCATCGCCGGGGACGCCGCCTCGGCGACCCGCTCCAGGGCGCGCACGGCCTCGGTCGGATCACCGGCTCGCTCCACGAGCCGGGTGAGCAGCACGAAGGCGGTGCCCTCCGAGGGGACCGCCTCGAAGCAAGCGGCGGCGTGGCGCAGCGCGAGCTCGACCGCGCCCCGCTTCTCGAGCTGGCGGGCCGCGCGGTAGTGGGCGGCGCGCCGGCCGAAGCAGCCGAGCGCCGCCCCGGCCAGCAGGTCGTAGGTGCGATCGAGCGCGGCGAGCCCGCCCTCGACGTGGGCGTTCTTCTCCACCAGCGCGACCGCGTCGGCGCGCGAGGGGTCGGTCTCGATGGCGCTGGCCGCGGCGAGCAGGGCGCGCTCCGGCATGAGGTGCACGGTGGCCAGGTTGGCCGCCTCGATGAGCAGGTTGGCGCGGAGCTTGGGCGCCTTGTCGGTCATCAGGGACGCCCGGGAGAGGAGCGCCTCGAGGGCCTCGGGCACGCCGCCGAAGGCCGCCATGTCGCGCGAGTAGCGCTCCACCCCGCCGTCGGGCGTGAGCTCGCAGGCGCGGAAGAAGGCCTCCTCGGCGCTGCGCGGATCCTCGCCCAGGTCCCAGCGGAGGCTGCCGAGCTCGCGGAACGCCGCCGCCGCGCTGCCGGCGCTGGGCGGATCGAGCGCCGCCAGCGCCAGCGCCTTGGCCTCGGCGATGGCCACCAGCCCGTCCGATCCCAGCCAGGCCCCCGCCTCGCGCATGGCCCCCTCGAGGCTGGCGGCGTGGGTCAGCACCGCCCCGGGATCGCCCCCGGACTCGACCGCCCGCGCCAGCTCCCGCGCCGCGCCGTCGTAGTCGCCGGCGTCGGTGCGGCGTCGTCCCAGCTCGAGCAGCACCTCGCCCGCGAGGGCGCCCAGCGTGCCGGAGGCCAGGTAGCGCTCCAGCACGGCGATGGCCAGCCCGGGGTCGCCGGCGCGCTGCGAGAAATCGAGGAGGCGGGCCCGCAGGATGGGCACGCGGGGGCCGAGCACGTCCAGCGCGCGCCGCGCCAGCGCCCGGGCCCGCGCTCGGTCGAGATCGAGCAGCGACGCGACGGCGGCGCCGATGGGCTCGGCGAGCTCGCCCAGCGGTCGCGGCTGGGCCAGCACCCAGCCCAGGGCGTCCCCGACCCGCGCGCCGTCGCCGGTCCCGGCGGCGCGACGGAGCAGCTCCCCCATCGCCTCGGCGCTGCCCGGGTGGAGCGCCAGCCAGCGCTGCGTCCACGCGAACGCCAGCGCCGGCTCGCCGAGCTCGTCGAACGCCCGCGCCAGCCGGCCGCACCACCCGCCGCGGGGCAGCACGGTGGTCATGGCGCGCTCCATGGCGGCGGCGGCGACCCGATCGGGCGTGGCCGAGGGGATGGCCGAGAGCGTCGCC
>Ga0302279_10006405_pt1 | contig 12492 bp, 12 predicted proteins | sample III_Bog_N3_3_FD_194541 | JGI IMG/M metagenome (GOLD analysis project Ga0302279, IMG submission 194541) | Peat permafrost microbial communities from Stordalen Mire near Abisko, Sweden - III_Bog_N3_3 | ecosystem: Environmental > Terrestrial > Soil > Wetlands > Peat | place: Sweden: Abisko...
CACCTCCGACCGACCCCTCCCCCCAACCCCCTCCCACAAGGGGAGGGGGAGAAGACAGGGGCCCGCCGGCCAGGGCTTGACACAGCCAACCCGTGCACGCGGCTTGCTGCGCCTCGCTCAACGGCGTCGGCGTCACGATTTCGATCCAGGCCCCGGCCAGACGCAGCCGTTCATCCGCTGGCAACTGCGCCAACCGAACGGCCAGATCGCGCAGCAGCGCCTCCGTCACCGCCGCCTCCGGCACCCGCCCGAGCAAGCGGCGCGCGATCGACACGGCGAGGTCGGTGGCCTGGGCCGTCAGGGCGTCCTGCATCGCTGCCCGGTCGCGAACCAGCGCCGTTGCCGCATCCGCCCGCATGCGCGTGATCGCCTGTCCGGTCTGCGCCTGTTGCGCGGCGGCATCGGCCGCGGCCTGCGCATGCGCCTCGGCCAGGATGCGTTCGCCGGTCTCGGCGAAGCCCTGCCGCTGGCGTGCCAGGTCCGCCGCCTCCGCCTCGGCTTTCGTCCGGATCGCGGCGGCGTCTGCCAGCACCGAATCCGCCGCCTGGCGCCGCTGGTCGATCATCGCGCGGACCGGGCGGAACAGGAACCGCGACAGCAGCCAGATCAGGACACCGGCATTGATCGCCTGCAGCCCCAGGGTCCACAGGTCGAGATGCATCGGTCAATGCACGAAGGGATTGGCGAACAGCAGCAGCAACGCAACGACCAGGCAATAGATCGCCATCGTTTCGATCATCGCCAGCCCGACGAACAGGGTGCGGGAGATGGTATTGGCCGCCTCCGGCTGCCGGGCGATGGCGTCCATCGCGGCGGCGACGGCTCTGCCCTCCCCCAGCGCCGGGCCGATCGCGCCGAAGCCGACCGCCAGCGCGGCGCCGAGGATGGAGGCGATCTGGATCCAGTTCATGTCGGTTCCTTTTGCGTGCGCGCCTCGCCGGCGGCGGCGGCGATGAAGACCATGGCCAGGACGCTGAAAATATAGGCCTGCACCGCGCCAGTCAGCAGATCGAGCGCCATCAGCGGGATCGGCACCAGCAGGCCGGCGAGCGACAGCACGATCCCCACAACGAACACCCCGCTCATGACGTTGCCGAACAGGCGGACCATCAGGGAGAAGGTGCGGGTCAAGGTCTCCAGCAGGTTGAGCGGCACCATCAGCACGCCCGGATCGGCGAAGGTGGCGAGGTAGCCGAGAAGGCCACGGCCACGGATGCCGTACCACAGGGTGGCGCCGAACACGATCGCGGCGAGGGCGGCATCGGTTTCGAGATGCGCGGTCGGGGGTTCAACGCCCGGCAGCAAGGCGGACCAGTTGGCGGCCAGGATGAACAGGAAAATCGTGCCGATCAGCGGCACATAGCGGGCCGGCGGGACGCGCATGGTGTCGCGGATCTGGGTCTCGATCGCCTCGACCAGGAGTTCGAGAGCGGCCTGGACGGCGGTCGGGTGCAGGCGCAGCCGCCAGGTCAGCAGCGCGCTGCCGCCGGCGAGGAAGGCCATCAGACCCCAGGTCACAACGACGGGTTGGGTGATCGGGACCGGACCGATGGCGAAGGCGACGGCGGTGGTGAGGGGGGACTGCATCACGGCACCCAGCGGAGCATGACAGGACGGGCCAGCAGGATGCCGGCGGCGGTCAGCAGCAGCGGCAGGGCCCCATGGCGGGCGGCGAAATAGAGGACGGCGGTGGTGACGATCAGGCGAAGGGGGGCAAGGGCGGTGACTCCCCCTCCCCTTGAGGGAGGGGGTTGGGGGGAGGGGGGGCCGCCAGCGACGCTCCGACGCCACAGGCTACCTCCGACCGACCCCTCCCCCCGGCCCCCTCCCTCAAGGGGAGGGGGAGAAGTTGCCGCCACCAGCGCTCCCGCTTGCCAGCGCAGCAACGTGAAGTGCAGGGTTCCAACCCCGCCGCCGCCGGCCAGCCAGCCCGCCACCGCCAGCGCGCTCATCGCCCGTGCATCCATCGCCACGCTGCTCTGCAGCCCAGCGCCAGGCCCGCCAGCATCAGCGGCCCGGTCCAGAAAATCCCGGTGCCGAAAGACCGGTCCACCCAGCGGCCCAGGAACGTGCCGAGCAGGGTGGGCAGGACAATCATCCAGCCCAGGACGCCAACTTGCGCGAGCTGCCGTCCGAAAGATGGCTCGCCATCCTGCTGCCACAGCCAATGCCGCTTGCGGCGCACCCGCACTTGCTCCAACAGCCCGTCGCCCTCCTCGGTCACGACATGAGCTCCCATTGCGGTGCGCCGCGCAGCGCCTGGACGATCTGCCGGATGGCCCGTGTATGCAACCGCAGCGCCGCGACGCGATCGGCGCGTTCGGCCTCCGCCTCGGCGCGGAACCGGGCGATCACGGCGTGTTCCAGCGACTCCAGGTCGTCGCCCAACTGCGCCTGGCGCGTTGCCACGGAGACCTGCTTGCCATCCCGCACGCTCAGCACGCCGCGCCGCACGGCGCAGAAGCGCTGCCGGCCGTCCGTGTGGCGCCAGGCGACGACGGACAGGGTCAGCGCGGTCAGCAGGTCGGCGTGCTGCGCCAGGATGCCGAAGCTGCCGCTTTCGTCCTCGGCGCGGACCGAGACGATGTCGGCGTGGTCGGCGACGATTTCGAGCGGGGTGGAGATCAGGAGGCGCATCGGATATGGGGGGCACAGCAGCAGCAACAAATACTCCCCCTCCCCTTGTTGGAGGGGGTTGGGGGGAGGGGTCGGTCGGAGTTTGGCACGGACGCTCGCCTCACACTGGCAATGCCCCCTCCCCCCAACCCCCTCCCACAAGGGGAGGGGGAGTCGTAATGATGCCCCATCATCCGGCCCCCCTGGCCGCTTCCTTCGCGCGCGCCTCCGCCAGATCCCCAACCATATACAGCGAACTCTCCGCCCAGCCGTCCGTTTCGCCGTCCAGGATCGCGCGGCAGCCGGCCAGGGTCTCGGACCGCGAGACCGACCGGCCCGGCGTGCCGGTAAAGGCCTCGGTCACCACGAAGGGCTGGGTCAGGAAGCGCAGCAGCCGCCGCGCGCGACCGACGATCTGGCGGTCGGCCGCACCGAGTTCCTCCACACCCAGCAACGCAATCACGTCCTGCAATTCCCGGTAATGCGCGATCACCTCGCGCGCCCGTTCCGCCAGGGCATAATGCGCCTCTCCCACCACCAGCGGGTCCAGCAGGATCGAGGTCGAGGTCAGCGGATCCACCGCCGGATACATCCCCTCCCCCGCCATCGCGCGCGACAGCACGATCACGCTGTCCAGATGGCTGGAAATCGTCGTCACCGCGGGATCGGTGAAATCATCCGCCGGGACATACACCGCCTCGATCGCGGTGATCGCCGCGCCCGCCACCGATGCGATCCGTTCCTGCAACGCCGCCACTTCCGTGGCCAGAGTGGGCTGATAGCCCACCCGCGACGGCAGCCGGCCCAGCAGCCCGGACACCTCGCTGCCGGCCTGGACGAAACGAAACACGTTATCCATCAGCAGCAGCACGTTCTGGTGCTTCCGGTCGCGGAAATACTCCGCCACGGTCAGCGCGGTCAGCGCCACCCGCCAGCGCGCGCCCGGCGGTTCGTTCATCTGGCCATAGACCAGCACGGTGCGCGGCAGCACACCCGACGCCTGCATGTCGGTCAGCAGCTCATGGCCCTCCCGCGACCGCTCGCCGACCCCGGCAAAGACCGAAATACCCTGGTAGCGCGCCACCATGGCGTGGATCAGCTCCATCACCAGCACCGTCTTGCCGACCCCCGCGCCGCCGAACATCGCCGCCTTGCCGCCCTGCGCCAGCGGCACCAGCAGATCGAGCACCTTGATCCCGGTTTCAAACATCGTCGTCGCCGCGGTCTGTTCGGCCAGCGCCGGCGGCGCACGGTGGATCGGCCAGTACGGCGTGTCCGGCGGCAAGGCCGGCCCGCGGTCACGCAGCGCTCCGGTCACGTCCAGCAGCCGCCCCAGCACCGCATCGCCCACCGGCACGATGATCGGCGCCCCCGTCGCCCGCACGGCGGTCCCGCGACTCAGCCCCGCGGTGGACTGCAAGGCGATGGCGCGCACCGAACGGGAGTCGAGATGCAACTGCACCTCCGCCAACACCGGCGGGTCCGTGTCGACCAGCAGCGCCTCATCCAGCAACGGCAGGCTGCCTCCATCGAAGGCGATGTCCAGCACGGCCCCACGCACCGCGGTCACCGAACCGGCGGCGTCCATGCGGGTCAGCCCACCGGATCGACCAGCCCCTCCGGCGCACCCATCATCGCCCGCACCAGGTCGGCTCGGCTCACAATGCCAACGAGCTTGCCATCGCGCAGGATGGGCACCCGCTTGATCCGGTGCGTCGTCAGCAGTTCGGCCAGCGCCGGAACCGGCGTCGTTTCGGCTGCCGTGATCACCCCGGTTTGCATCAGGTCGCGCGCGCACCGGTTGTCCAGGCGGATATACTCGACGAATTGCGGCGCCAGATCGGTCCCCTCGGCCAGCAGGTTCAGCCACCAGGCACGGCGCTGTTCGTTGGCCTGGCTGAAGGGGCGCAGCAGGTCGCCCTCGCTCAGCATGCCCAACAGGGCGCCGTCCTTGTCGCAGATCGGCATGGCGCTGATCCCGTGGTCGGTCAGCAGCCTGGCAATGGCGCTGACCGTTGCGTCCGGTCCGGCGGTGACCACATCGCGGGTCATAATACTGGCGGCGTCCAACATGACAGGCCCCTGGTTTGTCGGTTGCGCAAGAGGAGCATAGGACTGTGCATCGGGCATTGACCCGGATCAATCCAGAGCGGAACCAGGACCCAAGGCCGTGCCAGACCGACGCGACGCGATCCAGGCCATCATGCGCCATTCCAGCTATCGGGAGGCGGACCAGGACGTCGATTACCTGGCCCGCGACGACACCAGGGGCGTGCGACTCCAGCTCGATTACAGCAAAGCCGAGACCTTGCTGACGGCGCACGGCATCGCGCACACCATCGTGGTGTTCGGCAGCACCCGCATTCCCGAACCGGACGCCGCCCGAGCGGCGCTGGCCGCAGCCGAGACCGCGTTGGCCGCCAACCCCGGTGACCCCGGGTTGCAGCGCCGCCTGGCCGTGCGCCGGCGGGTGTTGGAGAGCAGCCGGTTCTACGATGTCGCCCGAACCTTTGGCCGGCTGGTGGCCGGGGCGCACCAGGATGCGCAGGGCGGTCACATCGTGGTGATGACCGGCGGCGGTCCCGGCATCATGGAGGCCGCCAACCGCGGCGCGCACGATCTGGGATGCAAGACGGTCGGCCTGAATATTTCGTTGCCCTACGAACAGGAACCCAACCCCTACGTCACCCCCGATCTGTGCTTCCTGTTCCACTACTTCGCCATCCGCAAGCTGCACTTCCTGCTGCGCGCCCGCGCCCTGGTGGTGTTCCCGGGCGGATACGGCACGCTGGATGAGTTGTTCGAGGTGCTGGCCCTGGTGCAGACCCGCAAGATCGCGGCGCTGCCGGTGATCCTGATGGGCGAGGCATGGTGGAAGCAGGTGCTGAACCTGACCTTCCTCGCCGATGAGGGCGTGATCGACCCGGCGGACCTGGACCTGTTCCGATATTGCGAAACCGCTGAGCAGGCCTGGCAGGACATCGTCCAGTGGTATGAAGCCAAGGGCAAGCCGCTGCTGGTGCGCCACCCCGGCGCGGCGCATTGACGCGGCGGACGTCTTGTCTCCCCCGAGCAGATCGGGTCCAATCGTCCGGGATTGGCCACGGCGCCGGCCGCCCGAAGGCCCCATCAATGACATTTTCGAGGTCTGTCGCACATGGCACGCATCGGCTTCATCGGTCTGGGCAATATGGGGGCGCCGATGGCGGCGAACCTGGTCAAGGCCGGACACTCCGTCACCGGATACGACCTCGCCCCCGCCGCCTTGCGCGCGCTGCACCGGGTCGGCGGCCACATCGCCGGCAGCGCGGCGGAGGCGGCCAGCGGCGCCGAGATCGTGATCACCATGCTGCCGGCGGGCGAGCACGTTCGCGAGGTCTGGCTGCACCAGGGCGGCCTGATCGAGGCGGTCAAGGACGCTCGGCCACTGCTGATCGACTGCTCCACGATCGATGTGGACAGCGCGCGCGCGGTGACCGCGGCAGCCGAGGCGGCGGGGCTGTCGATGCTGGATGCGCCGGTGTCGGGCGGCACGGCGGGGGCGGCGAACGGCACCCTGACCTTCATGGTCGGCGGGTCGGCGGACGCCTTCGGGCGCGGCCTGCCGATTTTGCAGGGGATGGGGAAGAACATCTTCCACGCCGGCGGACCGGGCGCGGGGCAGGCGGTGAAGATCTGCAACAATATGATGCTGGCGATCAATATGGTCGGCGTGTCGGAGGGGTTCCTGCTCGCGCAGAAGCTGGGGCTGGACTGGGGCAAGCTGCACGAGATCTGCAGCACGGCGACGTCGAATTCCTGGGCGTTGTCGAATTATTGCCCGGCGCCGGGGCCGGTGCCGGCCGCGCCGTCGAACCGGGATTATGCTCCGGGCTTCATGGCGGCGCTGATGCTGAAGGATGTGAAACTGTCGCAGGCGGCGGCGGAGGCGACGGGGTCTCCGACGCCGCTCGCCGCGCATGCGCTGACGTTCTACCAGGCGGTTTGCGATGCGGGGGATGGGGGGAAGGATTTTTCCGTGGTGTTCCGCTGGCTGGCGGGGCAGACGCGGGGGTAAGGTCAGTCCGTCATCGCCAGCAGCCGTTCGGTTTGCTCGAAGATCGCCGAGACCAGCTTCGCCCCCTCGGCGCCGGCCTCCTTGCCGAGGTGCATGACCCGGTATTCCTCCTGCTGCGCCGCGTAGATTGTGGGCCAGGGCAGTTCCTCAGCCGCCTGCAACATGGCAAGCATGGCTCTGAGTTCCACCAGCGGATCGGGCGGTGGAGGGTCGGGTACGTCGACCTTCGAAGGCGGGGGCGCGAACAGGTCTGGCTGAACGGGTGCGAATCGGGACATGCCGGAGTTTACCACATCGCGGGTCCATTGCGAAACGCGGCGTGCTCCGCGATAACGAATGCATGAGTGGCAACGTCCTGTCGGACTACCTGTCTGAAATCGCCCGCATTCGTGCCACGCGGGCGGGAACCGGGGAGATGAGCTATTACGGTGCCTTGACGGGCGCCCTGAACACCTGTGGCGAGAAACTGAAACCGCGCGTCTTCTGCGTCCCCAACCTGCGCAACCGCGGCGCGGGTTTCCCCGACATGGGACTGTTCGCGGGCGCCGTTGCCCACGCGCCGGACGAGTGGCCTTCGGGCCGCCCGCCGGAACGCGGGGTGGTGGAGGTTGACGACATCCCGGCGGACATCGCGGTCAAGCGCGACAGCGAGCAGGTGCGCCGCTATCTGGCCGCCTACGGCCTGGTGCTTGTCACCAACTACCGCGATTTCGTCCTGCTGGGCCGCGACGCTGCGGGCCGGCCGGAAGAACGGGAGCGATTCAGCTTCGCCTGCGCCGACTCGGACGCCTTCTTCGCCCTGGCCCGCGGCACCCGCCGCCCTTCGGGCCTCGCCAGCCGCTTCGCCGAGTTCCTGGAACGCGTGCTGCTCCATCAGGCCCCGCTGGCCCGGCCGGAGGACGTGGCGTTCTTCCTCGCCTCCTATGCCCGCGACGCTTTGTCCCGGGTGGACGAACAGGCCACCCTGCCCGCCTTCGCGGAACTGCGCGGCGCCTTGCAGGAAGCTCTGGGGTTGACCTTCGATGGGCCGAAAGGCGAGCATCTGTTCCGCAGCAGCCTGGTGCAGACCCTGTTCTATGGGCTGTTCAGCGCCTGGGTGGAGGTGGCTCGCGAAGGCGGCGTGTTCGACTGGCGTGCCGCGGGCTGGAGCCTGCATGTCCCCTTCGTCGATACCCTGTTCCAGCGCATCGCCACACCGCAATACCTAAAACCGCTGGGGCTGGAGGAACCGCTGTCCAGAGCCTCGGCGGCGTTGAACCGGGTGGACCGCAATGCGTTCTTTACCCAGTTCGATGAGGCGGATGCGGTCCGGTATTTCTACGAACCGTTCCTCGCGGCGTTCGATCCCGACCTGCGGAAGGAAATGGGGGTCTGGTACACGCCACGCGAGATCGTCCGCTACATGGTTGAACGGGTCGATCGCGTGTTGCGCACCGAACTGGGCGTCGCGGACGGGCTGGCTGATCCGGATGTGTGGGTTCTGGACCCGTGCTGCGGCACCGGCGCCTATCTGGTGGAGGTACTGGACCGCATCGCCCGCACCCTGCGGGAGAAAGGCGACGACGCGCTGCTGGCCGGGGATTTGAAGCAGGCGGCGATCACGCGCGTGGCAGGATTCGAGATCATGCCGGCGCCCTATGTGATCGCGCACTGGCAGGTGGGGCACGTATTGCGGGCGGCGGGTGTGCCACTGAAACCGGAGGAACGCGCGGCGATCTATCTGACCAACGCACTGACCGGCTGGGCCGCGCCGAAAGAGGCGGAGGCCGCGCAGGGGCCGCAACATGGCCTGCGGCTGACCTATCCGCCGCTGGCCGATGAGCGGGACGGGGCCGCTCGGGTGAAGCGGGAGCGGCCGATTTTGGTGGTGCTGGGCAACCCGCCTTACAATGCGTTCGCCGGGACGTCTCCGGTGGAGGAGGCGGGGCTGGTTGAGCCTTACAAGGAGGGTTTGCAGAAGGAGTGGGGGATCAGGAAGTTCAATCTCGATGATTTGTATGTGCGGTTCTTCCGGATCGCCGAGCGGCGGATTGCTGAGGGAACGGGGCGCGGGGTTGTTTGTTTTATCAGCAACCATTCGTGGCTGACTGGTGCTTCCTACGTTGTCATGCGGCGGCGGTTGATTGCGGAATTCGACCAAGTTTGGATCGACAATTTACACGGCGACCGGAAAACTAGTGAGTATGGTCCAGATGGACGAACGAGCGAGACCGTTTTTGCCATTCGGGGGTTTTCACCAGGGATCAGACAGGGAACCGCGATATCCTTGCTCTTACGACAAAACGAATATCGTCGTGATATCGTTATTAAATTCAACGACAGCTTTGACGCGTCCAGTGCGGCTGACCGCCGGGCGCAACTTTTGGCTAGCCTCAATGTGGTTGACTTCGAGGCAATTTATAAGTCTGCAACGCCTCTGCTAGGGAACCGATTCTCTCTAGCACCGTCCAGCGTGGACCAGACCTACTCCGCCTGGCCCCGCTTGAACGTAATCGCTGCTAGTCCGCCGCTAAATGGGCTGATGGAAAAACGCGGTGGTGCGTTAATCGATTGCGACAGGACATCGCTCGATCAGCGCATGCAGGCTTACTTCGACGGGTCACGGGATTGGACGGACGTGCGCAACGAAATTGCGGGACTTGGCCAGGATGCTGCCCGATTTCCCGCGGCAGCAACGCGCCGGAATGTCTTGCTCAAACACAAGTTCTCGTCGGACAGTATCGTCCCCTATTTTACTCGTCCCTTCGACGTCCGGTGGGCCTATGCCACACCAGTTCGCCCCGTTTGGAACGAGCCTCGGCCTGCTCTTCTGAAGACACAGGCTGCGTCAGAGGGCTTTCTGGTGACGCGGCCCGCGGGTGTGGCGAAACCCGAGGGCTTTCCAGTAACTTGGACGCCTCTCCTCGGCGACAATGACGCGCTGCGCGGCCATGCGTACTTTGCGCCCTGCCGGACGGGCGATGGTGGCGGCCACGCCAACCTCTCCTCCGCCGCCCGCGCCTGGCTCGCCGCCCTTGACCTCCCCGACCCGGACACCGACCGAGCCACCGCCTTCCTCCCCTGGCATCACGCGCTGGCCATCGGCTACGCCCCCGCCTGGCTGTCGGAAAACGCTGACGGCATCCGCCAGGACTGGCCGCGCATCCCGCTGCCGGACAACGCCGATCTACTGCGCACGTCCGCGACGCTCGGTGCCCGCGTCGCTGCCTTGCTCGATCCCAACACCCTGATGCCAGACGTCACCAACGGCACCGCGCACCCGGCCCTGCTCACCATCGCCGTGCCAACCAAACGCGGCGGCGGGTCCTTCACCGACGCTGACCGAGCGGTCACCGCCGGGTGGGGCCATACCGGCAAGGGCGGCGCGGTCATGCCGGGCCGAGGGCGTGAGACCATCCGCGCCTATACCCCACAGGAAGCCGCCGCCGACGCTTGTTCCGCCCTGCTTGGCACCCAGACGCACGACATCTATCTCAACGCCGACGCCTATTGGCGCAACATCCCCAATGAGGTTTGGAACTTCACCATCGGCGGCTATCAGGTGCTGAAAAAATGGCTGTCGTACCGGGAGCAACCGATCCTCGGTCGCATCCTGAGCCCGACCGATATCCGCTATGTCCGCGATGTTGCCCGGCGGCTGGCTGCGCTGCGCCTGATGGCGCCCGATCTGGATGCCAATTACAGAGCCTGCGCCGCCGCGCACCGGCCGCTGTCCGGGCCGGGGTGAGACGAGGCTGCCTCTGACAAGCGGTCCAGACGATGCTATCATCACGAAATGCCCATCTCCGACCAAGACCGCCTCACCGCCGAGGCCTGGATGCAGATGGAAAACAGCCGTCACCCCAAAGCCGTCCAGGCCCGATTCGACGCCCTGATGGACCGCATCGTCGTATCGCTCGACAGCGGGTTGGAACTGATGTTCCCCCCGCATCTGGCGCAGGGGCTGGAACACGCAAAGCCAGACGAGCTTGCTACGATCGAGATCAACCACGATGGGATGGGACTGCACTGGCCGGCGCTGGACGCCGGTCTTTACGTGCCCGGCGTGCTGGATGGCGTGTTCGGCTCCCGAAAGTGGACGGCGGCCCGGATGACGAGGCCGGGGCAAGGCCGGCCGGAACGCAAAGACGGCACAGCCAACAGCGTTGCGGCGGTTTGACCGGGCGCTACCCCGTTCCGTTCCCCGCCGAATCGCTCTACGCTGCGTCCCGAAGCGGCCAGCGGAGGGAACCAACACCATGACAGCCGAAGCCTTCAAAGTGGCTCGCGACTTCCTGTTCGCGCACCGCACCAACTACAAAGCCGCGCATGACGGCTTCCGCTGGCCCGAACTGACGGAATTCAACTACGCGCTCGACTGGTTCGACGGCGAACTCGCGCGCCACCAGCCAAACGACCTCGCACTGAAAATCACCGGCGACGGCGCCGCGACCCGCACCTTCGCTGAACTGTCCACCGCGTCGAACCGGCTCGCCAACGGCCTGCGCGCCCTCGGCGTCAAACGCGGCGACCGCATCCTGCTGATGCTCGGCAACGTCGTTCCGCTGTGGGAAACCATGCTGGCCGCCATGAAGCTGGGTTCGGTGGTGATCCCGGCAACCACCTTGCTGAATACCGCCGACCTGCGCGACCGTTTCGACCGCGGCCGGGTGCGGCACTTGATCGCGAACGCATCCGACGCGCCGAAATTCGACGGCCTCGATCCAAGCGTCACCCGCATCGCCGTCGGCGACGCCCCCGCCGGCTGGCACAGCTACGCGTCCCTGACGACGGGATCAGTGGATTTCACCCCCGACCTGCCCACGCAAGCGACCGACCCGCTGCTGCTGTATTTCACCTCCGGCACGACCTCGCGGCCGAAACTGGTCGAGCACAGCCACCAGAGCTACCCGGTCGGCCACCTGATCACCATGCACTGGATCGGCCTGCAACCGCGCGACATGCATCTGAACATCTCCTCGCCCGGCTGGGCAAAGCATGCCTATAGTTGCTTCTTCGCCCCCTGGAACGCCGGCGCCACCGTGTTCATCGCCAACCAGCCGCGCTTCAACGCGCGTGAGATGCTGGAATCGATCGTTGCCAACAAGGTCACGACGATCTGCGCCCCGCCCACGGTCTGGCGCATGTTCGTGCAGGAGGACATGAAGTCGTTCCAGACCGTGCTCCGCGAAGTCTGTTCCGCCGGCGAACCGCTGAACCCCGAGGTGATCGAGCAGGTGCAAGCGGTCTGGGACAAGACCCCGCGCGAGGGCTATGGCCAGACCGAAACCACCCTGCAGATCGGCTGTTTCCCGGGTGAAACGGTAAAGCCCGGCTCGATGGGCCAGGAAGCGCCCGGCTACCGCATCAGGCTTTTGGACACCGACGGCAACGAAGTGGCGGAAGGCGAGGTCTGCATCGCGCTGGGTCCCGCCCCGGTCGGCCTGATGCGCGGCTACCAGAACGATGACGGCTCCTTCGTGCCATTGGGCCAAACCGCCTACCGCACCGGCGACGTCGCGACCCGCGATGCCGATGGCTACTACACCTATGTCGGGCGCGCCGACGACGTGTTCAAAGCCTCCGACTACCGCATCAGCCCGTTCGAACTGGAAAGCGCGCTGATCGAGCACCCGCAAGTGGCCGAGGCCGCGGTCGTGCCGGCGCCCGACCGGGTGCGGATGGCGGTGCCCAAGGCCTATGTCGTGCTGACGGCGGACGCGACGCCCGACCGAACCACCGCGCTATCGATCTTTCGTCACGTGCGCGAAACACTGGCGCCGTACAAGCGCGTCAGGCGGCTGGAGTTTTCCGATCTGCCGAAGACCATATCCGGCAAG
>Ga0302279_10006406_pt1 | contig 12492 bp, 6 predicted proteins | sample III_Bog_N3_3_FD_194541 | JGI IMG/M metagenome (GOLD analysis project Ga0302279, IMG submission 194541) | Peat permafrost microbial communities from Stordalen Mire near Abisko, Sweden - III_Bog_N3_3 | ecosystem: Environmental > Terrestrial > Soil > Wetlands > Peat | place: Sweden: Abisko...
AAGCTGGTGGTGGCCACGCTCCACTGCCGGGTGCCACCCTCTTCGTGCGCGCTCTCGGTGCGCAGTTGCAGCGGCCACAGGGGCCACGGAGTATGCGGCGCGCGCTCGTCGGGCGGCTTGGGCATGATCTCAAATTGCAGAACGCTGGCCGCTCCCTGGCGCAGGCTGGTGCCCAGGCAGTCGGCGCCCGTGTCTCCGCCGCCAATGATGACCACCTTCTTGCCGGTGGCGAGGATCGTCTCCTCCGGCGGCACGCGACCGCCCCAGAAGCGCGCGGTCTGCTGCGGCAGGAACTCCATGGCGAAGTGAATGCCCTTCAGCTCGCGCCCCGGCACCTTCAAATCACGCGGAGCCTCGGAGCCTCCGGCCAACACCAGTGCGTCGTAATCGCGGCGCAGCTCAGCCACATCCACCGTGACGCCGACGTTTGCGTTGACAACAAACTTCACGCCCTCCGCCTCCATCTGTGCCAGGCGACGGTCGATGACCTGCTTTTCCAGCTTGAAGTTCGGGATGCCGTAGCGCAGAAGTCCGCCGGGCTTATCGGCCTTTTCGTACACCGTCACATCGTGTCCGGCGCGACAGAGCTGTTGCGCGGCGGCCAGGCCTGCCGGGCCGGAGCCGATGACGGCCACTTTGCGTCCCGTCTTCTCCGGAGCGACTTCGGGTACGATCCAACCTTCGGCCCAGCCTTTTTCAACGATCGTTTTTTCGATCTGCTTGATGGTCACCGGCGGCTGGTTGATGCCGAGCACGCAGGCGGCCTCGCACGGCGCGGGACAGATGCGTCCGGTGAAATCAGGAAAATTATTGGTGGCGTGCAGGCGGCGCACGGCCTCCTCCCAGCGTCCGCGATACACCAGGTCATTCCAGTCTGGAATGTGATTGTTGACCGGGCAGCCGGTGTGACAGAAGGGCACGCCGCATTCCATGCAGCGCGCGCCCTGCTGCTGCAAAGCGTCTTCGGGAAACTCCTGGTAGATCTCCAGCCAGTCCTTGACGCGCTCTTCCGGTGCGCGGCGCGAAGGCAGTTGACGCTTGAATTCCAGAAAGCCGGTTGGCTTACCCATGCTGCACCTCCAGGGCCGCCACGGCAGCGCCGGCATACTGCGCCTGCACCCGCGGAACACCCAGCACACGCTTCAACTCATGCGGGTAGACCTTGATGAAGTGCGGCAGCACGTTCATCCAGTTATTGAGGATGCGCGTGGCCTGCGGACTCCCCGTACGCCGTGCGTGCTCTTCCACCAGCGAAGTCAGAATGCGAATGTCGGAGGCACCCATGACGGGCTCCAAATCCACGCTGGCCATGTTGCAGCTCTTCTCGCGGAAGTCGCCGCGCTCGTCGTAAACGTAGGCGATGCCGCCGCTCATGCCGGCCGCAAAGTTGCGTCCGCAGCGGCCCAGCACCACCACGACACCGTTGGTCATGTACTCGCAGCCGTGGTCGCCCACGCCTTCCACCACGGCGGTGGCGCCGGAGTTGCGCACGGCAAAGCGCTCGCCGCCCATGCCGCTGAAGTAGGCCTCGCCGCTGGTGGCTCCGTACAGCACCACGTTGCCGACGATGATGTTCTCCTCCGGCCGGAAGGTGGAACCGCGCGGAGGATAGACGATGATGCGTCCGCCGCTCAGGCCCTTGCCCACGTAGTCGTTGGCCTCGCCCTCCAGGGTCATGGTGATGCCCTTGGCAAGAAACGCTCCGAAGCTTTGGCCGGCCGAGCCGGTGAAGTTGAGGCGAACCGTCTCATCCGGCAGACCATCCGCGCCGTGGCGCCGGGCCACCTCACCGCTGAGCATGGTGCCCACCGTGCGATGAATGTTCTTGATGTCGAAGCTGAGTTCAACGGGCTTGCCAGCCTCCAGCAACGGACGCACACTGCTGAGCAGTTGATGATCGAGCGCCTGCTCCAGGCCGTGATCCTGCTTCTGCGTACAGTGCCGCGCCACGCGCGTCGGCAGGGGCGGCAGGTACAGGATGGTGGAGAGGTCAATGCCCTTGGCCTTCCAGTGATCGCTGGCCAGATGATGCTCGAGGCGATCCACGCGGCCCACCATCTCGTCAAAGGTGCGGAAGCCGAGTTGCGCCATGTACTCGCGGACCTGCTCGGCGAGGAAGAAGAAGAAGTTGACGACGTGTTCGGGTTGTCCGGCAAAGCGCTGGCGCAGCACCGGATCCTGCGTGGCAATGCCCACGGGACAGGTGTTCAGGTGGCACTTGCGCATCATGATGCAGCCCAGGGCGACCAGCGGCGTGGTGGCAAAGCCGAACTCCTCGGCCCCGAGCAGCGCGGCGATGACCACGTCGCGGCCCGTTTGCAGTTTGCCGTCAGTCTGCACGCGGATGCGGCTGCGCAGATCGTTGAGCAGAAGAACCTGCTGCGTCTCGGCCAGACCCAGCTCCCAGGGGATGCCGGCGTGGCGGATGGAACTGAGCGGCGAAGCGCCCGTGCCACCGTTGTCTCCGCTGATGAGAACAACATCGGCATGAGCCTTGGCCACGCCCGCGGCCACCGTACCCACGCCCACTTCGCTGACCAGCTTGACGCTGATGCGCGCCACCGGGTTCACGTTCTTCAGGTCGTAGATGAGTTGCGCGAGGTCCTCAATCGAGTAGATGTCATGGTGTGGCGGCGGCGAGATCAATCCCACGCCGGGCGTCGAGTGGCGCAGCTTGGCGATGACCTCATCCACCTTGTGGCCAGGCAGTTGACCGCCCTCGCCGGGCTTCGCGCCTTGCGCCATCTTGATCTGCAACTCGTCGGCGTTGACCAGGTAGTTCGTCGTCACGCCGAAGCGTCCGCTGGCCACCTGCTTTACCGAGCTGCGACGCAGGTCGCCATTCGCATCCGGCTGGAAGCGGTTGGAGTCCTCGCCGCCTTCGCCGGTGTTGCTGCGTCCGCCAATGCGGTTCATGGCGATGGCCAGCGTCTCGTGCGCCTCCTTGCTGATGGAGCCATAGCTCATGGCGCCGGTGGCAAAGCGCTTGACGATCTCCTTCGCCGACTCGACTTCCTCGAGTGGCACCGGCTTGTCAGAGGCCTTCAGCTGCAGCAGTCCGCGCAGCGTGCACAGCTGCTTGTTCTGCAGGTCAATCAGGTCGGTGTATTCCTGAAAGGTCTTCCGGCTGCCCTGGCGCACGGAGTGTTGCAGTTTGCTGATGGTCTGCGGGTTAATCAGGTGATATTCGCCGTCGACGCGATGACGATAGGTGCCTCCGACGTCGAGGTCCAGCCCGGAGTTCGGGCGCGGCGCAAAGCCGTGCGCGTGACGCATCACGCACTCTTCGGCCAGCACCTCCAGACCCACGCCTTCAATGCGCGAGGGAGTGCCGGAGAAGTAATCGCGCACCAGGTCGCGATTCAATCCAATGGCCTCAAAGACCTGCGCGCCGCGATAGCTTTGCAGGGTGCTGATGCCCATCTTGGAAAATGTTTTGAGCAGGCCCTTGTTGATGGCCTTGACGAAGTTCTTGCAGGCCTTCTCCGGAGTAATCTCCGGCGGCAGAATGCCACGGGCGCACATGTCGTCCATGGTCTCAATCGCCAGGTAGGGATTCACCGCGCTGGCGCCATAGCCGATCAGCAGCGCGAAGTGCATGACCTCACGCGGCTCGCCACTCTCCACGATCAAGGCGATCTTGGTGCGCGAGCCTTCCTTGACCAAATGGTTGTGCACGGCGGCCAAGGCCAGCAGGCTCGGAATGGGCGCGTATTCCTTGTCCACGCCACGATCGCTGAGGATGAGCAGGGTGTAGCCGCTCTCCACGGCCAGCGAGGCGCGGCGGCAGAGGCTGTCGAGTCCGCGCTTCAGGCCCACCCCGTCTTCATCCACCAGGAAGGCGGCCGAGAGCGTGGTGGCCAACAGGTCTCCGCTACTGACGCGACGCAGCTTTTCCAGGTCGCGGTTGGTCAGCACCGGCTGCGGCAGCTTGAGCGTGTGGCAGTTCAGCGGCGTCTCTTCCAGAATGTTGCGCTCGGTGCCGATGTAGCTGATCAACGACATCAACAGGTCTTCGCGGATGGGATCAATCGGCGGGTTCGTGACCTGCGCAAAGAGCTGCTTGAAGTAATGAAAGAGCAGTTGCGGACGGTCGCTGAGGCAGGCCAGAGGCGTGTCCGAACCCATCGAGCCAATCGGCTCTTCGCCGTTCCTCGCCATCGGCTCGAGGATGACCTTCAGATCCTCCTCGGTGTAGCCGAAGACGCGCTGACGGGTGATGATCGTCTCATTGCTGGAGGTGTGGTGGCGCGTCGGCTCCGGCAGGTGGTCGAGCGTGATCTGGTTCTGCTTGATCCACTCTGCGTAGGGCTGGCGCGCGGCCAGTTCACTCTTGATCTCGTCGTCGCTGATGATGCGCTGCTGGACGGTGTCCACCAGGAACATGCGGCCCGGCTGCAGGCGGCCCTTGCTCTTCACGCGCTCGGCTGGGAACTCCAGCACGCCGGCCTCGCTGGCCAGCACCACCAGATCATCGTTGGTGATGACGTAGCGTCCTGGGCGCAGGCCGTTGCGGTCCAGCGTGGCGCCAATGACGCGGCCATCGGTAAAAGCCATCGCCGCCGGGCCGTCCCAGGGCTCCATCAGGGATGCGTGGTACTCGTAAAAGGCGCGCTTCTCGGGGTCCATGTGCGGATTGCCCGACCACGCCTCGGGAATCAGCATGGCCATGACGTGCGGCAGCTCGCGGCCGGAGTGCAGCAGCAACTCCACGGCGTTATCGAGCGAGCCGGAATCGCTCAGGCCGGGCGTGATGACCGGGAAGATCTTCTTCAAGTCTTCGCCAAACAGCGGCGACTCCAGCAGGCGCTGGCGGGCGTTCATCCAAATGACGTTGCCCTTGACCGTGTTGATTTCGCCGTTGTGCGCAATGTGGCGATAGGGGTGGGCCAGCGGCCAGCTCGGGAAGGTATTCGTGGAGAAGCGCTGATGGACCAAACAGAGCGCGCTCTTGACCAGCGGGTCGCTCAGCTCGGGATAGAACTTGGTGATCTGCGGAGCCAGCAGCAGCCCCTTGTAGACGATGGTGCGACAGGAGAGCGATGGGATGTAGAAGAATCCCTTGCCCTCGATCTCCGAGTGCAGAATCTCGTTTTCCACGCGGCGGCGGATGATGTACAGCTTGCGCTCAAAGTCCTTCTCATCGAGCGGCGCGGGAGTCTTGAGGAATACCTGCTCAATGTAGGGCTGCGATCCGCGGGCCACGCGGCCAATGGCGTTGGTCTCCACCGGGGTATCGCGCCAGCCCAGCACCTCCAGGCCTTCTTCCTTGCTGATCGTCTCCAGCACGCCCTCGCATTGCAGGCGCTCCAGCTTGCCAACGGGCAAAAACACCATGCCGACGGCATACTGGCCGGATTCGGGTAAGGTGATGCCCTGGTTGGCGCATTCGCGCACAAAGAACTCGTGGGGAATCTGGATCAGCACGCCGGCACCGTCGCCGGTCTCGGGATCGCAGCCGCAGGCGCCGCGATGCTCCAGATGGGTCAGCACTTCGATGCCCTGCTCGACGATGGCGTGGGTACGCTCGCCGCGGATGCTGGCCACAAAGCCCATGCCGCAGTTGTCGTGCTCGTTGGCGGGATCGTACATGCCCTGAGCCGCGGGTAGTCCCACGGCCACCGGCTGTTGTACGTCCTGCTGACTGCCCTGTCCTTCTTCTCGCATCGCTCTCCCCGTTTGCGGTGCGCATCGCTTGCCCATGCGCGGAAAGATGGCCTAAAAAACACAAAACCCGCCTGATTTCCTCTTGGCGGGTAAATAGTACTTCGGCTGGTATGAATGCCTGGTTCTATCCCCCGCTGGGTGTGATAATTCGCTTCGACGCGGCCATTGTTGTGGCACGCATCGAGACGGGTGTAGCCTGCGGGTTGGTTACCAGTTGGGTCATTGCTGTAAGACAACTTTACCGACAAAGCCGGACGGCGTCAATGGTTTCCGGCCATCTTCGCCTGCCTTTCTCCATCTCCGGCCACGCTTCCGGCAGGTGGCTGCCGTGGTGCGCGTGCGGCTCCCGGGGCCTCTAACATCTTGAATCTGCGCCATCTGTGCTACCATCTACATAGTGTCTGCACAGTGCGGATACGTGATTCTGGGTTGACCCCGCCGAGTGACACTGCGATTCGAGCTCAAAATCTCCCCCAGGCCTGGCTCAGGCCTACCCTTGCAGTACCTGAACATCTGCGCACCCGGAACCGGGAAGCGCACAGTGAAAAGAGAAAACCACTACCGATGAAGAACTTTCAAGAAATGCCGCTCCAGCCGCGCTTAAAGCAGGCGCTGGCGGCTAACGATTTTGTAACCCCCACCCCGGTGCAGACGCAGGCCATTCCGCCCGCCCTCGACGGCGATGACGTCATTGCCACCGCGCAGACCGGGACCGGCAAGACCCTGGCCTTCCTCATCCCTACCCTGGAGATGTTGGTTCAGGTGCCCGTTGGCCACGTCAACGCCCTCGTCCTGGTGCCCACGCGCGAGCTGGCCATCCAGGTGCACGAGCAGCACGAAAAGTTGCGCAGCAAGAAGAGCCCGCCGGCCGCATTGGTCATTGGCGGACTCAGCGAGAAGGAACAGCTTCGCCAGATTAAGGCTGGAGCCCGTGTGATTGTGGCCACCCCCGGACGCCTGGAAGATTACATGCGCCGCAAGCTGGTCAACCTGAACTTTGTCTGCGTGCTGGTGCTGGACGAAGTGGACCGCATGTTGGACATGGGCTTTTTGCCGGCCATCACACGCATCCTGGCCGCCCTGCCCAAGGATCGCCAGACCCTGTGCTTCTCCGCGACCTTGGAAAAGAGCGTGCAGCATCTGTTGACCAAGTGCACGCGCGACGCCGTCCGCATTGAGATTGGCAACATTCTGAAGCCGGCCGAGCTGGTCGAGCTGGCCGCCTATGAAGTTCCCCTCATGCAGAAGCGCAGCGTTCTGCGCGAGCTGCTGACCGAGGAGCCGGGCAAGACCCTGATCTTTGCCCGCACCCGCCGCGGCGCCGAGCGCCTGGCCCGTGACCTGGTTCGGGATGGCTATTCGGCCAGCATGATCCACGGCGACCGCACCCAGAGCCAGCGCATGGCAGCGCTCAGTGGCTTTGAGAAGGGCCGCTTCCAGATTCTGGTGGCGACCGACGTGGCCGCCCGCGGACTGCACATCGGAGAGGTTCTGCACGTCATCAACTACGACCTGCCGAACATGGCCGAAGACTTCATCCACCGCGTGGGCCGCACCGGCCGCGCCGGACACACGGGCCGCGCCACCAGCATCGTCAGCGGAGCCGAGATGATCGAACTTAGCCGCTTTGAAAAGGCGCTCAAGCTCAAGATTGAGCGCAAATTCTTGAGCGAGAATGCAGCCGCCAATGCCGAGGCCGCTTCCAAGCCCATCCCCATCACCCGCGGACGCCGCGACAGCAACACCCTGCGCTCACGCACGTTGACCCGGCTGCCCGGCGAGATCTTCGCCTAAGCTGCCTGCAAAGTCCGCGCGGAACTTACAAACCGCGCGGCGCAACACTCGCGAGACTTCTCGCGCTAAACAATCCAATAGAAAACGCCGGAGAGTGCAAACTCCGGCGTTCGTGTTTTTGCCCAGCAAAACTTCTGAGTTACTGCGCCGTCCAGCCGCCATCCACCGGCAGGCTGATGCCCGTAATGTTCTGCGCCGCCGGCGAGCAGAGGAAGACCGCCACGCCGCCGATGTCCTCGACCTTGGTAAAGCGCAGCGAGGGCTGCTTTTCCGCCAGCAGGTTGTGCTCGGCCTGCTTGATGTCAATCTTCTCGTTGGCCGCGCGCGCGTCAATCTGCTTTTGCACCAGCGGAGTCAGCACCCAGCCCGGGCAGATGGCGTTGCAGGTGATGCCCGTCGTGGCCGTCTCCAGGGCGACCACCTTGGTCATCCCCACGATGCCGTGCTTGGCGGCCACGTAGGCCACCTTGTTGGCGCTGGCCACCAGTCCGTGGGTGCTGCCGGTGTTAATAATGCGTCCGTAGCCGCGCTTCTTCATGCCGGGCAGGGCGGCGTGGATGGTGTGGAAGGCCGACGACAGGTTGATGGCGATGATCAGGTCCCACTTATCCGTCGGGAACTCGTCAATCGGTGCCACGTGCTGGATGCCGGCGTTGTTTACCAGGATGTCCACCGAGCCCAGGCGCTTCTCGGCGTCTTCGATGAGCGCTGCGCACTCGGCGGCCTTTGAGAGATCGGCCGGATTGTAGAAGACCTGCACGCCGTGCTTGGCGGCCAGTTCGGCGCGCAGCTTTTCAATGGCCGCGGCGTCTCCAAATCCGTTTAGCATGATGTTGGCTCCCTGGGCGGCCAGGGCCCGGGCCACGCCCTCGCCAATGCCGCTGGTGGAGCCGGTCACAACCGCGTTACGACCCTTAAGCATAATGTCCTCTTCTTAAGCGCGTACGACAATTGCTTCGCACGTCTGGGGTTTAACTCCTAAGCACGGAATACTCTATACCATCCGGGCTGCGTTAAGCTTCACTTTTCTGCCTTGATTTTGCCGTGGCCGGGCTGCCGAGGGGGGAAGCTGGCCGCGCCCGTAATCAGTTATAATTAAGACTTCGGCAGCATGCGACATTTCGCGCTTGTGAGCCCGCAGGAGGGCTTCTTTGAAGAGGTTTATCGACTCGTTTTTTGACACGCTTTCGAGCGCCCTGGAGAACGTCCAGTGCACCGGCCCGGCTGGAGAGCCACTGGAGCGCGGCGCGGCCTATGAGCGGGCGCTATGCAGGGCGCTGGAGGCCACCTCGCGGGGCAATAAGCTGATGTTCATCGGCAACGGCGGCTCGGCGGCCATTGCCGGCCACATGGCCATTGACTTCAGCAAGAACGGGGAGATGCCGGCGATGTGCTTCAACGACGGCGCGGCGCTCACCTGCCTGGGCAACGACTTTGGCTATGAAGAGGTGTTCGCACAGCAGCTGCGCTTCCACGCGCGCCGCGGAGACGTGCTGGTTGCCATCTCCAGTTCGGGCAAGTCGGAGAACATTCTGCGCGCCGTGCATGTGGCGCAACAGATTGGCTGCAGCGTGATCACCCTGAGCGGCTTTGCCCCCGATAATCCGCTGCGCTCGCTGGGCGAGGTGAATTTTTACGTTGCATTGAGCGACTACGGGCTGGTGGAGGTGGCGCACACCGCGCTGATCCACGCCGTGGTGGAACTGAAGCGTGCCAGTACTTTGACGGCGCGCACAGCGGACTAGGCTGCCATGATTATCAGCAAGACTCCCTGCCGGGTGAGCTTTGCCGGTGGCGGCAGCGACATTGAGAGCTACTATCGCGAGCACGGCGGCGCGGTGGTCAGCGTCACCATTGACAAGTACGTCTACCTCACGCTGCAACAGAAGTTCGATCACCACATTCGCATCGGCTACTCGCGCACCGAAGAGGTGGAGCACGTAGATCAGATTCAGCACCCAATCGTGCGTCACTGTCTGCAACTGCTGGGTCCGCAGCAAGGCATCGAGATTACTTCGCACGCCGATATTCCCTCGCGCGGCAGCGGACTTGGCTCATCGAGTTCGTTCACCGTGGGCCTGCTCAACGGCTTGTATGCCTACCAGGGGCGTCACGTCTCTGCGCAGAAGCTGGCTGAGCAGGCTTGCCACGTCGAGATCGGGCTCTGCGGCGATCCCATCGGCAAGCAGGACCAGTACGCCGCGGCCTATGGCGACCTGCGCATGTACCACTTCCGGCAGGATGGTTCGGTGGACGTGGAGCCGCTGATCTGCAAGGTCTCCACCATTGAGCGGCTGCAGAATAACCTGATGATGTTTTACACCGGCCTGACCCGTAGTGCGGGAGACATTCTGAAGGAGCAGACCGCGGTGCTCGGCGAGCGCAGCTCGGCCATTGAGACCATGCACCGCATGGTGGAGTATGCGCACGCGCTGCGTCATGAATTGGAGAATGGCAACCCGGACGGCGTTGGCGAAATCATGCATGAGAGCTGGCTGCTGAAGCGCACTCTGACCGGCAGCATCTCCAACTCCGCCATTGACGGCTGGTATGAGTCGGCGCGGCGGGCGGGCGCCGTGGGCGGCAAAATTCTGGGCGCGGGCGGCGGCGGATTCCTCCTGCTCTATGTTCCGCCGGAGCGCCGTGAGGATGTGAAGGCCGCGCTCCACCAGTTGCGCCGGATTCCCTTCCGCTTTGAGCACGAGGGCAGCAAAATCATCTTCTACAATCCCACCACGCTCGATCCCGGGCGCGAGGATGAGGAAGCGCGCTCAGGACGCTGAGCCGCCACGCCAGAAAGGCGCCAAAGAGTGAACGCAGTCATATTGGCCGGGGGCAAGGGTTCCAGGCTGGCGGCGCGCAGCCAGGGGCTGCCCAAGCCGTTGGTTCCCGTGAACGGCAAACCCCTGCTGGAGTATCAGCTGGAGTTGCTGGCGCGCCATGGCGCCGCGCAGGTTGTGCTGCTGTGCGGATACGGCGCGGCGGCCATTCGTGAATTTGCGGGCGACGGCTCGCGCTGGGGGCTGCGCATCGAGTGCGTGGATGAGAGCACTCCGCTGGGCACCGCCGGAGCCGTGATTGCGGCGCTGGACAAGCTGCCCGCAGAGTTCCTGGTGCTCTACGGTGACACCATGGTCAACGTTGACCTGGAGCGCTTTTATGCCGCACACCGCGCTGCCGGTGCGGCCGCCACGCTCTTCCTGCATCCCAACTCGCACCCGGAAGACAGCGACCTGGTGGAGAGCGACGAACACGGCCGCGTCGAGGCCATCCATGGCTATCCGCATCCGGAAGGAGTGCTGCTGCCCAACCAGGTCAACGCGGCGCTCTATGTGTTGCGTGCGGAGGCGCTGCGCGGCTTTGCTGTTCCGGAGAAGCCGCTGGATTTTGCCAAGCATCTGTTCCCGGAGATGCTCCACCGCGGCGTTGCCCTGCACGGCTACCGCAGCGGAGAGTACATCAAGGACGCGGGCACTCCCGAGCGCCTCGACCAGGTGGAACAGGATGTGCTCCGGGGCGTGGTGGCGCGCGGAAGCCTGGCCGTGCGGCGTCCGGCGATCTTCCTGGACCGCGACGGAACCATCAACGAAGAGGTCAGCTACATCTCTCGCCCAGAGCAGCTCAAACTCATCCCCGGCGCCGCTGAGGCGATTCGCCTGCTGCGCGCGGCGGGCTACCGCATCGTGGTGATCACCAACCAGCCGGTCATCGCACGCGGCGAATGCAGTGAGCGCGAGTTGCTCAAGGTGCATGACTACATGGAGCGCGAACTGAGCCTCCGGGGCGCGTTTCTGGATGGCATCTATTATTGCCCGCATCATCCTGACAAGGGTTTTGGCGGCGAGCGGGAGGAGCTCAAGTTCGACTGCGACTGCCGCAAGCCGAACGATGGCATGATTCGCCAGGCGGTGCGCGAGCTGAACCTCGACCTTGAAGCAAGCTGGCTGATCGGTGACCGTACGGTGGACGTGCAGACGGCGCACAACTGCGGCATCCGCTCCGTGCTGCTGCGCACCGGCGCCGGCGGCAGAGACCTGCGCCATGCCGCCGAGGCCGACCATACTCATGACGATCTGCTGGCCGCGGCGCACTTCATCCTGCAGCCCGCGCCATCAGCGACGGAAAGATAATTCCCATGCATTGGATTGCAATTGTACTGGCCGCCGCCGGGGTCATCGGCACCGTCTCCTCGACGGTCTTTCTCGGCCTCGCACTGATTGGCGCGCGGCGCTTCCATCGGATTGCCGCCGAGCAGAAAAAGGTGGGAGCCACTCTCACTGACGCGCAGCTTCCCTTTGTTTCTCTGCTCAAGCCGCTGCACGGAGTGGAGCCGCAACTGGAGGAGAACCTGGAGAGCTTCTTCGTCCAGGACTATCCGGCGTTTGAAGTTCTGTTTGCCGCCGACACCAGTGACGATGCCGCGCTGCCCATCGCGCGGCGCGTCATGGACCGTCATCCGGAGAGGCCGTCGCAGATCATCATCAACGGCGAGCCGCCCTGGCCGAATCCTCCGGCATATTCATTTTTCTGCATGGAGAAGGTCGCCCGCGGCAACATCCTGGTGACCAGCGATAGCGACGTGATCGTCGAGCAAGGCTATTTGCGCCAGATAGTGCCGCCGCTGCTGGCCAGGAACACCGGCATGCTGACCTGCGTCTACCGCGGACTGAACACCGGCGGTTTTTGGTCAGGGATGGATGCCATTGGCATGAGCGTGGAGATGACCGCCGGAGTCGTGATCGCCAACTGGATGGAGGGCATGAAGTTCGGACTGGGCCCGACCATCGTCGTGCGGCGCGATGCGCTCCAGGCCATTGGCGGGTACGAATCCATCGGCGAGTACTTCTCGAATGACTTTGTGATCGGAAGTCTGATCGCCGAAAAGGGCTTCGATATCGCGCTCTCGCGGCACATCATCTCCCACGTCGTACCGCCCATGACCTTTCAGCGGATGTGGCAGCGGCAGGTACGCTGGGCCGCCGGAACCAGGCGTTCGCGGCCGCTCGGGCATCTGGGATCGGGACTGGTCTA
>Ga0302279_10006409_pt1 | contig 12488 bp, 8 predicted proteins | sample III_Bog_N3_3_FD_194541 | JGI IMG/M metagenome (GOLD analysis project Ga0302279, IMG submission 194541) | Peat permafrost microbial communities from Stordalen Mire near Abisko, Sweden - III_Bog_N3_3 | ecosystem: Environmental > Terrestrial > Soil > Wetlands > Peat | place: Sweden: Abisko...
GCTCGGATTCCGTACGGTGATCGCGACGGGCGGTGTGGCTACGGGGCTCGAGGTGGCGAAGGCCATCGCGCTCGGGGCAAGCGCCGCCGGCGTGGCTCGACCGCTCCTGAAGGCGTACCGGGCCGGAGGAGTCGCCGGTGCGAGCGCCGCGGTCGACGCTATCATCCGAGAGCTGCGCGCCGCGATGCTCCTCACGGGGAGCCGCGATCTTCGCGCGATGGGGCGTGCGCGACGCATCGTGAAGGGCGAGCTGGCGCTCTGGATCGACCAGCTCGCGGCGCACTGACGCTTCGAATCGACGCGGCGGACCGCGACCGTGCCAAGAACCAAGGACTTCGCGCGTTCGTCGATCCACAGTGTGGTACGATCACGGAGACGCCGCAGATCTGCCCGTGGAGGGGTCTCGAGGATGACTGAGAAAAAGAGCAAAGGGCGAAGCGATCGACCGCCCGTCGATCTCGCGGTCCAGTTGAAGCTGCAGCGCGAGTCCTTTGTCAGCACCTTCTTCAAGAAGGGGGCCGAATTTACCGAGGAGCTGGTCGTGGAAAATGAGCGACTGCGGACCGCCCTCGCCGAGCTCGAACGCGACAACGCGGCGCTACGGACGCAGCTCGCGAGCGACGAAGCCATCCGCGACCTCCTGCGCAAGATCGAGGATCTGGAACGCGAGAAGCAGGCGCTCCTCTCGCACGTCCACGAGGCCGAGGCCCACTCCACCCAGTTCGTCAGCCGGCACGAGCAGATCGAGGAGGAGCTCGCGAACCTCGCGAACCTTCACGTCGCCAGCTACCACCTGCACTCCACGCTGCGACTCCCCCTCGTCGTTCGCCACCTGCGCGAGCTTCTTCAGCAGCTTGTCGGCGCGCGCGCCTACGCCATCTACATCGCAAACGATCAACGCAGCGAGCTCGTCCCGATCGCGGCCGAAGGGCTCGAGGCGTCGCAGCTCGCCGCGATCCCGTACGGCGCTGGCGAGACGCAGGACGACCCGCATGGGATGGTCGAGCGCGCCTTCGTGACAGGAATTGCCCACGTTCAAGAGGGGCCCATCAACTACGAGCGCGTCTCGCCCGCGGCGTGCTTGCCGATGCGCATCGACGATCGCGCCGTCGGCGTCATCGCCATTCACGCCCTTCTCCCGCAGAAGGCGGCCTTCGTGGCCGTCGACTTCGAGCTCTTCAAGATGCTGGGGCTCCACGCCGCGTCGGCCCTCGTGGGGGCGCAGCTCTTCGCCGCCGCCGACGGGCGCATTCCCGGCGTCGAGGTTTTTCAAGGGATCTCCCCCAGTATCCTCCCCAGGCCCACGGCGAACGCGTGAGTGTCTCTGCTTGGGTGGCACCGCATGATTGGCACCGCATGATTCGCTTCGCTTCATTCCCTCGCCGCGCACCGCGGAACACCGCGCGCGCCACTCCGACAGGCTGACCACGATGAGCGCCGAGTACTCTTGTCTAGTCGTCGAAGACTCGCCCATGATGCGGCAACTTCTCGTGTTCGCGCTGTCGCGGGTGAAGAACCTGCGCGTGACGGAAGCGGATGATGGTGTCGATGGACTCCGGAAGCTCGCGGGCAACAGCTACGACATCATCCTGACCGACATCAACATGCCGATCATGGACGGGCTGAAACTCGTGAAGCGCGTGCGGACGGACCCCGTGCACAAGAACACCCCGATCGTCGTCATCACGACCGAAGGCTCCGACGAGGATCGCCAGCGGGCGATCGCGCTCGGGGCGAACGCGTACATCACGAAGCCGATTCAGGCTCCGCAGGTCATCGCCAAGGTCAAAGAGCTGCTCAAGATCACCACCTGAGAGCTCGCCCGGCAGGTCGCGGCTGCCTGGTGCAAGCTGGTGCGGCCGTAACCACCGAAGACCCCCGCGGCGCCGTGTCGGGCTCCGTGAGCCGCGTCAGGTGCGAGGGGCGGGCGAAAGCTTCGTACGACGGATGATGGCGGCGACGAGGCTCGGCTCGTCGGCCATCCCCTCGAGCAGCACGTCGGACGGGGTCTTCCCCGCCATCACGAGCTTCTTGATGGTCGCGAGGTAGACGGTCTCGTCGCGTCCGGAGATGTCGACCACTTTCCGCCGAGCGAGGCCGCCTTCCGCGATCGTCACGACGAGACCCGCGAGCTCCGCGAGCGGCTTGCCACGAAACATGGCGCGAAGCCCATCACGGTGCAGCGCTTCGCGAAGCGTCGTCAGCTCCTCGAACGTGAAGTCGCGCGTCAGAGCGTCCGCCTCGGCGAGCGCGGCGTCGTCGTAGTACAGGCCCGTCCAGAACGCGGCGAGCGCGGGACAGTTCTCCGCGCTCTGCATGTCGGCGCCGCGAATCTCGATCGTGCGCTTCAGCCGCACCTCGGGGAAGAGCGTATTGAGGTGAAGCTGCCAGTCGGCCAGCGTCGCCCGCTCCCCTTCGAAACCGTCATTCCAGAAGCTCCGGAACGTCTGGCCGATGTTCGCGAGGAACCGGTTGCCGCGCTTCACGAGGAACATGGGCACGTCGAGCGCCCACTCCACGTACTTCTCGTAGCCTGCCCCCTCGGTCCACATGGCGGGCACGAGCCCCGAGCGATCCGGGTCGACGTCGAGCCAGACGCGGCCGCGGTAGCTTAGCCCGCCGTACGGAGCTTTCTGCACCCACGGACTGTTGGCGAAGATGGCGGTCGTTAGCGGGGAGAGCTTCAGCCCAACGCGCATCTTGCGCATGGCGTCTGCCTCGTCCGAGTAGTCGTAGTTCGCTTGCACCGTGCAGGTGCGGAGCATCATGTCGAGCGCGTGCGCGCCGCGCGTGGGGAGGTAGCTCCGCATGAGGCCGTAGCGAGTCTTCGGCACGAACGTCAGATCCTCGCGGCGGGCGAACGGGTGGAACCCGAGCCCGAGCCAGGCAATCCCCTGACGGTCCGTGATCCCCCTCACCTCGCGGAGGTGCTCGTCGAGCTCGAGCGCGACGGCGTGAATGTCGACGGCGGGCGCGCCGCTTAGCTCGAACTGGGCTCCCGGCTCGAGCGTGATGGAAGCGCCGTTGCGGGTGAGCGCGATGACCGGGCCCCCTTCGACCTCGGACTCGGGGGTCCATCCGTGCTTGGCCGCAAGCTCGCGCAGGACGGCGCGAACGCCGATCTCCCCCTCGTAATGCAGGGGGCTCCCGTCGTGCTCGAAGACCCCGCACTTCTCGGCCTCGGCGCCGATACGAAACTGAGACCTCGGCTTCTCGGCCTGGTGAAAGATCTCGAGAAGATCGCTCTTTTTCGCGATCGGCTGGTCCTGGGTAGGGTCGTGGTCGATCACGGTGGAGGTTCTAGGCTCCGATGCTTGAGCCGTGCGGTCAGTTTCGCGCAGCGCTAGCGGCGGGTGGGCATACCAGAATGCCCGCCGGAAGGCATCCCCCCGGGCGAACGGTGAAGCAAGCCACGACGTCGTGCGTCACGACGTCGGACGAGCCTACGCCGCCCGCCAGCGCGGCACCGGCGGTCTCGCGGTCTTCTTGCGATCGAAGAAGCGCACCCTTCGCAGCAGGAGATCGAGCACGAAGAGCACGATGGCGGCGCTCACGAAGCGAGGCCACAAGTCCTCGTGGTAGGTGACCGACTCTCCCGCCGGATCCCAGATCCCCTTGGCCTCCGGGTCCATGCGACCTCCCGTGGCTTCCGCGACGCGGCGCAGCGACGCGACGTCCGGCTCGAGCGCCAGGTACTCACGCGGATACGGGTTCGTCACGTGGCCGTATCCCTCGGCGATCGTCACCGCGCGTGTCCCCCCCTTGCCGTCGTCGACCGACTTCTCGAGCGACGCGTGGAGCAGATAAGGGCCGTAGTGATCGAGGGGAAACTCGGCTTCGTACCGACCCGGCGCTGTCTGCGGCAGGCGAATCGTTCGGGGCGCTGGGCTCCCCTGCGCCCCGTCGGCGGCGCGAATCGTGAGCGTTCCATCGAGGCCGTTCTGGAACTTGTCGTCTCCGCCGATGGCGTCGAGCGACGCCTTCACGTTGCCGGTCGCGGGGTCGATGTCGGCGCGAAGGCTCAGCTCCTGTCGCTTCTTCTGGCGCATGTGCTCGCGTACGAGCTGCCCCCAGAACTGGCCGTAGCCGGGCCAGCGCAGCCACTCGACGGCCCACAGGTTCTTCACGTCGCTCGTCCAGGCGAGCGACCACCCGAGCCCCACGTGCCAGCGTGCCAGAATGGGCTCCCCGATCTCGCTCTGGAGGATCTCCTGCGCCGGCGGCGGCTTCATCTTGGTCGCGACGTAGCCGTGGAGATACGGCGCCGACGCGATGTCGATGCCGCGCAGAAAGTCCGCCGGCGTAACGACCTTCGGCTGGAAGTACTCCTCGACGGCGGCCGAGCGGCTCACCATCTCGGTCTCCTTCGTGAACACGCGCGGGAGCGACTGCGGGTCGACGACCTTGTAGAAGCGCCCTCCGCCGAGGTCCGAGATCATGCGGAGCAGAGTGTCGTCGATACCGGCGCCAAGCCCCACGGTGGAGACCGTCATCCCCTCCGCGCTCATCGCCTGAACGAGATCGCGAATGCCGTTCTGCGGGGCCTGCCCGTCGGTCAGGAGAATGACGTGCTTCTTCCGGGCGCGCGTCACGTTGAGCGCCTGGTACGCCGCGTCGAGAGCGCCGAAGATCTCGGTGCCTCCTCCGGCCTGGATGCGCGCGATGTCGCTCTGGATGCGTGCGCGGTGCTTGGCGGCGGTCATCCTCACGATGCGCGTTGGCTGCGAGTCGAATGCGATCACCTCGAGCAGGTCATCGGCCGAAAGCGTGTCCGCCGTCGCCTTCGCCGCTTCCTTCGCCATCTCGAGCGGGAGCCCCGACATGGACCCTGAGCGATCGATGACGAGCGCCATGGCGACGTCGGGCTCGTCGCGGCGCTTCTCGGCGTCCATCCGCACCGGAAGGATTCGCTCGACGGTCGAGTGGTACCAGCCGCCGAGGCCGTAGCCGTTCTCCCCGCCGGCGAAGAGGAATCCGCCGCCGAGGTCACGCACGTAGCCTTCGAGTGCATCCTGCTGCGTCAGCGAAACAGCGTCGGCCGGAGTGTCCGAGAGGATGACGAAGTCGTAGCGTTCGAGCTCGCGCAGACTCGACGGAAGCTCCGACGGCCCGCGAGGGTCGACCTCGAAGCCCTGCGCGTTGAGCGCGCTCGCGAGGTAGCTCTGGTGCGCGCGGTTACCTTCGACGTAGAGCACCGACGGACGCCCGGGCACGGCGAGGGTCACGGCGAAGCGATTGTTCTCCTTGAAGTGATCCTCGGGGATGTCGGTGAGCTCGAGGGCATACGTCACCTCTCCTGCGACGCGGACCACGCTCTTCCACGCGACGTCGTTATCGCCGGCGTTGAGCGCGATCGAACGCACCCCTTCGAGGCCGTTGATCGCTTCGCCTTGTTTCAGCACAGCGCGAACCGTCTGGGGTCGGCTCGAGAAGATGATCGAGTGAAGCTCGAACGGCTCGTCGACGTGGAGCTTGTCGGGGGCGCGCAGATCGCGAATGGCGACCTCGCCCGGGACCGGGCGACGGTAGGGAATCGTGAAGACCTTCACGCCGAACTGCGTCGCGCGGGCAGCCTCGGCGAGCATGTCGCCGTCGGTCTGGACGCCGTCCGACAGGATCACCGCGCGCCTCAGATAGCCGGCGGGGTACAGGCCGTACGCGAGCTCCATCGCACTGGCGATATCGGTGGCGGCGCCTAAACCAAGCCGTGGCTTCGCGGGCGCGTGAAGCGGAGCGTTCTCGTCGGCGAGCGGCTCGTGCCTAGCGATGACCGGGGCCTTCCCGTCGTCGGTGAGCGGTACGACGCGAGGCCGACGCGCGAACGTGACGACGCGCACGGTGTCGTCCTTCGGCTTCGCGTCCAGCCCGGCCTGCACCGCAGCCTGCGCGTCGGTGAGCGCGGCGTCGGGGACCGACTCGGAGACATCGACGAGATACACCGTGCAGACCTTCGCCGTGCTCGCGGTCTTGGCGAGGCGCGCGAGGCCGAGCGCGAGGAGCGACACGAAGCCGATGCGCAGGACGACCGATGCCGCGCGCTGAATCCAGGGGAGATCGGCGAGAGATCGCCCGAGCATCCACAAGAAGTAGGGGGCGAGGAGGACCAACCCGAGCATGCGCGGGGCGAGGAGCTCGTATTCCTGGCCATGGCGCGTCCAGGCGAGGCTCGGTCCGCGGAACCAGACAAAGTGGAGGTACGCGTAGACGAGCGCCGCGCCGAACGCGAGGATCGCGCCGCGCCAGAGGAGGCCGCCGAGCTTCGCACGTTGCTCGGGGGTCATACGGTCACCCTCCGGTGGTACGTCGCCCACTCGACCGCAGTGAGCAGGACGGCCGCGATGAGCAGGTAGATCCAGATCTCGCGCCGCACGCCGACGTGGAAGCCCTCGAGCGCGCCGGCAGGCTTGCCGTCCACGACGAGCGTGTCGCTCGGTGCGATCGTGCTCTCGTCGGTGTCGAGGAGGTTCGCCGCGAACGCCGTCTTCGGCGTCGTCGACATGTCGCGTGCGTCTCCGCGGTGGGCCTTCGCCGAGAGCTCGTAGAAGCCCGCGTGCTGACCGAGGAAGACCGCGCGCCCCTCGTGCACCGGGACGTCGGTGAAGATGCCGCTCGGGAGCTTGAGGCTCGCCTCGTCGAAGTCGCCGGCGACCGGGATGCGCCACACGTCGCCGGTGCGGAAGCTCGACAGGTACGTGGCGTCGTCGTCGCTGAACCAGTTGATGGTGTTGAGCAGGAACACCGGCCATGCGACGCGGAGCGTGAGGTCGCTCTCGCGCGTATCGAAGCCCATCGCGACGAACTTGTGGCCGTCGCGCGTCCCGGCGACCAGGATCGGCCCTTCCTCCGAGGCCCCAACGACCTTGTCCCCCGGCTCCGGCGCGAGCTTGTGGCCGCGCGCGATGTTGACGTCGTCGAGCGCCGTGAAGCGAACGATGGGGTGCTTCCGGTCGATCTTGTCGAAGCCCGGTTGCTTCAGCTCGTTCAGCACCTTCACGGGGGAGCCCGGACCGCGCGGGTCGAGATAGATCGCGTCGCTGCGCGGAGGAGACGCAGGGGTCACGCCGTCGAAGATGACCGCGTCGAAATGCTTGCCCGCGTTCGTGTTCGCCGCCGCTGCGTACGTGCTCACGTACTCCGTCGGGGTCACGTCGGTGACGTCGAGGTACTCGTCCAGCAGGAGCGCGGCGTCGAGGTACATGTTCCCCGCGGTCACCACCAGCACCTTCGCGCGGTGGCGTTCGGGAAGGAGAGCGTACGCGTGGTCGTCGGCGGGGAGATCGTCGTGCCCCCCCGAGGTGAGCGAGATCTTCGCTTCGAGCGTTCGGCTCGCGCCGTTGAGGTTCGGGTAGAACCGCGGGAGGCGCTCCCCTGCACGGAGCCGGAGCTTCGTGACGTCGACCGGTTGCCCATCGCCGGTGAGCTCGAGCTCGACATCGGAGTCGACGTCGCCCGTGTTCGTCAGCTCGAGCATCACCTCGTAGCGGCTCTTGTCGAGCGGGTAGCGACGCACGGAGAACTGCGTGATGCCGACGTTGTTCTTCCCCTTGCCGACCTTCACGTACGAGAGCTTCACGTCGCCGAGGTGCACGGCCCCGAACGAGTCGGCCGCGTCGCCAAGGTGACCGTCGGAGACGACCACGATCTCGGCGCCGTCGAGGCCGCGAAGGCTGTCGGTCGCGAAGCGAAGGGCGCGGGCGAAGTCGGCTCGCGTGTCGGTCGCGGCGACGAGCGTGAGGTCGCGTTCGAGCTCGGCGGTGTCGCCGCTCATCGGGCCGAGCGGAGTGACGACCGCATCCATCTGCGCGAGGAGCATGCGATCCGAGCCGCCCAGGCCGCGAATCATCGTCTTCACCTCATCCTTCGCGACGCCAAGACGATTGGGCGACACGTCGACGGCCTGCATCGAAGTGCTCGCGTCGAGGAGCACGACCACGTTGCGCCCCTTCACGAACGCGACCTGCGCCCTCGGGTCGCCGAGCGCGAAGACCAGCAGCGCGAGGAGCACGAGCTGCAGGAGCAACGACAGGAGTCGCTTCAGCTTCGAGAAGAGGCTCGTCGCCTCCTTGTCGCGCAGCACCTTCTGCCAGAGCGGCGAGAACGGAATCGCGACCGTCCGCCTGCGCAGCTTCAGGATGTAGAGCGCGACGACCGCGGCCCCGGCGATGCCGAAGATGGTCGCGAGCTGCGCGAAGGGGAGACCGGCGAAGAGCATGATCTAGCGGAGGAACCCACCGCGCCGGAACACGCGCAAGATGAGCTCGTCGAACGGCACGCTGACGTCGGCCTCGATGTGGGAGACCTGCCGCGTCGCGCAGAACCGCGCCACCGACTCGGTGTACTCGCGATGGGCGGCGGCGAACTTCTCGAGCACCTTCGGCGTGACGGTCACCTCACGCTCGTCCCCGGTCTCGCAATCGTAGAGGAGCACGTCCCCCTGGAGCTTCGGCTTCCCCTCCGTCGGATCGACGATGTGGACGACGAACGGCTCGAACTTGTTGTAGCGGAGCACGTTGATGCCGCGCTCGAAGCCTTCGGGATCGTAGAGGTCCGACAGGAGCACGGCGAGCCCGCGACGCTTGTTCTGCGCGACGAACGTCTTGAGAGCGTCTTCGAGGTTGGTCGTACCCGAGGGCTCCAGCTCGCCGAGGAAGCGAAAGACCTTGAAGATGCGCGCCTTGCCGCGCGTCGTCGGCATGCGCTCCATGACGCGGTCGTTCGTGGCGACGATGCTGACGCGATCGAGGTTCGCGAGGCCGACGTAGGCGAGCGCCGCGGCCAGCCGCTTGGCGTAGCGGAGCTTCTGGCCGCCGTGGAAGCCCATGGAAGCGCTCGCGTCGACGATGAGATAGATGGCGAGATCTTCTTCCTCTTCGTACAGGCGCAGCAAGAGGCGCTCGAAGCGCTGGTAGACGTTCCAGTCGAGATACCGAAAGTCGTCGCCCGGCTGGTAGTCGCGGTGGTCGGCGAACTCGACGCCGCTGCCGCTCTTCTTCGTGCGTCGCTCGGCGCGCATGCGTCCGGCGAAGACCCGCTTGCTGACGAGCGCGAGGTAGTCGAGCTTCCGCTGGAAGTCGTCGCCGAAGAGCTCGTCGTCCTTCTCGGTCGACGCGCGAAGAGACTTGCCGCGAGTCAGACCGAGCGACTCAAGAAGGCCCAAGGTCCCTCACTTCTTCGTCTCCGCGAGGGTCTTCAGGATCTGGTCGATGACCTGGTCGGTCTTGACGCCTTCGGCCTCTCCTTCGAAGTTCAGGAGCACGCGGTGGCGGAGGGCGGCGTGGGCGACCTTACGGACGTCGTCGACGCTTGCAGCGAACCGACCGGCGAAGAGGGCCGCGATCTTGGCGGCGAGGAGCACGGACTGCGCGCCCCGAGGCGAGGCTCCGAAGCGGACGAAGCGCTTCGCGAGATCGGGAGCGTCGGGGCCGTCGGCGTGCGTCGCCTGCACCACGCGAATTGCGTAGTCCTGCACGTGGCGCGCAACGGGCACCTGCCGCACGAGGGTCTGCATCGCCAGGATAGTGGGGCGGTCGAGGATGGCTTTGCGCTCACCCATGCCGGCGCCCGTCGTGCGATCGAGGATGTCGTGGAGCTCATCGCGGTTCGGGAACGGGACGTGGAGCTTGAACAGAAAGCGATCGAGCTGCGCCTCGGGGAGCGGATAGGTCCCCTCCATCTCGAGCGGGTTCTGCGTCGCGAGGACGACGAACGGCTCCTCGAGCGTCCACGTCTTCTTGCCGACCGAGACGCGGTGCTCCTGCATGGCCTCGAGCAGCGCGCTCTGCGTCTTCGGCGTCGCGCGGTTGATCTCGTCGGCGAGCACGATGTTCGCGAAGATGGGCCCCTTCCGGAACTCGAAGACCTTGCCACCCCCCTGCCCTTCGTCGATGACCGTGGTGCCGAGGATGTCGGCGGGCATCAGGTCCGGCGTGAACTGGATGCGCGAGAAGTTGAGGCTCAAGGTCTCGGCGAGCACCCGAACGAGCATCGTCTTGCCGAGCCCAGGTACGCCCTCGAGCAGCGCGTGACCGCCGGCCAGGAGGCACGTGAGCACGCCGTCGACGACCTCGCGGTTGCCGACGATCGACCGCGCGATCTCCTCGCGCAGAGCGCCGATGTCCTTCGTGAACTTCTCGACCTCCGCGCGAACTGCGGCGGCGTCCTTCGGAGCGGTCGTCGTCTCGGGGGTCATGATGCGTGGTCCCTGTTCATGGCTTCTGCTCCGCGTTCTGCTGCGCCTTCTGATCCGCCGCTTGCGCTCGGGGCCTGATCAGCTCGAAGTACCTTCGTACGTACGAACGGTAGCCCCCCGGGATCTCGTCCTTCCGGAGCGCCTCCTCCGCGACCGTGTGGTACTCGCGGTACACCTTCTGGTAGCCACGCGACGCGAAGCCGCGCTCGGCGGCCCCCTGAATCACTTCGCTGCGGCTGCTCCCCTGCCCCGTGTCCTGGCCGGCGACCTGCGTGTCCTGCGTCCCCGACTTGATGCTGTGGGCCTGCCCCTGCACGTGCTCGTCGTGTCCCGTCCCCCACCCGGGCCCTTTCTGCGGGTCACCGCCTGCGCCGCCAGTCCCCGCACCTTGGCCGCCGCCGCCCGAGCCACCGCCGCCGCGTGAGATCATCAGCATCTTCTCGCCGTTCGGTCCGACGACCCAGAGCTCACCTTGCCCGGGACCTTGTCCCTGACCTTGGCCTTGACCTTGTCCCTGACCTTGGCCGCGCTGCCCCTGCTGGCCCTGACCCTGCCCTTGCTGCCCCTGGCCTTGCTGGCCTTGCCCCTGTTGACCCTGACCGTTCTGTCCTTGTTCCCCTTCGCTCCCGTCACCGGGTTGCCCCTGCCCTTGTTGCCCCTGCCCCTGCTGACCCTGCCCGTGTGCGCCCGACTGGAACCGACGGAGGCGCACCATCTGCTTCTGCCCCCCTTGGCCCTGCTGGCGGATCATCTCGCGTAGCTCGTCGATCTTCTGTTTGAGCTGCTCTTTCTCTTCCTGCGACATCTCCTGCTGCGCCATGCGGTTGATGTCCTCGGCCCCCTTGTCGAGGTCCTCCGCGCTCGCGCCCAGGTCTTTCATGAGATCCGCGGCGGCTTGCGACAGCTCGCGGTCGAGGCGATCGAGCTGACGCCCCGCCGCCTGCGCCGCCTCTTGCTCCTTCTCCAGCCGTTCGAGCTCGCGCTCCTTCTTCTGCAGGAGGCTCTTCTCCTCGTCGCTCGCGCCGCCGTCCTTCTTCTCCTGCTTCTTCTTCTCCTTGAGCAGCTCTTCCTTCAGCTCCTCGCGGCGCTGCGCGATGCTCTCCTGCTGCTTCGCGTTCTCCTCGGACGCGCGCTTCATCGCGTCGCGCATCTTTTCGAGCTGGTCCTTGCTGATGCCCTTGCCGTCCTTGCGGAGCTTCTCGGCCAGCTCCTTCAGCGCCTTCTCCGCGTCGGCCAGGTGGTCGCTCGAGAGCGCCGTCCCGGCAGGACGCGTCAGGTCCGCCTTCTTCATCTCCTCGCCGATCTTGGCGAGGGCAGCTTCGAGAGCCTTGTGGTCGGCCTCGGTCCCTTGAAGGATCTTGTCCTCGAGCGCCTGCATCTTGCGGAAGGCCTCGGTGCGATCGAGCCGCTTGGCCGCGAGATCCGCGATGAGCTGGTTGAACTCCTGCGTTGCCGCCTTGGTCTCCTCGCTCTGATCCTTCTGTTCGACCTCTTTCAAGAAGTCGCGCATGGCGTCGAGATCGTCGGCCGTGACGTCGACGGCGTCGATCGTCTTCGCGGCGACGACCACCTCGTGCGTACGTACTTCGAAGACGCCGATGGCCACGGTTGCAGCGGCGAGCAGGAACGCCGCGGATGCATCGCGAGGGAGCTTGAAGGGGACCGCGCGCCGAGGGTCGACCGTGCCTGCGATGCGGACGGCGTCCTCGATCGCGACGTCCATGAAGGGGGTGCGTTCGGAGGGAGCGAGGGCTGCGAACGAGAGGGCGCTCGAGAGGCGGTCGGCGAGGGCGTGGTGGCGGTCGAGAGCGACAGCGCCGGCGCGTTCGGCGAGTGGGCGAAGGTAGGCGAGGATTGCAGCCGCGGTGGTCACGAGGACGGCGCCGGCGAAGACCACACGCGTCGTGTGCTCCGAGGCGTGACCCGTCTTGCGAAGCACGAGCACGAACGCGGCACCGACAAGCGCCACACAGAGAGTCGTGACCCCCGCTTCGAACGCGCGACCCAGGCGAATCCGACGCTCCGCCCGCCGCGCGGGGGCCGCGAGGGTCCGCACGGAGAGCGAGGCGTCGGAGCGTGCCTCAGCCACGGGCGAGCGCCTTCCGGAGCGGTCGAGCAGGGAGCGAGGGCGCCATGACCTTGGTTAACGTGCGGAGGGGAGCCAGGTTACGCAAGCTCTTGGTTTGACGGATGAAAGGCGCAAAGGGTCTCGGGCGGCGCTCCTCTCGGGAAGAGCTACGCTCAGCATACCCCGGGCATTCCGCGAGCACCCTCTCGGGACACGCTCGCAATGCGAAAG
>Ga0302279_10006417_pt1 | contig 12469 bp, 11 predicted proteins | sample III_Bog_N3_3_FD_194541 | JGI IMG/M metagenome (GOLD analysis project Ga0302279, IMG submission 194541) | Peat permafrost microbial communities from Stordalen Mire near Abisko, Sweden - III_Bog_N3_3 | ecosystem: Environmental > Terrestrial > Soil > Wetlands > Peat | place: Sweden: Abisko...
AAACGCTCGCTCGCCAAGATGGTCCGCCTCCATCGCGGTCGGATCATCATGATCTCCTCGGTAGGCGCCTTCGTCGGTTCCGCCGGACAGGCCAACTACGCGGCGTCGAAGGCCGGGTTGGTGGGCATGGCCCGCTCGTTGGCCCGCGAGGTGGCCAGCCGCTCCATCACCGTGAACGTCGTGGCTCCCGGCCTGGTGGAAACGCATATGCTGGCGGGACTGAGCGAGGCCAAGACCGCCGAATTCGCCGCCCAGGTGCCGTTGGGGCGGGTGGCCCTCCCGGCCGAGATCGCCGGTGTCGTCGGGTTCGTCGCATCCGCCGGAGCCGCGTACATTACGGGTGCCGTCCTGCCGGTCGACGGTGGGCTGGCCATGGGGCTCTGACTCCGTCCCACCGGTGGCCGGCAACGAGAACGATCAGCACCCAACCCAGAGCAAGGAGACGCAGTGAGCAACGACGAGACGTTCGAGAAGTTCAAGGGATGTGCGGTGGAGGTGCTCCAGGTCCCCGAGGACAAGATCACCAAGGAGGCCCGGTTCGCCGAGGACCTCGACGCTGACAGCCTGGACCTCGTCGAGCTCGTCATGGCGCTGGAGGAGACCTTCGACGTCTCCGTCGACGAGACCGAGCTCGAGGGTATCGAGACCATCGGCCAGGCCTACGACCTGATCGTCGCCAAGATCTGATGCTGTTGGGAGTCGGACCCGACGGACCGGTCGCCGGCCGCCGGGTCGCCATCACCGGCATCGGGGTCCTCTCCTCGGTGGGGTCGGGTCTGGACGCCTTCTGGTCGGGCCTCCACGGGCCTGCACCGGAGGGAGAACGCCGCGTACGGGACTTCGATCCGGAGCAGTGGTTCACCACCAAGGACGCCCGCAACCTGGATCGCTTCGCCCAGTTCAGCGTGGCCGTGGCCGACATGGCCCTGGCCGACGCCGGTGAGCTGGACGCCGATCCGGGCCGCTCGGGCGTCATCATGGGCACGGGGGTCGGAGGCCTGCAGACCCTCGAGACCCAGATCCTCGTCTACGCCGAGAAGGGCGTCCGTCGCATCTCCCCGCGGCTGGTCCCCATGATGATGTCCAACGCCGGGGCCGCCGCCGTGTCCATGCGGAGCGGGTGGCACGGACCCTCCGAGACGATCATCACCGCATGCGCGGCCGGTGCCCACTCCATCGCCCACGCCGCCCGACTGGTCGCCTCGGGTCGGTGCGACGTGGCCATCGGCGGTGCCGCCGAGGCCGGTATGACCATCGTCGGGACCGCTGCCTTCGCCAACATGACCGCACTGTCGACCACGGGGCGGTCGATGCCCTTCGACGTCCGACGCGACGGGTTCGTCATGACCGAGGGAGCCGGCGCCCTGGTGCTGGAGGACTGGGACCGGGCCGTGGCCCGCGGGGCCCGCATCTACGGCGAGCTCGCGGGTGGGGCGAGCACGGCCGACGCCCACCACATCACCGCCCCCGCTCCGGGGGGCTCGGGAGCGGCCGCCTGCATGCTCCTGGCCATGGAGGATGCCGCCATCGAGGCCGGAGCCGTCGCCCACATCAACGCCCACGGTACCTCGACCCCGCTCAACGACCAGGCGGAGTCCGACGCCATCGGCAAGGTGTTCGGCTCCGAGTCCCCGCCGGTCACCTCCATCAAGGGGGCGACGGGCCACGGACTCGGGGCGAGCGGGGCGATCGAAGCGGTGGCCGCCGTCCTCACCATCGCCCACGCCAGCATCCCACCGACCGTGGGCTTCGAGGAGCCCGACCCCGAGATCCATCTGGACCTCGTGTCCGGTTCCGCCCGTGCGTGGGAGCCGGGTCCGATCCTCTCCAACTCCTTCGGATTCGGCGGCCACAACGGCTGCCTGGTCATCACCCCGGCCTGATCGGTTCCCCTCCGACACCGGTCCGGGGGCGGCCCGCGGCCCCTACCGTGGAGTCCCCATGATCGACCCCGTGCCCCCGCTCGACTCCCCGACCGATCCCGACGTCTCCCCTGATCTGGCCATCGGCGCGTTCACGCCCCACGGGCCCTGGGTCGTCGACCCGGCCACCATGCCGTGGCGGCTCGGATCGGCCAACGAGCCGGACGTGGCCACCCTGCGCCGTCAGGCCGCCGACCTGGCCCACACGCTCGTCGATCCCGGACACCTGCCCTCCATCGGGCGCCTGGTCTCCGTCGGCTACCACCTCGGCGTCCCGCTCCTGTTGTGGGGTGCGAACGAGCGCGGGACACCCCGGTCACGGGCCGGGCTGTCGGTGCGGTTGCGGCCGGCCTTCGAGCACCTCGGCCCGACCTACATCAAGCTCGGGCAGATCATCTCGTCGGGCGAGGGGATCTTCCCCGAGGAGCTGGTGTCGGAGTTCCGACTGCTGCGCGACCGGGTACCACCCGAAGCGTTCGCCGTGGTCCGCCGCACCATCGAGGAGGACCTCGGACGCCCGCTGGCCGAGGTGTTCACCTCGTTCGACCGCACCCCCATCGCCTCTGCGTCGATCGCCCAGGTCCACAGCGCCACACTGCGTACCGGTGAGCGGGTGGTGGTCAAGGTCCAGCGGAGTCGGGTCGCCCCCCTGGTGCGCCTCGACATCGCCGCCATGGCCTGGATCGCCCCGTTCCTCGTCGGTCGCATCCCCGTGGCCGCCCTCACCAACCCCCCGGCCCTGGTCGAGCTGTTCGCCGAGACCATCGTGGAGGAGTTGGACTTCCGCCTCGAGGCCCAGAACATGCTGGACATCGCCGAGGTGTTCGCCGGCACCGGACAGCGCACGGTGGTGGTGCCGCGACCGCATCCCGAGCTCGTCACCCGCCGGGTCCTCGTCATGGAGCACCTGCACGGGTTCCCGTGGAGCGACGCCGAGGGCATGCGTGCCGCCGGCATCGACACCGCCGCCGTGCTCCGGTCGAGTCTGATCGCCTTCCTCGAAGGCGCTCTCCTCTACGGCGTCTTCCACGGCGACCTGCACGGCGGCAACATGATGGTCCAGGCCGACGGGACGGTCGCCCTCCTGGACTTCGGCATCACCGCCCGACTCGACGAGCGCAAGCGCCAGGCGTTCCTGCGACTGCAGATGGGTGCGAGCACCAACAACGTCGCCGTCCAGGTCGAGGCGCTCCGGGACCTCGGCGCGCTGCCGGCGGACTCGGACATCGAGGCCGTCATCCGCGACCTGAACCTCGACCGGCCTCCCATCGACCCGACGACCCTGACCGCCGACGAGATGATGGCGGAGTTGCGCGAGGTGACCAAGGCGCTGCTCGGCTACGGGGCCCGCTTGCCCAAGGAGCTGATGCTCTTCGTCAAGAACATGCTCTTCCTGAACGGTGCCATGGCCTCGATGGCCCCGGACGTCGACATCCTGGGCGAGATCCTCGCCATCGTCAGCTACTTCACCGAGCGGCACGGCGACCGGATCGCCCGCGAGGTCGGCTTCGAGGTGTCGACCGATGCCATCGACCTCGACGGGTACCGGGCGGCGATGGGCTTCACCGAGGAGACCGACGCCATCACGTTCCGCGACCTCCAGGAGCGTCGTGAACTCATCGCCAAGCGCCTCGAGGCCCACGAACACCCCCGGCGGCGCATCCCCCTGCTGCGGGCGCTCTACCGGGTCGTGCGTCCCCCGAAGATCTGAACGACGCGTCGGGTCGTTGCACCACGCATGGGGACGGTGACGGCTACTCCGTACGTACCGTTGCGGCGGCTACCGGAGGCTCAGCCCGACTTCGCCTTCTCCGCCTCCAGATAACGGCGGTGCTGCTCGAGGATGTGGGCGTGGGAGGCGCCCTTGGACGGCACCCCGGGATGGTGATGACGGCACAGCACGTAGGGGGTGCCGTGGAGGGCGTGCTTGCCGATCCGCCAACAACCCTTGGTGTGGCAGTTGACCTTGCGCACCCCGGTGTAGACGCCGATCCCCACGGCACTGATCAGCGTGGCCTCGCCGAGGTCGGATCCGAAGCCGGACCAGAAGTTGTAATAGGGGTCGGGTCCGCCGTGCAGGGTACCGGTGTGGAACGCCACCCAGTGGCGGATGCCGGGGACGGCGAACACCACGATGATCAGCACGAGGAGCACGCCGGCGAAGATGATCCAGAGCACCGAGATGCCGTCCTTGGCCTCCGGGGGAAACTCCACCGGGTACGGGGCCGAGCCGGTCGTCGGCGGTGCGGACGGATCGGCGGCCGCCGTGCCCGATGGTGCGTCGTCTGCTGCCGTCACGATCTGCCGCCTCCTCAGCGCCCCGGACCACCGGTGGCCGAGAACCACGGTACCTGCGGGCACTCCCCCCGTTGCGGACCCCGCAGGGCGCGGCAGCCGGTGTCGGGCGTCAGCCGGCGTCGATGGCGGTGCGGAGTGAGCCGACGAACTCGGCCGCGCCCTCGGGGCCGCCACCTTCCAGCAGTCGCCGGACGAGGGCCGAGCCCACGACGACTCCGTCGGCCACCTCGCACACCTGTCGGGCCTGGTCCGGTGTCGACACGCCGATGCCCACGCACACCGGGATATCCGTATGGGGCTGGATCCGCGCCGCCACTTCCCGGGCCGAGTCGGCCAGCACGGACTGCTCGCCGGTCACCCCCATCCGCCCGACGGCGTAGACGAAGCCCCGGGAGCGCTCGCAGATGGCGGCGATACGGTCGTCCGGGGTGGAGGGTGCCACCAGCAGCACGGTCGCCACGTCCTCGGCGTCCGCCGCCACGGCCCACCCTCCGACCTCTTCGAGCGGCAGGTCCGGGATGATGGCCCCCGAGACGCCCGCCTGGTGCATGTCACCGGCGATCCGGGCGTGCCCCGCCCGGTAGATCAGGTTGTAGTAGGTCATCACCACGAGCGGCACCCCGACGTCCACCCGGCTGAGATCGGCCACGACGCCTTCCGGCGTCGTGCCCCGGTCGAGCGCCCGCAACGACGACTCCTGGATGACGGCCCCGTCGATCATCGGGTCGGAGAAGGGGATGCCCACTTCGATGGCGTCGGCTCCGGCGCCGGCGAGGGCCTCCAACACGAGGAGCCACTCGTCGTCGAGTCCCCCGGTGACGTAGGGGACGAGCAGCTTGTGGCCGGCGTCGCGCCGCGCCCGCAGAGCCGACTCCAGGGTCCCGGCCGCGTGGGTGGACGTCGGGGTGCCGCTCACGCCGTGCCCCGCAGGATGTCGCGGACCTGGGCGACGTCCTTGTCCCCCCGCCCGGACAGGTTGATCAGGACGGTCGACCCGGGGGCGATCTCCCCCCGGCCCGTCGCATCGACCACCCAGGCCAGGGCATGGGCGGACTCGAGGGCGGGAAGGATCCCCTCGGTGCGGGCCAGGAGCTGGAACGCATCGAGCACGGACCGGTCACCGGCGGCCTCGTAGCGGGCCCGGCCGAGGTCGGCCAGGTGGGCGTGCTCGGGCCCGATGCCCGGGTAGTCGAGACCGGCCGAGATCGACTCGGCCTCGAGGATCTGACCGGCCTCGTCCTGGATCAGGGCGCTGCGCATGCCGTGGAGCACACCGGGGATCCCGGTGGTCACGGCCGCGCCACCCGCCGCCTCCACGGCCACGAGCTCCGACGCGGTGGCGTCGGCGAACCCGGCGAAGATGCCCGCGGCGTTGGAGCCCCCGCCGGCACAGGCGACCACCAGGTCGGGGTCGGCGCCGTGCAGCAGCTCGCGGCACTGCAGGCGGGCCTCGTCGCCGATGACGCGTTGGAACTCACGCACCATCCACGGGTACGGGTGGGGCCCCATGACCGAACCGAGGCAGTAGTGGGTGTCACCGACGCTGGCCACCCAGGCCCGCAGCGCCTCGTTGACGGCGTCCTTCAGGGTGCGGCTGCCGCTGGTCACCGGGATGACCGTGGCACCCAGCAGCTCCATGCGGAACACGTTGAGCTCCTGGCGCTGGGTGTCCACCTCGCCCATGTAGACGATGCACTCCATCCCGAACAGGGCGGCGGCGGTCGCCGTCGCCACGCCGTGCTGGCCGGCCCCGGTCTCGGCGATCAGCTTGTGCTTGCCCATCCGCCGGGCCAGCAGCCCCTGACCGACCACGTTGTTGAGCTTGTGCGACCCGGTGTGGGCCAGGTCCTCGCGCTTGAGCAGCACCCGGATCCCGAGGTGCTCGGACAGCCGGCCACACTCGGTCACCGGGGTCGGCCGGCCCCCGTAGTTCCGCAGGATGCCGTCGAGTTCGGAGCGGAATGCAGGGTCGGCCCAGGCGTCGCGGAAGGCCGCCTCGAGTTCGATACAGGCGGGGACCAGCGATTCGGGGACGTAGCGGCCCCCGAAGTCGCCGAACCGGCCGCTCGGGCCGGGGTCACCCATGATCGCTCCGGATGTGGTGGTGTCTGTGGTCATCGTCTACGGCTCGCTGTTCTCGGGAAGGTCGGGTTCGTCGGTGTCGGGGCCGTCGCAGAACCGGTGGGGCCCGACGGCGGGAGGTTCAGTCGTCCTGCCAGTCGAAGAGGTCGTCCGCCGTCCGGGTGACGCCGTCTCCGTCGACGACCGCCACGGCATCGTCACGTTGGGCCGCCACCAGCCGCCCCGCCTCGCGTGCCGCCTGGACGAAGTCCCGCACCCTGCCGGGATCCTTCACGCCGGGGGACGACTCGACGCCGGTCGACACGTCCACACCCCAGGGGTGCAGGTGCGCGACAGCACCCGCCACGTTGTCGGGACGCAGTCCACCCGAAACCATCAGGCGACCCGGGTCGACGACGCCCTCGGCCAGCCGCCAGTCGAACAGCTCCCCCGAACCGGGGTTCGCGCCGTCCACCAGGAGCGTCTGGGCGCCGTACTCGGGGAACCGCTCGATGTTGCGGTGGCCGGCCGGGAAGGCCTTGATCGTCCAATTGAGCCGCTCCGCCACCCACCGGGTGTCCTCGGCCGATTCGAACCCGTGGAGCTGCACGGCCCGTAGGCCGATGAGCCCGGCGATCTCGACGACCCGACGAGGGGACTCGTCCCGGAACACCCCGACGGTGACCGTCTCGTACGGTAGGCGCTTCACGATGTCGGCCACGGCGGCCGGGGCCATCTGGCGGGGTGACGGGGCGAAGATGAACCCCACCGCCGAGGCCCCCATGCCCACCGCCAACAGTGCATCCGCCTCGGAGGTCACCCCGCAGATCTTGACGAAGAGTTCCGGGTCCTCGCCCGGCGACGCCGTCATGCCCGTGCTCCGAGCAGGCCGTCGACGGCCGACGAACGGTCGGTGGAGCGCACGAGGGTCTCCCCCACCAGCACCGCCGTGTAGCCCGCGCTCGCGAGCCGCTCGACGTCGTCGGCGTCACGGATGCCGGACTCCGCCACGGCCACGACACCCTCGGGCATGCGCTCACCCATCCGCAGCGCCCGCTGGCGATCCACCTCGAAGGTGCGCAGGTCCCGCTGGTTGACGCCGATGAGGTCCGCACCGACGGCCAGGGCCCGGTCGAGCTCGAGCTCGTCGTGGACCTCGACGAGGGGTGCCAGGGCGAGCTCGCGGGCGAGGCCCAGGAGATCGGACAGCGCGTCGTCGTCCAGCGCGGCCACGATGAGCAGGACGGCGTCCGCCCCCATCAGGCGGGCGTCGCACACGTCGAGCGGCCCGACGGTGAAGTCCTTGCGGAGGACCGGTACGCCACACGCAGCCCGGGCGACCTCGAGATCGGAACGGCTTCCTCCGAAGAACGCCTCGTCGGTCAGGACCGACAGGCACGAGGCCCCGCCCGACTCGTAGTCGACGGCGACCACGGCGGGATCGAGGGTCGGGTCGAGGTCCCCCTTGGACGGCGACCGGCGCTTGATTTCGGAGATGACCGCCATCCCCCGGTCGGCCCGGCCACGCACCAGGGCCCCCACGAAATCACGGGGGGAGGTGCCGTCGGCGGCCTCGAGTCGTTCCGCCAGGTGCCGGCGTGCGGCATCGACGACCGCGGGGACATCACGGTCGTCCACCGCCGAGGCGGCGCGATGCGCGTCGAGGATCGAGTCGAGATAGGCCGGCATGCCCGGCCAGCCTACCGGCGGGGTGCTCGGCACCGGTGGTGGACGGCACCGGTGCCGTCGTGGTCATGGGGGACGTCCACCGCGGTACCCGGCCCGCCACCCGTCACCTCCGCCAGGACGCGCTCCGGGTGGTCGGGCCGAGGACGACGATCCGCTCGCTTCCTGCCGCCACCCCCCCCCTCAGACGATTGCGCCCAGACGGTCCCCGTCGTCCCAACCCCGTCGTCCGATCCCGTCCGGGGTGGTGGCGACGACGGGCACGACCGTCCCCGGCCGGTACACGGGTGACGACGACCACAGCGGACCGGAGGATCCATGGATCCGGTGCAGGACGCCCCGTCGCGCCCAAGCGTTCGTCCCCACGGGCGCGACTACTCTTACCCTCCAGTAGAGATCGACCCTCGACCACTAGTCGAGGGTTGTCCTCCGGGGTCCTGTCCCGTCAGAGGGCCACACCGTCCCAGTACGAACCGTCCAACATGCCCACGAGCGTGTCCCGGTGGATGATGAGCCCGTCGATGTCGGCCGGCGCTTCGGCCTCACCGAAGTGGATCGACCGCTCGGTCACCCGCCGCATGATGACCCCGTGCCGGATGGCGGCGTAGGCGATGTGCCACTTCAGGTCACCGATGTCGTGTCCCGCGGCGGCGCGGTAGCTGGCGGCGACGTCGACCGGCCGGAACATCCCGGGCAGGCCCGGTGCCCCGAGCTGCACGGCGAGGTCCTGGAAGAACAGGTGGAGATAGCACATCCATCCGAGATCGACCTCGGGAGGTGCCACCGACGCCATCTCCCAGTCGAGCACGGCCACCACTTCGTTGTCCCGGAACATCATGTTGCCGATGCGGCCGTCCCCCCACGACAGGGCATCGGGGCTGACGTCGGTCGGCAGGTTGTCCGTCAGCCAGGCGAAGCAGTCGTCGAGGAGTGCGGACCGCTTGTCCCCCACCACCCATTCGAGGTAGTCCTTCCAGCTGTTGAGGCTGCGCTCGAGGGCGGTGGCTCCGGGCTGGTCGAGTTGGAGGAAGTCGAGGTCGTGCCGGTCGGGTCGGATCGAATGGATCCCGGCCATGGCCCGGATGGCCGATTCCTGGATCGTCTGCCGGTCCTCCTCGGTGCCGTCGAAGACCCAGTTGTCACCGAAGGTGTACGGCAGGACGTCGGGAGGCACGATCCCGTCCACCCGGTCCATGACGAAGAACGCACCGCCCAGCACCGAGGGATCGGGCTCGAACCAGTGGGTCTCGGGGATGGGCACCGGCGTGTGCGCCGACACCAGGCGCATGACCCGGAACTGCATGTCCAGGTCGTAGGTGGTGAACACCGGGTAGTCCGTCGCCGGGGGTTCCACCCGGGCCACGAGTCGCCGGGTGACCTCGCGGCCGTCCTCGGTCCAGGTGGCGTCGACGAGGAGCGTCTCGGACGACATCCCGTTGCTCTCGGGACTGGTGAGTTCGACGACCCGGGCACCGCTCCCCTCGGGCAGGGTGGCCTGCAGCCAGCGCTCGAACTCGTCGCGCATCGCCTGCGGGTCGCGGGTCGATGTGGTGATGCGGTCGGCGTCCATCTCGACGGTGCCGTCGGTGCGGCCGCCTGTCGGTGTGTCGGTCGTCATGTCGTCTCCCCCGGTCCGGTGGCGTCCCCCCGGTACCTCACCGGGTGCAACCAGCCTGCGGGGCAACGTAGCGCGTCCGCAGCCCGGGACGGAACGTCAGCCCGTCAGGAGAGGCAGCGGACGCACCTCCGCCGCAGCGCTGCCACCGTCCCAACGCACGTCCACCACCTCAGGTGGTTCGATCCGGCGATGGAGCGTCCCGAGCGCCACGGTGGCCCCGCGGTCGACCGACCACGCCACCGACGTCAGCTGTCCGACCTCGTGCTCCCCGTCGAGCGTCCACACGGAGGCCCCGACCGGCGGTCGGGCTCCGTCGGCGACGACCAGTCCCCACAGGCGACGGGCCACCTTCGAGCCGCGGGCGTCCAGGCGGGCCACGAGCTCCTGACCGGTGAAGCAGCCCTTGGTGAAGGACACCGTCCGATCGACCAGACCGACCTCGGCGGCGATGGTCGCCTCGGTCACCTCCCGACCGCCCACCGGCACACCGGCCTCGATGCGCGCCGCCTCCCACTCCTCCTCGGTGGCCGGCACCGCCCCGTCGGGCATCCACGCCACCAGTTCGGGATCGTCCCCGGGCGTCGGGCCGAGCAGGTCGATGCCCTCCCAGCCCGGCCACGCCACCGCCAGGGGCAGGGTGGGGCCGTCCGGCACGGCGATGGCCGGGGCGGGCACGCCGCGCACCGAGCGGCACGACCACGCCAGTGTCTCGATGTCGACCTTCGTGCGGAGCCGGAACCGCTCGAGGCGCGCCCGGACCGCCTCGCCGCACCCGGCATCGGTATCGAGCACGTAGGACTCGTCGCCCGTGCGGGTGATCCGCACGTAGCCGTCGACCTTGCCCTGGGGGCTCAGCACGAGGGACTCCGCCGAGGCGCCGGGAGCGAGTGCGTCGATGTCCTGGCTGCACTGACCCTGGAGATACGTGCGGGCGTCGGACCCCGAGACCCCGAGGACGTCGCGTGCCACCCGGCGGGTGAGCGGTCCCGTCGTCACGATCGTCCCCCCGGGGACGGAGCGCGGGGTCCGGCTGCCCGCGCCATGGCGACGGCCGACAACATGGCGGCTGCCTTGTGGGCGCATTCGGCGTTCTCCGTGGCCGGGTCGGAATCGGCCACGATCCCGGCCCCCGCCTGGACCGATGCCCGCCCGTCCGGTGTGACGGTCATGGTGCGGATGGCGATGGCGGTGTCGAGGTTCCCGCTGAAGTCGAGGTAGCCCACGACCCCGCCGTAGATGCCGCGCTTCGTGGGCTCCAGGTCGTCGATGATCTCCATGGCCCGCACCTTCGGGGCGCCCGAGAGGGTGCCGGCCGGCAGGGTGGCCCGCAGCACGTCGACGGGGCCCTTGCCCGGGGCCAGGCTCCCCGAGACCTGCGAGGTCAGGTGCATGATGTGGCTGTAGCGCTCGACGACCATCACCTCGTCGACCACCTCGGTGCCGAACGAGACGACCCGACCCACGTCGTTGCGGGCCAGGTCGATGAGCATGACGTGCTCCGCCAGCTCCTTCGGATCCTCGACCAGCTCCCCCTCCAACCGCAGGTCCTCCTCCGGCGTGGCACCACGCGGCCGCGATCCGGCGATGGGTCGTGAGATCACGGTGCCCTCCCGGAGCCGGACCATGGGCTCGGGTGACGCCCCGACCACGGTCACCTCGGGGAAGCGCAGGAAGTACAGGTAGGGGCTGGGGTTCACGAGACGCAGGACCCGGTAGACGTCGAAGGGGTCGGCACCCAGTTCGCCGAGGTCGAACCGCTGGGACAGGACCACCTGGAACACGTCACCGGCCACCACGTGCTCCTTGGCGGCCGCCACCGCGTCCATGTAGAGGCGGTCGGTCATGGTCCGGGTGATGTCCGCCGGCGGGGGCTGGCGCGGCGGGAGCGGACGGGGGTCCTCCACCGTGGGCCGGACGCAGTCGGCGGCCAGGGCGTCCAGCCGCGACTCGGCGGCGGCGTGGGCGGCGTCGAGCTGCTCGTCGCCCCAGTCGGGGTCGATCACCACGTTGTCGATCAGCACGACCCGCTGACGCCAGTGGTCGAAGGCGGCCAGCTGGCCGATGACGGCCAGGATGGCGTCGGGCTGGCCCAGGTCGTCCGGCGGCACGTCCGGCAGGTGCTCCACCTCACGTACGACGTCGTAGCCGAGGTAGCCCACCAGTCCGGCGTGGAGCGGCGGCAGCTCGGGCAGATCGGGAGAGTCGACGGCGTCGAGGATCGCCTCGAGCGCGGCCAGGACCCCGTGGTGACCGGTGACGGCCCCACCGGTCAGGTGGTCCAGGTCCAACGTCCCCGCCGTGGTGACCTGGTGGCCCTGGGCGGTGACCGTGGCGAGAGGATTGCGGCCGATGAACGAGTACCGGCCCCACCGTTCGCCGCCGTCCACCGATTCGAGCAGGAAACCACTGGTGTCACCGGTCCCCACGATCTGGAGGAAGGCGGCCACCGGGGTGACGGTGTCGGCCACCAGTTCCCGCCAGACGGGCACGATCCGGTGGGCGCGGGCGAGCCGGCGGAAGCCGGCGGCCCCGGTGGCGACCGGACCCGTGCCGACGGAACCCGTCACGAGTCCGTCGGCTGTCCGGCCGGGGTGTCGCCGAAGGCGCGGTAGAAGCACGAACGCGCGCCGGTGTGGCAGGCGCCGGCCCCTTCCTGGTCCACGGTCACCAGGAGGCAGTCGCCGTCGCAGTCGTAGTGGACGCTGCGCACGTACTGGCGGTCACCGGAGGTCTCGCCCTTGCACCAGTACTCCTGACGGCTGCGGCTCCAGAACCAGGTCCGCCCGGTCTCGAGCGTCTTGGCGAGCGACTCGGCGTTCATCCAGGCGAACATCAGCACGGCACCGTCGGTGGCGTCCTGGACGATCGCCCCGACCAGACCGTC
>Ga0302279_10006419_pt1 | contig 12467 bp, 10 predicted proteins | sample III_Bog_N3_3_FD_194541 | JGI IMG/M metagenome (GOLD analysis project Ga0302279, IMG submission 194541) | Peat permafrost microbial communities from Stordalen Mire near Abisko, Sweden - III_Bog_N3_3 | ecosystem: Environmental > Terrestrial > Soil > Wetlands > Peat | place: Sweden: Abisko...
GGATGTGGTGGCGGGTGAAGTGATAGACGATCGCGTTGAGCGACGTCAGGACGTCAAAGACGAACAACGCGATCACCGGGAACCAGACCCAGCCCCCCAATCGGCGATACAAGACGCGCGACGCAACGAAGCGGGGAAGGGCGTGGGGGTCTTCGAGTCGATTCGCGTCGGCACGGTCTCCGACGTCAGCGCGCTTCGTGTCGATGGTGCAAGTGCCCGCGGCGACGGCCAGATCGCGAACGCCGTTGGCCGTAGCGACGTTCAAGATCAGGTCACTCGCCATGACGACGCCGAGTCGTTCCAGGCGCTCGCGGGCCTCCTGGTTCTGGCCCAGTTCGCGGTCGTCACTTCCCGGCAGGACGAAGAACCGGTGTCGCACATCGGCGTTGAACGCGACGATCTGGTCGCGCAGCGTGGGCAGGGCCGCCAACGTGGCGTCGATGAATCGGACGAGGTCAGAGGTCGGTTCGGGGTGGAAGAGATTGCCCGCGACGATGACGACGGCCGCGTCGTCGATGTCGCTCAGGAGGTCGACGAGCTCTTGGACCGGACGGCACTTCTCGTCGGTGGTGGGCGAGAGTGAGAGGTCGCTCACCACGTAGACGTGATGGCCGTAAGGAATTGGCAGCGTTTGACGCTCGGTACAACCCACGGCGTCCAGTCTCGCAGAGAATGCCCCCAAAGACGCCATTAGCCTTCCATACCAATGAGTTCGAGCGACGCACACGAGACCTGGCACTGGCGAGATGGATCGTCCGGGGTCGGCCCGGCCGTCATCTTCGACATCGACGGTGTTCTGGCTGACGCCGCCGGCCGCCAGCACTACCTCGATTGGGGTGATTGGAAGCGGTTCTTCGACGCCTGCGGCGACGACCCGATCATCGAAGAGATCGAGCGACTACTGGAGCTCTTGGACTCGTCGCTCAAGGTCGTGCTCCTGACGGGACGTCCCCGGCGGGTCCAGCCGCACACGGTCGCCTGGCTCGAGCGCTACGGCCTTCGCTGGGACCTCCTCATCATGCGCGAATACGGCGACTACTCCGGCGTCGATGAGTTCAAACGTGGCGCCCTCCGTGACCTGGTGAACGAGGGCTTCGACATCCGTTTGGCGCTCGATGACGACCCGAAGAACCACGCGATGTACGTCAGTGAAGGCGTGCCGTGCATCTACATCCACTCCGGCTACTACCTCTAATTCGTCACGTCGCTCGCGACGCGAACGATTTCGAGTGCTTCGCGGCCGGCGCGTCGACCTGAACCGACGCTCGCCGGAATCCCGACGCCGTCGTAGGCGTTGCCACAGAGCGTCACCCCGAGCGTGGCGGCGCCGTGGCGAGCGCTCGCCACCATCGTCTCGTGACCGAGGTAGTACTGCGGCAATCCGTTGAGCCATCGCTGCACGATCGCCTCGTTGGGCGTGCCGAACGTGCCGAGGAGGATCCCCAGCTCGTCCGCGACGCGCGCGATCAGTTGCTCGTCACTCAACTCACTCCAACGCAGGTCGTCAATACGTCCGACGTGCGCGCGCACGAGTACGTCGTCGTCGCGTCGCAGGTGTGGCCATTTGCGGTCGAGGAACGTGACGGCGGTCGTCATCATTGAACCGTCACCCGACCACGTCGTACCGAGAGGAACGAGGACGCCCGTTCCAACCGCGTTCATGTCGATCGCGGTGCGCGCCACGCTGAAGGTGACCATCGCGGCGCTCGCACTTCGAACCGATTCGAGCCGGGCGATCGCCGGATCGTGCGCGCCGAGGAGACGCGCCGTGACCGGCGCCGGTGTCGCCAAGACGACCGAGTCGGCCGGCGTGGTCGTGGTCTGCGTGTCGACCTCCCAGGGATAGTTGCCCGACGGTGTTCGTCGCAGTGCGGTGACCGCGACGCCGGTGCGTAGAACGACGCCACGTTCTCGAAGTCGTCGAGCGATTTCAAGGGGGAGTGACCCGACGCCGTCGAGGAGTGAGTAGAAGATCGGGCTGTCGCCATCGGAAGATGGCAGAGACGCTGACGTGGCGCTCGGTCCCGGAGCGACCGGTCCGCTGGCACGCATCGCGCGCATGAGCGATCCACCCTTGCGCGCGGCCGCCAACAAGGCGGGGAAGACCGACTTCGCCGAGAGATCGTCGATGCGCCCGGCTTGAATGCCGCCCAACATCGGTTCGACGAGCTGATAACAGATCTCCGCACCGAGTTTGGTGCGCACGATCTCCCCGATCGTTGCGTCATCGCCGATCTTCATGCGCACCGGTGCGTGCTCGTCACGCCGCGCATCGAGACGGGCTCGCCACGTGAGTCCAGGGACGTTCTTCAATTGGCCCGATGACGTTGGGATGCCCAACGCGAGTCCGGTGGGCAGTTCGTTGAGTGCGCCGCGCAACCAGATCGACGCGCCACTCGCGTCGACCGCCTCGAGTTGGTCACCGATGCCCAGTTCTCGCACGAGGTCGACCGCTTCCGGGCGTCGGGCGAGGAAGCCGTCGGCGCCGAGATCGATCGTCCGGTCGGCGAACTGCGTCGTCGCGAGTGATCCCCCGACGACGGGGCCGTCTTCGATGAGCTCGATGCGCGGTGTCGCGTCGTTCGGTCCCTCGGCACCGCCGGAGAGTTCCCACGCCGCACTCAGTCCGCTCACGCCACCGCCGACCACGACGATCGACGCGCGACTCACGTGACGCGGTCCAAGACGACGTCGGCCAACAGGGTCATGAACGTCGGATCGTCGTTGAGCGATGCCGTTCGAACCACGTTCAAACCGACCTCACGTGCAACGCCCTGTGCCTCGATGTCGATATCGAAGAGCACCTCTAAGTGGTCACTGACGAAGCCGATTGGGCATGAGACCACGTCGGTCACTCCCTGGCCTCGCTTGTCACGCAGGACCTGCAAGATATCGGGCCCGATCCATGGATCCTGTGTGCGACCGGCCGACTGCCACGCGACGTCCCAGTGCTCGACGCCGGCCAGGGCGGCCGCGCGCTCCGCGCTCTCACGCAACTGATCGGGGTAGGTGTCGCCCGTCGCCAGGATCTTCTCCGGCAGTGAATGTGCCGAGAAGAGAACTTCGGTCGTCGCCCGCCGATCTACGGGAATCGTCGAGAGGGCGTCGTTGACACGGCCGGCGATGATCTCGAGGAAACCGGGGAACTCCCACCACGCGCCGATCTCGATGAATTCGACGTCGCCACCGAGTGCCTCTCGGGCGCGCGACATGTACTGGTCGGTCGACATCGATGACGAGTGGGGTGCGAGGACCAATCCCACGACGACGTCGAAACCTTCGCTGCGAAACGATTCGGCGGTCGTCTCGAGAAGCGGTGGTTCGTATTTCGATCCGAAGCGCACGTCGAAGCCGCCCGGGACACGGCGTTCGAGCGCCGCCGCGATACCGGCCACTTGGTCGGCGCTGCGCTGGGCGAGGGGTGACGTGCCCCCGATGGCGTTGTAGCGGCGTTGGAGATCGGCGAGCTGTTCGGGCGTGGGGGGACGACCGTGTCGAATCCTGGTGTAGTACGCCTCGACGTCGGCGGGCGTCGTCGGCGTTCCGTAGGCCATCACGAGCACGCCGGTCGTCATTGAACGCCCGCCATTCCCTCGTCGTGCACGACGTGGACGATCGCTTCGAGGACCGCCGGATCGGTCGAGGGCAAGACGCCGTGGCCCAAGTTGAAGATGTGCCCGGCCTCGTGGCCCGCTCGAAGGAGAACGTCCCGGGCACCCTCAATGGCGGAATCGACGCCGCCGAGACAGCGCGCAGGATCGAGGTTGCCCTGGACGGGCCGTCCGCCGACGCGTCGTCGTCCTTCGTCGAGGTCCACGTGCCAATCGATGCCCATCACCGAGCTGTTGGCCGAACTCATGAGATCGAGCAGTTCGCCCGTACCGACACCGAAGAGAATGGTCGGCACGTCGAGATCGGCGACGGCGGCGATCACTCGCTCGGTCGCCGGCAACGCGAAGCGCCGGTACTCGTCACGCGTGAGCGCGCCGGCCCAGGAGTCGAAGAGCTGCACGGCCCGCGCACCGTGGGCGACTTGAGCACGAAGGAACGAGATCGTGATCTCCGAGATGCGACCGAGGAGCAGGTCGAAGAGCAGCGGCTCGGTGTGCATCAGAGTCTTGATGAGCGCGAACTCGCGCGTCGGCCCACCTTCGACGAGATAACTCGCGACGGTGAAGGGCGCGCCGGCGAATCCAATGAGCGGCGTGCCCGTCGCCGCCAGCTCTTTCATCACGAGGTCGACCGTCTCGGTGACGTGGGCGATGTCGAGCTCGCTCAGATCTCGGAGCCGGTCCAAATCCGCGGCGCTCGTGAAGGGCTCGGCGATCACCGGTCCACGCCCGGGTACCAGATCGACGCCGAAACCGATCGCGTGGTAGGGCACGACGATGTCACTGAACAGGATCGCCGCGTCGACGCCGTAACGCCGAACGGGCTGCATCGTGACCTCACAGGCGATCGCGGGATCGGCGATGGCGTCCAAGATGGAGCCCGTACCGCGCAGTTCTCGGTACTCGGGAAGCGACCGGCCCGCCTGGCGCATGAACCACACCGGTACGTGCTCGACGCTCTCGCCGCGACAGGCCCGAAGGAAAACTGGCTCGCTCACTTCACTCCCTCTTGTCCACCTCAATCTAGGTGCACGGGCTCGCGGGCCGGTTTGAAATGGCGTTGCCCGATTGCCCTAGGATTGATATTTCTCAATTTTGGGAAATGAAACGAGGACACGATGGCCCACGAGCGCGAGATCAAAGAGGAACAGCTCTTCCTCGATCTCGCCCTGACGGCCCTCGATCACATGCGTGATGAGGCCCGATCGCTTCGTGATAGTGCGGCGGTGGCGAACATGCGTGGCGCCGGCGACCTCGTCGAGCGCGACGTCGTCATGGGAACGGCCCTGCATCGCCTCGACCAACTCGCGATCGGCGACCAGCCCCTCTTCTTCGGTCGAATCGACTACGCGCCCGATGGTGCCGGTCGCACTGACGAGTACCACGTCGGACGCCTCGCGGTTTCCGACGAGGAACTGAACCCGCTCGTGATCGACTGGCGCGCTCCTGTCGCTGAGGCGTTCTACCGCGCCACCGGCGTCGAGCCACTCGGTTTGGCCCGACGCCGCCACGTGGCCATCCACGGCCACGACGTGACGGGCGTCGAGGACGAGTACTTCGCCGACGCCAACGGCGAACTGGCGTTACCCGAAGACGACGTGCGCGCCGCGACCGAAGAAGGTCTCGTCGACGGTGGTCTCGCGCTCGGCGGACCCGGGGCGCTCCTCGCCGCCTTGGGGCGTGCGCGCACCGGCCGCATGGGCGACATCGTCGCGACGATCCAAGGCGAACAGGACCGCATCATTCGCAATCCTCTGGCCGGAGTGCTGTTGGTGCAAGGTGGCCCGGGAACCGGCAAGACCGCGGTGGCGTTGCACCGTGCGGCCTACCTTCTCTTTACGCACCGCGCGACGCTCGAGCGCCAGGGTGTTCTGGTCGTCGGACCGAATCCACTGTTCTTGAACTACATCGAGAACGTTCTGCCGTCACTGGGTGAGTCCGGCGTGACGCTCTCGACGATCTCGGGCCTCGTGACCAACGTCGAGATTCGCGGACGTGACGCCGAGCTGGTCGACGAATTGAAGGGTGACTTTCGAATGGCGCGACTGCTCGCACGCGCCCTGCGCACTCGTCAACGGCCCTTGAAGGACGACGTGGAGATTCCCATCGGTCGAGCGATCGTCGTCTTGAAGGCGCGTTACACCCAAGAGACCGTCGACCGTGCTCGACGGAGGCCGGGGAATCACAATCAACGCCGTTCGGCGGTGGGGCGCGAACTCGCCAACCGTCTGGCCAATGAGTACTACGAGCGATTCGTGCGCGAGGGCATCGACGAGGTCAACGCCGTCGGCGAGCTGGCCGATCTCATCCGCGCCACTCCCCAGTTCAAGTGGGCGCTGGAGCGAATCTGGCCGCGGCTCTCCGGACAAGAGCTGTTGCACGACCTCTTCGGCGCCCCGGCGTTGCTGCGCGCTGCCGGACAGGGATTCGTGAGCGACGAAGAGTTGGCCCTCCTCTATCGGGCGAGGTCCAGTTCGATCGACGAGGTCCGTTGGACGAAAGCCGACGCCGCCTTGATCGACGAGGCTCGGGTCTTACTCGGACCACTTCGTCGTCCCCGCCCGGTGGTGAAGCCGGGCGACAACGGCATCTTGGAGGGCATCGACCTCGACGCCTACGCCGGTGACGTTCGCGCCGCCGCATTGCGCGAGGCCCAACGCAACGCGCCGGTCGTGAGCAACGAACTCGACGAGGCGGAGTTCGTCACCTACGGACACATCGTGATCGACGAGGCGCAAGACCTCTCGCCGATGGAGCTTCGGGTCCTGAAGCGCCGCGACTTGACCGGATCGATGACCATCGTCGGTGACATGGGCCAGGCCACGACCGCTTCATCCTCCGCGTCCTGGAACGCCGTGCTCGAAGTCCTCGAACCGCGTCGTGAGCCGACGCGCGTGGACCTCACGGTGAGCTACCGCACACCCGAAGAGGTCCTCGATTTCGCTGCGCCGACGTTGATGGCGGCGGCGCCGGACCTCACGCCGCCACGACCGGTCCGTCGAGCCGGACACTCGCCCAGCGTGGACCAGGTGAGCCGCGAAGAGTTCGTGGCGACCCTCGCCGACGTCACTCGTCGAGAGGTCGAGGCCGTCGCACCCGGTCGAGTGGCGGTCATCGTGAGCGGCGATCGGGTCGATGAGATCATGACCATCCTGCGCTCAAAGGGCCTTGACGCCATTGATCCGCGCGACCAGGAGTCCCGGGGCCTGGGCGCGGACCTCATCGTGCTCTCGGCCGAAGGCGCGAACGGCCTGGAGTTCGACGGCGTCGTGGTGGTCGAGCCGGGCCAGATCGCCAGGCGCGGTGCCCGAGGCGCGACGTCGATCACGCCTCGAGGTCTCCGCACTCTCTACGTCGCGATGACGCGTCCGACCCGACGGCTCGCGATCGTGGCCGTGGAGCCATTGCCCGAGACATTACGCTGAGCCAATTCGGCGACGCTGTCGCATGGGGTTCTCAATTTCCGCTAGAAATGTAGCCGTGAGTCAGGCGATTTCCCCCAATAGCCTGGCGAAGCAAGGGAAGATCGTTCACGATCGTCCGCCGATGCTGGCCATTGGCGTGATGATTTGGCTCGGCAGCGAGTTGATGTTCTTCTCCGGACTCTTCGCCGCATTATTTACCATCCGAGCCCACCTCAAGTCGTGGCCGCCGGTCGGCACGCACCTCGACGTCCTGCAATCGGGCGTCTTCACGATCGTCTTGATCGCCTCGTCGTTCACGATGCAGTGGGCCGTGTACCTCATCGAGAATCGTCGACGCGCCGAGGCGCGCAATTGGATCATCGTGACGATGATCATGGGCACGTTGTTCGTGTCCAACCAGGCTTACGAGTGGACGCACCTAGCGACGCGTTGGTACACCAACTCCTACGGTTCGATCTTCTTCATCACCACTGGTCTTCACGGACTTCACGTGATCTTGGGACTCGTGGCCATGGGCTTCTTGCTCTTTCGCATGCGCGGCACCGAGGGCGACCCCGGCGAGTTGTCCACCTTCCAGGGCGTGAGTTACTACTGGCACTTCGTCGACGTCGTATGGATCGGGCTGTACTCGGCCCTGTTCTTGTTGAAGTAGGAGATGGCGTGACGTCACCCTTCTTCAAGCGCTGCGCCGCTCTCTCTATCGTGGGACTCTTCGCCTTCGGTCCCGTGCTGCTCTTCGTGGGTGGCGCGCAGGCCTCGTACAAGTTGACGCCGTACCAGACCACGCGCAAGAACGCCGGTACGCCGAACTCGACGACGGTGAAGAAGAACGCCGACGGCGTCATCATCGCCTACGGCAACTCCTCGATCACGTACCGGGCACCGTCTTCGGCACTCGTCACGTTGGGCGACGCGCTGTTCCAACAGAACTGCGCATCGTGCCACGGCTCCCAGGCCAACGGTGTCCCGGCCAACGGCACGTCCGGCGCCTTTCCCGACCTCGTCGGTCTCGGACCGGCGACCATCAACTTCTGGATCGACTCCGGGCGCATGCCGGCCGCGAATCCCCGTGCGATCGAGGCCAACCGCCGCGTCCCGCGTCTGACCCACGATCAAGCGCTCGCGGTGTCGGCGTGGGTGAACTCACTCGCACCGGGATTCCCCCTCATTCCGTATCCGCACCTGAAGAACGCGAACGTCGCCGACGGTGCGGCGCTTTTCGCGCTCAACTGCGCCTCGTGTCACACCATCGAAGGCGACGGCGACGCGCTCGCCATGAGCACGTTCTCGCCGTCATTGCGCAAGATTCCCTCCATCGAAGTCGCCGAGGCGATCCGCACGGGCCCCGCCAACATGCCGCGCTTCACCGGCAACCTCAGTGACGCCCAGGTCAATGACATCGTGAAGTACGTGACGACCGAGATCCAGCACCCGAACAACCCCGGTGGTTTCGGACTCGGAGGTCTCGGCCCCGTCGCCGAAGGCTTCGTCGGCCTGGCCTTCGGCGTTGGCGTACTCGCCCTCTTCGGCTTCTGGGTGGGAGAACGCGATGACTGACGAACACCGCACCCCGGTCTCGTTGTCGGGACTGCCCGCCAACGACCCGCACCTGCAACCGGCGGCTCGCAATCCCGAACTGGTCGAACGAGTCATCAGCGTCTGTTTCGTCGTCGGCACACTCTGCCTCGCCGGATTCGGCGCGTGCTACTGGATCGACGCGCAGCCCTGGAAGCTGGGCGCCACGCTCGGCGGCGGTCTGTTGTTCCTCGGCATCGGCATCGTCGCCTGGGGCAAGTACCTGATGCCGCGCGGACCGTTCGTGGAAGAACGGCACACGCTCGCCAACTCCGAGGCCGACCGTCAGGCCTTCGCCGCCGCGATCGTCGAACGCGGTGGGGGCGTCGTGCAACGTCGCAAGATCCTCGGCGGACTCCTCGGCGGTGGGATGGGCATCTTCACCATCGTGGCGATGTTCCCGTTGCTGCGCAGTCTCGGACCGTTACCCAAGACGACGCTCCAACACACTGACTGGCGTTCGGGCTCCTACGTCGTCGATCAGAGTGGACGCCGCGTCGAAGTCGGCGACCTCGCGGTCGGGTCGATCGAGACGGTCTTTCCCGAGGGCACGCAGAACACTGACCGCGGCCAGGCCGTCGACCAGACGGTCTTGATCCGCGTCTCGAACGAGGCCTTCACGACGATGAAGGGCCGCGAGACCTGGGCCCCGCACGGGTACGTCGCCTACTCCAAGGTCTGTACGCACCTCGGTTGTCCCGTCGGACTCTACGAGCAAGAACTCCAGCTCCTCGTGTGCCCGTGCCACCAGTCGATGTTCAACGTGACCAACGGGGCCGTGCCGCAGTTCGGACCGGCGCCTCGTCCGTTGCCGCAGTTGCCGCTCTACGTCGACTCCTCGGGATTCTTGCGCAGTCAGAGCGACTATCACGAAGCGGTCGGACCGGGATTCTGGGAGCGAAGTTGAGCGACGTCATCAACACGAAGCGCTCGAAGAAGCAGGCTCTCGGTCCCTACGGTCGCGTCGGCAAGTCGCTGGATGAACTCGACGACCGCTTGGGCCTGGCCCGTGGCGGGCGGACGTTCATGGACAAGATCTTCCCGGACCACTGGTCGTTCATGCTCGGTGAGATCGCGCTCTACTCGTTCGTGATCCTGCTGGTGACGGGCGTCTTCTTGACGCTGTACTTCATCCCCAGTTCGGCCATCGTCATCTATCACGGCAGTTACAAGCCGCTCGATGGTCAGAAGATGACCCAGGCCTTCGCCTCGACGGTGAACCTCTCGTTCGCCGTTCGCGGCGGTCTCTTGATGCGACAGATGCACCACTGGGCCTGCGACATCTTCGTCGGCGCGATCGTCATCCACATGGCGCGCGTCTTCTTCACCGGCGCGTTCCGCAAGCCGCGCGAACTCAACTGGATCGTCGGCTCGACGCTCTTGATCCTCGCGATCGTGAACGGCTTCCTCGGCTACTCGCTGCCCGACGACTTGGTCTCGGGCACCGGCATCCGCATCGCGTACTCGATCATCCTGTCGATCCCGCTGGTCGGCACCTACGTCGCGTTCTGGGTCTTCGGTGGGAACTTCCCGGGCACGTCGATCATCCCGCGCTTCTTCATCCTGCACTGCCTCATCGTGCCGCTGATCATCATCGGTCTGGTGAGCGCGCACCTCTTCTTGCTCGTGCGCCAGAAGCACACGCAGTTCCCCGGTCGCGGTCGCACCGAGACGAACGTCGTGGGCTCGCCGATGTTCCCCGTCTTCATGGCCAAGACGACCGGATTCTTGTTCATCGTCGGCGGGATCACCGCGCTGCTGGGCGCCTTCGCCCAGGTCAACCCGATCTGGCAGTTCGGACCGTATGACGCGGCGAGGATCTCCTACGCCGTGCAACCGGACTGGTACATGGGATTCCTCGACGGCGCGCTGCGCATCTGGCCGTCGTGGTCGTTCCATAGTTGGGGCCATACGATCCCGTTCGAGGTTCTGATACCGGCGGTCGTGCTGCCGGGTCTGATCTTCAACTTCGTCTTCGTCTGGCCGATGATCGAACGCAAGTTCACGAAGGACAACGCGATCCACAACCTGCTCGATCGGCCGAGCAACGTGCCCGTGCGCACCGCCGTCGGTGTCACGATGCTCAGTTTCTTGGGCATGCTCTTCATCGCCAGTTCGACCGACGTGCTGGCGAAGTTCTTCAACCTGTCGCTCAACACCGTTCTCGTGGCGATGCGCTATCTCACGATCATCGTGCCGATTCTCGCCTACCCGATCACGTACCGCATCTGTCACGAGATCCAGGCCCTGCACGGAGGAGGACGTCGCAAGACGCCGAACGTCGTCGCGCGTTCGAGCGAGGGGGAGTACACCGCGACGCCGTCACCGCGCTACGTCGACGACGTGCCCAGTCACCTCGCGCCGACGCCGGTGCCGGACTACATCCACGAAGAGCCCGAAGAGTCGGGCGAGAGTGGTGTGCGCGTCGTCGATCGTTGATCGACGACTGTCCCAACGTCACGTCGTTGCGCCGCTGAGCGACAACGCGCACCAACGCCGTTCCCATTTTCGCCACAACGACGGCCTTCGGACGCGTTTGCGTAAGTCCTCGTCGCGAGGGGTATGCGTAACATGGGTGCCGTGGCGACAACGAGCGATCCGAACTGGCCGTCGGCCGCCACGCTGCTGAGCGAGCGACCCGTCAAGGGTCGGCGCAACGTCGGATTGCTCGGCATCTCGACCTTCGCCACGTCGGTCTCTCCGCGCTCGGCGACGAGTACGCCGGTCGCCATCCGGGCCGCCCTCGAGCGCTATTCGACCTGGTCGTTCAGTGAGGCGATCGACATCGCCGAATCGGTGGGACTCGTCGACTTCGGTGACGTCAGCGCACCCGATGCCGAGGGCGGCGCCGAGCGGGTCGCGGTGGCGATGGCGGGGTGGGACCCGAGCATTGCGCTGCGTTTGATACTCGGCGGCGACAACGCGGCGACCTGGCACGCCCTTCGCGCGTTGAGCGGCGGGGACTATTCGAACTACGGACTGGTGACCCTCGACGCGCACCTCGATATGCGCGACGGCGTGTCGAACGGGTCGCCGGTGCGTCAGCTACTCGAAGACGGACTGGACCCTCATCACGTCGTCCAGGTCGGATTGGCCGATTTCTCGAACTCGCCGGCCTACGCGCGGCGCGCCCACGACGCCGGGGTCACCGTGATCTCACGAGACGTCTTGCACCACGAGCCGGTCGAGGAGGCCGCGATTCGGGCCGTCGGCATCGCCGGGGCCGGCGGACGCCACGTCTACGTCGACATCGACATGGACGCCGCCGACCGGATGGCCGTGCCGGCCTGTCCTGGTGCGGCGCCCGGTGGGTTGAGCGCCGACGAGATGCGCCGATTCGTCCGGGCCGTTTCGGTCCAGCACGGCGTGACCGCGATCGACATCACCGAGATCGACGTCGAACGCGACAGTGCCGATCAACGCAGTGTGCGCCTCGCCGCGCTGCTGGTACTCGAGACGCTCGCGGGCGTGCGAAGGAGACTGCAATGGCCGTAGAGATCGGTGTCGAGCCCCTCACGCGTGCGCAGTTGGTGGCGGTGGCTCGCCGATACGAATCGGTCACGCTCAGTGCCGCCGTCGTGGCTCGCCTCGAGCGCCAGCGGAGCGCGATCGACGCGCTCGTGGAAAGCGGTACCCCGGTCTACGGCCTCTCGACCGGCTTCGGCTCGCTCGCGACCACGTTCATCTCGCCCGAGGAGCGTCGCGACCTGCAGCGCTCCTTGATCCGCTCGCACGCCGCGGGCGTGGGGCCGGAGGTCGAGACCGACGTGATACGCGCGATGATGGTCTCGCGCCTGACGAACCTCTGCAGCGGCGTCTCCGGCGTTCGCCCCTCGACCGCGCAGGCCTACGCCAC
>Ga0302279_10006421_pt1 | contig 12466 bp, 13 predicted proteins | sample III_Bog_N3_3_FD_194541 | JGI IMG/M metagenome (GOLD analysis project Ga0302279, IMG submission 194541) | Peat permafrost microbial communities from Stordalen Mire near Abisko, Sweden - III_Bog_N3_3 | ecosystem: Environmental > Terrestrial > Soil > Wetlands > Peat | place: Sweden: Abisko...
AAACATTGATTGCTTCCAGCGCCTGGCCCGTACGAGCGTGATTTTTGTTGTCCCCTCTTGCAGCACGGAACGACATTTTCCCGCCGATCCTCGCGCCTGCCAGGTCCAGCCTTCCCGCCGCGTCCAATCCGTCAAGTAACAAATTTGCGCCAATTTCCATGTTGGTCACGTCGAGTGCCCGCGCCGTAGCCTCCGGCGTGCGGTTACGGAGCAATGCGCCGGTTGCGTCGAAGTCTCCACCGATTTTCGCGGCCGCGAACGAAACCTGGCCATAAGCGACGAAATCAGGTGTCAGGCCGACGGACGCGCCGATCTTCGCGTCTTTCAGGATCAGGGCCTTGCGGTAATCGTCGGGTTTGTCACGGTTCTCTTCGGCGATGCCGGGACGGTCCCAGCGATCGATATAACCATGAATGATCGTGTGGCTGCATTCGAACCGACCTCCGGTCCGGACCCCCAGCATCCAAGCCGAACCGATCAAGCAACAGCGGCGCAGATACAGGACGCCACCAATGTCGGCGCCGCGGGCGTTGAAGGCGTCACTCTTTCCCTCGGTCAGGGTCCCGTCGAATATCCGCACGTCGCCTTTTACTTGCGCGCCGTCCAGCGACACCCCACCCAACGCAAAGAAGTGGTCCATCAACCGCACGCTGCCCTGGATCGTCGTGCCAGCCAGCCAAAGGGCCACCGGGTGATCCGTCCGCTTGGCGATCTCGGGATCCTTCGCGCACAATCGCAGCTTGACACCACTTCCCAGCACGTCGCCGTTGATGATCGCGCCGCGCCCGTCGATCCAGCAATTCTGGCCGCCCTCGCCATGCACCCTGGATATGTCGAGAGGCCCATCGATATAGGCCTCGCGCATATTGAGCCAACCGAACCGGCTGCCCTGCAGCGCCAGGCGCGCCAGGCGGGCGGCATGCAGGTTGACCGTTTCCTTGAACGTACAGTCGATCAGTTCCAGCGCCGGCAGGCCGGCGAATGGCCGCGCGCTATCGGACAGATCCAGCGACCCGTCAATCGTCGCGCCCTGGATCTGCACCCCGGCCAGGTTGGCGTCCACCGAGCCCAACGCGCCAAGTTTCGTCTGGCCATACAGCAGGTCACGGATCAACGACGCCCGGATGACGGCGTTGCGCTCGGCCGGGAACGTCGCCCGCCGCCCGATCGCGGTCTGCTGCACCACCGTCCATTCGTCCAGGTTGACCGGACCGCTACCGGAACGCTCCATCCCCGCACTCCATCGTATGCGGATACCGTGTCATACCCCGCGCACCGCCGCAATGATCTTTCGTGACAAAAACCGATCAACCCCCACCCGCTTGCCCACCCCGCCCGGCCAAGGCACCCTGCCACCGCCACAGGAGACACCACCATGAGCCACAGCCACGAAAAATGGGGACCGACCGACCAGATCGGCGCCGGCAACCTGCTGACCGCGGACAAGCGCCTTTCCGCCCTGGCCCTGGTCAAACAAGGCCGGGTCTATGACGTCAGCCACGAGATCCACATGGGCGCCCCCTTCATGGCCCCCAATCAGACGCCCTATCTGATGTCGATCTGGGCGTCCTGGAAGGACACCATCAAGCGCCGCCGGGCGATGGGCGCGCGCAACGATGCCGGGACCAACCTGGAAAGGATCGAAATGACCACCCACGTCGGCACCCATATCGACGCGCTCGGTCATTTCTCGACCGGTGAACGCCTGTACAACGGCTTCTGCGCCCCCGACGTCGTCACCGACTGGGGTCTCACCAAGCTTGGCATTGAAAACGCCCCGCCGATCGTTACCCGAGGACTGCTGTTCGACGTCGCCGGCGCCGACGGCGGCGCCCATCTGAACCCCGGCCGAGCGGTCACGCCAGACGAACTGAAACGCGCCGCGGACACCGGCGGCTTCGCCGTCCAGCCGGGCGATGTGGCGCTGATCCGCACCGGCTGGGGCCGTTACTTCGCCGTTGATAACGCGCGCTATCTGCAAGGCGAGCCGGGCATCGACCTGCCGGGCGCGCGCTGGCTGATCGACCAGGGCATCGCGGCGATCGGCACCGACAACATGGCGGTGGAGGTGCTGCCGAACCCCGACCACGGCCTGTCGCTGCCGGTCCACCAATACGCGCTGTCGCAATGCGGCGTGTACCTGATCGAAAACCTGGCGCTGGAAGAACTGGCAACCGACCGGGTCTCGGTCTCATGCTTCGTGCTGCTGGCGACGAAGTTCCGCGGTGCGACCGGGTCGCCGGTGCGGCCGGTGGCGATGGTGTAGCCTCACCCGATCGACCCAGATCTCCGCATCACGGCGGCTGGCCCGCAGCCAACAGAAACGCTTCCCCCTGGCAGGCGGTTGGCACCCCGGCCAGCCCCATCCGAGCGGAGAGGCAGCGTCCGAGGATGGCGCTGAACAAGGCGGCGCCTTCGGGGTTCAGGTGGGAAAATCCGTCGCCGAACAACCGGTCGGGCCAGTACGGCATCGCCGGACCGACCACGTGGAATCCCGGATAGCGTCGCGTGTAGCGGGCCAGGTAAGCCTCGAACGCCGAGCGGAACGCCGGCCGGACCTCCTGCCAGGTCGCGTGGTTCATTGGCATCGAGACGAAGTCCGCCGGAATGCCGCGGTCTGCCAGCAGCGCCAGCAGCCGGTCGAAATACCAGTCCAGCACCGGCATCGGCCGGAACGTCCGCAGATGAGCATCCATCGCAACGACGCTCGATCCCGGGTCCGTGCCGAAGAAGTAATGGCCGCGCGCCGCCATCCCGGCCTGCAGCGCCGCGGTGTTGCCCCACCAGCGCAGAAACCCGCCACCTTTCACCAGGCTGTTGAAATACAGCGGCGGGAAGCGCAGGGCATAGAGCGTGCCGCGCAACCGGTCGGGCAGTCCGTCGGCCTGGCGCGGCTGAAATTCTGGCCAGTCCCCCAGTTGCGTGGCCACGCGCCTCACCGCCGTCAGATCCGCCCGGTTCAGGAAGCCAAACCGCACAGTCCGTTCCCAGAACAGGTCCGGCTGCATGAAATGCACCGCATCCAGCGAGATCACCACCCGCCGCGGCGGCACCGGACAGCGCAGCGCCCGCGACAACGCCGTGAAGGCCTCGATCGGCATGCCACCGCCGACCGCCAGGTTGGTCGTCGTCACCGGCAACGCGGCGGGGATCACGTCGGCCGCCGCTCTGGAATCACCCAGAACCAAGACCTCCCCCAGGTCGCAGCGCGCCAGCAGCGCGAGCTTCGCCTGCCAGGACGGATACTCCGGGTCCAGGAAGGCGAGCGGCATCTGCGCCACCCAGGCCCAGACCAGTGCGAATGCCGCCGCCGCGGCCAGGGCCGCCAGCATCAGATAGCGCGGGGCGGACAGGACCCGGCCCATCAGAACTGGAAATACAGGAACTCGCCGGTGCCGCCGAGGGACAGCAGCCCCAACGTGGCGCCACAGCCGAAGGCGAGCGCCCAGGGCAAGGTTGGGCGCCAGGACGTTTCGATGATCTGTTGGGTGTTGGGAGCGAACCAGACGATCGCGAACAGCCCGGCGAGCCAGGCCGCCGCCAGTTCGGCGTGAAACAGTGCGTGGGCGGTCGGGGCGTCCAGCACCACCCCGTGCAGCCCGGCCATCCCGCCCAACAGTGAGGCCGCCGCCGCCACCGACGGGGATCGGAACAGCACTGCGCCCAGCAGCACGCACAGATAGGTCAGGCCGACCCGCCCGATCACCGCCGGAATCGCGGTGGACCGGCGGCCGGTCCGGAAGAGCCGCCAGGCGTGATTGATCGCCAGAAAAACCCAGTGCAGCATCCCGAACAGCAGGAAGGTCCAGCCGCTGCCGTGCCAGATCCCGGCCAGCAGCATCGTCGCGAGCAGCGGCATGGCCAGCATCGCCGTGAAGCCGCCGATCGTTTGTTGCGCCTTGCGGTCAACCTTCCATCCTCGGGAACGCCGCCATCGCAAGACCAGGACCGTCAGCGGCGCGTACAGCCGGTGCATCAGGAACCGGGTCAAAGTCATGTGCCAGCGCTGCCAGAAGTCGATGATGCTCTGCGCCTTGTACGGCGAGGCAAAGTTGACCGGATAGCGCAGGTTGAACATCCGCCCCAGACCGATCGCCATGTCGGAATAGCCGGAAAAATCGAAGTAGAGTTGCAACGACCAGGCCAGGGCCGCCTGCCAGGCCGGCAGCAGGGTCAAGGTCTCCGGCGCGGTGAAGCCCCGGGCGACAATATCGCCGAGGGGTTCGGCCAGCAGGGTCTTCTTCAGCAATCCGATGACGAAGATGCCGCCGCCGATGGCCAGGTTGTGCGCCGACAGCCGCAATGTAGCGGGATCGTGCAGTTGCGGCAGGATTTCACGCCCCAGCGGGATCGGACCGGCGATCACATGCGGAAAGAACCCGACCAGCACGCCATATTCCAGCAGCCCGCGCCTTGGATGGCCCTGCGCCTGCCAGTCCAGCAGACAGGCGATCTGAGTGAAGGTGAAGAAGCTCAGGCCGGGCGGCTGCACCGGCGCCAGAGCCTTGCACCCCACCAGAACCGCGATGTCCGCGGCGATGGCACCGCTCAGCAGCCAGGCCTGACGGACCGGCCGGTCCGCGCTGCTGCCGATCGCCATCGCGACTGCATAATTGCCCGCAACCGAGGCCAGCAGCAGCGGCAGGAAACCCGGCGCCCACCAGGCGTAGAAGACTCCCGATACCGCGATCATCCACAGCAACGCCGCACGCCGTCCCAGCCGGCACGCCACGGCAAAACCGCAGAGCGCCACCGGCAGGAAGCCGCCAAGAAACAGATAGGAGTTGAACAGCACCCCCAGTCAGGCCGCCCGCAGGTGGCATTTTGCCGCCACCGCACGCACCATGTCGCCGACGCGAGCGAAACTGTCGATCTGTGGTAACTCGAACAGGATATCGTAGCGGCATTCCAGCTCGACGACGACCGCGATCAGGTCCATGGAGTCCCAGTTCGGGATGTCCTCCAGGCTGCTCGCCAGGGTGAGGTCCAGGTCGGGCTGGTCCAGAACGGTTCGGATCGCCGCGGTTACGTCCGTCAGCGTCCGTTGGGTGCTGTTGCCATCAAGGGGCATCATTCAATCCTCCGCCGCTGCACGCGGCCGAGGCGCTAGATCGCAGAAATTCCTTAAAGGCTGGTTAAAGCGCCGCCTGAATCACGCGTGACCGGCAACACCGGACAGCAGCAATGGGTCGATCCGCAGCTTGGCAAAGGCACGCCGCCATTTCGTGTCGTGCGCTGTGTCGAACAGCAACGTCTCATCCGCGGGCACGGACAGCCAGGCGTTCTCCTGGATCTCCCGGTCGAGTTGCCCGGGTCCCCAGCCGGCGTAGCCCAGCGCGAGGACGCATTCGCGCGGGCCGCCGCCCTCGGCGATCACTTTCAGGACATCGAGGCTGGCGGTCAGGGCCAAAGCCTCGTTGACCTTCAGGCTGCCCTCCCCGGTCCAGTCCGCGGTGTGCAGGACGAAGCCGCGCGCGTTCTCGACCGGTCCGCCGGCACACAGATGCACCCGGCGGGCCGGAGGAATCGGAGCGACCTGGAGCTGGCGCAGCAGATCGTCGAAGGTCGGGCGGACGATCGGGCGGTTGAGCACCAGCCCCATCGCGCCTTCCATCGTATGGGCGCAGAGATAGATCACGCTCTGGGTGAAGCGCGGGTCCGCCATGGCCGGCATGGCGATCAGCAACTGGCCGGTGAGGAACTGGTCCGGCGACGGTGTCGGGAGCGGAGAGCTTGAACTGGCCATGAGCGAAATCTGGGGGAGTCGGGGCGTCTCTGCAAGCGCCTTGCGGTGGCTGTGGTGGGTCAAAATTGCGGAACCGGCTCGCTTGCGGGATCAGGTGCCGCGTTGCAGGCTGTGCCCATGCACATGTCGCGAGCCTGGCTGCTGGCTGGTGCCATCATGGTGACGGCCGCGGGGCCGGCGCCGCTGGTGTTCTCGGAACAAACCGTTGGGGGACCGAACAGCGACCAGACCGGGGAACTCTATCGGCCGGTCGGGGTGGGGCCGTTCCCGGCGATGGTGGTGCTGCATGGTTGCGACGGCGTCGGGCCGCATTACCGGGACTGGGCGCGCCGCCTGGCGGATTGGGGATATGCCGCCCTGCTGGTAGATAGTTTCCGTCCGCGCGGGGTGCGGACGGTGTGCAATCACGGCCTGGACGTGCCGCCGGACCTGCAAGCCGCGGACGGTTTCGCCGCCGCGGAGTACCTGCGTTCGTTCGCGGACGTCGATGGGCGGGTGGGCGTGATCGGGTTTTCGCATGGCGGTTGGGCGGTGTTGAAGGCGGTGCTGGCCGGCGATCGTCCGCCGTTTGCCGCCGCGGTGGCGTTCTATCCCGGGTGCGATCCGCCGGAGCGGCCCCTGGTCACCGATACGCTGATCCTGATCGGGGAAGCCGACACCTGGACGCCCGCCGCCCGCTGCCGGCGCTGGCGGGACCGGGTCGAGGCGGCGGGGCATCGTGTGGTGCTGAAGACCTACCCGCACGCGCTGCATGGTTTTGAGTCCGCATCGCGGCCGCATTTCTATGCGGGCCATCAGGTGGGCCGCGATGACGCGGCGGCGGACGACGCGCTGGCTGAAACCCGGGCGTTCCTTGCGGGTCGGTTGCGCTAGAAGCTCGGGCCGGAATTTGTGGCGGGCGGGTCCCGGCGCTAGGCTGGTTGCCGAACAGAACCACGGAGGAACCGGCCCGATGCCATCCGCATCCGCCTCACCGCTCTCGATCTACAACGAGCATCTGAAACGCGGGGAACTTGGCTATCAGTTCAGCCCGTCCTTGAACAAGGCCGTGTTCTATCCGCGGGTGATCGCGCCGGTGACGGGCGCGGCCGATCTGGAATGGCGGGTCAGCAAGGGCCTGGGCACCGTGCACGCGACCACCGTGGTGCACCCGCAGCAGGGCGCGCCCTACAACGTGTGCCTGGTGGACGTGGATGAAGGGTTCCGGATGATGAGCCGGGTGGAGGACATCGACCCCCGGAACGTGAAAATCGGCCTGCGGGTGAAGGTCCGGGTCCACACGCCGGGCGGCGAGGAGGACCCCTATCCTGTGTTCACCCCGGCGGAGGGCGCGTGATGAGTTCGGTGAAACGCGGCAGTGTTGCCATTGTCGGCGCGGCGGAGTCCGATCTGGGGGCGGTTGCCGCCCTGATGAGTCCGATCGATCTGATGGCGCAAGGCATCCATCGCGCCCTGGCGGACGCCGGCCTGACGTTGAAGGACGTGGATGGGGTGTTTTGCGCGTGTACCCAGGCGCGCACCTCGGCGATGTCGCTGGTCGAATACCTGGGCTTGCCGAACGCCTATACCGACTCGACGATCGTCGGTGGGTCGTCGTTCGAGATCCATGTGGCGCATGCGCACGCGGCGCTGGAGGCCGGGCTGTGCACCGTCGCCGTGGTCGCCTATGGCAGCACCCAGCGCACGGTGGGCCGGCGCGCGGCCAGTTCGCGCGAGTTCAATCCGTATGAGACTCCGTATCGGCCGTTTCTGCCCGCCAGTGCCTATGCGATGGCGGCGAACCGGCACATGCACGAATTCGGCACCACGCGCGAGCAGATGGCGGAGGTCGCGGTCGCCGCGCGCGAGTGGGCGCTTTTGAACCCGGCGGCGTGGGAGAAGAACCCGCTGAGCATCGCCGATGTGCTGAATGCGCGTCCGATCAGCGATCCCTTCACCGTGCGCGACATCTGCCTGGTGACCGATGGCGGTGGGGCGATCGTGCTGACGACCGCGGACCGGGCTCGCGGGATGCAGCAGCAACCGGTGTATGTGCTGGGGTCGGGGCAGTCGATCACGCATGCCTCGATCACGTCGATGCCGGATCTGACGCATACCGGGGCGATTGAGTCGGGCGCGCAGGCGTATCGGGCGGCGGGGCTGACGCCGGCGGATATCGATGTGCTGGCGCTGTATGATGCTTTCACGATCAATACGATCCTGTTCCTGGAGGATCTGGGCTTCTGCCCTAAAGGTGAAGGCGGGCGCTTCGTGGAGGGTGGGCGGATCGGGCCGAAGGGCGATCTGGCGGTGAATACCAATGGCGGCGGGCTGTCTTATTGCCATCCCGGGATGTACGGGCTGTTCCTGCTGATCGAGGCGGTGCGACAGTTGCGTGGCGGTTGCGGCCAGCGGCAGGTGGCGGAGGCACAGGCGGCGATCGTGCATGGCAATGGCGGGGTGCTGTCGGCGCAGGCGACAGTGATTCTGGGTGGGCCGGCGACGGTGTGAGGTTTTTCCCGGGCTGGCAGCGACAGGGTGCGTGAAGGCGCGTTTCGGCTGCCAGATGATGAATGTCGGGCGCTTCCTTGACATCCAGTCCTCCTGTATCTACGTTGGCGTAGATACAGGAGCGTCGCCTTGGCTTGGAAGTGGGACCCGGACAAGGACGCGATCAACCGTCGCAGACACCGGCTGCCGCTGAGTATCGGCGAAGTCGCGCTTGCCGATCCGTTGGCCTTGTCCCGGCACGATCCCCATCCGGACGGCGACCGATGGGACACAATTTGCCAAGCTGGGACCGTGCTGTTGTTCGTCGTTCACACATGGCCTGACGGTGACGACACCCGGGCCGCATCATCAGTGCCAGAAAGGCAACTCGACAGGAGCGGAAGGCTTATGAAGACGGTGAATGTTAGGAAGCTGACGACAGAGGAACAGGCCGCCCTTGATGCGGTTGCGGCTATGCCCGATAGCGAAATCGATACCTCGGATATGCCCGAGGTCACGGATTGGAGCGGGGCGGTCCGCGGCGGACTCTATCGTCCCGTCAAGCGCCTCACGTCGCTGCGGTTGGATGCGGATTTGTTGGCGTGGTTCAAGCGCGGTGGCGAGGGCTACCAGACCCGGATTAACGCCGCACTGCGTGAGTATGTCGATCGCCATCAGGGTTGAGGCTTAGATTGGGACTGGAACTCGGCCAAGGTCAGTGAGGGTGGCGTGGCAAATGTGATCGTTCGAGACCCGGATATACTGGGTGGCCGTCCGGTCTTCCGGGGGACGCGCGTACCTGTCGAGGTTCTGTTTGAAAACCTTGCGGACGGCCTGTCGATCGACGAAATCATCACGGCTTATCCGACCCTCAACAAGGCGGATGTGATTGCCTGCCTTGAAGGGGCGTGCGCCAGCCTCAAGGTTGCGTAGGGTTGGGGATCTTGTTGGATGAGAAAATCCCGGGATCGTTGAAGCCTGACACGGGCGCGCCCGCGGCTCTGGCTTGAAAGCGCGACGGGGTGGACGCAACTATAACCCGTGGTCCGGGTCAAATGGTGAGGCACATGTCGGCGACCGTAGAGGCTAGCTTCCTCGACCAGGTCATCAGCCGGGAGGGCGTGGTTGAACCCGACCGGCTGAGCGTCGCGTTGCGGGTCACCAAAGGCGAGTTGGCGGCGGCCTCCGGGCTGTCGCGCGATGCCGTCTCCAAGACGCGCCGTTTGCTGGCGCCAGCGACCCAGGCTCGTTTGCGGGAAGTGGCCGAGGTCATCAACCGTATCCTGCCCTGGTGCGGATCGGTGCCGCAGGCGTTCGCCTGGTACCGGTCGCAGCCGATTCCGGCCTTCGGCGATCAAACTGCCGAGGACCTGGTTCGGGTCGGGCGCTCCGAACATCTGAAGAGCTATCTTGTAGGGATGGCAGTTGGTGGATACGCGTGACGCTGAAAGGATTTGTTTATCCGACGTATAATCCGCGGTGGGTCTTTGCACCGGACTCGGGTCAAGGGGTTGCCCTGACCGGTGGCCGCTTCAATCCGGTCGGCATGCCGGCGCTGCGGTTCGAGACTGCCTTCCCTGGCGATACCGAGGAGGGAGGGACATGACATCGTGCGGCTACTCAGCCGGCTTCGCCGCCCAACCGGTCAGATGCTCTTGCGCGTAATCGTCGATCTGTCTCTTGCTTTGCCGCAACGCTTCGATTTCGGATTTCGTCAACCGTGCGGAAACCGATGAGGTACTGCGCGTCCTCGGCGGTGAGCGCCTTGGGATCGACCTTGAAGATGTCTCAGATTGCGTCGCCATGTCGTCTCTCCAGAAGGTCCGTGATCCGAGCCGGGGGCGCCAGCCGGCCGGATCGCGCTGCGTTGACCAGTATCACAACGCCGGCCACCGCTCCACTATAGTGTGCGAGTTCGGCCAGCGTGCCACCCATGGTGATCACATCGTCAACCAGGACGTAGCCCGTCCCTCGCCCCACCGGGCCATCGACCGAGCGCGGTTGTTGAGGCGCTCTGTGGGGTCCGCGCCCGTGTGGAAGACGCGGGTTTGCTGCACGATGTCGCGGTCGGCCTCGGCTCCGGCTGCTCGGGCCAGGGCGCGGGCCGGGACCTGAGGAATGGCGTTGTCGCCCGGTGCTTTCCGCGTGTGTGGCGCAACAAACAGGACGGTGGAGGGGAACGCCGTCTTCACTTGGTGCGCGAGCGGTTCGGCCAGGTCCATGACGAGCCGAACGGCGGCGGCGGGGTCGCCGCTCTTGGCGGTCGCGTAATCGACATGCGCCTTCAGGGGCGCGTCTTCACGGAATAGAAAGAGCGGTCCCTGCATGCCACCCGGGAAACTGAGGGTCCGCATTTCGTCCACGGGCATCCTTTCCGCGCGTAAACAAAAAAGCCGATGAGGGTTTCACGCCCCGAAAAGGGGTCGCCTGAGCACTAAATGCATCCCCATGACCCGCGCGTCAACGACAGTGGGGACTAGCTCATTGAACCCCACGGCTGCATCTTGACGGGTGACTTCTGACGCAAGCAGCTTAAGCCGGTCGTCATGAGGCACAGGGTGCCTACCAGGGATCCCAGAAACCGTAGGCGGTGCAGTTTTGTGTTCCGCATAGGAGGCCGACATGTCCAGCACATTCACAACCGCTACCGACGACAGCCTGATCGCTCTCATCGAAGGGGCCCACGACCGACTTGCGATCATCGCTCCGGCACTGACTACTCCCGTGGCAAAGGCCCTTGCCGCCCGTATGGCCGACCGGTCGGCCCTGTCGCTGACCATAATCCTCGACGCAGACGCCGAGGTCTACCGCATGGGGTACGGCGATCCGGAGGCACTGGAGATCATTCGCAAGGCCTCCAACGAAGCAAAGCTTGATCTGCGTGAACAGCCTGGCGTTCGCATTGGCGTACTGATCTCGGACAATCAGACGATGGTTTATGCCCCGGTCTCGCGCAATGTCGAAGCTGGATCGACGACCGAGAAAAAGCCAAACGCGATTATGCTGGAAGGGGGCTCGACCGGGAGGCTGGCAGCGGCGGTGGGGGCCGCCGAAGGCGAGACTGAAGTCGGCGTAATGAGTATGGAGCCGAGCCGGGTTGCTCAGATGGAAGCCGACCTGAAAGCAAATCCACCGAGGCCGTTTGATCTGACGCGTAAGCTGACGGTCTTCATGACCGAAGTTCAGTTCATCGAATTGCGAGTACCAAATGCAACGTTTAGCACCCGCAAGATAAAATTGCCTTCAGGCTTTCAGAAATTGGAGGATGCAGGCTTGCGTCGCGACATAGAGTCGAGTTTGAAAATACCTATCGATCTGGAAATCGAAGTTGCAATCAAAATTTTTTCCTGGCGCGGGAATGAAGAACTGAATGTTAATGAAGCTCAAATTCGACGCGAGAGGGATAGTATTGAACACGTATTCTTTCACGACTGGAAGGGGCGCGGCAAGGTAATTCTTCGCAAGGACAAGACGCAACTGGACAAAGAGCTGGACCGCTTGGTCTGCATCATCACGGCCTATCATGCTGCCTTGAAGGAGAAGTTCGAGGATAACAAAGGGTCGTTTCGGAAAAAGTTGGTCAAAGAGTTCCTCGATGTTTGGCGGAACTCACCACCGGAGCACCTTAGTCGTCGCGGGTATCTGACCGAAGATTATTTTCGTTCTGATATCGGTCGGGAAGCGGACGAAATGTTCGACAAGGCGGTTACACTTGGAATTGCCGAGGCCAAGGTTATTTATAAGGACATTTCGATAGAAGATCTGAAGGACGAGGATCTGATGGCAGGATTACGCAAGGTCATGGAGAATGCGGGCGTTGATAGCAGGATAATCGAAAAATTGTTCCAATCCGGGGATGCTGCGGCTGCCCAAGGCTCGTTCGTGCACGTTTAACTGTTGCACCTTGCAGGAAACAGTGGCACTGTCAGGATGAACAAGGGTCACGCGGCCCTGTTGTCCTGCCGCAACCGAGCATTGGGGCGACAGATCGGCGTTTGGTCAGCAATGGGGCGATTAACGGCTCATCCTTTGCTTTCCGGTGCTCACAATACCCTAAGCCCGGGCCGTTGAGGTACTGTCAGCCCATCTGCACCATTGCCGCGCCAGCGGTCGCACCCTCGATCGCCTGCTTGATCGGCGGCGCGTCGAAGGCGCGGGCGATGTCGCGAAGTCTGAAATTTTGCGGCTCGATGAACCAGGCTGTCCACTGTTGTCATCCCGGGAATGTTATCCCTCCCCCCCCCTCTTCCA